>ERZ773045.5-NODE-5-length-136029-cov-6.570616_pt1 | contig 136029 bp, 141 predicted proteins | sample MGYA00580635_ERZ773045 | MGnify/ENA primary metagenome ERZ773045 (study PRJEB29015, sample SAMEA2738115) | human oral metagenome | biome: human oral; feature: human-associated habitat; material: saliva | place: China | collected 2261 ...
GAGTCGACAATGGCGACTCGTTCTTCGACAATTATGAGGTTGAAAAAAATCGCGGGATTACTGTTTTCTCAAAGCAGGCGAGACTACACTGGAATGATAGTCAAATCACTATACTCGATACACCGGGACATGATGACTTTTCGGCTGAAATGGAGAGAGTTCTCGATGTAATCGACTACGCATTATTAGTAGTGAGTGGTGTAGATGGACCTCAAAGCCATACAGAGACAGTCTGGAGGCTCCTCAGAACACGAAAAATTCCGACGTTTGTATTCATCAATAAGATGGACCTTGCTATCGCTGATAGGCACGAACAAATCAGCCGTATCAAGGGCAGACTTGGTGAAGGATTCGTCGATTTTAGTGTAGGTAATAACGACGAAGATTTTATAGATGGTGTGACATTTTATTCTCCGGAGCTTGCGGAGGATTTTTTGAACAATCTTAAATTGTCGGAAGAAGGTGTCCGCAGGGCAATCCGAGAGTGCCAGATATTTCCGTGCTTATTCGGATCAGCTCTCCACCAGGATGGAGTAGATAAATTGCTCGATTTACTATCATCATACACCTGCGGCTTTGATGAGCTTAGAGGAGGACTCTCATCAGATGATAAAATGGGGGCGCTGGTCTATAAGATAGCCCGTGATCAGAGGGATGAGCGAATCTCATTTATACGAGTAATGCAAGGTGTGCTTCACCTAAAGGATAACGTCGCAGTCAGAACCGAAAACGGTGAACTACTGCATGAAAAGATCAATCAGATAAGAATTTACTCCGGTCAGAAATACACGATGGTAGATTCAGCATCTCCTGGCGACATATGCGCAATAACTGGTGTAGGCTCATCAAGAGCAGGCAGGGGAATAGGAGCACTTGCGGAGGATGAGACGAGAAACGGGATAATTGAACCATATCTTTCCTATATAATCATTCCAGAAGAACGCGTGGAGCAAAACAAGTTTGTAGCGGATATGAGAGTGCTCGAAGAAGAAGACCCAAAGCTGCATATTTCCGTAGAGCAAGGTCTCCGTGGTGTTAATATCAGGCTTATGGGTGAGGTTCAGCAAGAGATTCTTGAAACTCAGATAATGAGCAGGTTTGGATATAGAGTTCGCTTTGAGGCAGGGAATATAATCTATAAGGAGACTGTAACAGAGGCAGTTGAAGGTATTGGGCACTTCGAACCACTTAAGCATTATGCTGAAGTACATCTAATTATTAGACCAGGTGAGCGCGGAAGTGGTATCGTCACAGATAGCATTATCCCAGAGGACGTTTTAAGTAGAAATTGGCAAAATTTAATACTATCGCATCTAGATGAGAGAGTATTTCGTGGCGTGCTGATTGGAGCCCCACTCACAGATGTACGCATTACATTAGCTGCAGGAAAAGCTCATGAAAAACACACTGAAGGGGGCGATTTTAGACAGGCCACTTATAGAGCGGTTAGAAATGGACTTCTGCGTGGTAATTGCCGCATACTAGAACCTTGGTTTAGCTTTGAGATAAAACTGCCTAGTGCTAATATTGGAATGGCTATGACCGATATAAGGAATGCTTCCGGGTCGTTTAGCGAGCCAATTATTGATGGTGATATGTCTACTTTGAAAGGAAAAGCGCCTGTAGTATCATTAATTGACTATCAGAGAAAGCTTACTTCTTACACAGGTGGTAGAGGGCATATTAGCTGCATGCTAATTGGGTATGACTTTTGTCATAACGAATCAGAAGTTATTGAGGAGTCAAAGTACGAACAAGATAAGGATGAAACAGAGACAGGAGATTCAATATTCTGTTACCATGGGGCTGGGAGGACTGTCAAATGGGATGAGGTTCAAGACTATATGCATCTACCCTTTGTTCTCGAGGAAGAAAAGGATTCTGGTATAAGCGAAGATTCCGCTAGAGCTGAAACAATGGCGGCTGGCCGCAAACTAGCGAGCGATGCAGAGCTGCTGGCGATATTTGAGAGGACATACGGGAAAATTTCAAAGGGAACTCTAGTAAAGCATAAGACAAAACCGAAAGAGTCCGAATATCGAGCTATGGAGCAGCAGAAGCGTTCACTTCATAGACTTGAAAGAATTGGAAAGCCAGATACTCACTTCGTTATAGATGGCTATAACCTTATAAATGCTGATGAGCATATGAAAGAACTTTCTAAGGCTGATATTGGGGCGGCCAGAGATCATCTGATAAATATTCTTGCGAATTATCGCGGATATCTAGGATGCAAGATGACTATCGTCTTTGATGCGTACAGAGTGCCATACAGCTTCGGAAGAAAATATAAAGTAAGTGATACCGAAGTCGTGTATACTAAGGAAAGTGAGACAGCAGATGCATATATCGCTGAGCTTACAAAAGAGATTGGGAAGCGAGAAAGTATTACTGTGGTATCATCTGATGCACTCGTTCAAGAGATGTCGCTAGGGCACGGCGCTCTCAGGATATCATCTCGGGAATTCCTTCTTGATATCGAAACAGCTCTGCAGGAGATTAGAGAGTTCCTCGATGAAAATAGATAGGAAAATTGATTAGAAGGATAGAATTAACATTATAGTTATATAATATTAGACATAATTGTAAGGCTAGGAGTAGAGAGAGAAAGGGACTGTAGATGGAGAAATATTTGGGATGCCACCTATCGTCTTCAGATGGGTTTGAAGCGATGGGAAAAGCTGCACTATCGATTGGTGCAAATACATTTGCGTTTTTTACTAGAAATCCACGTGGTGGTAAAGCGAAGGCAATCGATGAAGCCGATGCACAGGCTTTGATAAAGCTGATGGATGAGCACAACTTCGGAAAGCTTGTAGCTCACGCACCGTACACGCTAAATCCATGCTCGGGTAAGGAAAGCGTGAGGGAATTTGCACGAACATGCATGCTAGAAGATCTAAAGCGAATGGAATATTTGCCAGGGAACTACTATAATTTTCATCCTGGCAGCCACGTTGGCCAAGGTAGTGAACTGGGAATACAGATGATTGTTGATACGCTTAACCACGTGATGTGGGAGGACCAGCATACAGTAGTTCTACTCGAGACAATGGCTGGCAAGGGTAGTGAAATAGGTAAGAATTTTGAAGAGCTTCGGCAGATTATCGATGGCGTAAAAATCAAAGATAAGATAGGGGTTTGCCTTGATACATGCCATATAAGTGATGCGGGATATGATGTGAAGAATGACTTCGCTGGAGTGCTGGAGGAGTTCGATAGAATTATAGGGTTAGATAGACTATGTGCGCTACATATCAATGATAGCAAGAATCCTATGGGGGCGGCAAAGGATAGACATGAGAAGATTGGTGACGGAGAAATAGGTCTTGATGCGATGCTGTCAGTAGTTAATAATCCACATGTAATAGGGCTTCCATGCATCCTCGAGACTCCGCAGGAAGACCTCGAAGGCTATGCGAGAGAGATTGAGACACTTAGATGAAATATTACGAAATAAAAATTGAAGTATCGGAGCTCGGAATTGAACCGATGCTGGCAGCGCTTATCTGTGAAGGTATAGAGACTGCAGAAGTAAACGATCCAGCAGATGCTCTATTTATGAATGATCAACTTGGTGAGACAGACTATCTAGCACCAGAGGATTTTAAAAGGGAGAGAAGCAAGTCGCCAAGTATTGTAGTATATGCAGCGGATGATATGACAGCTGATAGTACTATTAATGCGGTGAAGAAGGCTGCCAAAACAGTTAGAGAAAATGCAGAAAAAGGTCTATTCGGCACTGTTACTGATCTCGGCTCATTGAAGGTAACGGTCAATATCAGGGGCGACGAAGAGTGGAAAGACCGCTGGAAGGAATTTCTTAAGCCAGCTGCACTTGGATTTAGCTACATAGCTGCCCCTCCATGGGTAGATATTGCTGACTATTCACAGGAATTTGAATCTGATAGAGAGATTATACGCATAAATCCAGGCATGGCCTTTGGGACTGGTCTTCATGAAACCACTTCGCTATCAGCAGATTTGCTAGAATCGTATATCAATGAGGGCGATAAGGTGCTGGACGTAGGCTGCGGCACAGGCATATTATCTATATTAGCTAGTAAGCTCGGAGCTAGTGAAGTGCTAGGTATAGACATAGATGATGAGGCAGTGGCAGCTTCAATAGAAAATAGCGAGGCTAATGACGTGCATAATGTGGTTATTAAAAAAGCTGATTTGACAGAAGGAGTGGACTTTAAGGCAGATATAGTAGTATCCAACCTTCTTACAAATCTTGTCATTCGTCTCACTGGTGACATCCGTAATCACCTTGATAGTGGCGGAAGATACATAATGTCTGGTATACTAACTACTCAGCAAGATAAGGTGATTGCAGCACTTAAGGAGAACGGCTTTGAAATGTTAGCAGTTGCTCAACTAGGAGAATGGTGTGCCATCGCAGCTGAACTAATATAAAAGGGGTTTTGGGAGGAGAATAAAATGCCAATTAAAGTACCAAATAATTTACCGGCGATAGAGACGCTTACTAATGAAAACGTGTTCGTAATGACGGATACGCGTGCTATGACGCAGGATATGCGTCCGCTTCATATACTTCTTCTCAACCTCATGCCGACAAAGATTGACACTGAAACGCAGATTACGCGTATGCTCAGTAACACACCACTGCAGGTGGAACTCGAGCTTCTGCAGACTGCAACACATAAACCTCACGTTACTTCTCAGGAGCACATGCTGGCATTTTACAAGACGTTCAGCGACGTAAAGAATGAATATTACGATGGAATGATTATCACAGGTGCTCCGATAGAGCTCCTTGAGTTCGAGGAGGTCAATTACTGGGAAGAACTCTGTGAGATAATGGAATGGTCGAAAACTCATGTTCACAGCACATTTCACATATGCTGGGGAGCTCAGGCAGGGCTTTACTATCACTATGGAATAAATAAGAAAAGACTTCCAAAGAAGCTATCAGGAGTATTCAAGCATACACTTAAAACTAAACGCAGCATGCTATTTAGAGGGTTTGATGATGAATTTTATGTTCCCCAATCCAGGAATACAACTGTAGATGAGGAGGACATCGATAATACTCCAGGAATTACTGTTCTTTCCACTTCAGAAGAAGGCGGTGTTTTCTGCGTTAAGTCAGATAATGATAGACAGATTTTCGTTACCGGGCACACTGAGTATGATTGGAATACACTCCTTAAGGAGTATGTAAGAGACAAGGAAGCAGGTATTAATCCGGAGATTCCTGCAAATTATTTCCCTGATGATGACGATTCAAAAAAACCTGTGGTTCGCTGGAGATCATCCGGGAGCCTGCTGTTCTCAAATTGGCTGAACTATTTTGTATATCAGTCAACTCCGTACGATATAAAACTCATCCATAATGAGGACCTTGCACCTGCGCTTAAAAACAACTCTGAGCTCACAGTAGCGAAGTTTGGAGGATCGTCACTTGCTACAGCTGAGCGCATCAAGAACGCTGCGGAAGTAGTCCGTCAAAATAAAGCACGACGCTATGTAGTTGTTTCGGCTCCAGGTGTTCACGATGACGAAAAGGTAAAAATCACAGATCTTCTGATTTCTGCTCACGAAAACCCAGATGAATTCGATACCAAGATGACTCAGGCTCGAAATAGATTCAAAAACCTTGCAACTCGACTAGGTTCAGAGATTAATATCGATGAAATCTTTGATAAGATAATTGAAAAGTATAAGGATTCTAGGTGCCGAGATTATCTCATCAGCAGAGGGGAGTTCATAACTGCCCAGCTTATGGCTGAACAGCTTCAGTATGATTTTGTAGACGCAGCTGAAGTTATTAAGTTTGATGACGCGGGGAAACTGCTTGATGATGTGACGAGAAATAACATCGAGAAGCTTATTAAAAATCATAATAGAATAGTATTTCCTGGATTCTATGGTTCAAATGAAACAGGGGAAGTGGTGACCTTCTCGAGAGGTGGATCAGACATCACGGGTGCGATTATAGCATCAGCGGCAAAGGCTGATCTATATGAGAATTGGACAGACGTGCCTGGACTACTTATGGCGGATCCTCGCATTGTGAAACATCCGCTCAGCGTTCCTGTAATAATATACAAAGAACTTAGGGAACTTGCGCTTAGAGGCGCTGAAGTTCTCCACGAAGATGCTGTTAGACCTGTGAGCCAGTGCGGAATTCCAATCAATATTAAGAGTACATTAGAGCCAGAAAAGCCTGGCACTCTCATAGTTAAGAATGCTGACTCATACGCGAACCGCCTTGAAATTTCCAGTATAACCGGTAAGAAGGGGTATTCTTCAATTCTTATCGAGCGAGAGAAACTGAATGATGATGCGAAGTATCGCGAAAGAATACAGAGCATTCTCGACGAGTTCAACATCACAGTTGAAAGTGAGCAGCTTGGGCTCGACTCATTCTCGGTCATCGTCGGTTCAGAAAGTGTAGCTAACTGTGAGGAAGCGCTAACGGAGAAGCTAAGAAGCGCAACTGATGCTGATGAGATCACTATCTCCACGGGTATTGCAGCGATAGCTGTAGTTGGGAGGAATATTTCAGGAGAAGTTTCTGTTGCAATGAAGATATTTGAAGCATTATCCAGTGCTCATGTTAATGTAAGGTTCATCGATCATGCACCAGAGCGTATCAGCGTGCAAGTAGGCGTATCGGAATCCGATTATCAGAGAGCTATTAGAGCTATATACAATGCCTTCGTTGTGAAAGCATAATGCGAAGAAAATTAGATGCTTAACTAAATCGTTATCTGAAGTGAATGAACTTCAGATAACGGTTGGAAAGCGTCTTTTTTTTGCTATTATCAAGAATTTTTTTCTGAATAACAATAAATTGTAACATCTGTTACGGAGATTAGATGCATTTAATGTATAATGTATATACAATAAAAAGTAAATTAAACACAGTATGACGGCCGCAACATCGGCGGATTATGAACAAGATAAGATTAATTTAAAGGAGGAAGTAGATATGGCTGCAAAAGTATTAGATATGAAGAAAAATGTACACGATCTGGCTACAGAATACCCAGAGGTGATAGATATCATGATTGAGCTTGGATTCAAGGACATCTCGAATCCGGTTGCTCTTAATACTATGGGAAGGGTGATGACAATTCCAAAGGGCTCACAGATTAAGGGAATAGACCTGGATTCAATTGTATCTCTGTTTGAAGAAAAGGGATTTGAGGTTATAAATGTTCCTGAGCTAAAGAAGAAGGAAGCAGCTAAAACCCCTGAGGTTAAAGAAGAATCATCAAAGCTGACATTCGATATCAATAAACTAAATATTCCTGATTTTGCAAAAGCTTATATCAGAGAAGACGGAACTGTGGATGTAGATAAAGTTCCTGATTTCGTTAAGAACTTCTTAGATGAAGATGGAAGAATCGATCCAAGCAAGCTACCATCTTTTACATCAGGCAGTGATGCGAAGCGTGAAGAAGCACCTGCATCCGAGGAAACTAACAAGCCTAAGAATGCTAGTGAGAGAGAGGTTCTGCTTCGTAGCTACATAGAGAGACTTACTAAGGGCGAAGATCTAGAGACTGTAAGAAAAGAGTTCGTACAGAACTTCAAAGAAGTCGATGCTCTTGAGATTGCTAATGCGGAGCAGCATCTGATAAAAAGTGGAGTGCCTTACCAGGAGGTTCAGAAGCTTTGTGATGTGCATTCTGCACTATTCCACGGTTCAACTAAGCAGGAAAAGATTATGAATGCTGAGAAAGCCGTTGCAGCATCAAAAGAAGCTGCTCAGAGAAGAATGAATGGCGCAAATGATCGAAAAGCGGCGGAAATTAAGGCTCAGGCGCTTATCGCTGAACCTGGACATCCGTTAAATGTGCTGACTCTCGAGAACGAGGGAATTGCTGAACAGATTGCAGTAATTAACAAGCTATTTGAGGAAGGTGCGGACCGTTCTGTAATTACCGATGAACTAAATAAACTTCGTGATGTCTCTATTCATTATGCAAAGAAAGGCGACATAATCTACACGATACTTAAGAGCAGATACGATGTAACAGGCCCATCTGATGTAATGTGGACAGTTGATGATGAAATCAGAGATGAACTAAGACGTGTAACTGACGGAACACTACCTGACGAAGAGTGGCTAGAGAAGTCTAAGGCTGTAGTTAAGAGAGCAGATGAAATGCTCTTCAAAGAGGCAAATATCCTCTTTCCAATCTGCGTACAGTTCTTCAAGGATGAGGAGTGGGAGGAAGTTGGTCGTGACCTCAAGGAGTACGATTTCTGCCTGCTTAAGGAAGAGCCAGCAGAGTGGGAGAAGGCGTCGAAGGAAGATTATACTCATAGAGCCGCAAAAGAAGGTAAGAACGGAGCTGCTGGAAATGACGAAGTTATCTTTGCACTAGGCCATATGACTCCGTACCAGCTTGAGGCTATGCTCAACACTATTCCGCTCGAATTGACGTTCGTTGACCATGTAGACATGAACAGATACTACAATGACAACGGAGAGAAGAAGCTCTTCAAGAGGCCTATCAGTTCGCTAGATAGAGAGGTGTATACTTGCCACCCACCAACGATTGAACCTATGGTTCGCAGCATCATATCTTCGTTCAAATCAGGTGCGCAAGACAAGGTAGAGGTATGGATGAATAAAGGCGGAAGCGATGTCCTCGTGAGCTACAGGGCTGTTCGAGACGCGAATGGTGAATATGTAGGAACTCTTGAATGCGTTCAGGTGATGGACGAAATCATGGAACACTACAAGGAGAAGTTCCAGTAAGAATTTATATAAAAACTACACATGCCATACCGTACATTTTATGATAATATAGTATCCACTATATTATTTAGAACAGAAGGATTGGGAAAGCACGTATGGTATCAAAGCTAAGAACAGCTTTTAAGAATATTAAGGTGATAGTCGTTACTGAATTGCTACTCATGGTAGTGATGGTATCGACTATTGTCGTTAAAGCAGATGCTATAAATGACCGACGTGTTGTGACTACGTATCTAAACTTGGCCACTCTCAAGACAATTAGCTCTGATAATAAATCAAGCGAATCGACTGGGATGAAGGCGACAATCACTAATGCTGAGACTGAGAGGAATATCAAGGTGTCAGAGGAAAAGCGGGCGAGTGTAATTTCATTTGCAAGGCAGTTTATCGGTAAGCCGTATGTGCTCGGTGGAAAGAGCCTCACCAACGGATGTGATTGTGCTTCATTCATAACGCTGGTATATAAGGAGTATGGTTACAACTGGAAGATGGGTTCTGTTAATACGCTCTATGATAATTGCGGTGGTACACTTGTGTCAGTAGATGATATGAAGCCAGGGGATATAATTTTCTTTGGCAGAGGTACTAGGAGACTTCACGTTGCAATGTATGCGGGAAATGGCCGCGTTGTACACGCTATGGATCCAGCACATGATATTTGTGAGATTGATCTCTATAAGCCAGGTACTAAGACTACCTATAGCGGCAAGAGTATATTGGCAGTTAAGAGGATTATTAACTAGAATTTTACCAAGTGCATGAAGTCAGGGCTAAATATGAAATCATTGTATGATGATCAGGGGTGCAATTTTCTGCAATATTTAATAAGAAAAACTGCTCCATTTGTGGTTTTAGGATTCGTGTATTATATTTGGCTAAGGATGACGCACTTGTACATCCCTTGCATCTTTAGATCAATAACCGGTTATAGGTGTCCTTGCTGTGGTATGACAACGATGTGCGTAAGTATACTGAGGTTCAGGTTTATAGACGCTTTCTATGCCAATCCGTTCATCTTCACAACTATCCCATTTATACTGTTTGAGATAGTGTATAACGTGTATTTGAGCTATGCAGAAAAGCGCATGCCACTGTGGAACAAAATCCTGATTGGAGTTTACTGCTCTGCGCTATTAATCTTCGCAATTATAAGAGACTTCATGTAAAAGGCCCTGCATCTGAACGTGAGTGCGGCGATTTAACGTGAGAGGACGGATGGTAGAGACCGCAGAATCATAAAGCAATATAAATGCGCCCCATGCAGGGCGCATTTTTGTGTTTGTGCTAGCAGTTGTTATTGCTTGTTGTTGTAAGCCATTCTGTAGATTTCTTTGAAGTCGTTTCTGTACAGAACCTTTGCAGCACCTACTTTGCCGCCAACAGCTTTCTCGCATTTCTCAGCAAGCTCATCTATAACTTCATCTGTTAGCTCAAATCCAAAATCCTTCAGAGATATAGGCATACCGATACTTTTAAAGAAGTCCTCGGTTTTCGCTATGCCTTCGAGTGCGACTTCACGGTCATCACCAGAATCCTCAATATTCCATACATTTGTAGCAAATTTCTTGAATCTAGGGAGACAGTCGTCTAAAACGTATTTAGCCCAGCTGCCCCAGATTGCAGCTAGCCCCGCACCATGTGCTACGTCGAACATGCCACTAATCTCATGTTCAATTCGGTGGGTAGCAAAGTCGTCACCACCATTACCGCATCCTGTAAGACCATTATGAGACAAACTTCCAGCCCACATTACCTCAGCGCGTGCTTCGTAGTTCTTCGGATCTTCTACTAGTATCAATGCATTTTTTATTACTGTACGGAGCAGTGCTTCGGCAATCCCGTCGGTCAATTCCATATTTCCTGCTGACGTAAAATACCTTTCCATCGTATGCATCATGATATCTGTGCAGCCGCATGCTGTCTGGAAGTCAGGAAGAGTCATCGTTAGCTCTGGGTTTAGTATAGCGAATTTAGGTCTAACCATGTTGTTGCTATAGCCGCGCTTGATACCTCCGTCTTCGTTAGTGATTACAGAAGAATTGCTCATCTCGCTACCTGCAGCAGCGATTGTGAGTACAACCCCTACCGGAAGGGCGGACTCTGGAGTTCTCTTTCTGTCATATAGATCCCAGACATCGAAATCAGATACTGCGCCGTATGCTATTGCCTTCGCAGAGTCTATTACGCTGCCACCACCAACAGCGAGTATGAAATCTACACCTTTAGATTTCGCAAGTTCGATGCCTTCATAAACGAGAGACAGCCTTGGATTAGCGACCACGCCTCCAAGTTCTACGTAATCTATCCCCGCTTTATCTAGCGAATATTTGATTTTGCCGAGCAGACCGGTGCGAATCACGCTACCACTTCCGTAGTGAAGGAGAACACGTTTACATTTTGATGATTTGAGTAGGGAACTCACCTCGGATTCAGTTCCTCTGCCAAAAATAATGTGTGTAGGTGCATACCAATCGAAGTTATTCATAATATGTATTACCTCCATATATGGCACAATATCTTGTGCTCGTATGTGCAAATGAAGTGCAAAAAATATACATAAATTATTTTTCGTATTTTAGTAAATACTAGCACAGAAGGCTTGAAACTTCTACCTCACAGGCTTAAAGTTGTATAAAATAATATAGTATAAAACTGATTGACTAACCCCACTATATGGGATATAATGACAGGGCGTCAAACAAGATATAGTGTTTGGCGTTAAAAAGTGTATTAATTAATTTTAAGAGAATTAACTCACATAAATCAATATGTTCGGGTATTCGGTTAAGGAGAGACAATGAATGTTATCAAGAGAAATGGCTCAGAAGTAACTTTTGACAAAGCCAAGATTGAAAATGCAATTATCAAAGCAAATAATTCCGTTGAAGAAGCAGTTAGACTTACACCTATTCAGATCAAGAGAATCACTGACAGCGTAATTCTATCTTGTGAAGACCTTGGTCGTTCACCTGCAGTAGAAGAAATTCAGGATATGGTGGAAGAGCATATCATGCAGCACGGAGCGTATGAGGTTGCAAAGGCATATATTACATACAGATATACAAGATCCCTCGTTCGTCAGTCCAACACAACAGACGACAAGATTCTTTCGCTTATCGAGCTTAACAACGAGGAAGCTAAGCAGGAGAACTCCAATAAGAATCCTATTATCAACTCCACTCAGAGAGACTATATGGCAGGGGAGGTAAGTAAGGACCTCACTAGAAGAATCCTTCTTCCAGAGGAAATCTCTGCTGCACACGATGCTGGAATCATCCATTTCCACGATTCCGACTACTTCGCACAGAAGGAGCATAACTGTGACCTTATCGACCTAGAGGATATGCTGCAGAATGGAACTGTAATAAGCGAGACACTTATTGAGAAGCCACATAGCTTCTACACAGCATGTAACATCACAACACAGATTATCGCTCAGGTTGCTTCTAATCAGTACGGCGGACAGTCTTTCTCACTAGCGCATCTAGCTCCGTTTGTTGATGTAAGCAGACAGAAAATCAGAACTAAGGTTGAGAAGGAGTTCAAGGACGCAGGTATCGAGACAACGCAGGAAGCGCTAAATAAGGTTGTTGAAGATAGACTAAGAGACGAGATTAAGAGTGGTATCCAGACTATCCAGTACCAGCTCATCACACTGATGACTTGTAACGGACAGGCTCCATTCGTAACTATGTTCATGCACCTTGAGGAGGCTCCAGAGGGAAGAACTAGAGATGACCTAGCTCTCTGCATCGAAGAGGTTCTTAAGCAGAGAATGCAGGGCGTTAAGAACGAGAATGGTGTATGGATTACACCAGCATTCCCTAAGCTAATCTACGTTCTTGATGATTGCAACATCAGAGAGGATGCCCCTTACTGGCACCTGACAGAGATCGCTGCAGAGTGCACATCTAAGAGACTCGTTCCTGACTACATCTCGGCTAAGGTTATGAGAGAGCTCAAGAAGGGTAACGTGTACACTTGCATGGGATGCAGATCATTCCTAACAGTTGAAGAGTCACAGAAGAACGCTGATGGAAGCTACAAGTTCTACGGAAGATTCAACCAGGGTGTTGTAACAATCAATCTAGTTGACGTAGCTTGCTCATCGTATGGAAACATGGACAAGTTCTGGGAAATTCTCGATGAGAGACTTGAGCTTTGCCACCGCGCACTAAGACTTCGTCACGAGAGACTACTCGGAACACCTTCAGACGTTGCACCTATCCTTTGGCAGTACGGAGCGATTGCTAGACTCAAGAAAGGTGAGACGATCGATAAACTGCTTTATAACGGATATTCGACTATCTCTCTAGGATATGCTGGACTTTGCGAGATGTGTTACCGCATGGTAGGCAAGAGCCATACAACTGATGAGGGTAGAGAATTTGCACTAAAGGTTATGCAGAGACTCAACGACAAGTGTGCTGAATGGAAGGCAGCTGAGAATATCAGCTACTCCGTATATGGTACACCGATGGAATCAACAACTTATAAGTTCGCTAAGGCGCTACAGAGAAGATTTGGGGTAATCCCTCACGTTACAGACAAGAACTACATAACTAACAGCTATCATGTTCATGTTGAAGAGGAAATCGATGCATTCCAGAAGCTGAAGTTTGAATCAGATTTCCAGAAGCTATCTCCAGGTGGAGCTATTAGCTACGTTGAAGTTCCTAACATGCAGGACAACATCCCGGCTATACTTGAGGTTATGAAGTATATTCATGAGAATATCATGTATGCTGAACTCAATACGAAGAGCGACTTCTGTGAAGAGTGCGGATACAGTGGTGAGATTAAAATCGTTGAAGATGCTGAAGGCAAGCTTGTATGGGAGTGCCCTAACTGTGGAAATCGCAATCAGGACAAGATGTCTGTAGCGAGAAGGACTTGCGGATACATCGGAACACAGTTCTGGAATCAGGGAAGAACTCAGGAAATCAAGGATAGAGTTCTACACCTATAAGAGAAAATTAATATGAGGAGACGACATTTGAGAAGCAAGAAGTGTAGTGAGGTTCACGCTCTAAATGTAGATGGAGAAACTCTAATCTACACCTTAGAACGCAAGAATGTGAGAAATATCAACTTGCGAATCAGACCTGATGCTTCGATATACGTCTCAGCACCTCATAGAGTGCCCTTAGCTGAGATTGAAAAATTCATGATCAGCAAGGGCTCTTTTATTGTCGATGCACTTGAACGAATCATGGCTGCCAAGGCCGACAGATCGAGGTATGATGACGGAGATAAAGCTTATTTCTTAGGCAGACCACTCGAGGTGAAGTTATCGCAAGGACCGAGAGTTAATGTCTATATAGATGGTGATTTCCTTCTCATACAGATGCCAGAACCAACGAATGTTTCTGCTCGCATAGAGTTAGTGAAACGGTGGTATAAAAGGCAGGCAAGCGATGTATTTATGAGTGCTTTACATGATGTATATGATGAATTTAGATTCGTTTATCAGGTCCCTTTCCCACATGTAACTATTAGACATATGAAATCACGATGGGGGTCTTGCCGCCCTGATTTAGGCAAGATAACTCTAAATCTCCTGCTTGTGACTGCATCATATGAGGATCTGAGATACGTAGTGGTACACGAGCTAGCCCATTTTATTGAGGCGAATCATTCGAAAGCATTTTGGGACGTTGTAGGACGATTTGAACCGAATTACAAGGACAGAAGACGAAGTCTTTGTAAGCTTCCGACTAAATGGTAGATTCCTCACAAAGTATGATTTTTAAAGCTTATAATAGTACTAGTTATACGATATAATTGTATTAACAAAATGAAGAGAGAGTAAGAAAGTGTATTACGGAGAGATTAAAGATTGTGATATAGCCAATGGAATTGGTGTAAGAGTCAGTCTGTTCGTGTCAGGCTGTACAAATAGATGTCCTGGCTGTTTCCAGCCACAGACATGGGACTTTAATTACGGACAAGAATTCACCAAGGAGACTGAAGACAGGATTATTGAGATGCTTAAGCCTGACTATATAACAGGTCTCACAGTTCTTGGGGGAGAGCCGTTCGAACCAGAAAATCAGGTTGCACTTGTGCCGTTTCTTAAACGTGTGAAAGAGAGTTATCCTGATAAAACGATTTGGTCATTTTCAGGATTTGTGCTCGAAGATCTCATGAGAGAGGGAACGCATTGTCACACAGAAGTGACTATGGATATGCTTAATATGATTGATGTACTAATCGACGGGAGATTCGAACAAGAACTTAAGAACATTCAGCTGAGATTTAGAGGATCAGAAAATCAAAGGCTGATAGATATGAATAAGACTAGAAAAGAAGGAAAGGTTGTGCTCTGGGACGAATAATGTATAGGGGGCTAGCAGCATGAGTGTTTCAAAGACATTTGCAACATATGAGAAAAAGGAGCAGGTCAAAAATAGCATTGGGCGTTTGATGATAGCTGTCATAGCAATCGCAGCTGAAGTGCTGTTTATTGCTATGCTCATAAGTAGCTTAAATGAAAAATACACCATACTAGCCACAATTTTCCGAATCATCGCTCTAGCTATCGTCATAGCCATCTCGACAAAATCTGCGAGTGCATCTGTTAAGTTGCCGTGGGTGGTTCTCATTATGCTTAATCCAATCATAGGAGTTACAATATATTTTATGGTTGGATTTTCTGGATCGACTCGAAAGATGAGGATGAGGTTTCTAAATGTTGATAATGAGTTGTTCCCGCTACTTAATGGCGACAAAGAGGTTCTAGAGGAGATAGGAGATAGGGATCTAGGCGTTGCTAATATTTTTAGATATATCTCTCATAAAGCCTTATTCCCCGCTTATAGCGATTCAAACATAGAGTTCTACGGAGAGGCTAGAGCAGCGCTTGCCGCACAGAAAGAAGCCATGAGGAAGGCGGAACATTTCATATTCATGGAATATCACGCTATCGAAGATTCCGCGGCATTTGCTGGAATAAAGGAAATTCTAGCAGAAAAGGCAGCAGAAGGTGTTGAGGTTAGAATCATTTACGACGATGTCGGGAGTGTTGGGTTTATCGATAGTAGCTTTATAAAACGCCTTAATGATTTAGGTATTAAATGCAGGATGTTCAACCCGGTTGTACCGATTGCCAATGTTTTTCTGAACAACCGTGATCACCGCAAGATTACGGTTGTAGATGGGAAGATTGGGTTTACAGGTGGATACAATCTTGCAAACGAGTATTTTAAGCTAACCAGACCATATGGGGATTGGAAAGATTCTGGTGTGCGAATTGAAGGAAATGCTGTACATAATTTAACTGTGATGTTTCTGGAAATTTGGAATGCAACTAAGACTCACGATACAAAAGACGTGAGCTACTTAAAATACATGCCGGCTGTTAAACTGGAGAGTCAGGAGGAAGGCAGCTTTATTCAGCCTTATGGGGATACCCCGCTTGATCATGAGCATGTTGGGGAAAACGTCTATCTCAATATTATAAACAACGCCGATGAGTATGTGTGGTTTATGACTCCTTATCTCATTATCACAGATGAGATGAATAAGGCGTTGACACTTGCTGCGTCGAGAGGGGTTGATGTAAGAATAATTACGCCAGGAATTCCAGATAAACGCGCTATATATGCTGTGACAAGGTCGTATTATTCGAGGCTTGTAAGAGACGGGGTTAGGATTTATGAGTACACTCCGGGCTTCTGCCATGCAAAACAATGCGTCGCTGATGATGAGATAGCTACTTGCGGAACAATTAATCTCGATTACAGAAGTTTCTTTCACCACTTTGAAAATGGTGTATTGATGTATAACTGCAGAGCTGTCTATGATATAAAGACAGATTTTGATGAAACTCTTACAAAATGTGTAGAAGTGACAGATAGATATGTAGATGGAAAGAAATCTTTAAATATATTTAGACAAATTCTGAGGCTCTTCGCTGTACTGATGTAGAATGTCTAGATGCAATTAAAAGCGGTTAGGTAAACTCGATATGCGCTCTTAAACTAGTGTCATATCAATCCTAACCGCTTTTTCTAATACAAGCACAGTGTCTGAATCATTCAGATCTATGCTTCCTTTACAAATTCATTTATGAGAGCCTTTATAACCTCCACACCGGTCTCCATGCCCTCTACAGTTATATGCTCATAAGGACCGTGGAATGCGTGTCCACCAGTACCGAGGTTTGGACAAGGTAGACCCATGAAGCTGAGGTTAGCACCATCCGTGCCGCCTCTTACTGGAATGACTAGCGGATCAACACCCGCTACTTTACAAGCGTTCTTGGCGTTTTCAATAGCATCTGGGCACTTTTCAAGAACTTCAGCCATATTTCTATACTGTTCTTTAATCTCGAGTCTTACAGTTCCATCTCCGTATTTCTCGTTAAGAAACTTTTCGGCCATTTTCATTGTATCCTGTCTGTTTGCGAACTTAGATGCATCATGATCTCTGATGATATACGTCATATTCGCATCGCTTACAGTTCCGTTTACCGATATTAGGTGATAGAAGCCTTCGTGGTCTTCGGTTCGCTCAGGGCGTTCAGCAGCAGGAAGCAGGGAATCAAATTCCATTGCAACGAGTGAAGCGTTAATCATAACATCCTTCGCTGAACCAGGATGAACATTTTCACCCTTGAAATAAACCTTTGCTGTAGCAGCATTGAAGGTCTCGTATTGAACTTCACCCTCGGTTGAACCGTCTAGCGTATATCCGTATTTTGCATCAAATCTTGCAACATCGAAGTGTGCGGTACCTCTGCCAATTTCCTCATCAGGCGTAAATGCTATTGAGATAGGACCATGTTCGAATTCGTTTATGTGTTCAACTACGGTCATAATCTCGGCAATTCCAGCTTTATCATCAGCACCGAGCACCGTCGTTCCGTCTGTAGTTATCAAGGTGCGTCCTTTGAGGTCCTTAAGATGAGGGAAAACCTCCGGGTCAAGGACAAGTCCGCTGTCGCCGAGTTTAACCACTCCTCCATCGTAATTCTCTATAATCTGTGGATTTGCATCGTGATCACAATAGTCGCTCACTGTATCCATATGTGAGCAAAAACCAATCGCTGTTACATGTTCTTTTCCTGGGGTAGCTGGTATATGCCCGTACACGTAACAATATTCATCACATGCCGCATCTTCAACACCTAGTTCTTTGAGCTCCTCAACTAATGCGTGTGCCAGTGAAAATTGGCACTGGCTTGAAGGGGATGTTTCGCTATTTTCGTCACTTGGGGTGCGATACGAAACGTATTTTAATAATCTTTCATGTGCTTTCATCGAAGGCCTCCTTATGAAACCGAATCAAAACGTAAATAATATAATCTATAATATCACAGACGCGATATTGTTCCAAATATTTAGATACCTATGAGGTCGACAAAAGGGTAACAAGTTGACAATAAGAATACAAATATAATAAAAATTTCACCTAGAATATTCCTTGAAATCTTGACAATTTCCGCTATCTGATGATATATTATTTTACTGTACGTAGTTATTTTTTTAGACTATTTACAAAGATTATGCTTTAAGTTTTGGCGAGTTTTAGACTAAAGAAAGGGTTGCGAGTGACCTATAGGTGCTCGACAAGGTGGATTATGAGAAATGCTTCCAAGGTGGGACTAGAAGTACTTCAAATGGTTGTCGGAAATGCATTAAGCGCCTTTGCTATTGCTTGTTTTGCTTTACCATATGGGATGGTAGTTTCAGGCTTAGCAGGTGTTGGCCGCATGACCAATTATTATTTTGGTCTTAGCGTGTCAGGAACGGTTCTTGTGATTAACGTCATACTTTTTGTAATTGGAACATGGGCTCTTGGAAAAAAGTTTGCAGCGTCTATCGTACTAGGAACAGTATTATTTCCAGTATTTTTGGGAATATTTCAGAAGGCGACGATGCTTCATCATCTTGTTGACGATCCGCTTCTAGCAGCTATCTGTGCTGGCGTTATCGATGGAATAGGGCTTGGGCTAATCCTAAGGGTTGGTGGATCAACAGGTGGAATAGACGTGCCACCACTAATTCTAAATAGAAAATTTGGTGTTAAAGTTGCACCGATTATGTATGCCATTGACTTTGCAATCTTCATGATGCAGATTCCGGTAACGAAGACTAACGGAGTAATCCTAGGAATTCTATACGCGCTGATTTATAGCGTGTGCATGAACAAGATGATACTGCTCGGTCAAGGTGGTGTACAGCTCATGATTTTCACAAAGAAAATCAAAGAAATCAACGAGAAGATACTACAGCTAGGGTTTGGTACGACAATTATGCATGCAACAGGTGGATATCTGCAGTCCGAACAGGATTTGGTATACTGCGTAGTTGGTAGTAGAAATCTCAATAAAGTAAAGCAGGCAGCTCTTGCAATAGACGAAAATGCATTTATCACTATAACTAATGTTAGTGAAGTAAATGGAAATGGATTTACTACATGGTTTAGTGATGAGGATTATGTGCCTAAGGTTGCAGAGCGTCGTCAAGGAATTGATCTTACGCAAAAAGAGGAGTGAAACAAGATATGACTCAGGAAGAACGTTTAGATATATTAGCACAGGTTGCTTCTGGAATCGCTAAGCTTATGGGCAGCGATACAGAAGTTGTACTCCATGATCTTACTAAAAGAGAAATAGTGTTCATGCATAACAACAATATCACCGGTAGAGAGAGAAGCTATAGGATTAACCCCGGTGTATATGATGTTATCAATAACCTAGCCGATGGCGAGGGACACCTCATCGGTTATGCGAGCAAGTCAGCACAAGGCAAGAAGCTTCGTGCATCTCACTTCATGTTTATGGATGAAGAAAACAATCCAGCAGCTATGATTTGTATAAATCAGGATCCATCAAAAGTTCAGGATATTATCAACTACCTTAGCGAATCTATTAAGATTCATGATGTTGAGGAGCCAACTGCGGATGATTCGGTATATTCTATAAATGACGAAGATTATATTCAGAATGTGATGAAGGATACTATAATTAAGTCGATAAAACAGTTTGATCCTAACCAAATTAATACTAAGGAAGGTAAGATTAAGCTATTGACTAAATTCAAGTTTCAGGGCTTATTCTCTGTAAAGGAAGCTGTTCCGTTTATCTGCGAGACTTTATCTATATCTCAAGCAACTCTTTATAATTATTTGCGTGAGATAAGGGATGAAGAAGGACGCGAACCATATAACGAACTCAAGCTAAGATAATTTGGCATCATGTGCTTTGTAATTAAGTGATATATGCACTTTTAATTATTTAGAATTTCATGAATAAGATTTGGGCAATCGGAGACAATCCGGTTGCTTTTTTATATAGAAAATCGAACTAGAAATAAGTGCTCATAACAAATTATTTATAAAAAATATGTTTATAAGCGATAAAATCATTAAATAATATAATCGTACCTAATAATGTTGTATGGGAATATGAACATGAAGTATAATGACCATATATCTATATATTTAGATATTTGCTTTTGACACATATTGTTATATTTGTGGAGGAATGTTATGAAGAAAGATGTTGAAATTGCTCAGGAAGCGAAAATGCTTCCAATCACAGAAGTTGCAAAAGTGCTCGATATCCCGAGCGATGAACTTGAGCAATATGGAAAATACAAAGCTAAGCTTTCATATTCTTATATTAAGGAGAACATGAATAGGGAAGATGGCAAACTAGTGCTAGTTACAGCTATAAATCCTACTCCGGCAGGAGAAGGTAAGACGACCACTAACGTGGGGCTTTCTATGGCACTTAGCAGGCTTGGTAAAAAGACTGTTACAACTCTTCGCGAACCTTCATTAGGACCTTGCTTCGGAGTTAAGGGAGGTGCAGCAGGGGGTGGTTATTCCCAGGTAGTTCCTATGGATGATATCAATCTGCATTTTACAGGTGACTTCCATGCCATTACATCCGCTCACAGTCTGCTTGCAGCGTTACTTGATAATCATATTCACCAGGGCAATAAACTCGGAATAGTTACGAAGAGAATTGTATGGAAGCGCGTTGTTGACATGAACGATCGTGCTCTTCGTAATATCGTTATCGGGCTTGGAGGCAAGGGTGATGGCGTAACACGTGAGAACGGATTTGATATCACAGTTGCTTCTGAAATCATGGCCATACTTTGCCTTGCTACTGATCTTGATGATCTCAAGGAAAGATTGTCAAAGATGGTTGTTGCTTACAACTACGAAGGAGAAGCTGTTACGGCTGGCGACTTAGAAGCTACAGGTGCTATGGCACTACTACTCAAGGATGCCATTAAGCCTAACCTGGTTCAGACGCTAGATAACACGCCGGCATTCATTCACGGTGGACCGTTTGCAAATATCGCTCATGGCTGCAACTCTGTAGTAGCAACAAAGACTGCGCTAAAACTCGGTGACTATGTGATCACTGAAGCTGGATTTGGAGCAGATCTAGGTGCAGAAAAGTTCTTTGATATCAAGTGCAGATACGCTGGGTTAAAGCCTGACTGTGTAGTAATAGTGGCTACAGTACGTGCTCTCAAGATGAACGGTGGCGTGGCTAAGGATAATCTCGCTGAAGAAAATTTAGATGCACTGAGAGCTGGTTCGTCTAACCTCATAAGACACATAGAGAACGTAGCAAAGTTCGGAGTGCCATCAGTAGTAGCAATCAATAGATTCCCAACTGATACAGATGCTGAACTAGAGCTTCTCGATAAGATCTGTGAGGAGTATGGGGTAAAGGTTGTTCTGTCTGAAGTCTTCGCAAAGGGCGCTGAAGGTGGAATGGATCTCGCTGAAGAAGTAATTAGGATCTGTGAAGAGGGTAAGGCGGACTTTAAGCCATTATATGATCTCGATTTATCAATTGAGGAGAAGATGGAAAAGATAGCGAAGGAAATTTACCGTGCAGATGGAGTTGATTTCACACCAGCAGCTAAAAAGCAGATTAAGGAGCTCACAAAGCTAGGATATGACAAGCTGCCAATCTGCGTTGCAAAGACCCAGTATTCATTCTCAGACGATGCAACGCTGCTAGGTGCACCAACAGGATTTACCATCACTGTTAGAGAACTAAGAGTATCAGCAGGGGCAGGGTTTATCGTAGCGCTTACTGGCTCAATAATGACAATGCCAGGGCTCCCTAAGGTGCCGGCTGCAAACGGTATGGACATCCTGTCCGACGGAACTATAATTGGCTTATCATAAGAAATAGTATTATTATGCACCAGATTATGGAGTTAGGCTTTTTGCCACACGTGTCTGGTGCTATAATCAATTTAGGATATTATTATTAAATATAATTATTTAATTGTTCATTCGAAAGGAGACTTTAAATGAATGTAATTCAGGAGAGACTCGCTGCACTCCGTTCTAAGATGCAGGAGCACGGTATTAATTATTACGTTGTTCCAACAGCTGATTTTCATCAGTCAGAGTATGTTGGTGAGCACTTCAAGGCAAGGAAGTTCATAACAGGATTCTCTGGTTCTGCAGGTGTTGCAGTAGTAGGGTTAGACGGAGCTTGGCTATGGGTTGATGGAAGATATTTCCTTCAGGCTGGTGAGCAGCTTCAGGGTACAACTGTTGAGCTCATGAAGATGGGTGAGCCTGGAGTTCCAACACTAGATGCATTTATAAATAGCAACCTTAAGAAAGGTGAGAAAATCGGATTTGATGGAAGAGTTGTATCCATGGATGAAGGACAGCTATATGATGAAATTGCTAAGAAGCACGAAGGATGCATCGAGTATAACGTTGACCTAATCGATGAGATATGGACAGACAGACCACCGCTCTCAGAGAAGCCAGCATTTGATCTTGATGTTAAATATACTGGAAAGACCGTTGCTGAAAAGCTTGCTGATATCCGTGAGAAGATGGTAGAAGCTGAGGCAGATATGCACGTTGTTACAACACTTGACGATATCTGCTGGACACTCAACATTCGTGGAGATGATATAGACTTCTTTCCACTAGTTCTATCATATGCTCTGATGGATGATAAGACATATCATCTATACATTGATGAGCGTAAGCTAGATGACAAGATTAAGTCTCGCCTTGCTGCAGATGGAGTAGTTCTACACCCATACAATGACATTTACGAGGATATAAAGAAGATTCCTGCAGATACAAAGCTAATGCTCGATGCATCCAAGGTTAACTATGCTCTATTCTGCAACATCCCTGAGTCAGTTAAGAAGATTGACGTGATGAATCCAGAGATGGTATTTAAGAATGTAAAGAATCCTGTTGAGCTAGAGAACATAAGAAAAGCTCAGATTAAGGACAGCATTGCACATCTACGTCTTATGAAGTGGCTAAAGGAAAATGTTGGTAAGATTGAGATGACCGAACTTAGCGTTGCTAATAAGCTCGACGAGTTCCGTGCTGAGCTCGGAAACTTCATCCGTCCAAGCTTCGAGCCAATTTCATCATATGGAGCTCATGCTGCGATAGTTCACTACGCACCATCTCCTGAGACAGACATTCCAGTGCTACCTAAGGGACTCCACCTAACAGATACAGGAGCAGGATTCTATGAGGGTTCAACTGATATCACAAGAACTTATGTTGTGGGTGAGATTACAGACCAGATGAAGAAGGATTTCACTCTAGTTGCTATCAGTAACCTATCTCTTGCTAATGCCAAGTTCCTTTACGGCTGTAACGGTGTAATTCTAGATGCTTATGCAAGAAAGCCATTCTGGGATCGCCATCTAAACTTCAATCATGGAACTGGTCATGGTGTAGGATACCTTCTAAATATTCACGAGGGACCTGCTAGCTTCCGCTGGGTATATAGAAAGGGCAACCAGTGTGTAATCGATGAGGGTATGGTTATTACCGATGAGCCAGGAATATACATCGAAGGTTCTCACGGAGTTCGTCTTGAGAATGAGCTTCTCTGTGTACTAGATGAGGTTAATGAATACGGCAAGTTCCTCAAATTTGAGCCAATAACTCTAGTTCCATTTGACCTAGATGCTATTGATCCAGATTTCATGACACCTGAAGAGCGTAAGCAGCTTAATGACTACCATAAGCATGTATATGAGGTTATCGCTCCATACCTAGAAGAGGATGAGAGAGATTACCTTGCTAAGTATACAAGAGAGGTTTAAGCACAATTAATATATCTTAGTATAGATAAAGTAAAGAGTGACCCATCCAGTTTACTGGATGGGCCTTTTAATGATAAAATATGTGCAGATATTTTGACCTGAATACGTACACGAGTTGGATAGTAAGCGCTGAAGAGGTATTAGGAGTAAATCAAATGATTAATATATTCATTTTAGAAGATGAGATACTACAGCAATCACGAATCGACAATATAATCAGGGAAGCAATCGATCAGAAAGCTTTGAAGTGCAAAACTCCAGAAATTTTTAGCAGTCCGAAGCAGATGCTAGATAATATCTCAGAATTCGGTTCCCATCAACTGTTTTTCCTTGATATCGAGATTAAGGGAGAAGAACAGAAGGGACTGGATATTGCTAAGGAAATTCGTAGCCGAGATCCTAATGCGACGATCGTATTTGTAACAACGCATACAGAGTTTATGCCTGTTACGTTTAAATATAAAGTAGCTGCGCTGGACTTTATCGATAAAGCACTTGATGAAGAATCGTTTAAAGACCGTGTGTGCTCAGCTATCGAGTACACTATTTGTAAGGTTGGGACGAGCCTATCTGAGGACTCGTTCGCCATCGAAACATCCATGGCGCGTGTACAGGTACCGTTTAATAATATATTGTATTTCGAGACTTCTCCGATGATCCACAAAGTAATTCTGCATACTAAAGATGAACGTATGGAGTTTTATGGTAGTATAGCTGAGATTGAGAAGTCTGACAGCCGTCTTTACCGCTGCCATCGATCATTTGTAGTTAATCCTGATAATATAATTAAGATAGATAAGGAGAGCAAGATTGCTCTGTTTGAAAATGGAGAGAGCTGTCTGATATCAAGGATGAAGTACAGAGGGCTTCTTGAAAAACTCGATTATTAGATATTAAGGTGTTTATAGAGATATGTTATTAACAATTTTTAGTACTGCGCTTAAGATACTCTTAACAATGCTTTTATACAGTCAGGTAAGTGAGAAAAAGTTTAAGCTGCACTGGTATATAGTGTTTCCGCTGGTTTACGTTTTGATTTTTATGTTATGCCCACCAGCTGGATACTTCGGATACTTTTTTATATTTGTAGCATACAGCTTTTTCGCTAATCCTCATGGCAATAAGCTATTTAACCTATTTATTGGGATTTATCCTATCGTTATATTAAGCTTGATCGGAAGGCTACTTGCGTATCACTTATTCCCTATAGTGGGAATCGCGGTTTATAACGAGGTAAATATTAGTATTTACGATTTATTGATTGATGCTCTCACATTCCCTTTCTACCTTCTGATCATTAAAACTCTAAAATTAGACTTTAACGACTTGAAAAAGGGGTTTGAGCGCAACTTCTTTAACCGTATGCTACTTGTCGTGGATGTATCAATGCTTGTATACATGCTTATTATTTCAGTCCTTATGATTTTTAGTGAGAAAATATCGCATGCTGATTACTTGCGTGGTCATGTCAATGATATCTATATTCTGTTATTCTTCGTTATGCTACTTTATCTAAATTCAACCTCAAAGGAAAAGCTTAAGGCGGAGATTCTTAAGCAAAAGGATATTCAGCTAAGCGAACTATCGAACTATAGTCATCATATAGAGAATTTATACGGTGAGATTCGCAGCTTTCGCCATGACTACATCAATATCCTTACCAGTATAAAAGTTGGTATTGACAATAAGGATATCGATGCAATTAAGAGCGTCTATGAAGGTGTTCTCGGGGACAGTGGTAAACAACTATATAACAGCAAGTTTGATATAGCAAAACTCTCTAATATAAAAAACGATGCCGTGAAGAGTGTGCTTTCTGCAAAGCTTATTGAAGCACATAGTAGAGGTGTGGAGATCGCAATTGAGATAGAAGATGCTGTATATGACTTCAAGATAGATCTGCTAGACTTTATCAAAGTGATGTCAATTCTTTGTGATAATGCAATCGAAGCGAGCTTAGAGTCAGAATTGCCAAAGCTGACAGTTGCACTGATTCTCGATGGTGAGGCGTTGATATTAGTGGTTGAAAATTCGACTGTTGATGAGAGAGTGAATATCAGCCATATATTTGAAGAAGGTTACTCAAGTAAAGGCGAGGAAAGAGGGATTGGACTTCATAATGTCAGAGACATCCTTGCAAAGTATCCTTTTTCGTCCGTATCTACTCGAAGCGCAGATTATCTGTTCTCTCAGACGATTACATTTAGAAAATAACACACAAACAAATATATTTTCATACATGAAGCCTGGATAGTAAATATCCAGGCTTTTGTGCGCCTTAGATTAGTCACCTTATTAAAGTATGAATGTAGGAGCGGATGATTAACCGTTAGCGACATTTTAAGTGCCGTTCTTGACAAACATGGTTTTATCAATTGGCCATGACCTATAATGTTGTCACAAAGCAAGAATAGAAGAACGGAGGCTCATATGTTTAAAGTAAAAGAGATAGAGAAATCGTTTAAAAATAAAGAAGTTTTAAAGGGTGTTACATTTGAGATTTCAGAAGGAGATAGAGTCGCATTGCTCGGAGGTAACGGTGCTGGCAAGAGCACTCTTCTTAAGATAATTGCTGGACAGATAGTGGCTAACTCAGGTGAAGTAGATACTAGCCTTGATTTTCAGACTGAAATAAGCATGATGCCACAAGCAGATATACTTATCGATGATTTGACAGTATCTGAAATTGTTAGTCTAAAGTGCAAGATGAATAAATTAAGCGATGCCTGTATTGCGGAACTACTCATGATGGTTGAACTTCAAGAACATCAGAAGCAGTATGTCGGAAGCTTATCTGGTGGACAGAAAAGGCGTTTATCACTTTTACTGACGATACTTAATTCTCCTAAGCTTATTTTTTTAGATGAACCGACTACAGGAATGGACCTTGAATCGGTAGATAATTTTTGGAAGCTAATCGAGAATAAGAATTACACATCGGTAATTGTCACTCACGACTTCAATCAGATAGATCATTTCTTTACGAAGGTGCTCATCTTGAAGGATGGAATAATAACTGCAAATGAATCAGTGGAGTCCATCCATGATTCTGGCAGGACAATAGAACAGTATTACCGTGAGAAAATCGAAATGGAGGACTAAAGCTATGAAGATGATACAATTAAAACAGGTTTTAAGAAATAAAAGATTCCTTCTATTTACTATCTTCGTTCCTGTTATATGGTATGTGTTTATTTCCAATGTGCAAAAGGGTGTTTTACCGAACATAGTATTCGGTATAGCAGTATTTATCGGAATCATTGGAAACAGCCTAGCAACGTTTAGCAAGCGAATCGCAACAAATATTGAGTTCTACTCATTTGAATCGCGGTTCACAAGATATGCTGTGAAAGACTACCTTCTTGATCAGATGCTCGTTCAACTAGCGTTAAATACGTTAATATTCATGGCTGTACTTGCATTCGCCGTTTCTTTTTTTAACCTCCATGTTACAACCAGTCTGGTAGTTCAGTTTCTACTCCTCACGGTTATGGGAATATATTTTAGCATTATCGGTTTTGTGCTCGGTGTGCGCGTTGATGCAAAGACACTTGATACGATAAGCTTTCCTGCTATTATCTTGGCAGCGATGACAATAATACCATTTGCTTCTCTAGGTGCAGATGGAGGATTCATCGTGGCTGTTAGCAAAATTCAGATGATTTTCCCTGGATACTATTACAGTGATATCGTAACAGCGATTTCATCAGGGCATTCAGTTGATTCAAAAGATGTTTTGCTATTTCTAATAGTGTTCATCTTGAACATAATTCCGCTTTACTTAATAGTTCCAAGAGTGAAAGAAATCAAGGGTAGATAGTAATTAAAACATATAATTAATTAGAGTTATTTAATCCAAAGGCTCTGCAATATTAAGAGCTTTTGGATATTTTTTTTATCGAACAGAGAAACAAAATCTCTTAATACAAAATGATTGGGCGTAATGCCCAATCATTTTCGGTACATAAGATTCTAAACTGTATTTATATAAACTTTAAGAAATATTTTACTGATTCGACAGCATTTGCATAATTAAAGGTGTAATGAAGTGAAGAATGAGACGAAAAACAAGAAAATTGAATTAATTGAGATTGCTGTTGTTGACGTGTATATAGGGGAATATCAAGTATAATATTAGCTTCAATTAGATATAAAAAATGTAGCTGCTGAAATCAGCAGCTACATCAGAATTTGATGCTCTCTAGTTACTATATGATATGTTCAGTCTATATAGCTTCATTAAAGAGTGTAGAGCCAAATATTAATAGTGTAGATATCTTTAATTTATTTAAGTCCTATTGCTCTTATGCTTCATCCTTATCCTTAACTAGCGACATTAGCTTTCCGTCGATAGCGAATAGGATAACCGTGCTTACAAATGCAATAGCAGCGATTGTTATACAAGCTTTGGAGAATGCGAACTTTCCACTGAATGCAAATGCATATACATTTCCGTATAGCTTAGCAGCAGCGAATAGACCTAGACCCCATACGGCCGACATGATAGCAAGAAGTCGGCTTGGTGAGTACTGTCCTATAAATGCATTTCCAAGAGGTGAGAAGAACATCTCTCCTAGTGTTAAGAATAGGAAGAATATGATCAGTAACAGTACTGTAGGTTTGCTATCTCCACGCACGATGTCGATAACTGCATAGTAGATGTATCCGATACCGAGGAATGCTAATCCAATACCAAGCTTCTTGAATATACTTATATCACCTTGTGGGCGAGCTGCAAGCTTCTGCCATAGAAGCGCAGTGAGCGGTCCGGAAATTACACATAGCAGAGCGTTTAGTGAGTCGAACCATGTTGTAGGAACAGTAAATCCGCCAACCTTCCAGTTCATATTCTCTGTCCAGTGGTAGTAGATTGGAAGATAAGCTAGATACCAGAACATCCAAAATATTATCTGAAAGGCTGAAACTAGAATGATTGCGGATACACGCTTCTTCTCGAGAAGAGTCATCTTTTGATGTGTCTTTGCCGCTGCCTTCTCTTCAGCCTCTCTCTGTAGCTCTTCTTCGGTCTTGTACATCTTAAATGGCTTCTTGCCGTAGTCCTTACCCTTTAACAACATTCCAACTGTGAACCATATACAACCAAGAAGCATTGATATAGCAGCAAGTCTAAAGCAAGGGCGGAAACCTAGAACATTACCTGATTTAAAGGTGTATTGATAAAGGATTCCAGCAACTAGCGGTCCGAAGAATGCGCCGACGTTAACGAGTGAATAACGGATAGAATATGCTGAGTTAAGATCTTCAGGGCGTACAACTCTTCCGATAAGTGGACCAGTCTTAAATAGACCTAGACCAAATGCAACGCAGAATATCATTACATATACAAGCGTGGCATCATGTGCAACGGATCCAGAGAAGTATCCGATTGCGATTATAAGCATTCCGACCGGAGTAGTATATCTGGCACCTACTAATTTATCGGTGATGAATGCTCCTAGGAAACCTGCAAGATATGAATAAGCGGTTAAATCCGCCTGCATCTTTGCGCCTGTTGTATTAGCAAGACCAAGTCCACCAGATGCAACAGCAGTGGTAACAAAAACTAGAATCAGAGAACGACCAAGATAAAATGATAGACGTTCAAAGATCTCTGTACAGCCACAAACCCAAAACGCTATCGGGAATTTGCGCTTTCTTTCAAGTTCTGTCATGAGATACCTCCTTAATAAGGTGTGACAGCAATAACTTACGATCTCCGTCTTGACTGTACCTTGTGCAAAAGGAAAAAGTGCACATGTATCAATAATCAAAACAGGGAAGAAAACACACTATTAATATATGGAATTATAATCATATATTGTAATTTAATTTTGCCATATAAGGCGTGACAAGTAAACATCTATACATTATAAAGGCATATTTATAAAGGCATATTTGTAGCGCAAGAAAAAACCATCTCTTGATTGAGATGGTGGATTATATGCTTATAAAATTGTATTAGAGACACTATGCCGACGGTTCTTCGTCGTGATTCATCGCAGGGCACTCTGCCAAGAAGTTGTTAACATGGTTACAAATAGCTTCGTATGTCTCTTGGCTGATATCATGCTCGATTTTGCACGCATCCTCATCAGCAGTTTCCTTATCAATACCGAGTAGGTTTAAGAAACGGGAAAGCATCTTGTGCCTATCGTAAATTTTTGTAGCAATAGACATTCCAGTCTCAGTGAGGTGAATCAGACCATCATCGTCCATAGTAATGTAGCCGTTCTCTCTGAGCCTTTTGGTAGCATATGAAACGCTAGGCTTCGTAACATCGAGATGCCTTGCAATATCGATGGACTTAATGTATCCTCTCTGCTCACTAAGCATCAGCATTGTCTCTAAATAATCTTCTGAAGACTTCTGAATTTTCATGAAATATCCCTCCTTCATTTATAGTTAGATTAGCATAACACACCGATAATAGCAACATTGCGTATAATAAGAAACGATAAATTTAAATTTTTCTTGATTTAGTTGTTGACAATTTAATTTAAAATGGTATTATATTAATAACGATAACGATTATCAATATTAGAGGTAATAATGATTAAGTATAGCAAGCAGCGTCAAGCGATTAAAGACCAATTATCGAATAGAGGAGATCATCCGACAGCTGAGACACTTTATTCAGAGCTGAAGGCTAGTATGCCTAATCTTAGTATCGCGACCGTGTATAGAAATCTGAAACAGCTTGAAGGTATGGGAGAGATTTCGACTATTATCACGGACGGGGCCACAAGGTATGATTATAATGTAAAGCCCCACGCACATTTTTTCTGTAATAAGTGTGGCGCAGTTCTCGATATTGATACCGATAGGGAGCAGATCGTTAAGATAGGTCAGGAAAACTTTTCTGGCTCTATAGAAGGGTACGAAGTCAACTTTTATGGCACCTGCCCTGACTGCATGACGAAGAGTCGTGCATAGATGATTAACAAAATGACTTTATTTTTATGTAATTCAGCAATGCTGAAGAAGGGAGTATGAAAATGGCTAAGTATGTATGTCAGGTATGTGGTTACGTTCACGAGGGAGATCAGGCACCAGAGAAGTGTCCAGTATGCGGAGTTCCTGCGGAGAAGTTCAAGAAGCAGGAAGGTGAGATGTCTTGGGCAGCTGAGCATGTTGTAGGGGTTGCTCAGGGTGCTAGCGAGGACATCATGGCTGATCTAAGAGCTAACTTTGAGGGAGAGTGCAGCGAGGTAGGTATGTATCTTGCAATGGCTAGAGTTGCTCATAGAGAAGGATATCCTGAAGTTGGACTATACTACGAGAAGGCTGCTTACGAAGAGGCAGAGCACGCTGCTAAGTTCGCTGAGCTTCTAGGAGAGGTTTTAACAGACAGCACAAAGAAGAATCTACAGCTGAGAGTTGACGCTGAGAATGGCGCAACAGCTGGAAAGTTTGACCTTGCTAAGAGAGCAAAGGCTGCTAACCTTGATGCAATCCACGACACAGTTCACGAGATGGCTAGAGACGAGGCTAGACACGGAAAGGCATTTGCTGGACTTCTAAAGAGATACTTTGGTTAAATCCAAAATTAAGTGCAGATACTATTCATAAAAGATATGGGGCTTATGCCCCATTTTTTAATACTTTAATTCGTTTTTCATAAGTGGTTCTTTATCATTGCGTCACCTAAAACACAAACACGATGTGTTATAATACGCGATATAAGAAAAGCAATATATCATCGATATGGTGAAGGTTAATACATAGGGGGAAATGAGATGTACTATCGTGACGATGGTGGCCTCGGCTGCTTGATTGGAATATTTATAATGCTGATACTTTTGTCAGCGGTGATGGCTATAATTTTAAGCCCTGTTTTTTGGATTGTTGTCGGCATACTAGTGCTATTTCAGGCTATCTCGAAGAGGTTCGGAAGACGTAGATCAGATGAGTCTAATCAATATTATTATTCGGAAACCAGGTCTTATCATAGAGATGACTCTGCTAGTAAGGAACTAGAAGATGAGTTTACCAAAGATGCGGTAGATGTAGATGTAGAGGTAATACCTGATGATAAGTAGCTGGGAATAGTCTTTAATCGTGCAGAATGATCAATCGCACATATATGATATTTTGATTAGTAATGTTACTAAAATAAAGGATGGTTATTTGATTGATTTATATAAAAACAACTTCGGTGATGGTATTAAAGCTTTTTCACCGAAGCTTTTTTGTATAAAATAGTAGTATCACTTCGTAGGAGGAAGATTATGCAGCAGATAAAATGCCCTAAGTGTGGCGAAGTATTTCAAATAGATGAAGCCGGTTATGCAGCAATAGTTAAGCAGGTCAGAGATAGAGAATTTAATATTGAGATAAAGCGTGCTGAGGAACAGTACAAAGAGGATAAAGCTGCAGCTGTTAGCCTTGCGAAGGCTGAGACAGAAAAGAAAGTCCAAGAAATTATTTCAGATAAAGATCAGGAAATAGTAAGGCTTCGTGCTAGCATCGAGGCATATGACAAGGAGAAAGCATTAGCAGTCAATGAGGCAGTACAGCAGAAGGAATCTGAGTATAGGAAGTTAGTCGATGAAAAAGAATCTGAACATCGCAAGGTAGCAGCTTCTCTAGATGAAGAAATTTCACAAAAGAAGGAGCAGCTTCAAAGGCTTTCTGGTGAGCTAAAGGTCAGTGAAAAGCAGGCCGAGCTAAATATACAGGTGCTTAAGGACGAGTATGAGACTAAGCTTAAGATGAAGGATGAACAAATAGATTACTACAAGGATCTCAAGGCTCGTCAATCCACTAAGATGGTTGGAGAGACTCTAGAGCAGCACTGCGAGATAGAATTTAATAAGCTCAGAGCAACTGCATTTCAGAATGCATATTTTGAAAAGGATAACGATGCTCGCAGTGGAAGCAAGGGCGATTATATATTTAGAGAGAAGGATGAGACAGGGCTTGAGGTCGTATCTATAATGTTTGAAATGAAGAACGAGATGGATACGACAGCAACAAAGCATAAGAATGAAGATTTTTTTAAGGAGCTTGACAAAGATAGAAAAGAAAAAAAGTGCGAATACGCAGTGCTCGTTTCAATGCTAGAGTCTGAGAATGAATACTACAATCAGGGGATTGTGGACGTATCGCATAGATATGAGAAGATGTATGTGATAAGACCGCAGTTCTTCATCCCGATGATATCACTGCTTCGCAACATGGGATATAACTCTCTAAAGTACAAGCAGGAACTGGAGACGATTAAGGCACAGAATGTTGATATCACCCATTTCGAGGAAGACATGGAGAATTTCAAAAGTGCTTTTGCGAGAAATTATGATCTGGCTTCTAGAAAATTCCAGGAAGCGATAGATGAGATAGATAAATCGATTAACCATCTTGAAAAGATCAAGAAGGCTTTAACTTCCTCAGAGAATAACTTGAGGCTAGCGAATAATAAAGCTGAGGATTTGACGATAAAAAAACTTACCAAAAATAACCCGACGATGCAGGAGATGTTCAAATCGCTTGAAAAGAGTGAATAAATTGTGTTAAAATACTAAACTAGATTAATTAGAAAAGGAATAATGAAATGAGCAAAGGTAAGCAGAGACCACCACAATACATAAGACAGTCGAAAGGCTATCAGCAGAATTTATATAAGAAACAGATGAAAGAGCAAGATATTCAGGTTCCAAAATCTATCAATATTGAAAAGATTACAAAGATTAATAGAATTCTCGGAATTGTATGGATAGTTTTGATTTTTGCTTGCGGATTTTTCTGGACATGGATTGCAGCAGCAGTTTTGGCTGTAGTAGGTGCTGCATATATGGGCGGATTCTTCGTATATATGACTAATTATTCCAAGAAGTATCTTGGTGCGTATAAGAAGATGGGGGTACCAAAAGAGATGTATATGAAGCAGCTTAAAAAGAATGGTACAGACGCCAAGAGCATGGAGAGAATGTCAAAGCTTTGGGATAAGATAAAGGTGGATTAATTTTATAATTAAGATTTATCTTATATATAAATAGCGCAGATTGGCGAATGTACTGATATTGCTATTACAAATTTTTATAGGTAAAACTATTTTAAGAAGGGGATTACCCCTTCTTTTTTTATTAAAAACGCTTAGAAATTCAATTATTGGGGTCATAAAAACAAAACCATTAAAAATTATTAAATACACACTTGAAAAACAACTATAATATTTTTTTAACAAAGTTGGTTGACTATAAAATAACGAGATATATAATGAAATTGTACAAGGAAACGTACATGGAAAGGAGATTATCAGATGTTTACTCTTGGACTAGACATAGGATCAACTACATCGAAGAGCGTGATACTCGAGGATGGAAAAAAGATTGTCGCAAAGGCCCTAAGAGTTGGAGGGCTTGGTACAGCTGGCCCAGAGGAAGTCATAGCGGAGATTATGGAGGTCTCAGGACTTAATGAATCTGATATTTCATGTAGCGTTGTTACTGGTTATGGAAGAAATAAGTACGAAGGCTGTGATCTAGAAGTAAGCGAACTCACATGTCATGCGCTAGGGAGTCAAATTATTTTTCCTGAAGTGAGGACTGTAATAGATATAGGCGGTCAGGACGCAAAAGTAATCTGCCTTAACGATTCAGGAAGGATGACGAACTTTGTGATGAATGATAAGTGCGCAGCTGGGACAGGTAGATTCCTAGATGTGATGGCGAACATACTAAGAGCAGATATTTCTGAATTAGAGGTATTAGCATCAAAAGCGGATAGTCCTGCTACTATCTCAAGCACATGCACAGTCTTTGCTGAATCGGAAGTGATTAGCCAGCTTGCTAATGGTGAGAGCAGAGAAAATGTAATCGCTGGAATCTGTAACAGCGTAGCCTCGAGGGTTAGTTCACTTGCGCGTAGAGCGGGAGTCAAAGAGAAGGTATGTATGTCAGGTGGTGTTGCAAAAAACGGTGCGGTAAGAGATGCGATGAGTAAGGCTCTTGAAGTTCAGATAGAGTATGATTCACTTGCACAGTATTTTGGAGCAATCGGTGCAGCTGTTTATGCTTTTAGAAGTAATAAAAAATAGATTTACTGCTCATAAGGGCAGTAAAAAATTTACCAAATGATGTTATAAAATTAACAATAATAGTGCAGATTGAGTTTTAAGTTAAGATATACAATTAAACTTTCCTAATAGATTAACAAAATAAATGAGGAGGTATGGTTATGGCAGAGGAAATCAAAAAGCCTAAGAAGCCTGTTGATCCTAATTCAGCTAAATTCAAGCTTGGGAAAATTGCTGGTGATGCATTTGCAAGTGCGATTGAAGCTAAGAAGGAAGGCATTCCAGTTGCGTGGGTTTCAAGCAACTTTCCGGTAGAGATACCAGAGACTTTGGGAATCGCTACTGCATATCCTGAAAATCAGGCTGCAGGAATCGCTGCCCGTGGTGCAGGGGAGAGAATGTGTAACGTCGCAGAAGCAGATGGTTATTCGAACGATATTTGCGCATATGCGAGAGTGAGCCTCGCATACGCCAAGCTCAAGGAGTGTCCAGAGCAGGATGTAGCGATGCCAGATGTGCTTCTATGTTGCAACAATATCTGCAACTGCATGATTAAGTGGTACGAGAATCTAGCAAGGGATTTAAATATTCCGATGATTATCCTAGACATACCATTTAACCCTGATTACGAAGTATCTGACGCTGAGGTTGAATATGTTTCCGCTCAGTTCTGGGACGCAGTTCACAAGCTTGAGAAGCTATTTGGACTAAAGTGGGATGATGAAAAGTTCAAGCAGGTTACAGGTTTTAGCTGCAGAGCGAGCAGAGCTTGGCTCGATGCGACAGCACAGGCAAAATACGTGCCTTCTCCATTCAATGGATTCGATCTATTAAACCACATGGCTGTAATGGTTACGGCAAGAGGTAAGGAAGAAGCAGGCGAGGCAATGGAGACGCTTCTCAAGGAGTATAAGGAAAATCACCTAAATGGAACAAGTACATTTAGGGCAGAAGAGAAGTACAGAATCATGTTCGAAGGAATCGCTTGCTGGCCATATCTGAGAGCAACATCTCATGGGCTCAAAGATCGCGGCATCAACATGGTAACAACGATATATGCTGATGCTTTTGGGTTTGACTACCATTCATTTGATGAGATGATCAAGGCTTACTGCAGTGTACCAAATGCTATAAACCTCGAGAAGTCGAGAGATAAGAGAATCAAGCTTTGCAAGGACAACCACGTGGAAGGATTGCTTGTACATACCAATCGTTCATGCAAGCTGTGGAGCGGATTCATGTACGAGATGAGCAGACAGATAGGCGAGGCTTGCGATATACCAGTTACAAGCTTTGATGGAGACCAGGCGGACCCAAGAAATTTCTCTGAAGCACAATATGATACGAGAGTGCAGGGGCTTATGGAAATTATGGAGTCAAACAAATCTGAGAAAGGGGACAAGTAGCTATGACATACAGTTCAATTAAAGAGTTTCATGAGATAGCATCATCTCCTCGCAAACAGATGGATAAATACCTTGCAGATGGCAAGAAAATTGTGCTCACAGTTCCTTACTACACACCCGATGAAATTGTACACTCTATGGGGCTTGTTCCAATGGGAACTTGGGGCGCTGATATGGAGCTTAACAGAGCGAAGGAATACTTTCCTGCATTCATGTGCTCTATCGTGCAATCAATCCTAGAACTAGGAATCTCCGGAAAGTTCAAGGGTGCGAGTGCGATTATAATCCCGTCTCTCTGTGACACGCTCAAGACCATGGGTGAGAACTGGAAGTATGCAGTACCAGACATCAAATTCATACCTATGACCTACCCGCAGAACAGAAAGCCTGCATATGGAATCGCCTATACGAGGGCTGGATACGAAAGAGTCATAGAGGATCTTGAGAAATGTACTGGCGCGAAGTTTTCGATGGATAGTCTAGCTGAATCGAACAAGCTTTATAACGAACACAACGAAGCGATGAGACGAGTGGATGAATTACTTGCAAGACACGCAGAAGTGACGGTGCAGGAGAGAAGCGATATATTTGCAAGCGCTAACTACATGCTTGTAGAGGAACATACCGCTCTTGTAAAAAAGCTTATCGCCGAGCTTGAAGCTTCCGAGGAGAGCGTAGGTAATTATCCGGTCATTGTATCTGGAATTCTTACCGACATGACAGGATTAAGCGAAGCCTTCGATGAGATAGGAATTCATATCGTAGCAGATGATGTCTGTGCACATTCAAGGCAGTATAGAACTGATGTGCCAGATGGAGATGATCCACTACAAGCTCTCGCTGTTAAGTTTGCAAACACGGACAATTGCTCAGTTCTCTACAACGTAGAAAAGCCAAGAATTCAGTGGATTATAGATATAGCGAAGGAGAGAGGCGCAAAGGGAGTTGTCGTGGTAATGACAAAGTTTTGTGATCCTGAGGAATTCGACTTCGTATGTATTAAGGAAGCTTGTGAAAAAGCGGATTTACCACTTGCCCTAGTTGAGGTTGACAGGCAGATGAAGCAGTTTGAACAGGTTAAGACTAACCTTGAAACATTCCGTGACATGTTAATGTTTTAAAACGCATCAAGCATATAGATAAATTCAAGGAGGATAAAATGGGAAATAGACCACTTGAGGGAATCAGAGTTGTTGAGATGGCAACATTTATCGCAGCACCTTGTACAGCGAGATTTCTAGCTGACCTAGGAGCTGAAGTTATAAAGGTTGAGCCACCTATGGGAGATCCACTACGTTACACTGCGGTTAATGAAGGAAGACCTTTAGACCAGAAGGAGAACACATCCTATGATCTTGAGAACGCAGGAAAGACTTGTATCTCGCTCAACACAAAGTCTGAGGAGGGAAGAGAGGCTTTAGAGAAGCTTTTGGCAACTGCGGACGTATTTATCTGCAACTGGCGTCAGTCACCTCTAAAGAGAGCAGGGTTAGATTGGGAGACTCTGCATAAGAAATACCCTAAGCTAGTGTACGGATATGTATCAGGATACGGAGAAAAAGGTCCGGATAAGGATCTTCCAGGATTCGACTTTACTGCATTTTACGCAAGAGGCGGCATCTTAGGACCTCTTCGTGACAAAAACAGCCTGCCAATGCTAACAGTTCAGGGCTTCGGAGACCACCAGGTTGCTATGAACCTAGCAGCCGGAGTTCTCGCAGCACTATTCAAGGCTAAGATGACTGGTGAAGGCGATCACGTAGTGGTATCTCTATTCCACAGCGCAATATGGGATATCTCACTGATGCTGCAGGCAAGTCAGTACGGAGCAGATAGCACTCAGTATCCTATGGAGAGGTGGAAGCTAGGAAATCCATTAGTTCTCTGCTATGAGACAGCTGATGGTCAGTGGTTACAGATAGCAATGCCTCAGTATGATAGACATTATCCAATACTGATGAACGCTATGGGATATCCAGAACTTGCTGATGATGCTAGATATTATCCACAGAAGAATCTAATTCCTAACCGTGAAGAGTTCTCAGCGTGGATAACTGCAGAGTTTAAGAAAAAGACTTGCGACGAATGGTGCAAGCTGCTGGATGCAAATGATTTGCCATACGCAATTGCACAGGAGTGGGACAGCCTCCTAGAAGATAAGCAGGCATGGGCATCGGATTGCTTCTATGAGATGTCTTATAGCAACGGAAACAAGCGTACACTCGTAAGACCTCCAGTTTTATTCGACCAGATGGGACTTCCTCCATATGAGAGAGGACCTTATCTAGGAGAGCAGACGAAGGACATTCTTGGTGAACTTGGGTACTCTGCTGAAGCTATAGATGAGTTAATAAAGAGTGGTGCTGCAATCGATATGGATCCAGCACTTAGGGACTAATTAAAAATTTACAGGGAAAATACATAGGTTTGACACAAGAAAAGTGATTTACAAAGGAGAAATGGTATGAAAATTACTGCATATGAAGTTAGACCTGATGAAGAGCCTGTCATCAGAAATCTATGTGAGAAGTACGGTATAGACGTGGTTATTACAAGAGCAAATCTTGACGATACTACAGTTAACCTTGCTGAAGGAAGTGATGGAATCACTACTCTAGGGCAGAGCACATATTCTAACGAGGTGCTTGATGAACTAAAGAAGATGGGTGTTAAGGTACTCGCATCACGCTGCGTAGGATACAATCACATGAATGTTGAGTATGCTAAGAAGCTTGGATTTAAGCTTTGCAACGGTACATATGCTCCAAATGGGGTTGCGGAATACTCTGTAATGGCGATACTGATGTGCATGCGTCACCAGAAGAAAGCGCTGTATAACACAAACGACAACGACTTTACACTAAAAGGCAAGATGGGTAGAGAGCTCAGATCTCTCACAGTGGGAGTACTCGGCGCAGGAAAGATTGGTAAAACCGTAATCAAGATTCTAAGTGGATTTGGCTGCAAAATCCTAGCATATGACGTAATTCAGGATGATGAAGTTAAGGAATATGCAACATACGTCGATATGGATACCATATACAAAGAATGCGACGTAATAACAATCCATATGCCACTGCTGCCAGCTACAACCGGCATGATTGATAGAGATGCAGTGGCAAAGATGAAGGATGGAGTAATTATCATCAATAACGCTAGAGGTGAACTGCTTGATGTAGATGCTATTATCGAGGGCATTGAGAATGAAAAAATCGGTGCACTCTTCTGCGATGCATTTCCAGGAGAGACCGGCATTATCCACATTCCACATAACACAGACATTATCAGAACTGAAGGAATGCCTTACTTTAAGCTCAAATATCTGCGTTCATTCGTAAACGTATATCACACACCACACATGGCATTCTTCACTGAAGAGGCAGCTGAATCTATGGCAGCATGTGGAGTTGACAGCATCTATGAGGTTTTGACAGAAGGCAAGTCATCTCATGAGATACCATGCTAAGGAGGTAAGTAAATGATTTTAGATCGAAAGCATGCACTTCAGCAGAAACTGTTCCGCGAATTTGCAGAGACAGAATTCACCAAGGAGCTTCAGGATGAATTAGATGAAACGGGTGAATTTAACTGGGATATGCATAAGAAGATGTCCCGTTACGGATTTATGGGAGTGAAGATTCCTGAGGAGTACGGTGGAGCCGGAGCTGACAGTTTGACATACGTGCTCATGGACGAAGAATTCGCTCGCCAGGATGCAGTTCTTGCAATATATGCGAATACATCAAACTCGCTCGGTGGAGGACCTCTTCTGCTCGCAGGAAGTGAGTCTCAGAAAAAGGAATATCTACCGCAGGTTGCAAGTGGTGAGAAGATCCTCGTGTTCGGACTTACTGAGCCTGGTGCAGGATCAGACGCAGGCGGAACTACTACAACCGCAATTCCAGATGGCGATGACTTTATCATCAATGGTCGTAAGTGCTTCATATCTGGGGCACCTATGGCTGACTGGATTATCATCTATGCAAAGACAGATTTATCTCAGAAGGGTTCTCGCGGAATCTCGATGTTTATCGTAGATATGCACGCAGATGGCGTATCGCTCGGAGCACCAGAGAAAAAGATGGGAATAAATGGATATCCAACTTCTGATGTAGTATTTGAGGATGTAAGGGTGCCAAAGACAAATCTTATCGGACCTCTCAACAAGGGTTTTCAATATGCAATGAAGACGCTTGACGGAGGTAGACTCGGAGTAGCTGCTATGTCAGTAGGAGTAGCTCAGGGCTGCCTAGATGAGGCTGTAAAGTATGCAAAGGAGCGTAAGCAATTTGGCCGCAGAATCGCAGATTTCCAGGGAGTGAGCTTCATGATTGCTGAGATGCAGGCTGATGTTGAAGCTGCAAGACAGCTCACATATCACGCAGCAACTCTCAAGGATCAGAATTCTCCTCAGGCAGGAATGGCTTGCTCTATCGCTAAGTACTTCGCTGCAGAAGCTGCAAACCGCTGCGCTTACAAGGCTGTACAGATTCATGGTGGATATGGCTATATCAAGGAATATAGAGTAGAGAGACTATATAGAGATGCTCGTATCATGAGCATATTTGAAGGAACCAGCCAGATTCAGGAAGTTGTAATCGCAAATAATTTGCTTAAGTAGAGGAGGAAGGAATAAATGAAAATTTTTGTAACAGTAAAACAGGTTCCTGATACCTCCGGCAAGGTTGCAGTAAACGAGGATGGAACACTTAACCGCGCTTCAATGCAGACTATCATCAATCCAGATGACCTAAATGCTGTAGAGCAAGCTCTCACTCTAAAGGAAGAGTTTGGATACAAGGTAGTAGCTTTCACGATGGGACCTATGCCAGCTGAAGGAATGCTAAGAGAACTAATGGCGATGGGTGTAGATGAGACAGTACTAGTTTCTGCTCGTGAATTCGGAGGATCAGATACATATGCCACTTCGCAGATTCTTGCAGCGGCAATAGATACTTATGGAATCGAAGAAGATGACATAATAATCGCTGGCCGTCAGGCTATCGATGGTGACACTGCTCAGGTAGGCCCTCAGATCGCTGAAAAGCTTCACCTACCACAGGTTACATATGCCGGTGAAGTTGCTAAGGAAGGCGAGTCCCTTATAATCAAGAGAATGCTCGAAGACGGATATATGCTCGTAAAGGTTCCAACGCCTTGTATGATTACTTGCATTAAGGAGCTCAATACACCTAGGTATATGAGCGTAATCGGAACTGAAAAGTGCTGGGATATGCCACTTAAGATAATGGATTTTGCAGCACTTGAGAATCATCCACTTATCGATAAGACTACCATTGGACTAAAGGGTTCTCCAACCAATATCTATAAGTCGTTTACACCTCCAGTTAAGGGTGGCGGCATGATGCTAGAAGGTTCAGACAAGAATACCACTGATGAGCTTGTATCGATTCTGACAGGCAAGCACATCATATAGAAAGGAGAATTCAACATGGCTTACGATAGTTCACAAATCGACGCTTTCAAGAATGTATGGGTATTCTGCGAACAGCGCCAAGGCAAGATGATGCCAACAACATTTGAGCTTATATCCGAGGGAAGAAAGCTAGCGGATGAGCTAGGATGCAATCTATACGGAATACTTCTCGGAGATGACGTAGATGATCTAGCTTCTGAACTCGGCGGCTACGGTGCGGATGGTGTATACGTATATAACAGTCCACTGCTCAAAAATTATACAACTGACGGATATACTAAGGTTATAAGTGAAGCAGTGCAGGAGTTTAGACCGGAGGTAATGTTATTTGGAGCATCTAACATCGGCAGAGATCTTGCACCTAGATGCGCAGCAAGACTTCATACAGGACTCTGTGCAGACTGTACACACCTTGATATAGATCTCGATGGATACATTAACTTCCTACGCTCAGGATCATCCCTCGATGTAGATAACATGAAGTTTGATACTAAGCTCTTTGATGTAAACACCAACCTCAAGATGACTCGTCCTGCATTCGGTGGACACCTTATGGCTACCATCGTTTGCCCAAGGTTCAGACCAGCGATGGCAACTGTAAGACCGGGTGTAATGCAGAAGAGACCATACGATGAAGCTGGGGCTGCAAAGGTAGAGATTATGCATCCAGAGTTCGAATTAGTCGCTTCTGATATCGAGACAGAGGTTCTAGATATCGTTAAGGCTGCCAAGAAAATGGTAGACCTAATAGGTGCTGATGTAATCGTATCAGTAGGCAGAGGAATTGCAAAGGATGTTGAGGGTGGAATTGCTCTAGCAACTGAGCTTGCAGAACTACTCGGCGGAGTAGTAGGTTCATCGAGAGCTTGCGTAGATGCCGGATGGATCAGTGCTGATCATCAGGTAGGACAGACAGGCAAGACTGTTCACCCAAGAATATATGTTGCATTAGGAATATCTGGAGCAATTCAGCACAAGGCTGGAATGCAAGATTCTGAATGCATCATAGCAATTAACAAGAATGAGACAGCTCCAATCTTCGAAATTGCAGATTACGGAATTACTGGTGACTTATTCAAAGTTGTTCCACTGCTAATCGACTCAATCAAAGCAGCGAAAGAAACTGCTTAATATAGGCAAGTACAGGGGGGTGCGGGCACGTACTGCATTCCCCTGTTCTTCAAAACTGCCAAAGGGGGATAGGATGGACAAAAAGATATATAACATAGTGGCTATAAATCCTGGATCGACATCGACGAAATTCGGGTTTTATCACAACTGCGAAAAGGTATTTATCGAAAATATATATCATAAGAAAGATGAACTCGCTCAGTTTGGCAGTATACAGGAGCAGCTCAGCTACAGAAAGCTACTTGTGGAAAACAGGTGCGCATGCAATGGTGTAAATCTACAAGAGGTAGATGCATTCGTTGGCAGAGGAGGAGGGCTTCTCCCCTCAACAAGCGGTGTATATTGTATAAATGATAAAATAATATACGATTGTGAAACCGCAGCCTCTGGAATACACCACCCTGCTCTACTCGCTTCCCAGATAGCAAGGCAGCTAGCCAATAAATACGATGCAAAGGCTTATATCGTAAATCCACCAGATACTGACGAATTTCAGGATTTGGCGAGAGTTACAGGCATCAAAGGGATTTATAGAGATAGTCATGTCCACTGCCTAAACCAGAAGGAGGTAGCAAGACGCTACTGTTTGGAAAAAGGTATAGCTTATAATGAGTCAAACTTCATCATCTGCCATCTTGGCGGCGGTGTATCCATAACAGCTCACCGTAAAGGCAGGATGATTGATAGCAACGACAATCTAATCGGCGATGGTCCCATGACACCCCTTAGGGCTGGTACAATACCGGCAAAGAAAATAATTGACATTGCATTTAGTGGTGACTACACGCACGAAGAACTTGAAGATTTGATTGTCAGAAATAGCGGGCTTAGCAGTCACCTAGGAACTGCTGATGTTCAGGAAATCATGAAACGCATAGAAGAGGATAATGATGAATATGCAAAGCTTGTCCTCGATGCGATGATTTATCAGTTTGCAAAGGCTGTGGGCGAATGCGCATGCGTACTCAAAGGTGATGTAGATGCAATCCTCATCACAGGTGGGCTTGCTAGAAGCGAATACATAGTAAGGAATTTAGCGAAATACGTAGACTGGATCTCGGAAACGTGGGTGATGCCAGGGGAGTGGGAAATTGCGGCTCTCGCATCCGGTGCATATCAGGCTATGACTGATCAGGTAGCCGTACTCACGTATACTGGGGTGCCAGTTTTCCGAGGTTTTCATTCATTAAAATATCATTTATAGATATACACCTTTTTAATTTTTCTTCTTGAAGGCGCGGCTTTATGCTGCGCTTTTAAAATCCAATAAATATATTAGTTTTTGACTAGGCATAAACAAGTAAATAAATATACATAGTACAAAAACAAACCAAAAAGTATCGAAATTATCCATCAAAAACAAAGCGGACACACTAGCAATATGATAGAATATTAAGACATATGTGTGTAATAACATGGGTATTAATTGGAGATTAATATATGGATATTTTTTCGATAATCAATCTGCTCGGAGGACTGGCGCTGTTTCTATATGGGATGTCAGTCATGTCACAAGGGCTAGAGAAACTTGCGGGCGGTAAACTCGAGGGCATTTTGAGGTCAATGACTTCAAATAAGTTTAAATCTCTCTTGCTCGGACTCGGTGTAACGGCTATTATTCAAAGTTCTTCGGCAGTTACTGTTATGCTAGTAGGGCTTGTTAACTCTAGCATTATGACACTTGAGCAGTCAGTTGGTGTAATCATGGGTACCAATATAGGTACTACTGTTACAGCCTGGTTGCTCAGTTTGGTGGGTATTAGCAGCAACAATATATTTTTGAAGCTCCTTAAACCAGAGGCTTTCTCGCCAATAATCGCTTTAATCGGTGTTCTTATGATGATGGCTAGTAAGTCAGATAAACGTAAGGATGCAGGCTCGGTAATGCTGGGCTTTGCGGTTCTTATGTACGGCATGAACTTCATGAGCTCATCGATGGAACCTCTCAAGGATATGCCGGAGTTTGCAAAGGTTCTAACTGCTTTTAATAACCCGGTATTTGGAATACTCGCGGGTATATTAGTTACCGCCGTAATCCAGAGTTCATCTGCTTCGGTAGGAATTTTGCAGGCCTTATCCATGACTAGTGGTTTAACTTACGGAATGGTTATTCCTATTATCATGGGACAAAATATTGGAACTTGTGTAACTTCAGTAATTTCAAGTATCGGTGTAAGTAAGAATGCAAAGCGTGTTGCAGTAGTTCACATTGCATTTAATATAATCGGAACGATTATATTCATGGTTGCATTTAGCATCGGCCATTATCTGATAAACTTCGGATTCATAAATAAAGCTGTAACGCCTGTAGATATCGCAATTATTCACTCATTGTTCAATATATTCACAACGGTTATTATATTTCCGTTTGCTGAGAAACTCGTTCCTATCAGCCATAAATTCGTAGGCGGCGAAGAAGATGATGAAATGGAAGTTTTCCTTGATAAGAGACTCCTTTTTACGCCATCCATTGCTGTTGAAGAGGCTAGAGCTAAGACTAACGAGATGGTTGAGATTGCATTTCAGAACTTTAGAGATGCGATTACGCTCTCGAACGGATATAGTGATGAGTTGTTTGAGAAGATTAAGGTCGATGAGAAACTCTTAGATTACTACGAAGACCAGCTTGGTTCATTTAACGTAAGCCTTGCTAAAGTCGAGCTTTCAGAAAGGGATTCGGCAAATGTGTCGATGATGCTTCACAGTATTACCGATGCAGAGAGAATTGGTGATCATTCGCTAAATATCGCTGAGAGTATATATGAGCTACATGATAAGGGGCTATCATTCTCTGGAGAAGCTAGAAGAGAACTTGATATATTAAGCGCTGCTGTCAGTGAGATACTGACACTAGCAGGCAAAGCCATATTGGAGATGGATGCTAAGACAGCTCTCAAGGTAGAACCGCTAGAAGAATTGATTGATGACATCGTCGAACATATTAAGGCTAACCACATAGCGCGCCTTAAAAATGGCGCTTGCACTATTGAACTAGGTGTTATCTTAAATGATATACTGGCGGACATCGAAAGGGTCTCCGACCACTGCTCGAATATTGCAGCAGCCGAGATTGAGCTCAAGCGAAATAACCTGCACATGCATCAGTTTGTTAAGAATTTTAAAGATAAGGATAACGTTGAATTCACCGAACTCTATGACGAGTTTTCGAGAAAGTATAGTATATGAAGTATGAATTAATTGCAACAGCGACATTTGGACTTGAAGCGGTAGTAAAGATGGAGCTGCAGGATCTTGGATACAGTGTGGTAAAGGTAGAAGATGGAAAAGTCACTTTTATCGGTGATGAGAGAGCCATTGTTCACACCAACATGTGGCTTAGGACGGCGGATAGAGTTTATATTAAGGTTGCTGAGTTTAAGGCTGAAACCTTTGAAGAATTATTCCAGCAGGTTCGAGCAATCGGCTGGGAGGATTATCTCACAGTTGATGCTGCATTTCCTGTGGTAGGAACATCAGTAAAATCCACGCTTCACAGCGTTCCATCGTGCCAAAGCATAATCAAGAAAGCGATAGTTTCAAGGCTTTCTGATTTCTACGTACAGAATCACTTTGATGAAGCAGGTGCAAATTATCGCATCAGATTTTCTATACTCAAGAACCACGTCACGTTGCTTCTCGATACATCGGGAGCAGGACTTCATAAACGTGGTTATAGGGCAGTAGATGTTGCAGCACCTATGAAAGAGACACTAGCAGCAGCGCTTGTAAGGCTTAGCTTCTGGAAGGAAGGCGTGATGCGTAGAGATAAGGATAATCCTGACCATGTGGCACGGATTCTTGTAGATCCATGCTGTGGATCTGGAACGATTCTAATCGAGGCAGCAATGATGGCTAGAAATATCGCACCAGGTCTTAACCGTAAATTTGCTGCGATGGCATGGGACTTCATCCCAGAGGAACTGTGGAATGAAGAACGTCAGGCTGCATATAACGCTGTTGATTACGATAGCGAAGTAATAATAAAAGGATTTGATATAAACGGAAAAGCGATTGCTGCAGCTATGGCCAATGCTATGGAAGCAGGGGTCGAAGAAGATATATCATTCAGCCGCATGGACATGCGTAAATTCAGAGCAGATGAATCAAACGGAATCATCATTACAAATCCTCCGTATGGTGAGAGAATCGGTGATAAGGATGCGATTCATAAAATTTATGCGCGATTAAAAGAGATTCTTGAAAAAGATCCTACGTGGTCTCTCTTCATGATTACGACTGACCGAGAAGTGGAGAAGATATTTGATAGAAAAGCTGATAGAAGACGTAAGCTATATAACGGAAGACTTCAGACTACCTATTATCAGTTCCACGGACAGAAAATTTCAAAGTAACTATGTAAATGGCGTACATCGCACAGACATTTACAGGCAAGGAAATTAACTGATGAAAAAGATTGATGAAACATTTATGTCGGCAGATGCAAAGACACCGATACATGTTAGAAAATGGATACCCGATGAGAAGCCTAAGGCAGTGCTGCAGATAATACATGGAATGGTTGAGTTCGTAGGCAGGTACAGTGCATTTGCTTCGTATCTGACCGATCACGGATATGTTGTCGTTGGACATGATTTGCTTGGGCATGGAGAATCGGCACTCACGCCTGATGATTACGGGTATTTTGGCGATCATGGCAATGAGACTTTGATTGCTGATATCCATGAACTTAGAAATAGAACAACGAAGGAATATCCAGATATTCCTTATTTTATACTCGGTCACAGTATGGGCTCCTGCCTCTTGCGTCAGTATTTAACTGAAACGGATAATGATGATATTAGCTACTCTGAAGGTTTAGCTGGTGCGATAGTGATGGGGACATGTCAGCCTAATGCTTTGGTTTTGTATGCGGGAAGTGCACTGGCATCACTGTTTAAAGCTGTGAGGGGGCCTCACTATAGAAGTAAACTCATTAACTCTATAGCATTCTCTTCGTATAATAAAAAGTTTAAGCCGGCAAGGACGCAATTTGATTGGTTAACAAAGGATACTGAGATTGTTGATTGGTACTGCGAAGAAGAGTGGTGCAGCTTTATTTTTACTGTAAATGCATACAAAGAGATGTTTAAGGGTGTCCTTAGGTGTATTGACAAGGATAGAGCTAAGACGATCTCTCCAAACCTTGCTATGCTCTTCGTTTCTGGTGCAGAAGACCCAGTAGGTGACTTTGGAGAAGGCGTTAGAAAAGCATATATGCAGTATGTGAGTAACACCAAGTGTATGATTGATATCAAGTTATATTACGATGATAGACATGAAATATTGAACGAAACAGATAGAGATGTGGTATATGATGACATTAGAACTTGGCTAGATGAAAGGTTAGAGGATATCAATGAACTGTAGAGAACTTTATAATTCAAAGCTTAAAACACCTAGCGAAGCTGCGCAGATCGTAAAGAGTGGTGACTGGGTTGATTTTGGGTGCTATCAAGGTTTCCCGACCCTATTTGATGAGGCGCTTGCGGCAAGAAAAGAAGAACTTGAGGATGTAAAAGTACGCGCCCTGCTTATAACTAAACCACTACAGATAGCTGAGCAGGATTCGGAGGCGGAACACTTCACATATAATTCATGGCATATGATTGGATATGAGAGAAAGCTCTCTGATAGAGGACTCTGCAAGTTCATACCTATGGTATTTAGAAATCTTCCTGACTACTATAGACGTTTTCTATCGGTAAATGTCGCTGTAATGGGTGTAACTCCAATGGATGAGCATGGCTACTTTAACATGTCAATGAGCAATTCTCATGCTCGAGCAGTTTTTGATGTAGCGGATATTATCATTCTTGAGGTAAATGAGAAGCTACCTTTTGTTCATGGACTTGAAAATACCATACATATCTCGGAAGTAGATATGGTTATTGAAGGGGAGCATGAGGGACTTACTGAATTCCCTTCAATTGTAGCCGGTCCAGTAGAGGAGCAGATAGCAGAATCTATCGTTGATAGAATGACAAATGGTGCGTGTATTCAGCTCGGAGTTGGAGGTATGCCAGATGCGATAGGAAAACTGATTGCTGAGTCTGAGCTCAAAGACCTTGGAATTCATACAGAACTGCTAGTAAATGCTTATCTCGATATGCACAAGGCAGGTAAGATAACAAATTTAAATAAGCATGACATCATGAGAGGGAAATCGGTGTTCAGTATCGCTCATGGCACAAAAGAGTTATTCGATTGGATAGCAGATAACCCTAGCATGTGCTGTGCTCCAATAAATTATGTAAATGACCTTTCAGTAATAGGAGAAATTGATAACTTCGTATCTATAAACAGTTGTATTGCGGTGGATTTATTTGGACAAATTTCAGCAGAAAGTGCGGGAACTAGGCATATAAGTGGAACTGGAGGGCAGCTTGATTTCCTCACTGCAGGTTTCAAGAATCCTAGAGCTCAGAGCTTTATCGCACTTCCTTCTACATATACAGATAAAAAAGGAAATCTACATTCGAATATCAAACCTACGTTTACTGGTGGCGACATAATTACTGATCCGCGAAGTCAGGCATATACCATGGTAACTGAGTATGGCATAGAAAATCTCGCAGGAGCTTCAGTATGGGAACGTGCTGAAAAGCTTATTAGCCTAGCACATCCTGATTTCAGAGAGGAACTCATTGAGTCAGCTAAGAAGGTAAATGTATGGAGACAATCGAATAAGAGATAGCTTTTGTTGATAATAGACTTATAATAGGTACATTAAGGCGCCCTTTGGGGTGCCTTATATATTATATTGTGTGTTATAATTAGCGAATGGATCAATATTACGTATTTATGATAATTAAATCGGTAATTTCAGTAATTATCGCATTACTGCTAGGCAATGGTGCAGTTGTCTGGTTCAATAACATGCCTGTGAGATGGTTCCAGGAGGAGGAAGAAAATTTGCCTCCATCACTTATCGCAGATATTGAAAGCGAGAGACAGAGACTTCCTAGCACACCGTGGAAGCTTGTTTTCACAGTATTCTTTGGAGCAAGCGGCTTATTTTTGTCCATCAGGGAATCGTCACAGTTTATGATTGCCGGTATGGTTTTGATATTCATTGTTACCATGATGGCGATATGTGATGCCAAGTACCGCATAATTCCTGACCAACTGAACGTGCTATTAGCCGTATCGGCAGTAGGTTTCGTGAGTTTTAACGAGAAGTTGCTCGAGCCTATTTATGGTGCGCTCATAGGAGTGCTACTTGGACTTGCTACATATGGATTAGGGAGAATAATATATCACAAGACTGTAATTGGAGGTGCGGACATCAAGTTCTACATATCAATAGGCTTGGTTACAGGTATGCATGGAGTGATTGCGATATTCATTTTGATTTCTGTTTTCGCACTTATTCACATTATTTACCTGAGCATCACAAAGAAATTTGATGCTGATGAACATAGACCGATGCTCGTATATGCTCTTCCTGCTGTAACTCTATATGTATTGGTTTTATGGGATTATCTTCAACTTGTGCTACTATAGTGAAGCTAGCTAAATAATAATATAGGGGCCTTGGAGAAGAAGCTACGAAGTATATTTTATGTAAATAGATAGAAAGGTAAATATGTCTGAGGGAAGCAAGAATATTCTTCTTAAAATTCAATATGACGGTACGAATTTTCACGGCTGGCAAAAGCAGGTTGATGTTAGGACTGTGCAAGGCGAAGTTGAACATGTGCTCCGTTTTATCGCAGGTTATGAAGTGCCTGTAAATGGAACAAGCAGAACCGATACAGGCGTACATGCATTAGGTCAATGCTGTTCCTTCACATGGGACAACCCACTTCCAACTGATAAACTAGCAGATATAATGAACAGAAGATTCGGTGCAGGTGGTCTAGGGAGAAGTGGACTTCCTGGTGATATTAAGGTTATTTCGGCACATGAAGTTCCGGAGGATTTTCACGCTAGATTTTCTTGCCATGGTAAGACTTATAAGTATATTATCGATAGGAGTGGTGATATATTTGAACGTAATCATGTGTATCAATTTGGCTTAGAGCTGGATCACGAGGCTATGCGTGAGGCTGCAAAGCTTGCGGTTGGAACAAATGACTTCGCTTCATTTCAAACATCAGGTGGGATTCCTAGAGAGACGACGGTCAGGACGATCACGGATATTACCATAATACAAGAAGGTGACAGGACTATTATCAGGGTCACAGGTGATGGTTTCCTGTATAATATGGTTAGAATCCTAGTAGGCACTTTGCTTGAGATTGGAATAGGTAAGAGAGAAGCTAGCGAGATGGAGGCCATCATAGCATCCACTGATAGGAGCAAGGCGGGATTTACGGCACCACCAGAAGGTTTATACTTAGAAGAAATATATTTTGATGATGGATTCAAATGTGGAGGCAGCACTTGTACAAAGTAAGAATTGATAAATTTGAAGGGCCATTCGATCTGCTGGTTTATCTGATTCAGAATGCCAAGATGGATATATACGATATACGAGTGGCTGAGATAACGGAGCAGTACATAGGATATCTAAAAGAAATGGGGGAACTTAATGTCGAAGTAAGCAGCGAGTTCATAGTCCTAGCAGCTGTACTTATTAGGCTCAAGTCACATATGCTGCTTCCTCGCGTTAATGATGCTGGTGAAGTCATAATTGATGAAGATCCGCGTATGGAGCTAGCGAGCAGGCTTGCTGAATACGTAAAGACCAAGAAAATCGCTGAGATGCTTCAGGAGAGACTGGAGGCAAACCAGTGCATACATGAGAAACCAGCTGAAGATATATCGGAATATCTAGACTCACCAGATGAACTTTTAAAAGCAGATATCGAGCAGTTTGTTAACGCGTTTAATGCATTTTTACAGAAGAAAAAGCGTGTGGCAGATGTCAAAAAGAGATATCAGAGAATAAAGAGAGAACGAGCTTCTATAGAGGATCGCATAAACTACATGACAGCAATAATTAAAGACAAAGTTTCTGTGGGTGAGTATATTGATTTTACAGAGCTCGTGCCGGAGGAGGCGGATAGATACGATATCACGCTTTCGTTTATGTCGCTTCTTGAGATGATTAAGATGCAAGAAGTCGATGCCAAGCAAGAGAAAAACTACGGAAATATAAGTGTTATTAAGAAAGAGGTCCAGCCAAATGTACAATGATAAGGTAATGAAATCAGCACTTGAATCGATGATGTTTGTCTGGGGAGAACCGCTCAAGGTCAAGGATGCATCAGAGGTTTTAGATGCTGATAAGAAAGTAGTTAAAGAGTTATTTCTGGATTTACAGCGTGAGTATGCGATGATGGGGCGCGGAATCAGGATTAGAGAAGTGGATGGCGCTTTTCAGTTCGTAACGCATGCTGAAAACGAGATTTTCATCGAGAAGCTCTGCACTCCAGTCAAGGTCAAGAAGCTATCGCAGGCAGCACTCGAAGTGTTAGCTATCATAGCTTACAGACAACCTGTTACTAAAGGTGAAATCGATTCAATTAGAGGTATCAAGAGCGAGAGAGTCATTGATGGACTCATGAGTAAGGATTTGGTCGATGTTGCTGGAAGGTCAGAAGGCGTTGGCCGTCCGCTGTTATACAAGACGACGGGTGAGTTCCTTAAGAAATTTGGATTTGCATCAATAAAAGACCTGCCTGATATAACAGAGTTCGACGATATCGAGGAATACGATGAGGAAACCCCTCATGAGCAGTTATCAATTAATTTTGAAGGAGATGCGGATAGTGAGGATAAATAAATATATCGCTTCCTCTGGTGTAACTAGCAGGCGAAAGGCTGATCAACTCATATTAGACGGTAAGGTAGCTGTCAACGGTGCTGTAATGAAAGAGCCAGGATATGATGTGAAGCCAGATGATGAGGTTCTATGTGAGGGCAGAAAGATATCGCCTGAGACTAGTAAGACTTATATACTGCTAAATAAGCCAGTAGGATACGTGACCACTACCTCAGATGATAAGAATAGACCGACAGTTCTCGACTTAATTCAGGATGAGGACAGGAGAATTTTTCCTGTGGGAAGACTTGATTATAACACTTCTGGTCTTCTTATTCTTACCAATGATGGAGATGTTGCAAACAAGCTCATGCATCCGTCTAAGGAGCTCGATAAGACTTACCGTGCGGTAGTGTCTGGCATACTTACACGTGGCAAGATTGCAAGACTTGAAAAAGGCATCGACATAGGTGGTTTTAGAACTTCACCTGCCAAGGTAGATGTTATAAAGCACAATAGAAACTCAACAGTAGTTGATATCACTATTCATGAAGGTAAGAACCATCAGGTTCGACGCATGTTTAAGGCTATTGATGCACCGGTTCAGGAGCTAGAGAGAATCAAGATTGGTAATCTAGTAATCGGAAGGTTGGCAGTTGGAGGCTATAGGAAGCTTGGCCCTGCAGAAGTTGAGTATTTGAAGTCCATATAGTTTGGCTTATCCGAATTATAAATGTATAACGCAGATGTAAACTGAAAGAATCTTCTTTGGTTCAATCAGAAACATCTGCGTTTTGTGTTGCTTTATAAGAATTGTTCTAGTTTAGATCTAAGACCGAAATCAAAATCTAGTCTGGCATCATGCTTTCGCCACGACTCGACTCTATGTATGTCGTGATGATCTTTACTGCACCATCTATACCTGCACGGCTGGTGTTGATGAGCAAATCGTACGAATCTCTGTCTCCCCACTTTGTATCAGTGTAGTATTCGTAGTATCTACGGCGCTGTTTGTCCATCTGCTTAACTATTTTCTCCATCTGAGCAGGAGTCATATTCTTCGCATCCTGGCCAGATAGGAGAGCGAGTTTGCGCTTTACTCTATCCTCTAGTGGAGCAAATAGGAAAATGCTGACATGAGACTGGTCTCTAAGTATGTAATCTGCACCACGTCCGACTATAACACAGCTATCCTCGGCAGCGATTTCCCTGATAATCTTGTATTCCTCTGCCTGAATCTTATCGTATGGAGATGGCTGATACAGCTCGATTCCTGAAAAGAGTGCACTAGCTGCAAAATCAGGAGCCTTCTCCTCGTTGTTCTTAACGTAATCCTCGTGGAATCCAGTCTTCTGAACTGCCATGCTGATGAATTCGTTATCATAGAATTTGATTCCGAGCTCAGTCGCAAGTCTCTTGCCGACTTCGTGACCTCCGCTACCAAATTCTCTACCGATTGTTACTATGACTTTATTTGACATAACACCGCCTCCTTAAGCTGATTATAACACAATATAATGTGAATATATCAAGCTATAAATTCTGTTTTATAACTTCCACGAATGATTCAAGACCATCTCTACTATCAAATTGTGCTCTCGCGTTATCATCGCGACCACCACCTTTTCCACCAAAGTTTTTAGCGTGTTCTTTTACGAGGGTGCCACAGGGATGGTTCCCATCGGAAACGAGCATGAGCGTATGGGAAGGGGAATTTGCAAGAGCTAGTAGAGGCTTTTCTCCGTCAATCATCTCGAGTGCTTTAAAACCAAGCTTCTGAAGATCATTAGGAGATATATTGTCATACTCTTTATATACAAAATTTATTCCCGCTTCGAGACTACGTACAATCGCTTCTGCTTCGAAATTACGAACATATTCAGCAAGACTTGCGCGCTCTGCCTTTAACTCGGCTTCTTCTTTGTCCTTCTTAGCAATGGCGTGCATTAGATTCTCTGGTTTTGATGAGAATTTCTCTGCCACTTCGGTAAGAAGCTTATGCGACTCGCGGTAGTGAAGCAGTGCATTTCGGCCGCAGTCAAAGTAGATTCTGGTCATCCCCTTGTTAGGCTCAGCCTTAAAAATTTTTATTACCCCAACTTCGCCACTAAAGGAAGGGTAGGTGCCGCAGCATGCACAGCAGTCAAAGGGATTCTCAGGATCGCCCACCGTGACAACTACGATATCTCCATCTACCTTTTCGTTAACTGCTTTTCTAAGTGGCATATCATTAGCCGCCTCAACTGAGTCAAAATGATGAGCTTGAATGGGGAGGTTTTTCCACACCGCTTCATTGGCGAGAAGCTCAGATTCTGAGAGCATTTCTTCGGTCATGAGCTCGCCTCCGAGATCAATATCGATGGTTATATAATTTTTCCCCATGTGGAAGCCTTTATTAGCTCCTTTATATAGTTTGTATATCGCACCACTAAGAATGTGCTCACCATAGTGTCTCTGCATATTTGTGAAGCGAAATGTCCAGTCTAGTTCTAATGTGACCTTGTCGCCGACAGTAAATGGTACTTCATCATTTGTGTAGTGGGCGACCGCATCACCCGAATCATGAGTATCAAAAATTGTTACTGTTTTGCTTCTATCATCTGATAGATGGATGGTTCCTCTGTCGCCAGGCTGTCCACCACCCTCAGCGAAAAAAATGGTTCTATCTGTTATTACTTCAGTCCTCTTCTTGGAAATAACTATATCAGTTATTGTCGCCTCGAGTGTTTTTAAGTATTGATTATTGTGGAAAACTTTTTCAGTAGTCATATTTCCTCCTTGCTAAATTGTTCTTCTATAAATCGAACAAAAATGTATAAAAACATTTTTTAAAACTGTTGATAACTTCTCTTGACAGATCAGATTAGAATCGCTAAGCCCTATAAAATGCGCATTTTTGTTTATCGACTTATCCACTTCTGGGTGTTGAAAAGATTGTATACGATTTTTGATTTTTATGTGGATAATTCTTGATGTGTGCATTTTATTGGGATTCAAGCGATGTGGATAACTCGCACTAATTTTGATAGCAAAAAAAGAACAAACATTGACAGATAAAATTAGTCGTTATTTTCCGGGCTGTAAATCATCTCGCTAAATTTTGCACCAGGCATCTCTGAGAAGCTCTTAAATACCTGAGTCTCTAGCTTGTATCTGCCTTTCAACTCGAGTTTGCTAGCATTCATGCTTCTACTTATATCGGCCTCCATATTGGTTATCTTGATGATGTCATGGCTCATGACCACGAGCTCATTATTAGGTGTCAATAGATATGCACCATACATGTCGTGATTCATATAGTAGTTCGATGAATCCACATGATAATTATCCTTATTGTACAGGATATATGTGATTCCGTTAGGGGCTGGCGACATGGTGGCGTCTGCCCCGAAGACGGAATCGTCCAGATCGAACGCTTCTGCAGGCACTGTCAGTTCGTAAAGTGTTATATACTCGGCCTGCTGGAGCTGAAGCGCTGCCTCGTAGCTTGAGATATTCATTAGGGTCGTCACTTCGAACTCCAAGATGCGGCGTGTTCGTGTGAGGCTGCGCGGTGAAAGTGTGATCAGCGCTTCACCGTAGATATATGAATCGGAAAGCGCTGTGAATTTACACTTGTACACTGTCGCTTCTCCGTTAGGAGTAGCGGCAGTGGTCGCTTTTGATATTTTATTTCTGACTAGCTCAGCGAGACCAATTTCCTTAAACCTACTTCGCTTCATCTCGCTAATGCTTATATCTCCGAGGAATGAAGCACCGTGATAATCTTTATCAAGCATTCTCATAAGGAAGTAGTTGATAAGTTCAAACGAGGTGAGAGGGGATTTGCATACTAACTGCTGTCCTTCCTTGCTCTTCTCTTCAAAGCTATCACCCTCATAGAGCAGCTTGCTAGAGGCCTCCTTCATAAGTCTTAGCCTCATCAATGTTTCTTTGCGAAAAGCCTGAATAAATGGTTCGTGGCCTTCATAATATTTTTCGTTCGTCGCTATAACCTCATCAATTAGCTGCACAAGTGTAAAGAATGGGATCCTAACTTCGCTGCCTCCAAGACCACCTGATATACGTTTCCATTCTGACCTAACTTCACGACCACCTTCGGGGTTATTAGCATTTGAGAATATCTCACGGTAATCATCCACGCCGTATTCTGAGAAATCGAGATGAATAAGCTGGAAGAGTTTATCTCTACTTCCATCTTTTGCAGTCCATGAGACCTTCATCGCTACGACACCCATAAGACGAGTGTCGGTAGCTATACACGAGTCAAAACGATAGTCTTTAAAATGATTATATTTATTGGAAAGTTTACCTTCCACAACTCTTAGATTGGGCATATTAATTCTCCTTGTCAGTCCATAACACTATAATTATACCAAAACTAAGTCGCAATCTCGCTCGCGATAGCATTTTTCTCAAAAAACCATGATATGTAACATATGCAACTTGACACTAACAGATTTACATATATAATACTTTTACAATCCTTATTAAGAGCGAGTGAGGGAATGGGCCCGATGAACTCGCGGCAGCATCGCATATTGCGGTTGTGCCAAGTCCCACAGGTAAAGCCTGAAAGATGAGGAGACATATTCATAGATGAAAATTGTCTCTTCATGCATGTGGCTCATGCTGAAGAGTTTTTTATTTGAAGAAGGGCAGTAATGCTCAATGGAGGTTTTTAATGAAGAAATTATTTACATCAGAATCGGTTACAGAAGGTCATCCTGATAAAGTTTGCGATCAAATATCTGATGCGATTCTTGATGCCATACTTGCCGAAGATCCTCATGCTCATGTAGCATGCGAGACAGCAACTAAGACAGGATTTGTAATCGTATTTGGTGAGATTTCAACTACCTGCACTGTAGATATCGAGGGAATTGTTAGAGGTGTTGTTAAGAGCATAGGATATGATTGCAGTGAAGTTTGCTTTGACGGTAACACTTGCGCAGTTCTCGTCAGCATCGAGGAACAGTCGCCTGATATCGCCATGGGTGTTAACGAATCCTTTGAGGTTAAGGAAGGAAAGGAAGCTGATGATGATGCTATGACTGGTGCAGGAGATCAAGGAATGATGTTCGGATTCGCTTGTGATGAGACGGAAGAGCTCATGCCAATGCCTATTTCTCTCGCGCACCAACTAGCAAGAAGGCTTGCTGAAGTAAGAAAAGATGGTACAGTAAGCTACTTAAGACCTGATGGTAAGACGCAGGTTACAGTTGAATATGATGATGACAAGGTTGTAAGAGTTGACACTGTAGTAATTTCTACTCAGCACGATCCAGATGCAACTCTCGAACAGATTAGACGCGATATGATTGAGCATGTAATTAAACCTATTATCCCTGCCGAGCTAATCGACGATGAAACTAAACTATTCGTTAACCCTACTGGCAGATTCGTAATCGGTGGTCCAAAGGGTGACTCTGGTTTGACAGGACGTAAGATCATCGTTGATACTTACGGTGGATATGCTAGCCATGGTGGTGGTGCATTCTCAGGTAAAGATCCAACGAAGGTTGATAGAAGTGGTGCATATATGGCTAGATATATTGCGAAAAATATCGTCGCTGCTGGACTTGCTCGTAAATGCGAGATTGAATTAGCTTATGCTATCGGCGTCGCAGAGCCGGTTTCCGTGTATGTAAACACCTATGGGACTGCAAATCTCGAGGATGAAGATATCGCCAAGCTAGTAAGAGAGAACTTCGATATGAGACCTGCTGCTATCATCAAGCAGCTCGATCTTCTAAAGCCTATCTACAGATCACTAGCTGCATATGGACATTTCGGTAGAAATGCACTTGGAGTAAGATGGGAAGACACAGATAAGGCTGAACAGCTAAAGGCTGCAGCGGAGAAGTTCGCATAGGATAAAGCGAATACATAAAGTTAATACCACAAGAATAATGGGCTAATACAATCATCTAGACATGTTTGTATTAGCCCATTATGATATAATTATATGATTTTATATATACAAGAAGGTGTATTTATGTCGCAAAAGCACATGAGGGAAAAGGGTACATTTCATAGCCCTCAGATTCCCAAAACTCTAAGAAGTGACATTTTAATAATCGGTGGCGGTCCAGCAGGTATGGCAGCAGCTATAAGTGCCAAACGAAGCAATTCTAAGCTTGATGTGGTTTTGATTGAAAAAAATGAAATCATGGGCCGTAAGCTTCGTGCGACTGGTAATGGAAGATGCAATATAACTAATGTTAATGCGGAAAGTTTTAGTGAAGTTACTAGTTTTTTGAGTTCTCTAGGCATAGTGACTAAAACTAATGACAATGGATTTCTCTACCCTGTATCTGAGTCTGCTGCTGATGTTTCAGAACTGCTTGAGTTAAGGCTAAAGCAGCTCGGTGTAAAGGTATATACCGGGGTTACTGCACTGGAAGTATCGTATGATTCTGACAAGACTGAATTCGTAACGTCGGTTTCCATGGGGGAAGCAAGCAGCCAAGGTAGATCGGCTAATGCCCTTAAGTGTACCGTATATTCGTCAGCCCTTGTAATAGCGGTCGGCGGCAAGTCCGCACCTGTATACGGTTCAACTGGAGACGGATACAGATGGCTAAAGAATCTTGGTCACACTGTAACTAGACTCGCGCCTTCGCTTGCACCGATAGAGTGTGGAGATACGGATTTATCAAAACTATCGGGTGTAAGAGTGCATGCGGAAGCGAAGCTGTTCAAAGATGGTGAAGAGATACATAGAGAAGACGGAGAAGTTCAATTCACTAAGTTTGGACTCTCAGGTATATGCGTATTTAATCTATCTAAGATGATGAAGTTCGAACCAGGTGATACTTTTTCAAGCTTTGAGATCGAGCTCGATTTGTGCAGGGAAATTGATTTAGGAGATGTGTTAAAGTGTGCGTCCGAGAGAGTTTCTAATACAAATAGTGAATTTTTAGAGAGCGAGAAGCTTGTGGATGTGTTTAAGACTGTCTACAAGGAAGGTGTAGCACTTGAAATAATTAAGCAGGCAGGTTTTAAAGCAGATGAAGACTCTCTGGTGTTATCGTCAGAAGAAGCTAGAGATAAGCTAGTAGCAAGTGCGAGCGCTCTTAAGTTCCAGCCGACAGGCCAGAAGGGGTGGAAGGAAGCGCAGTGTACTTCCGGTGGAGTTATAACTTCGGAAGTTGATAAATCATCATTTGAATCAAAGCTAGTAAGGAACCTATATATAGTTGGTGAGATTTTAGACTACGATGGTTTTTGCGGCGGATATAACCTAAATCATGCGTTTCTATCAGGGAAGCGTGCAGGGGCATCAGTGTCAGAACACATGAATACTCAGGCGTGAGTAGGGCTCTGAAAAGGATAAAGTATAAGGATGAAGTACAAAGTATGGAAACGAGAATTGTAGATAAAGTGTGGCGCGGCGGAGAGACGCCTGGTAAATATTCATACAGGATAAGCGAAGTTAAGCTTCCTGTGGGACGTGAAATGACCGATTTACCGGACAAAATATCTAAGCAGCTATCTTTAAAAGCTTCGGACATCATGACATGGCAGGTCGCTCGTGAGTCGATAGATGCAAGGGACAAGTCAAATATATTCATGGTATATACCGTAGATTTTACGGCAGGAGTACAGGTATCGCCTAGAATTGCAAAAAAGCATAAGTGTAATGTGCATAAGCCAATTGAAAAAGTGGAACCAGAGTCTGGAAACGGGAAGCTTACAGGTCGCCCGCTTGTCGTAGGCTTTGGACCGTGTGGGATATTTGCTGCCCTAGAGCTTGCTAGGAATGGATATAGACCTATAGTCATAGAGCGCGGTAAAAGTATGGCTGAACGTGTTAAGGATGTAGAGGCGTTTAAAAACGAGGGCGTTCTAAATGAAGATTCTAATATTCTATTCGGAGAAGGTGGAGCCGGTACATTTTCAGATGGAAAGCTAACCAGCGGTATCAAAGATCCTAATATCAAGTTCGTAATGGAGACTTTTGCTGACGCTGGTGCAGGAGAGGAAATTATATATAAGCATAAGCCTCACATAGGTACAGATGTGCTGAGAGCTGTGATAGTAAGGCTTAGAGAGCAGATAATTGCCCTCGGTGGTGAAGTTAGGTTTGGAGCAAAGCTCTGCAACATATCGATTTCAAATGGAGAACTCGAGTCTGTTACCATCACTTCTCCAGACGGAGGAACGGAAGTACTTGCGACTAATGCAATGATCTTGGCAACTGGTCACAGTGCGAGAGATACGTATGAACTTATTAAAGAAGCGAATCTTGAGATGGAGCAGAAACCACTTTCTATAGGAGTTAGAATGGAGCATCCACAGGAGCTAATCGATAGAGCACAGTACGGATCAGAGGATAGGCTTCCGCCAGCGGAATACAAGGTTTCGTACAAAGCGAGCAATGGTAGAGGCGTATATTCTTTTTGCATGTGCCCTGGTGGAGAGGTTGTAACTTGCTCGACACATAGTGGAGAAATCTGCGTTAACGGCATGAGCAACAGAAAGAGAGATAGCGGCACTGCTAACAGTGGTATTCTCTGCGATGTGAGAGTGAGTGACTTTGAATCCGAGGATGTGCTAGCAGGCATCAGATTCCAGCAGAAATACGAAAGGCTCGCTTTTGAAAACGGTGGTGGAAACTACAAACCTCCAACATGTACTATGGGTGAGTTCCTCTCTGGAAAAGCAGATAAGGTCATAGCATCTCTTCCAGACTTTGCGTATGAGGCGATTAGAGAGGCGGTTCCGAATTTCGCTAAGAAGATTCACGGATATGATAGCCCAGATGCAGTGATCAAAGCTGTTGAAACTAGAAGCTCTGCACCTCTAAGAGTTATTAGAGATAGAGAGACGGGCGAAAGCACAACAATCTCCGGCATCTATCCTGCAGGTGAGGGCTGTGGATATGCAGGTGGTATTACATCAGCAGCATGCGACGGCATAAAGCAGGCGGATAAGTTGATAGAGCGGTTTATGGAGCCTCTAATGTGTACAGCAGACGAATTATTTAATCAAATAAAGCAACTTTCCACGAATATAACTGAGGAAAATTATCATGCATATAATATGCAGGGATATGATATTTTGATTAAAATAAAAGAATTAAGAGTTGCACAAGAGCAAGCATATAACATACTTTTTAGGTATCACAACAATTTAGCGGATAGTCTAAATAAACAGTGGATTGCAGATATGTTAGATTATATATGTGGATGGTGTGCTCCGGAAAAATACATTTGGGGGAATAGGGGAAAATAGCAATAGATTAGTTATAAATTATATTTAGCGGTGATACTAGTAAAGTACCACCGCTTATTGGAGAAAATATGAATAAGTTTGTACTGTTTTTTTTAGGTATTATTACCTCATTGATTATATCGTATATATTAGGACATCTTTATGTATAAGTTTTTAAATAAGCATAAATTAATTAAAGATTTGCATAATCTAGAAGAAGCGAATCTGCCTGATAATGCAGTTATGTTCAAGGAGAGTAAGGATGTTGAGGCGTTTATTCCTAAGGCTTTACTTTTAGCAATAGTCGTAACGATTATTTTTGTTACCATTAGTAAGGTTATTTCTGATATTCAAGGTGTACCATACATAGGTGCGGATTACTTTACTTTGGATATAGTGGCTCTTTGGATTGTACAGGCGATATTACATGAATATATCCATGCGGTGTGTTACGGAAAAAATGCGGATGTGAAGATATACATATCACTAAACAATGGAGTGTTAGTATGCCATTCTACAAAGCCACTCGAGAAAAAAAGATTCATACTAATGTCCATTGCGCCAACACTAATCTTTGCCGTTATTCCATATGTTTTCTGGGCTGTGTTTTTTGTAAACATGGGATATATAGGAACCAAAGTATTATCATACTGTGCATTTCCATTTATTTTTGGGGTAGGAGATTACATCAATATCGTTAATACAATACGACAAGTACCTAAGGGAGGATTTGTTGTTAATTCTGGATTCCATTCTTATTGGTTTCATCATAAAGAATAATAAAAAACTACAAATCAAGCTTTAAATCTTAATATAAATAATTATACATTTAGTAATATGAGGTGCGGGAATAAACAAATATCATTATAGATGAAAAACTTCTGCTTCGCTTTAAATGCGGTCTATAAACAACAAATAAAGGAGCAGAAGTCAATATATTCACTATGTGTTGATTGACATAAATAGTCTACAGCCCAAAGCAATCCTGAACCGTATATGATCCAACAGGTTGCTTGCTGAGGTAAACTGCACAGTCAACTGCACCGGCAGCAAAGCACTTAAAGCTCTGAGAGTGATGAGTAATCTCAAGTCTCTCACCGATACCAACAAAATATGTCGTATGGCTGCTTGAGATATCTCCGCCTCTGATGGAGTGAAAAGCAATCTCGCCATGCTCGCGAGGGCACCGTCCTTGCCTGCCGTATCTATCTACATCATGGATCGATTCACCTCTAGTTTTAGCTACGAGCTCTCCGATTTCTTTAGCCGTACCACTAGGTGAGTCAAGCTTAGTACCATCGTGCATGTCGAGTATCTCAATGTCTACATCACCAGCCAATTTCGTGGCATCTTCAATTAGTTTATACATAACATTTACAAGTCTAGATGTATTAGCCGCAAGCATTACAGGGATTGTTTTACCAGCTTCTTCAAATGCCTCCCTCTGTTCTAGGCTGAATCCAGTGGTTCCACAGATTAGTGCTTTCTTGTGATTTTTCGCAGCTTCCAGTGTAATCATTGCCTGCTCAACAGTGGCAAAATCTATGATTACATCACAGTCATCTATTAGCTCTTCGATATCCGAAACAACAGGGGCACCTAGCGCTCTGCCGATCATAGCGACCTCTCCAATATCCTTGCCGATGTAATTTCTGTCAGCAGGAGCGACACCACCGACAACAGTGATGTCTTCACGGTCTGCAGCAATCGCTGTAATCAGGCGGCCCATTTTGCCGCGAGGACCAACAACTAGAAGTTTCATAAAACTACCTCCAATTAACAAAATATTTACTTAATAATAATCGAAATAAAGCCAAGTGCTATCTATCAAGCTCATTTTCGAAGCTTAGTACGAGATTCTTTTCCCTAGGAGTGAGCCTGCGAAGCTTAACCCCAGCCATGCCGAGGAGTCTTTTAGATGCTAAGGTGGATTTCTCGTTAGCATACTTGTCGTTTAGATATACGACCTCCTTGATGCCGGACTGAATAATCGCCTTAGCGCATTCATTACATGGGAAAAGTCCAACGTAGATCGTAGCTCCTCTCAGAGATTTACCTCCTGAATTTAGAATTGCATTGAGCTCTGCATGAACAACGTAAGGATACTTGGTGTCGTCACCAGTTCTGCCCCACGGTAGATCATCATCAGAGCAACCAACAGGGAATCCGTTATATCCTGTGGATAGAATCACATTGTTACTATCGACAATGCAAGCTCCAACCTGTGTGTTTGGGTCCTTGCTTCTCTTAGCTGCAAGCAGGGAAACTCCCATAAAATATTCATCCCATGATATATAATCTTGTCTCTTCATATTACACCCTCGTTAATATAGTATCTATCCTGTATTTTATACTAAGGTTCAAAGCGTATCAACTATTCTATCACCCCTTTGAATCATTGTGCTTAACCATTTTATGCGGTATAATATCAAGAAGTATTGCCTAGAAGGAGACGTATAATGACGAGCAACGGCAAAGTGTTGTCAAATACATGTAAATACTTAATTAAAATATTGCTAACTATTGTAATCATGAGTGTGAGTCATGGTCTAGTTTTGACTGACTCTTTCGGTGCAACTAAGGATAATAGCTACGAGATTAACAACTATGATTTTAAGGCAGTTGTAAAAAAGAATCACACCTATGAAGTTACTAAGCAGATAACCGTTAATCTTCCGAATAATCTTTCGGAAATATCTTTCGATGTACCCGCAGGTAACTACATCATTAACGATGTAGATGTTAAGGGTACTGATTTTTCTTTGGCGAAAAATGGCTCGAAGTACAACATTATAATTAAAGACAAGAAACAGCTGCGGAAGGGAAGTCATACCTTTAAGATTACCTATATTGTGAAGGAGTTTGCCGAAAAGAATAAGAACTACGATTTGTTTTATTTGACTGCGCTATCGCCTGATTGGGAGGTACCCATCCAGAACTACAAGTTCACGTTAGTGCTGCCCAAGGACTTCCCTTGGGATGACCTTCAGTATTATGCTGGCCAGTTTGGTTCTCAGGATGTATCAAACAAGATGTCGTACTCCATAGATGGAAATACCATTACCATGAGTGGTTCGCTTATTCCGTCTGATTTCGGCATCACTTTTAAGGCCGAGCTTCCAGATGGATATTGGAAAGATCCTCTAAATAATGAATGGACTGTTGGACTAGGAGGGGTACTATTTATCGCTGCAGCAACACTGTCGCTAATCTTGTGGTTAGCAGGTGGAAGAGATCCGAAGTTTAAGAAAAAGGTTATTTCTAATCCAATCGATGGTATATCAACCGCTGACGTAGCATATGTGTTTAACGGTAAGTTATCAATACGAGATATCGTTCCGCTTATAGTCAGACTGGGAATATCAGGGTGCCTCAAGATAGTTGAGTATGCTCCAAAGAAGTATAAGCTAGTGAAGCTTAGTACACCATCTATTGACGAAGATAGATATATTCGTGCAATTTATGGAGAGCTTTTTGAAGATGTTTATGAGGGAAGAGCTGTCGAGATGGAGGACATAGGAGTTAAGCTCAAGAGGATACTTATCGATGTTGAAAGCAGTGTTGCTAGTGGCTATAGCTCTCGCGAGATGAGGGCGAGCACTACAATATCAAAGCTGTTTAGGTATGTAAGTATTGTAGCTATATCTCTTGCAATTGCTACTATTCCTGTTCTTGTGTCGATGTATATGTATGAAGAAGAGATTAAATATGGACTTCCAGCTGGATTGTTCGTGCTTTCAGTATTGATTTTGAACATTATCACGAGAAGATTTGATCTCAGGTACGATATGGATTGGAATCACTTCAAGGTTTCAATTTCCATGTATTCTGCGCTTTACGTAGCTGAGCTTGTGTACGTAGGATATCTCGTGTATAAGTGCAATAAATCGCTAATGATTCCTCTTCTGATAGTAGTTGCTGGTGCATTTGGAGCGATGATGACGTGCCTAATGGCTGCGAGGGCTAGAGAAAATGCTCGTCTTTCAAACAGGATGATGGGGATACGCAACTTCATCGAAGAGGCACAGCCTAGGGATATTGCAATAATGCAGCAGTCGAACCCTGAATATTTCTACGAGATGTTACCTTATGCCATGCAGTTCTCACAGTATGAGATATGGGCACAGAAGTTCAGAGGGTTCAAAGTTACAGCGCCAAATTGGTTTGAGATTATCGCCGAAGGACGTACATCTATGGCCAGCGTTTCAAATGGTGATGTCGAGACTTTGACAAGGGAGCTTTATCAATTTGAAAGAACGATAGAAAGCGTTTACAACGTAATTAACCGCAGAAGGAGATTTTTCCTCAGTTCGGGAAGATAAGTATTTTATAGATATAGCCAGTTAGAAGGGATAACGATGGGAGAAAAAAATAAGATAATTAATATCGCAGTAATTGCACACGTTGATGCAGGTAAATCAACACTTGTTGATGCGCTTCTTGCTCAATCTCACGTGTTTAGAGACAATGAAGAGGTTGTAGAGTGTGTAATGGATAGTGATGCAATCGAGAGGGAGCGTGGAATAACTATATATTCCAAAAACTGCTCTATCATGTACAAGGATTACAAGATTAATATTGTCGATACACCAGGACACGCCGATTTCAGCTCCGAGGTTGAGCGCATCATGAAGACTGTTGATACAGTAATTCTACTAGTAGACTCCAGTGAAGGTCCTATGCCTCAGACCAGATTCGTGCTCAATAAATCGCTTGAGCAGGGATTAAATCCTATCTTATTTATCAACAAGATGGATAAGAAGGATGCTAGAATAGATGAGGTTGTAGATGAAGTTTATGAACTGTTTATGGATCTTGAGGCTAACGATGAACAGCTAGATTTTCCAATAATGTATGGAATTGCAAGGCAGGGAATAGCAGTTAGTGACCCTAGTGAAGTTGCTGATATCATGGTGGATGACGGTACAACTAAGATTAAGAAAAGTCCAAAGGGCTTTGGGGAGTTCAATATAGAACCCCTGCTTGATAAGATAGTTGAACACTGTGACCCATATCCTGATCTAAGGGATGAGCCACTTCAGCTACAGATTTCTTCACTTGCATACGATGACTATATCGGAAGACTTGGAATAGGCAGAATTACAAGAGGCACACTCAAGGCGGCACAGCAGGTAGTGGTCATGAAAGATGAAGAAGAGTCGTACAATGCCAAGATAAATCAGGTATTTGTATATAGAGGTCTTCAGAGAATGTCAGTTGACGAGGCTGAGTGCGGAGATATCGTCGTTGTATCGGGTATTTCAGAAATCTCGATAGGTGAGACAATCTGTGATCCAGCACATCCTGAATCTCTCGGTAATATCAGTATCGAAGAGCCGACCTTGTCGATGAACTTCATGGTTAACTCTTCGCCATTCGCTGGTAAAGTCGGTAAATACGTGACAAGTAGACACATCAAAGAGCGACTGGAGAAAGAGCTTGAAGTTAACGTTGGGCTGGTAGTAGAGCCTACAGACTCTACTGATTCATTTAAGGTTTCTGGTAGAGGAGAGCTACATCTATCGATTCTTATAGAGAATATGCGCCGTGAAGGATATGAACTCGCTGTATCTAAGCCTGAGGTTGTAACGAAGCGCGGTGACAATGGGGAGCTGCTTGAACCTGTTGAAGAGGTTGTTGTGAGTGTTCCAGATGAATATTCTGGATCAGTTATCTCTAAGCTCAATATGCGTAAGGGCATGATGAAGCAGATGATGAGCGAAGGCAACGGATATTCGAAGATTGAGTACTCAGTTCCAACTCGTGGACTCATGGGATATAGAAGTGAGTTTATAAATGACACTCATGGTGAAGGCACCATGGTTAGACGCTTTGAAGGATTTGAACCTTGGAAGGGTGAAATACCAGAGCGCACTAACGGTGTTGCTGTAGCACAGGAAGAAGGCAACTGTACGCCATATGCAATATTTAATATTCAGGAGCGTGTGCAGATGTTCGTTGAACCTGGAACTCACGTTTATGAAGGTATGATAGTCGGTATGAACTCTAGAGGCGATGATATGGTAGTAAATCCATGCAAGGCAAAGAGAGTATCTAATATGCGTGCGGCGGGCAGCGATGACACGATTAAGCTAACACCACCGCGAACATTTACCCTGGAGGAGGCACTCGAATTCATCAATGGAGATGAACTCGTAGAGGTAACACCAGAGGATATCAGACTTCGCAAGAAGCTTCTCAAAGAGATTGAGAGGCGCAAAGCTGGTAATAGAAATAAATAGTCATGTTATCACGTTCGAATGTATTTATACTAAGGACATGATTAAAATATTGAGGTAACGAAAGGAGAAATTGGTAACATGAAGATTCTTGTAATCAACCCTGGAGCAACATCCACAAAGATTGCTGTATACGAGAATGATCAGGAGCTTATGCGCGTAGGTATTGACCACGATGCAGCTGAGATGGACAAGTATGCAAACATCGTAGATCAGATGCCATTCCGTCGCGACGTAATAATGAAGACGCTCGATGCTGAAGGCTACAAACTGGAAGATTTTGACGCAATTTGCGGTCGTGGTGGACTATTCAAGCATATCCCATCTGGGACTTATCTCGTAAACGATGCAGTTATCAGAGATATTAAGAACCCACCTTATGGTGAGCATGCTGCTAACCTCGGAGCATATCTAGCAAAAGAGCTAGGTGATAAAGTTGGCATTCCAGCTTTCTTCGTTGACCCTGTTTGCGTAGACGAGCTTGATGATGTTGCTAGATACTCTGGACTAAAGGGTATGGAGAGACAGAGCTTCTTCCATGCGCTTAACCAGAAGTCAGTTGCTAGAAAGGCAGCAAAGGAAATAGGAAAGGCTTATGAAGACCTCAACCTAGTTGTAGTTCACCTCGGAGGTGGAGTATCTGTTGCAGCTCACAAGAAGGGCAGAGTTGTAGATGTATACAACGTAAAGGACGATGGTTCTATGGGTATGGATAGAGGTGGTGCTCTTCCTGCAAATGCTCTCGTTAACCTATGCTTCTCTGGAAAGACTAAGGCTGAAGTAAAGAAAATCATCGGTCATGAGGCGGGTGTATTCTCATACACAGGAACTAAGGATTTCCGTACAGTAGAGAACAAGGCATTTGACGAAGGAGATAAGGAATGCTTAGGTGCATTCAGAGCTATTGCTTACCAGCTATCTAAGGATATCGGCGCTATGTCTGCTGTTCTTCACTTCGATGTAGATGCAATTGTGTACACCGGTGGAATGGCTTATAGTGATAGATTCTGTGAGGAAATCACTTCATACGTAGGTAAGGTTGCTCCAGTTCTAAGATTCCCAGGAGAGGAAGAGATGAGATCCCTCGCTGATGGTGCACTCAGAGCTCTCGAGACAAAGGAGTACAAGATTTACGAATAGTAAACTTTTGAATCGATTTCGAAGTTAAATAAAAAAGCGGACGGCAGCGCCGTCCGCTTTGTCATTATGCTTATGATTGCAATAATGATTAGATTATTAATTATGCTTATGATTGCAGCTTTGATTTCATTATATCTAAGATAGTCTCTTCTGTTTTGACCATGCCGGGTGAGGCGATTAATCCCATATTACGCATAGTTTCTTCAGGAGTTGAACCATTGATGCCGTGTAGGTTTTCTATGCATATACCAGACATTGCAAAGTCTTTTGAACGAAAAGCCGTATCTACAGCTGAGACACCCTTCATAACACATCCATGGTTTCCTCCGTCACAAATCATCCCAGTGATGCTACTCGCCATGTTGTTAAGGCATCTAGATATCGCTTCAGTATCACCACCGTCAAGGTATACAAGCGCAGAAGCCATGCCACTTCCAGCAGCGATAGCGCATCCGCAAAATGCAGATAGCTTCCCAGAATATTCTTTTATATATGTACAGACTAGATAGCTGAGAGCGGTTGCTCGGATAAGTTTCTCCTCTTCGATATTATGGATTTTACAGTAGCCATATAGAGGAAGTGTAGCTATGATTCCATGTGCACCAGATCCAGTAATACTCATCGCTGGAGCATCAAGTCCTAGAACTCTCGCCTCAATCGCAGCATTGCATAATAAACTTGCTGTATCGACAGCGTTATCACTGATAGTTTTATTTCCGTTATTTTTATATAGCGATTTTGCAAAAGTCGTTCGGTCACTCGCCATGGCCACATCGTAAAGGTGGAGATTAACCGTGTAAGCATCCTTAATAAATGCTATGTCTTCAAATGAGACTTCGTTAACTAGGTTGACAAAATCTTGAAGAGTGTACTTGTGAATTATCGATGGTTCAGCAGGTTCAGACTGTTCATAAGCAGATGAATCACTGCCCTCTACAATTTCACCGTTGTGCTTTATGCACGTAATATTGGTATGGCTATCCCAAATGATTACCTCGGCGTATTCATCGCCGCAGTGGGCAACTGCTTCGATGTGTATACGGCTACTAATTTCCGATAAAACAACTTTAATACGGTCGTCGGCAATCATCTTCTCAGCGGCTTTATTATCAGCAGGAGTGACTGACGAAAGACACTCGAGCCCCATAGAAGGGTCGGCTGCGATTGCACCTAGTGCGGCAGCATATAGGTTACCTACGTGAGGACTGCTCGGAATACCACAGGTAAAAGCATTCTTGTATATACCGCTATTAAGTCTAAGCTCGATGCTCTCTACCTCGCCGCTAAGGTATGAACAAGCCGTGGAAACAGCAAAAGCTATAGCACCTGGTTCAGTTACACCTAGTGCAGGCTTCATATCAGATTTTATTAGTTCTATAAGCTCGTGCATTTGATTACTCCTTTCTGTGTATTTACATAATACCATACACGTGAATATAATAACGGCTTGCGTTTAGATTCCGTTTGTGTTAATCTAGTTAGGCATGATTTGAATATGATTGCGTTAGCCGCGTGTGGAGGATTGACCGAGTGGCTAAGGAGCCTGATTGGAAATCAGGTAAGGCGTAACAGCCCCGTGGGTTCGAGTCCCATGTCCTCCGCCAATATGATTAGAACCGTTGATTTCTCAACGGTTCTTTTATTTATACACGAATTATACACGAATTTTATTAAGAATAGATAAAGCCTTGTCTTCTTCCTGGGGGTAGAAGTGGCTATAAGTATTGAGCGTCTGCTCTATGTTACTGTGTCCAAGCCTACGACTTATCTCTAGAATGTTAACACCATTATTAGCTAGCAGTGATGCATGGCTGTGACGAAAGTCATGTATGCGTATATGATGAAGACCTGCATCACTTGCGATACGGAAGTTCATTTTTGACAATGTAGAATCTCGGAGTGGTCGAATGCCTCCGCAGATATAATAATCGTTGTTAAACCTCTTATATGTTTTTCCTCGCTCTTTATGTTCTTTCAATATATCTATTAGCGGTTCTGGCAGCTGCACAACTCTATTACTAGATTTATTCTTTGGCGGGGTCTCTCTATCTGCGCCTTGCAGCTTCTGTGTAATGCTCTTTGTAATATGTATAGAGTTATTCCTTAAATCGTGCCAACGCAGGGCATGTATTTCGCCTTTTCTAGCACCAGTGTAATATGCAATGGCAAAGAATACGTAATAATCATAAAAACCTATCTCTGTTGCGATATTCCACGCTGAAGAGGCATAACGGAGATACTCCTCAGGAGTATAATAATGCAGCTCTTCCTTACGTTCATATGCATCACGGAAGTTAGGCACTTTAGCTAGAGGGTTGCTAGGTAAATACTCATTTTGAACCGCCCAATTAAGCAACGATTTGAACACTGTATATATATTGGACTTGCTTCTGTGTTTTAAGTCTAGGTCACCTATACCTCTCTTCCATTCTGTTAGAGATTGGACGTTTAACTTACTTATCCTTATATCAAGAGGGCGCACGTATCTATTAAGGACGCGACTATTTTTATCTAACGTGCTCTCTCGGAGTTCGTGTTTTTTATCTTCTATGTATAGATCTATTAACTCTGGAACCGTAATTGTGCTTGAAGGAGCGTGATCAGATTTTTGCAACTGAGCCTCAAGTGTCTTGGCAGCATCAAGCCCATACGCAACGCGAGTAAGGGAATGAGCCTTACCGCTATCATCCGTATAATTAACACGGACCTTATATTTTGTTAATCCATCTTTTTTATCCCCGGTTTTATATATAGGCATGATGCACCTCTAAGTGTTTGAAAATTCAGCATTTATCTACATGCTTTATCATCTTCCAACGTTTGGGAAATCCCATTTCCTCGAGGACTTCTCCTATGGATATAGTGTGAAGATGATTATTTAATTCATTTACATTTATTTTAAGTTCGCAAATCAATTTATTAAATTCGTTTTTTGATATTAAATATTTTAAAGCAATTAGTGCTGCGTATAAATCACGTTTCCCATAATCATACTCGCCCAAACTTGAATTAATGCATAAATTTGAATGCACTGGGGTATTTGGTAAAGGTTTTTTTGTTCTCATGCAATACAATCTGTTTCCATGTGCAGATATATTACGAATATCGGTTAAATATCTTAGTATACCAATTAGCAATTCATCAGTAATTCCAAATTCACGAGAAATGGCTTGACGGTCAGGTTGTTTTAAAATCCTATATAGATTACTTAAAGTTCCAAAAGTTAATACATTGTTGAGAACCCACAAAGGAATAAAACCATATTCAGTCAAGTAGTGTTTAATGCATGGATCGCTTTCTCTGTAAGCAATTTGGTTGTAAATATCTGATATAACCTTTGTAATTTGGTTATTTGAATTAGACCTAGAAGTATCAAAGTTTTGATATCTTAAATAATTATCTTGTCCGTATTTTTTCGATATCTCAAGAGAAAGCAAACTTTTTATGTGTACTTCTACAGGCAGAATATATTTAAGCATCAACTCCCTGAGTTCTTTATCAAAATAATACACAGAATATAATTCGCTTAAAGAAGTCCCTTCTTTGAATTGTTCTTCTATGCCGTTTTTATCATCCTTTGGAGTGTCAATAAAAAGCTTCTTATATCCATTTACTAGTTTGTAATAACCAACTCTTTTTAGCAAATCTTTTGCTTTGTCATATTCTGACGGATCATCCATACAAATACCGCGGGACGCTAGTATCTCTAATTGTTCTTCAAGTGTTTTTGGTTCTTTCTCATTCATAATAATTTCTCCTGAAAAAATAAAAGACCCGGGGCCCGAAGGTCACCCGAGTACGTTCCAAATGTATTATTGGAAAACTTATTTTCCGTGACCATAATCTACCATATTTTAAGTATAAGTGCAATAGATATATAAAATAATTTTTGTGTTTTTTCGTATTTTGTTATTGCAAATATATGTAATCATATAAAAAGTTTTATGACGTCATAACTAAATTCATATTATCTGGCATGATAGGTACCTATGCACTCACCGACAATTACTACATCATCTACATCAACAAATACAGCTGCATAATCTGAGTTGCATGGTTGCAGCAACATTTTATTATCCGTTTTGTATAGTTTCTTTAGTGATGCAGATTCCTCAGCACCATAGCATACTGCGTAGATCTCGCCATCTATAAAGTCAAAATCTTTCCTCAGGAAAGCAATATCTCCGTCATATATATTGGCATCAATCATTGAGTCACCTTTAACTCGTAGGCAGTAGTCAGCCTTGATAGATCTATCCACCAAGAAATAGCCTTCAAAATTCTCCTCGCAGTGGATACCGTTGCCCGCACAAATTGTACCCAGAATAGGAATTTGTCGACCAGCTGGCAGAATGATATTTGATGGGAGAGGCCGAGACTTTTCATTAGCCGTATCAACGATATCAAATCCCATCAGATAAGAAATAGAAACATTTAGTGCGGAAGAAAGTTTCTCTAATGCAATTTGCTTTGGGAAATATCTTCCCGAAAGATATGAAGAGAGTGCCCCTTTATTTATATCCGCTTTATCGCAAAGTTCACTTTGTGATAATCCAGAAGCTTTAAATGCTTTATTTAATCTTTCAGTTCTAATATCCATCTATAATTCCTTTCAATATAAGGTAATAACATTATACACATGACGTTTAGAAAATCAAACAAAAATATTTAGAAAATTAAACAAAAGTGTTGACAGAGAGAAAATTATGAAGTATAGTTTAGAAAACTAAACAAAGGAGAGAACGATGAATTACGATTATACAAATCTCAAATTGCTTATTAAGACTAAATACAGCACTTTTGAAAAGTTTGCAGATGCGTTGGAAATTGGAAGATCTACGCTATCATTGAAACTTAACAATAATGCGGAATGGAGTCAGGCTGAAATGAGCAGAGCAATGAAGTTGTTAGGAATTTCAGAAACTGAAATAGATAAATATTTTTTTTGCCACTAGGTTTAGAAAACTAAACAAAAGTAAGAACTGAAGAGGGAGAAGAAAGATGAAAGAAAAAGATAGAGATGAGAAAGTATTTGAAAGTCCACTAGAAGTAGTGGTTTTCATATTGGGATCGCTAGTTGGCACAGCTGTAGGGTTTTGGCTTGCTGACCTTATAGGAAGTGTTTTTCTATAAGTTTCACCAATAGCATCGCAGTAACAGACGTTAAAACACCAGATATAAATCCATAAATAAATCGTTTAGTAACACGATCAAACCAAAATGCTTTCGCATGTTTTAACTCTGGAGAAATGGAAAATTCAACAGTGCACCATGAGTTAACAGAAGGAATTAAATATCCAGCATTGATAAGTCTATCGAGAGAAGCTTTAATTTCAGCCTTATCAATTGGAACGCTGTAAAGTTTGTCATTAAATAATATTTCGCTTTTGTCAATATCATAGAAGAACTCTGAATCATAAGAATCAGAAATCTTGAGAATAGCTTTTGAAAGCTTGCGATCAATTCTAATCATAAAACACCTCCATAGGGGGATTGTACATCAAAGCAAGTATAAAAGTCGATATATAAGAGAAAGAGAGCTGAAGGAAATGAATATTACTGCTTTTATAGAAATATTAATCCTATCAATAGCCGTGATGCTGCTGGGAGTTGCAGTTGTGTGCAATAACAGAGAAATCGAAAAGCTGCATAAAGACTTAGATAGTGAAGTTCAAGATTTGCGTAAACGCATACTAAGAATAAAGCTGAATCAACAAGCTCAAGAAAGAAACAATCAATGTCGCAGCACTCAAAGCAATCGAAGATACAGCTAGCCAAAACGAGGTTCTAGAAGCTTTACGATTTTCTTCAACAAGAGTGTGAATTTGCCGATTAGTTTCTTCTTGAATGGCATTAATCTCCTTCGCCATATCAGAGAGGATTGTGTCTTTGTAATTAGTAATTTTTTTAGAGACACTGGAAGTTTTTGGACTGACGGTAAAATTAGCCAATTGTTTCTGCACTTCGATATATTTAGGCACAAAACTTTGATTTTTGATGGACTTTACTACTTCGTTAGATAAATGAAATGACATAATGATCTCCTTTTTAAAAATAACTATATAGGAGATTATACATCTCGAAAGGAACATATCACAAGGAGTCGCAATATGAACAAAAATAGAAGATTTCCTAGAGTAAGAGCCTCTACCAGGGCAGCACATGATATATACCACAACAACACATACCTTATGACTAAGGATGTCAAGGAACTTTTTGACTGTGCATCAAGCACAGCAGGAAAGATTAAGAGAGTTGTGCTAGAGGAAATGGCAGAGAGAAACGAAAGAATATACTCAGATATTCCAGGATTAATTGATAAAGATATCTTATTTGAACTAGCAGGACTAGATATTACAAAGATAGACAAAAGTTATAGAGAGCTAATGAGGTATGAAAATGTTTGATTCGATGAAAGAAGTAATGCACCAGGCGTGCGAAGAAGAGGGTACCACACCAATACAGGAGATAATCGCTGCGGTAGGAGTTACGGCACTGATACCAATGTTATGGATAGCCCTATACATGCTTGGGGCGAGGTAAGGAGGTATATCATGGGCGCCATAATTAATAAAAGAATAATAGAGTTCGGTGCTAATCATGCACTGAACATTTTAGGCAACTACGGCAGAGACCGTAGAGCTAGAGAAGTGAAGTACTACACCATCTCTACAGACACGGGGATTGTCTTAGGCAGAATTAAGCCTGACTGCTCCTATGAGCAGTTCCTAGAGAAAATAGCCCTCATGGCTATATGTGAGGCAGAACGCCTATCTGACCTCACAAAGGTTATGGAAGAGGAATACAGTGAGCTGTGTGACGATTATGCAGCTCTCAAAGAGGGGGGCAACTAATGATAATTAAGACATTTGTAATGGGAATGGTGCTAGTTGGTATCACATTCGTACTGACAGAAACACACCGATACATGGTGTATAAGGCAGAGATAGAACAGGAGGAAGAAAATGGAAGGATTATGTAAGAACTGCGGACAGATGCATCTAGTATCTGCAGAAACTCAGGAAGATGCAGACAGAATCGCTAGTGAATCATGCGATTGTGAGAATGAAGCAAAATGGCATCGCATGATGGAAGAGAATGTTGCGATGATATGCGGAGAGCAGTCGAGAAATCTGAATTTTATCCCATTGGATGATACGAGCCTCAGATATGTGAAAACGACTTGTGAACTGATTCATGCAGGATTTATCAGCAATGCAAAATTCAGTGCTGCCAACAGTGAAATCAGAATCAATGGTGTAGCTGGCAAGGTAAATATCAAGAGAACAAAGAAGCAGACAAACCAGATGACAATCTAGGAGGCGGATATGGATATCGATAGAAGAAAGCGCTATTTCGGAGATATCCTCTCCGAAGAACAGCTTACAAGAACGAAGCTTCCGGAAATTGAAGATGCAATAGTAGAAGAACTGGCACTCCCTATAGTTAGCTGCAAAGAGTCAGCGACTCAGGATGATGATACATGGGGAAGGTTAAAGTTCGATTAGGAGGAAAAATGTTAAAGATATCATGGTGGCTAATGGTTTTTGTGTTAGCGATAGGTGTAATAGCCTTACATGAATATGCTGAAAAAAGGTATAAAAATGCAAACCTGCTATTTCTCATATTTGACATAGGGGCGCTGACATCTCTATTACTAGCAGTTATACGGTTACTAATATGGGCAAATTAGATGATTATTACCAAAATTGCGCCTATCCAAAGCCACGGTCGGTAAAGAAGAAAAAGAAAATGAATGGTTGGAAAAACAAACCGAACAGGGTTTGTAAATACTGTGGAAGACCTTATGCAGAGAGACACGAGGTATTTGGCGGGTCGAACCGTCAAATCAGTATCGACAATGAATTTCAGGTCGATGTGTGCCGAAAGCATCATGAGGAGCTACATGCAAGCTGCACTGAGTGGGCGCAGTCTGAAAATCAAAAGCTCAGACAACATTTTCAGCTTAAGTATGAAATTGAGTTGATAGAGAAAGGCTGTACAGCAGAGCAAGCAAGAAGAGAATGGATGAGGCTAATTGGCCGCAATTACTTGTAGGAGGTATCAAAATGAACTGGACAGTAGTAACAGTAACGGCAATCGTTTGTCTAACACTAGCATTTATGGTAGCGGTAGGCGATAAGAGAAAATAATGTTTCGCGTTAAATCAGAATGTGATGTGTGTGGTTTTGAGCATCCGACACAAGGAGACAACCGAGCATTCAGGTGGTGCCGTAGAATACGCGGCACAGTGTGTGATCAGTGCTGCAAGAAGTGCGAGTATAACGACGACTGGCATTGCAGATTTGATCCTATCGGCAAAGCTCGTATGTACGAACTAACCTACGCTAACAATGATGACGAGCGCAGAATATCAAAATTCGAAGACCGCCTAAGGCAAACGAAAAACGAATCATCAAGAGAATTAATGAACAATATTATTGAGCAGATTAAAGAGAGAATAGCTGAACGAGATAAAGAATACGAGAGTATTCACAGCGGGGAAGTTATTCTGACAAAGGAGTAAATCATGGAAAGAATCAACGAATCAAGAGCGAAGATAACAGAAGAATCGCTAGAAATAAAAGGTGCATTGGCTACGTTTATTGAAGAAACAGTAAACGAGCACTGCACCACAGAAGAAGTAGCAAACAAGATCCTTGATGGCAAGAAGTCCATCAAGGATTTAATAAACGATATAAGAAATAAAGCAAAAGAAAAAGCTGTTAATAACATGGCTGCAATCTCAGATGAAGAAGTGAGAGGAATGGTACTGAAGTATTACGAGATTGACGATACAAAGTCACAGAGTGCAGATGTAGTAGATATTCTGGATCTGATTTAAGGAGCCGGTCATGGAATATATATATCGCAACATAGAAAACATACCTGTTGATATCGAGTATCCGGATGATTTTGAAAACACAGTTACGAATACACTGTGTAAACCAATCATATACAACAGGTTTAAGAAGGTGGCACATTGCCCAAAGTTCGGAGAAACGTTTGATTACGTGGACACGATGAAAAAAGGAGACTTGGTGCCATATAGAGGAGAGAACAGATTAACTATGCCTCATACATGCCATCCAGTGATTTGTGGCCAAACATACGTGTGGATGTTCTATAGAGAAGAAACAATCTACTTCGTAGTAGCTTGCGCATCTTGGAGATATGACGGAGAAGAAGTTGAAAGCATGAGGGACTACACGCAGATATACATAGAGCAGATTGTGTGTATATCTAGAGAAGAGCAATTCATGTTTGCGTATCAAGGAGCATATCGAGGCGGATGGACGAGATGCCAAGATGGTTCAATTCACCTGATAGATAAAGGCTGTGTACATAACTTTGTAACTATGGAGCAGTTACAAAATACATTTCTGAAGTACATGGATATACATGTTAGATGGGCAGATTACATGATAAAGGAATCTGCAGTATGTGCAAAGTATCCTCAGGTGGAATTTATAAAAAAGGCGGGACTAGAAGAAATTATTGAACGCAAGGTTGTGAAACTACCATCCTACATAGGACCAAACTGGAGAGCAAAGTCAATTCCTGAATTTCTAGGAATAACTCACCAAGATATAGAGAAGCTTAAAAGCTGGGGAATGTTTGATGTAGATAATATCGCAACCTACAAAATATTAGCTAGTCAAGGCAAAGTGAAGAAGCATCATATAGGACTTGTGAAAAGCGAATTCCAAACATCAGAGCTGTACGAGGATAGGAAAAAAGAAAACTTTGTAAGACTTGCAACGTACTTTGGTAAGCAAAAGAAACGAATGAAGGAAGATAGTAACTACATCAATCACAGCATTAAGTGGATGTACAAGGACTACATTAAGCAACTTCAGGAACTCGGATATCCGTTAAATGATTACTATAGGTATCCAAAGAATCTTAAAGAAGCACATGATCGCATATCAGAAGAATATCTAGCTATGAAGGACAAGATAAGGAAGGAAGCGGATAAAAAACGACAATCAAAGTTTGAAAAAGAGTTTCTGCCAAGATTGGAAAAAATGTGCTGGAGAGATAGCAAGTATCTGATAAGGCCTCTAAGGAACAGAACAGAGTTCAACAAAGAAGGTCGCAACAATCATAACTGCGTAGCTTCTTATTATGAAAGAGCAACAGATGGAGGAACATCGATATTTGTATTAAGAAAAGTAGGAGCTGAAGAAGAATCGTTTGTGACCGTTGAAGTTGATTTAAAAACGATGGAACTAAAGCAGTGCTACGGTAAAGGCAATAGACTTCCTGAAGAGGGGGTAAAAGAGTGGGCTGAAAAGTGGCTATCGAGAATGGCGAAAAAGAAACACAAGGCCACAATGAAAGGAGCAGCATAATGAACGAGATTACAAATGTTGAGTACGAAGTACAGAAAGAACTGACAGATAAAACAACTGAGGAACTGCAGATAGAAGTAAACGGACTATATCACCAGATGGAGATGATAGGCAATATTGCAATGATGATTGCAGCAAATGCCGGACAAAGGCTATTAGTCATTAAAGATAGATTAAATCATGGTGAGTTCGAATCATGGTGTGAATCACACCTGGATTTTTCCAAGAGAAAAGCCGAGATGATGATGTCTCTGGCCAAAAGATGCGAGGGAGAAAATAGTTTCTTTTCAAAAACGCAAACGTTTGCGGATTTGAGTATTTCCAAGGTGTTTGCGCTTTTAGCAGCACCTGAAGAGGTGGCTATAGAGGTGGTAGAAAATAATGATATTTCTGAAATGACCGTTAGGGAGCTGAAGGAAGAAATTGCAGATCTCAAATCACAAAATGCAGAGATAGTTGAACTAAAGAACATAATCAAAGAACTGGAAGAAGAAAAATCTGAACCAGGAATCAGTACTGAAGAACTCGAGAAAAGGGATAAAGAAATCGAGGACCTAAAAGAAAAGCTGAAGAAGGAAAAAGAAAAGGCAAAGCAGATCAAGAGCAAGAATGATGAAGAGGTTAAGAAAGCACTTGAAGAAGCAAGAGTTGAATTAGACAGAGAGATTGAAAAGGCTGTCGCAACTGCAAAGGTGCAAGCAAAGGCAGATCATCTAAAGACTGAAGAGGAACTATCAAAGGCTAGAGCAGAAGTTGAAAAGCTTAATGCAGCAGTAGCAAGCGGAGAAATTCTCGCAGCATTCAGAATTAATGTGAATAATCTCCAGAGTACGTTCAACGAATGCATGAATCAGCTTGGTCAGATGGACAAGGAATCTGCTGAAAAGTTCAAAGGAGCATTAAAAAAGATTCTCACAAACGAGCTTGAAACATTAGGTAAATAATGAGGTCAAGATGAAAGACAAGATAATAATGGAATTCCTAGCAAGTGAATTCGTATCAGAAAAGAAAAGGCTACCAGAGGGAGTAGAGATAGATGCACTAGCAATAGGATTTCAAGCAGGAACAAAACTGATGAATCAACTTATAGAAGAGGTGATACCAGAAGATGAAGAAGATTAAATGGGTAAAGAAGATTGAAAGAATCTCGGATGCAGGTGACATAAAGGAATCAATCTACAAGCCTGAGAAGGGAAAAGGCGGTATATCAATAGTAACTGTTAAGAGGGCCATCAGACTTCAAAGCGGAAGTAGATGGGAAACCAAAGAAATAAAGATAAATAAAGAAGGAACTGTTCTAAAAACAAACTATGACACATTTGAAAAAGCGTGTGCAGCTGCAGAAAGGATGATGAATTAATCATGAAGATGACAACAAAAGAATTTCTAGAAACTGCAAATGCAGAGATGGGTCGTAAGATTTGGGAACATTACGGCAAAGAGAAACAAACAAAGAAACTTGTGGAAGAATTGGCAGAACTAATTACAGCGATAGCCAGAGATGATATAAGAGCTGTTCGTGAGGAAATGGCAGATGTGGAGGTAATGATAATGCAGTTCAAGCAAGGGTTTGACATCGATACACTACCCATCATGAATTATAAGTTAAATAGAACGATGGCAAGAATAGAAAAAGAAAACAACAAATAGTTTATAGAGGCGGTGGTTTTAAAATATCTCCTTTCGATCATAAAACGTACAAATCATATAGCTGTGATAAATCACCGCCTTTATATATAAGGAGAAAGAATGAATCAAGTAATACTAATCGGAAGACTAACTAGAGATCCAGAGCTAGTCTATACACCAGGAAATCAGACAGCAGTTACACGCTTCAGTATAGCTGTTGATAGGAGAGATAAAGAAAAGACTGCAGACTTCATCAGAATAACAGTATTTGGCAAACAAGCTGAAAACTGCGACAGATACCTACACAAGGGCAAGCAAGTAGCAGTTAACGGAAGAATTCAAACAGGAAGCTACAAGAACAAAGAAGGGCAGACTGTGTACACAACAGACGTAATCGCAAATAATGTAGAGTTTCTGGGCAGTAGTCAGCAAGGAACTCCAAGACAGCCAGACGAAGCATATAGCGATAGCGCACCGAACTATCAAGAAGAGCTGCCAGATGCATTTGAGGCAACTGAAGAGGATATACCGTTCTAATAAAAGGGGGTTAACAAATGAACAAAATGGAAGTACTACGCAAATCTCACACAGCAAGCAGAACATTCATAATGATATTGGATGAACGCCAGATAGAAACTATAGCGGATGAAATTTTGCAAATTGGAGAAACCAGTTTTAACAAATATGTGTGTGAAATTACTGAACACGGATACTGGCTATTACAAGAAAAGAGAAGAAGTCCAATAGGAAAAAGTGATATGAAACTGTAGCAACTAACTTAATAAGGATAAAGAGCACAAAATAGTAGGTAACTTAACTACACAAGCTACAGATCATATAAATCTGCAGATGGTCGAAAGGCCATCTGCATAACCTTAGGAAATAAAAAACTACATATATATAGAAGAAAACAGTCCGGTGCAAGTCCGGAGTAAAGGTTCATTAGAGTATTAATAATAGAGCCATATAGGATGGGAAGATAAATGTCAAAAGTAATCAGAGAGATATGTGCAGCTGGAGCTGTAATAGATGTTGCTATCAGGATGACGTTAAGAGCATCTAAAGGTTGCAGAAAAGAAAAAAAGAATAAGACCAATGAAGCTGTGCAGAAATATAATGATCGCCTATCAGTTAAGACATTAGCTAGATTATTAAACATGAACTTTTTCCCTGGAGATTTTCACACCACTCTAACATACGCAGAGATAATGAGTGTTGAAGAGGCTAAACATCAGCTGTCTTTATTTATTGACAGGATGAGACGAGAATATGCAAAGCAAGGTAAGGAATTTTATTACGTTGCTGTTACGGAATATAAAAACAAAAGAATACATCATCACATCGTGATGAATTACATAGATGGTTCGATTATCGATAAGCAGTGGAAGCTAGGTCACATATGGTTATCCACACTGGATAGATCTCGTAATTACACAGAGCTTGCAGAATACCTGGTTAAAGAGACACAACAAACATTTAGAGATCCTGAGAACTCGACAAAGAGAAGATGGACAGCAAGCAGAAATCTGAAGAGGCCGATTGTTAAAAGAGAATATGTGAGTATTGCACAGCTTTTTGACGAACCTAAAGCTTTCAAAGGATATCAGCTTGACAAGGATTCTGTTAGAAAGTTTGAGAATCCAATCACAGGACTTGAGCATAAAGAGTATCAAATGATAGCCACCGATCCAGTGCCAAGGATAAAGACGTGGCGCAAGGGAAGAATAGTTAATAGACAAGAAGGATATATCCGCATGGCCGAAATAGAACAGGTCAGCTTTGAGGACTTAGTTAGCGTAGACACTCTGTAAAGAGTGGTTGGTTTTGGTAGGTGAAATATGACAGCAAAAGAATTTATGAAACAGCATGAAAGAGTTGTTGAGAAGATAAGACAGATAGAGATACAGATATACGACATCGAACAAACACTGGGGGTTAAGGGAGTAAATTATGACTCACAACCACACGGAAATGGAATTAGCCAAGTGACAGAATCCACAGCAACGAAACTAATAGAACTTAGAGAGGTGCAGAGAGACTTAGTTGATAAGCTATGGACAAAGCGAATTGAGATAGAGCGCATCATCTTCATGATTGAAAATGCAACATTTGCCGAACTCCTGCAACGGAAGTATATCAGATTGCAGAAGTGGGAAGACATAGCAACTGATATGAAATTCGATAGTAGGTATATATATAAACTTCATGGCAAGGCTTTAGTTGAGGTCGATAAAATTATAAGAAAAAGAAAGAGGACATAAAAAGACAGGGTGCCGGTCGTGTATAGTATACGTGAGGAACAACCATGAAGAACTCCTTTATAATTTGATTAAGCGGTGGCGAAAGCTACCGCATTTATTATGCGATTATGATGACGAACGAAGAAAAAAAGAAAGAAGCCAAGAGAAGATATAACGACGGTTATTCGATATCAGAAATAGCTTTAGATTTAGAAATAAATGAGAATACCTTGAGGTCATGGAAGAGACGTGGTGAATGGAGAGCTAGCGCATCAAAGAAAGTTGTGCAGAAAAAAGAACAACGAAAAGCCACAAGCAAGACTCTAAAGAAAATGCTCAAAGAGGATTCTGAAAATCTTATGCAAAATAATTTTCTTACATCTAAGCAAAAATTATTTTGCGCATATTACTGCAATTGTTTCAATGCGACACAAGCCTATCAAAAGGCATATGGATGCAGTCGCAAAACAGCAGGAACAGCCGGCTACAATTTATTAAAAAAATTAGAGATTCAGAAGGTCATTGAGGAAATACAGCAAACAAAATTAGCTACGGCATTGGCAAAAGACACACATGTTAATGAAGCTCAACACCAGTCAGCGCAAAAGATTAGAGGACTCGATATGCAAGAGAAACCTGCACGGGGCAGCATGGGAGTAGGGGTCATGCAAAATATACCCCGCCCTGATAAAAATGGCCCCCATAGGGGGTTGTTCGAGAAGAACAAGAAGAGGGTATATGCCACACAGTCGGTGTGTGCAATCTGTGGACACCCGGTGGACTTCTCCCTTAAGTATCCAGATCCGATGTCAGCATGTATAGACCACATCATTCCGATTGTGAAAGGTGGACATCCAAGTGACATAGACAACTTGCAATTAGCTCACTTGACTTGCAACAGACAGAAGTCGGATAAGCTTGTTAGAAGTGATCAAGCTGTACCACAAGAGCAGACAGAATTAGGTAACAGAGTTTTACCTCAAAGCGTGGACTGGAGAACTTTTTAAACAATAAAAAAATTTTTTGGTCTAACTTCACAGGGGGCATGGGACCCTCCCTCCCCCTGCTCGCGACCTTCACGCCGTCACTACGAAAAAAAACACACGCTAACCCCCGGACGAGGGGGTGTAATGAAAAATTTTTAGGAGAAAGAAATGGCATATAGAGGCATAGGATATTTAAGAAAAAAATTATCAATCAAGAGAGGCAGAGTTAAGACAAGATACATGTACTATGCCATGAAGCATAATGTACCAGATTTTGGGATTTCAACACCACCAAAGCTAAGGAATATGATGTCAACATTAGGCTGGTGCGGGAAAGCAGTAGATAGCATTGCTGATAGGCTTGTGTTTAGAGAATTTGCTGATGATACCTTTGATATAAATGGCATTTATCAGGCGAATAACAGCGATGTGCTTTTTGACAGCGCAATTTTAGGGGCTTTGATAGCATCATGCTCATTTATTTATATATCGGCAGATGAAGAGGGCTTCCCAAGACTGCAAGTAATTAATGGAGATGATGCAACTGGCATACTAGATCCCGTTACAAATATGCTCACAGAAGGCTATGCAGTGCTGAAGAGGGATGATAGCGGTATCCCTCAAATAGAAGCATATTTCACGGCAGAAAGCACAATCATTTATGACAAGCAATCAGGCGCAGAAGTATATGATAATCCAGCACCGTATCCATTGCTCGTTCCGATAATCTATCGCTCTGATGCAGATAGGCCATTTGGAAGGTCGAGGATAAGCCGGGCATGCATGTCTATCCTTGCATCTGCATCAAGAACTGTTAAACGCTCGGAAATATCAGCAGAGTTTTTCAGCTTCCCACAGAAGTGGGTGACAGGACTCAGTCCTGATACGGAAATACTGGATAAATGGAGTGCGGCAATGTCCGCAATGTTTGCGATAACAAGTTCATCAGGAAGAAACGAAAGTGAACCAAAATTTGGACAGTTCACACAGCAGTCAATGCAGCCGCATAACGACCAGCTCAAAATGTTTGCTTCGTTATTTGCTGGTGAAACAGGTTTGACTATGGATGATCTCGGGTTTGTTACTGACAATCCATCTTCGCAGGAAGCTATTAAGGCATCCCACGAGACGTTGAGACTATATGCGAAAAAGGCGCAAAGAAACTTTGGAACAGGTTTTTTGAACGCTGGATATCTAGCTGCATGTGTAAGAGATAATTTCGCATATAAACGCAGAGCGGTGTATAAAACAACACCTAAGTGGGAACCAGTATTTGAACCAGATGCAGCAATGCTGAGCAGCATTGGAGATGGAGCAATAAAGATTAATCAAGCGGTACCTAATTATCTAGATGCGGAAGTGTTAAGAGATATAACGGGAATAGCAAGTAACAAGTAAGGTGGATTCTATGAATGACATAGGCTTAGAGCTTCAGAAAAGGATAGAAACTGCGTTTAATGAGAGATTGGCGATAGATGTTGTTATAAAGGTGATAAGGCTCAAAGTTGAAAACAGCAAAGCGACTCAAAGAGATATTACAATCCTTTGCAAGAGATTGGGGGAGATTGCTTCTAGGGTGCTGATAGACAATATCAAGCCTGAGATGATGCCAAATGACAAAATGTATTGGAATATTGCCGAAAAGGCAATAAAGCCGCTTATGGTAAATATTCATGGCATTGTGAATAAAGTAGCTGCAGAGGTTGTCATGACTGAACGCAAGGCGAATGGAATACATATCAAGCCAATAGAACCGGCATTTCCAGAAGAAAGAATAGAATCGCTTATAAATAATTTTGTAAATGCATATAACGTAGGAATTGAAGAGTATGATTAAAACTCGAAAAGAAATTGTTGAAGAGGCAATAAATAAATATCTTAATGAGCCAATCAAGAATATAACACAAGCTTATTATGATGAGTTTGTCAAAGAAAATGCTGAAAGCTCTGCTCAGGTTGGACTGAAAACTATAGTAAGTCGTAGGGAAATAGGCAGGTGCTGTGATTGGTGTCATAGTCTTGTGGGAGAGTATGAATATGGAGAACAACCAGCAGACTTTTTTAGAAGACACGATTACTGTAAATGCATAGTGCTATTTAGAAACGAAAAAGGCAGATACACTGATGTATGGAGCAAGAAGGAATATAGATCCGAAAAAGATGCAAGAATAGAAAAGGCTAAAGAATTGGAGTCAGAAGATGTATTTAACAAGATGAGTCGAGAAACTTTAAAAAAATATTGGGATAGTGCTACTCCAGGAAGAGGTGAAATTAAAACTGAAGCCGGGTGGGAAAAAGGGCAGAATGGAGATGCTGAAATAAAGTACGCAAAAATTCTACATGATAAATTTGGTGGAGATATAACTTTACTTAAAAAAAGAAAGAGAATATTCCCTGATTACCTATGGAATGGGAGGTTGTGGGAACACAAAAGTGTTCAATCCGCCAATTCGATTGACAAGCAAGTACAAAAAGGGATACATCAAATTGAAACAAATCCTGGTGGATTGATTATTGAGGTCAGAAAAAAACAACCTAAAACAGAGATATATAAAATTATCATGAACAGGCTCGTTAGAAGTACTCCATCCGATGTAAAAAATATAGATGTGTTTGTATTTGAAAACGATGAAATGCTCATGGCAATAAATTACATAAAAAAAAGATGAGAAAGCCCAAGACGGGGGCGGATCTCATCTTGAATTAATCCTAAAGGATTAACTCTTAAATAGAGATTATCAGATATATGACAAAAAGTCAACATGGTGACTGTAGCCAAGTGGTTAAGGCGTTGGATTGTGGCTCCAATATCGCTGGTTCGATTCCAGTCAGTCACCCCAATAAATTTAGGAGGAGTTATGCCAGAGGTACGAATTGGACGGCAGATCCCTACCGAGTTCGTAACATTGCCCTATTATAAAACAAAAGGGGCTGAGGCAATAAAGCTCTACAACAAAACTGGTAGGACTGCACAAGAGTGGCAGGAGCTGCTCATATATGACATATTGGCACAAAATGAAGAAAAGCTGTGGACTCATACAAAATTTGGATATTCAGTGCCAAGACGAAATGGGAAAAATGAAGTTGTGGCCATACGAGAACTGTGGGGGTTAAAAAATGGCGAACACATCATGCACACAGCCCATAGGACATCAACAACACATGCAGCTTGGGATAGATTACTAAAACTAGTTACAAAAGCAAAGCTGCAGATTAAATCATCTTACAGAGCTTTTGGAAAGGAACATATTGAACTAGAAAATGGTGGAAAAATTGAATTTAGAACTAGAACTGCAAAAGGTGGACTGGGAGAAGGATTCGATTTACTTGTAATAGACGAGGCACAAGAATATACAGATGATCAGGAATCTGCATTAAAGTATGTTGTATCGGATAGTAACAATCCGCAAACAATATATTGTGGTACACCTCCAACCCCAGTAAGCTCTGGAACAGTTTTCTTAAAACTAAGACAAAATGCCTTAGGCGGTAAAACGGTAAATACTGGATGGGCGGAATGGTCCGTAGACAAGAAAACAGATGTAAGAGATAAAGAAGCATGGTATCAGACGAATCCATCTTTAGGAACAATTCTTACAGAACGAAAAATACTTGATGAAGTTGGGAACGATGATGATGACTTCAACATACAGAGACTTGGGCTGTGGCTAAGATACAATCAAAAGTCGGCAATAAGCTCTAATGAGTGGGCAGAACTTCAAGTACAGGCAATGCCTAACCTTGTTGGAGGTTTGTTCCTGGGAGTTAAATACAGCAAAGATGGAACAAATGTTGCAATGTCTGTTGCATCTCGCACAGATGATGGACGGATATTTGTTGAATGTATAGACTGCAGACCAACAAGAGCAGGGAATAGCTGGATGATACCATTCATGATGAATCCAAATGTATATGACATAGTCGTAGACGGTGCTAATGGACAGCAATTGCTAGAAGAAAATATGCGGGAAATGAAACTCAAAGCACCGCTGTTACCAACTGTAAAAGAGATAATAGTAGCGAATGCTGCATTTGAGCAAGGTATATTCAGTAAAGAAATATGTCATGCTGGCCAACCATCATTAGCACAAACAGTAAGCAACAGTGAAAAAAGAGCGATTGGCACCAATGGTGGATTTGGGTATAAGTCATTAGCAGATAACATTGAAATCGCTTTAATGGATAGCACAATATTGGCATACTGGCTATGCTCAGAAAATAAAATACATGAAAAGCAAAGAATTAGCTATTAATGCAGCCTGAAGAGGCTGCTTTTTAGATATTTACGGGAACCACCCGGTAAGTGGTAGAAAGGTAAGGTGGAACATGAGTGATTTTACACCGATCACAACACAGGATGAGTTCGATGCAGCAATCAGAGAGAGATTGAATCGAGCAGAACAGAAGTTTGCTCAGAAGTATAGTGATTATGACGAAATTAAATCAAATAACGCTACTCTTGAGGAAACTATCGCAACCCAGACAAAGCAGATTGAAGAATTTACTGAAAAGCAGTCCGGACACGAAAAGGAACTTGCAGAGTTGCAAAATCGAATCAGCGTTTATGAAAAGAACGATATGAAGATTAGAGTTGCACACGAGGCAGGCATCCCATATGAGCTTGCAGGTAAGTTATCAGGTGATGATGAAGATGCTTTGCGAAAGGATGCAGAAACTTTTAAATCTTTTTTAGGCAAGCCTAAAACACAGCCGATGAGAGACACAGAGCCATCAGGCGGTGATATGAAAAAGGCTGCACTAAAATCAATGCTAGGTAATTTAAGAAAGGAATAAGAAACAATGGCAGAAACACTACAGATGGGAACAATGTTTGCACCAGAGGTGGTAGCAGATCTATTTAACAAGGTAAAGGGACACTCAACACTTGCTCAGCTATCAGGACAGATTCCAGTAGCATTTACAGGAAGCGATATCTTCACATTCTCAATGGATAGTGAAGTAAATCTCGTTGGAGAAGGTGGCAAGAAGGGCGCAGGTGGCATTAAAGCTGAACCTGTTAAGATTGTACCGCTTAAGGTCGAGTACGGAGCTAGAGTATCTGATGAATTCATGTATGCATCAGAGGAGAAGCAGCTCGATATCCTAACTGCGTTTAACGACGGTTATTCAAAGAAGATTGCACGTGGCCTTGACATCATGGCAATGCACGGAGTTAATCCAAGAGACAAGCAGGTGTCTTCACTGATTGGGGCAAAGAGCTTTGATACTGCAACTGGAGTAACAAAAGTTGACTACATAGCTGGAACTGAAGAGGCTGTGCTTGAAACAGCAGCTGCAGCAATCGGTGAGTATGATGTAACAGGATTTGCTCTATCAAAGACATTCGGAAGTGAGCTTGCAAAGATCAAGGTAAACGGAGTACCTCAGTATCCAGAATTTAGATTCGGTGCTAGCCCTGGTGCTCTTGGTGGTACTGCGTGTGATGTAAACAGCACAGTATCATTCGCAAACAAGGCTGTTGGATACGTAGGAGATTTTGCAAATGGGTTTAAGTGGGGATTTGCTAAGGATATTCCACTAGAAGTTATCCCTTACGGTGATCCTGACCAGACAGGAAAGGACCTCAAGGCATACAACCAGGTATACCTCAGAGCAGAAACTTATATCGGCTGGGGAATCCTAGATCCATCCGCGTTTGCTAAGATTATTAAGAAGGACTAGTAACATGAGGTATAGAAACACAATAAGCGAAGAAGTTATTGAAGTCGATGCACCAATCAGCGGAGAATTCTGGGAAGATGCAGATGAAGCAGAAGCTAGAGAAGCTGCTGAAGAGGCTGAAACTGAAACTGCTGAAGAGGCTGAAACTGAAGAGCCTAACAAAAAGGGCGGAAAGAAGGCTTAGAAATGAGCAACTACGCAACTCTTGAAGATATCAACAAGATGTGGCGAAATTTGTTACCGAAAGAGCAGGAGCGTGCAGAAGCGCTCCTGCCTATTGTTTGTGACACGCTTAGGCATGAGGCAAGCTTAACTGGAAAAGATTTGGACAAGATGATTGAAGCATCACCAATTCTAGGGAGCATTGCTAAGTCGGTGACGGTAGACGTAATTACAAGAATGCTACTATCATCTACAACTAATGAACCGATGACACAATTCTCTCAATCGGCGATGGGATATACAACATCCGGCACATATTTAGTTCCTGGAGGAGGACTATTCATCAAAGATGCAGAACTATCCAGGCTAGGGCTAAAAAGACAGAGATTAGGAGTGATTGATATATATGGAGATTAAAGGAATTACCGTAACACTATATGAAAAGCTTGTTACAGGTAAAGATAAATTTGATACAGATATATATGAAGAGCATGCTGTCGACGTTGAGAATGTACTTGTTGCACCGGTAACATCTGATGATATCACAACAGAAAGATCAATTAAGAGCGATAAGGTTATTTATAAACTAGCAATCCCAAAAGGTGATACACACACCTGGACGGATTGCCTTGTTGAATTTTTTGGAAAGAAATTCAAAGTTGTTGGAGAACCTATCGAAGGGATAGAAGAAATGCTTCCGCTATCGTGGAATAAACAAGTGCAGGTGGAATGTTATGACTAAGTTTCAGCTAAACAGAAGTGGTGTAAGAGAGTTATTGAGGTCTGATGAGCTTATGGCAGAGTGCAGTAAACACGCTAAAAGAATTCAGAGTAGATGCGGTGATGGTTATGAAATGACAACACATGTTGGAAAAAATCGTGTAAATGCATCTGTGCACGCAAAAACCATTAAAGCACGGAAAGATAACTCGAAAAACAATACACTTCTTAAAGCTATGAGAGGTTAATGATGGTTGAGTTAACAGTTTTTGAATGGCTGAAAAAGAAGTTACCTGGCATTAAGGTGTATATTGAAGAACCTAAAAATGCTGGTGATAAGTTTGTTCTAGTCGAAAAAACGGGCGGCACTGAATCTGTAGGACTGAACACGGCAACATTTGCTGTACAAACATATGGAAAGACGCGATATGAAGCTGCAGAGCTGAACGAAAAGGTGAAAGAAGTCATGTACAAGATGGCAGGACCTGATAGTGTTGCAACTAAAGTTGAACTCAATTCAGATTATAATTTCACCGATTTAACGACTAAGAGATATAGATTTCAGTCAGTATACGATATTACTTATTACAATTAGGAGGAATACAAATGGCAACAAATGTAAATGCAGCATATGTTACTGCGGGAAAGCCAAAAGTTGGTGGAGCTATCTGGAGAGCACCGATAGGCACACCGATTCCAAGTGATGCAAAAACAGCACTTAATGCAGCGTTTAAGTCGCTTGGATATATTAGTGATGATGGTGTTAAAAACGAGAACAAGCTAGATACAGATGATGTTAAGGCTTGGGGCGGAAACACCGTAGCATCTTTGCTTAAGGAGAAGACAGATAAGTTTGAAGTAACACTCATTGAGGCGCTTAATGTAGAAGTACTGAAAACTGCATTTGGTAGCAAGAATGTAACAGGAACATTAGATGACAAAGTAGTGATTAAATCAAACTCATCTGAAACAGAAGATGCAATCTATGTTATTGAAACGGTACTTAAGGGAGGCTATATAAAGCGCATTGTAGTACCTGCCGGAACGATTTCTGAAGTAGGTGAAGTTGAGTACAAGGATGATGCAGTAATCGGATATGAACTAACTATCACTGCAAAGCCAGATGGCTCTGAAAATACGCATTACGAATATATCGAGAAGGCATAAGGAGGTAAGTCATGGCAGAAAAGAAATATGTTAGCGGTGAGACTGAAAGTGGTTTTGTTTTCAACATTGAAGTAGAACGCTTGGATAACATGGAACTAATTGATGCACTTGCAGAACTAGAAGATGATCCATTGCAGATGTCTACTGTTATCAGATTGCTGTTGGGCAAGGAGGATAAAAAGAGACTGTATGATCATGTTAGAACGGATGAGGGAATGGTTCCTAGCGGACTAATCGAAAAAGAACTAGGTGAAATATTCACGTTATCACAAGAGCTAAAAAACTAATCTGCCTTGCTAGCTTCATTAATGTTGATGAGGATGCATTAATATGTGACTTTGTAGAGACGTATCATATATATGATTATCATGTTCTCCCGGCAAGACTTGCAGCCAAGTTAGCAGCCGGATTAAAAGACTCAAGCAGAATAAAAACCAAAGTATCGGGACTAGTGGTAGCTCCCGATACTTTTTTATTAGCATCGATATTTGACATTGTAAATCTGCTGTTGTGGTCTCGCACAGAGGACGGAGAAAAGGGAAGAAATTGTCCTGCAAGAATATCCGCCAATATGGTGAGTGAATTTACTGATAAAAAGGTAAATACTCGCGAAACGCTTATATTTGACTCTGCAGAGGAGTTTGAGGCAGCAAGGGAAAGATTCAGGAGGGATAAATAAATGGCAACGGAATTAGGAAAAGCATATGTACAGGTTATCCCATCCGCAAAAGGCATTGGAGGGATGCTTAAAAAGTCGATGGGCGGCGATATGGATAGTGCTGGCACATCGCTTGGAAAAGGATTAGGAAGCAAGATAAAAGCAGCGATAATTGCCGCTGGAATTGGAAAAGTATTAAAAACTGCGATATTCGAGGGAGCAAAACTAGAACAGTCGCTAGGCGGTGTAGAAACACTATTTAAAGGGTCTGCTGGCCGAGTGAAGAAGTATGCGGCAGAAGCATATAGAACTGCTGGGATGTCAGGAAATGAATACATGGAAAATGTTACATCGTTTTCTGCAGCTATGATTAGCTCCTTGGGAGGAAATACCAAGAAAGCTGCCAAACTATCAAACCAGGCAATTACAGATATGTCTGACAATGCGAATAAAATGGGAACCGATCTCAGTATGGTTACTCAGACATATCAGTCGTTAGCGCGTGGACAATACCAGATGCTTGATAATCTTAAATTAGGTTATGGCGGTACTAAAGGTGAAATGCAGAGGCTTTTAAATGATGCTGAAAAGCTCACCGGTAAGAAGTACGACATCAGCAGTTTCTCAGATGTAACTCAAGCTATTCATGCTATTCAAACACAGATGGGAATAACCGGCACAACAGCTAAAGAAGCTGCAAGTACAATATCCGGTTCGTTCAACATGATGAAAGCTTCTGCAAAAGACTTCCTAGGCAACTTAACGTTAGGAAGGGATGTAAGCAAGTCAATGGAGAACCTTGTTACATCAACTGGCACATTCCTCAGTAATCTATTGCCAGCATTAGGGAATATCGCGAAGGGACTTGTAAATGTAATTGGCACTACATTTCCGCAGATGTTTAGCAAAATAGGCAATAGCCTTGGAGCAAGTATGCCAGGACTTATATCAAAGGGATTAACTATGGTTACCCAATTCACAGCAAGCTTAAGAAAAAATGCTGGAAAGTTTGTTAGCGCTGGTATGGAAATGCTCTTGAAATTAGCCCAGGGATGGGCAAAATCTATGCCTGTAATGATTCAAAAGGTCCCACAAATAATAACAAATATTGCAGGTATTATAAATGATAATGCACCCAAGGTACTTGCTACTGGTGTAAAAATCATCGTTACATTAGCAAAGGGTATAATCCAAGCTATTCCAACATTAATTGCTAACATTCCACAAATCTTAAAGGCTATGTGGAATGCATTTACAGCGTTCAACTGGATGAGTTTAGGATCATCGATGATTAGCGGTATAGCAGGAGCATTAAGAAGTGGAATAGGTTCGCTATTTAGTGCAGCTCAGAGTTTATGTGTATCGATAGTCAACGCATTTATCAACTTGCCTACAGTGCTATTTAACGCAGGTGCAACAGCTATTGTACACATGATTCAAGGATTTAGATCTGCCTGGGGAGTTATCACTAGCATTGGCGGTCGAATTGTAATTGCGATTGTATCTGGACTAGCAAGTTTAGCTAGTCATATGTGGAGCAAGGCAAAAAGTGCTATTTCAAGAATGAAAAGTGCATTTACCACCGGTGGATGGAGCAGCATAGGAACCCACATTATTTCTGGAATTATAAGAGGTATTGCTGGTGCAGCTGGTAGATTATTTTCGGCAATGAAAAATCTAGCATCAAAGGCTCTTTCAGCAGCTAAAAAGGTACTGGGTATTAATTCGCCATCAAGAGTATTTGCTGCCGAAGTTGGTAAGTGGATACCAGCAGGTATTGCAGTTGGTGTAACTAAAAATTCAGACATACTAAGTGGAGTTATGGATGAGACTGCAAGAAATATGACAAATTCATTTAATCCAAACCTTGTACGAAACGCACAAATTAGTTGGAGCGGAGCAACTCAAGGCAATGCTACAAATCCAGCAGGGAATGTTGTTCAGAATATCAATATTTATCAGCCCGTTAAGACTCCTGGAGAAACAGCTGAAGCCATAAAGAATACAGCTAAGTATACATTTGCGGGGGACTATATATAAATGAAAAACAAAGGATATTGTGTTAGAGCCATCCGTAGTGATGGCCTAACGTTTAATTATGAAAACGATGATTGGATGATGATATCGCTTGAGGGAGCAGAGTTTCCTCAAATTGAAGTGTTTACTGAGGCTAAAGGAATAGGTGATGGTGATTTAATAACTGGTCGACGTAAAGGATCTAGAACGATAGAAGTTGCTACAGTTCCTAGAAATTATGATGATGGAGATTATCGAGAACTGCGCAGAGCAGCATTGTTTTTTCACAATCCATCATTTACCTATGATATTGAAATAACATACATGGGAGACATCAAAATCGCAAAAGGATGTGCGATTAAAGGACTTACATTCCCTACAGAAAGATATCGGAAAAACGCATCACTTAAAGTATCGTATTTATCGCCTTATGGCGAACTTTTTGCCGTTGGCGAGGAACAATCAAATTTCTCTAGCATAACACCAAGGTGGGCTGTTACCAGATCATATATAGCAGGGAAGAAACTACTGTATTCTACAGAAGATAGGTCGGATAGTGTCCTTGTAGAATATGAAGGGACTGCAAGGACAAACCCTGTAATAAATATCATGGCAGATGGCTATGTTAAAGATTTAGTTGTAAAGATTGGTGCAGCAACGTGCATTGTTGAAACAACGCTGAAAAAGGGAGATATTGTAGTTATAGATGGTTCTAAAGCTTATGCAACTCTTAATGGTGAGATGATAAAGAGTCCCGTTGACTTCAGAAAGCTGAAGCTTATACCAGGGGCAAATCTAATAACAATAACCTCTTCGAGCGGTAATGCTTTCAAGTCTAAAATTACATATACAGGAAGGTATGACGGCATATGATAAATTTTTACGACAAAGCAATGAATCCGCTAGAGCCAATCGAGTTTATCGAGATTACATGGAACAGAAAGTGGAATGAAGCTGGAGACTTTACAATATATACAATTGCAAGTGAATGGAACGATAAAATCAAGTATATAAACATTGATGGACGCCCTGAAACTGGAATTGTGAAAAAGACCGTTATTGAAGAAAAGATAGAAGGAACCTTTGTTACGGTGAAAGGGTACTTTTTAGAAAAGCTGTTGGACCTGGTACAAGCAAGAGAAGACAGCAACGCATTTGCAAAAGCTGCAGAGCATACAGAATGGGAGTTTTGGGTAAGTCTGACAATAGATGCATACGTACTTGCGAATAACGTCATTGGAGCGAGCCATCAACCAAGACCATCATTTTTGGGAGGAATACACCCAGCAGATGGGAGTCACTGGCCAGATGAAATAGACCTGTCTATAAAACAAGGTGACAACATTGGTGAAGCTCTACGCAATTACTTATTGCTTTACAACATGTCTCCAATAATTGAGATTAGGAAATGGCCACTTGCGTCTGAATTAGAGAGATGGGAAAAGAATCCTGACGAACCGCACTTCACATATGTTATCGGACCGAAGGTAGGTAGAGATTTAAGCGAGCAGGTTATTTTTGGTAAAGGATATGAAAATGTATCCAGAGTCGAGTATCAATATGACGATAGCGATGCTTTTCCGTATTATCAGATATTCCAAACTATGGAGACAACCGGATTCTCGAATGAATCAATAATTACAGATGAAGGTGGAAATAGCAGAGGTAGAATAACCGAATTCTATATCGATGAGAACAACAGACCAATAGATGTAGATTATTATCCTAAGAAGGTGATTGAGGGTAATGTGTCTGGAATCGAGCTTAAACCAGCAAACGAAGCCCAAATAAGAGAGCAAATGCGACAGCAAGCTAAAGTGGATATGCTTAATCATTATAAGCAAGAAACTATAGTGGCAGACATCATTCAGAATAATATTTATTATCTAGATGATTATGATATCGGTGATTTATGCAGCATCTCATTTGATGAGATTGAGCAGACATTCAAAGCTCGAATTGTAGAAGTGAACGAAACATATAGCAAAAACAGACTGGAATTAAAGATTACATTTGGCACACCTAGAAAATCTAGATATATTCCAGTCAGCGTGTAGGAAGGAGGGCATATGATAAGTTATCCATTTATATCAAAAACTACACCATCAGATCCATATGGAGATAGAGCGATTGACCATAGGATGGAACGCACATTTAATAAAATGTGTTGGAGTAATGGTGTATTTATGACAAGTGCAGATGGCAGTAATTTGCAGGTTGTAGCAAACGGAGGAATGACAGTAGGGGTGATGCCTGGAGGCTGCCATATTGAAGGTACAAGAGGTTACGAGCAAAACAAAAGGATTATCTCTATCAGTGCTGCACATATCTCGCTAAAGAGGATAGATAGAATTGTTGCAAGAATGGATGATTCTGATAGTGTAAGAAGTATTGAAATTTATAAGAAGGAAGGGGTATCATCCACAACTCCAACGGCCCCTGAACTTGTGCGAGAATCAAACTACTACGAGATTGCACTTGCTGACATATACGTTATGCCAGGAGCAACAGAGATAACCAATGCAAATATTGTTGATACAAGATCGGACAGAGAACTGTGCGGGATGGTAATTCCAGCATTTCCTACTCCGCTTAATCTTGAGTCAATATCTAATCAGTATGTAAGTTTGTTACAAGCAGCAGTAAGTGGAACCGCAGCGGGCAATTTACAAAACAAAATAGATAAATTGAGAACGGATGTGAGCAATGCGAATATTAGCATGACCGATGTACACATCAATAATGCATCGTTAGAGTCTGAGCTTGTTGCTTACTTCGGTAGCAGCATAAGAGTATAGGAGGTGGAATATGATAAGTCTTAATAACACGCTCACAGCCATCATGGATAAATTTAAGAGTATCGATGCGGCGGACACTGGCATCAGGACAAAGATTATAACTAAAACTATCAACATCAAGAAGGGAATAAACTCTCTCGGAAGTGTTGGTATCGAGGTGGATAAAATCATCTCAATTAGTGGAGCAGTGCAGTATGCGAACTATACGTTGCCATTATCTTATCCAATGCTTAACTATGGTAGCGGAGGTTATATCGAGTGGGGATTAGCTACAATTATTCGTTCCGGGAGTCTTGAACTTGTATCAGGAGCTGAATGGAATACTTGTAAAGTTAAGGTTGTTATCTCCTATATGGGGGGGGTAAAGCTCTGTAAAATCAAGGTTTTCAAGCGCTTTGCAAAACTAATAAAGATGGGAGGTGTTGCATAATGATATCTCTCAATAAATTTATGGCAGAAGTGAAGAATAAGTTGAAGAGGCTTGAAGATAAGAAATATGTAAAAGATACCTTGTCTTTGAGCGGAACATGGACAGCTCCACATGACGGAATCGTTACTTGTAGCGGAAGAGCAACTGCTGCAGGTGCATATTTGTTTTGCAAAGATTTAACAGAAAATGAATATGTTGGATTGTGCACAATTGCGAATAATCAGCAGTATGGCTCTGTTTGCTTTGCTGTAATTAAAGGGCGCAGCTACAGCTTCTTACACAGCAATTGGGGCGAGCAACGCAACGTGTACATTCATCAGAATTAGGAGGAATCAAATTGTTAGACTGGACAAGCATTGTAGTAGCTTGCGTATCGGCACTTGGGGCGGGCGGGGGCTCGCTGTACGGTATTCGCAAATCGAGCTGCCTTACTGATTACAAGATAGACAAGCTTACGGAAGAGGTTAGGAAGCATAACGACTTCGCATCGAGGATTCCTGTAATCGAGGAAAGACTCGAGGTGGTGAAGCATCGATTAGATGATTTAGAAAAAAATAAATAAGTTAGTTAGCCGGGCGAAAGCTCGGCATTTTAATTGTCTGAAAGGAGGACAAAAATGAATCTAGATTTTATTTCAAAACTGTTTATCCCAATGGTGCTAGTATTTTGCTTGTGCATTGGCTATCTAATGAAAAATTACATGCCATCAGATAACAAGATAATCCCAACAGCACTATTCGTCATAGGAGCTATCTGCGGTGTTATCTGCCTGGGTGTCAATTTCGAAGCGCTTGTAAGAGGTGGATTAACCGGGTTAGCTTCTACTGGATTGCACCAAGCGTTTAAGCAGTTTATAAGCAACCCAAAAGTTGGCGGCGAATTCAACAAAATGAGCAGTGCAGAGCTGCATGAGGAATTAGATCCAACAGATGCACCACTAGAGAATGCGGAGGGATAATCATGGCAACAGGTAATCAGATAATTAGTTATGCTAGGCAGTTCCTCGGCGAAGGCTCTGCCAGATTTAGTGACTGGTACTACGGTTCACAGAAATATCGTGCTTGGGCATGGTGTAATGTGTTCGTATCATATATCTTGCAGCACTGCGGAGTGGATTTCCAGAAAACCGCCTATGTTCCAGCTGCAGAAAGCTGGATGGACGCCCATTACAAATGGGTCAAAATGAGCGAGGCACAGCCGGGAGATGTAATCATATTCTGCTGGAGTGGAGAGGGTAATAACAGCGGTCGAGGTTCGCGAGATCATATAGGATTCTTAATTGCTAATAATGGTAACGGAACATTCACGACCATTGAGGGAAACACAAGCGGAAGCAGGGTGGCAATCAGAACGAGGTCAGCCAAGAACATCCGTAAGATTTTTCGTCCAACATATGACGGTGTATCAGCTCCGTCAACTTCCGCACCAACACCTTCACCAGCTCCACAAGTAAGTGATAAGGGACTGGGACTGTACACAGTAACCGCACCTCTCAATTGTAGAAGTGGTGCAGGTACAGGATACTCTGTAATACGTACATATCCAGCAGGCACACCTATCAGGGTGCTCAAGATAGAGAACAACTTCGGCTATAGCTCTGGTGCTGGCGGTTGGCTGTGCATGGACTTTTTGAGACCACAGTCAGCAGCAAGTGCACCTTCTGTAAGTAGCTCTGGTCGTCCTCTAGGAATGTATCACGTGAACGCAGCTGGCGGACTAAACGTAAGGTCGGGTCCTGGTACAGGTTATAGACGCGTTAACTTCTTGAAGAACGGAACGCCTCTTCGCATCCTCAAGGTTAGTGGCGATTGGGGCTATTCCCAAGGTGCTGGCGGATGGGTGTGTTTAAGCTATTGCAGAAAGGGTTAAGAGCATGAACATATTCCAAGACATAGCCGTCTTCTTTAGCGAGGCACATTATACAGCCATGCTAGACGTTATAGGCTGGATGATGTTATGAGATTGAGAGGGGTAGCTCCCTCTCTTTTTTTTATTGTCTCTGTACACGAACTGTACACGAAAAATGCATAATTCAACTTTTTGCAAATAGCACTAAATAGCTATAAACGTTGATAAATACGCATTTTAAATCAATTGAAATTACTTAAAATCAATATAAAAAACTCCCATGTCCTCCGCCAAAAAGAGACGAGCTTAGCTCGTCTCTTTTTTATGTAATAATGATGGGACGAGAAACCACGGGTTCCCGTGTCCGCCAAAATGATTAGAATCATTGACTTTTCAATGATTGTTTTAGTTTTATGTGCGAGTTATACATGCTTATAAAGCAATCAGGTTGCAGACTATCATATAAAAACCAGGTGACCACCTCGCGTAGGGTAAGCACTCACCTGGTATATCCATCTTTTAAAGATGGTGTTTTCATTAAATAATTAATATAACAAAATGTCAATAGGATACCTTAGCTTATATTATTAGCACATTAATACTGCCGAATTTTTTATAGACAATTATCGATGCCTATTATTGTATGATATAATACAGAAAAATTTTATTTAAGTATGAAAGAAATCGAATTAACTAAATCAACTTCAAATGGTATCAAACGAATTCCTAGTTTAAAAGATGCTCTAGGAAATCGCTAATACAATTGAATTTGTATTCTATTCAATTTAAAGGAGAAAACATGTTTACTTTTAACCATTTTAACTTCAACGTTTTAGATTTAGATCGTAGCCTTGAGTTTTACGATAAGGCGCTTGGACTAAAGCCAGTTAGAGAAAACCATGGCGACAACTTTACTTTAGTTTATCTTGGTGACGGTAAAACCGATTTTCAGCTGGAACTCACGTATTTACACGACCGCAAGGAGCCATATGAACTAGGAGAACTCGAGTATCATCTTGCAATGACTACTGATGATATCGAAGCTTCTGTTAAACTTCATGAGGAGTTAGATTGCATTGTCTTTGTTAATGAGGGGATGGGGATATATTTTATCGAAGATCCAGACGGATATTGGATTGAGATTATACCGGCAAAATAATGATTAAAAATGATGCTAAGTTGTTGTTTATCTATAACTTTCAACCTCTTTTGTAAAATCGGGTGACTTATATTGAGACATTTAAGTAAATCTCTTACTTTTTGATTTAGGGTTATAGAGCAAATCACCTCTCTAATTTAAAAATAGTACAGATATATAACACGTCATTAAAAAATATAAGCTTATTTTTTAATGAAAATAATAATTTTAATTATATATTTAAAAAATACTCTATAAATTTAAATAGCTTTAACCTCCTTGCACATAATAAAAACAATTCACATCGAACTCCCATCTATACGATATAATCATGCCAAAGGTTAATAGGGTGGGGATATGAAGTACACGATCGGAGAAGTAGCTAATTTCTTGCACTTATCCAGAGATATGATTCGCTACTATGAGAAGAGAGGCGTGATTGTCTCGGAGCGCAATGAAAGCAACAATTACCGCACCTATGACAATATGGCGGTTTTTGAGCTACTTGATACAATTCAGCACAAAAATCTTAATCTGAGCATTAGAGAAATCGAGTCGATGCGGCATGGTGATTATGAACACAATATGTCGTGTTATCTGGATAGATATTATGATGAACTTAAGAGCGAAATAAGTTTTGGCACCACGCTACTAAAGCGCATAGAAGAACTCAAATCTAGGTATGAAACGAGTAATCAGAACATCGGTAGCTATTGGATAAAGAGTGTGCCTGGTCGCTATAGATACCACGTTGTAGATAGTATTGGTGGGGAATTTGGTGCTATAGAACTTGAAGCATCAATCAGTGATGTATTGTTCTCAGATTACGTAAACCCTTTTGTGGATTATGGTTTTACTTCAATCGATGATACGGAGTCGTGGCATGCGGTTATATCAGAATCATACACAGAGGAACTATCTATAGATTTGCCTCATGGATACGAGTATGAGCCAGAGGGTACGTACCTGTGTTCTCTTGTAAATATTGGCTCTGTAAAAAAGTTTGATATGTCGGCAATCAATATGTTACGTAAGACCGCCTATGCTCGATACGGTGAAAAGATTGCAATAAATCCGGTAATAGGCATGATTGCGAGTAAATTAAAAAAATCAGGAGAACTTCACGTGGTGATGGAACTTCAGATAAAGATTGGCTAATGAAAAGTAGGTAGCATTTGCATGAATGAACCTTGGAGTAAATCCAAGGTTTTTGTATGCAAAATTATTCAAATGAGCTCTATATATTTTTATGATACATCAAATCTAAAAACGCTATAAATCATAAGCATTATATAAAAAAAGAAAATAATCACTTGACACTAGAATAATTCCATACCATAGAATTAATTTGCATAAGATAGGTGCCATAATAGCGATAGTCAGTAGATTATTGTACTGGTCATCGCTTTCAAGGCATGTGCCCAAAGTAGTGGGTGCTGGCCATATATTAACACAGGTCGAAATATTCCTAACTCCATATTTCGCACATGCAAAAAGGTCTGATTCCTAGAATCAGGCCTTTAGCATTTTGTTTTCTTGAATTAAAGATGACATCTTTTAGATAACTATGCACCATGCATTTATATATTGTTAAAATACAGTGTTAGAAAATAATTTATATTCCCAATTTCATTCTAATTATCCCCAGTATTAGTAGGTGTACAGGATAGAATAAATAGTTCAAAATCTTATACTGCTTTCCGCGTTCTCCGTTATAAGTGAGAACGAATCCATATCCAAGTAGTGCCCATGGTTCCTTGATCATCGAAACAAAACAGAATGGAATTGCCAGTAACTCTCTCCCGTGGAATAAATAGAAAAAGTATGCAATCAGGATTCCGTGGTAGTCATAGTCGACACTAAAGTACAAGGAGAGCGCGATGCCTGCTAGGATGACGAAAAGAGATGCGAGGTACCAAAAAGCCATATGTAAAGACTTCATCTTTTCCTTAAGTATATCTATAATCCAGATTGTTATAAGCATGAGTGCAAGCGTAAACATTACGTTGCTCCAATTCTTTTCGTGGAATTCTGCGCTTGTAAACATGTCGAAGGGTACCTCAGAAATAGCTCCGAATAATAGGAGTGTTCCGAGGTAACGCCATTTATTTCGTGTTTTGAAATAACCCTCTACAAGTAGAAAGGCAAATATTGGGAAGGCAATTCTGCCGAGTATATCAAATACATCGCTTAAGACATTCAGTTTTCCACCCGTAAGATTCGGGTATATAAGGGCTTTGTTTGTATGATCTATCAGCATCGAGATAAATGCTATATACTTGAGCTGTGCACCAGACAAGACTTTCAGTTTGTGTAGTTTTGAACTGTCCATTATTAATTCTCCTAATCTCGTAATGAGTACATTTATTATCTGTAAATATAGCATTTAAAAACCGTTCTTCATAGTAGGTTGTGTGCAATTTAATAAATGCTTAATAATGGGATATTCTGATACTAATTATTGAAAAATAAAAAATAATAACTGGCGATATAAAAAAGGCTTATAATCCTAGAAGTGCTGTAAAATACGCATTTATGAGATTGAATTTATACATGGCCAGGTGTATAATCCTCTAAAGTGAACTGGTATAATTATTTTAAGAGTGCATTAGCGCTAGTAAAATGATTTATCGCATGCAGTACGAATTTTGATACTTAAAGAGTAGGTGGAGGCAGATATGGAAATTATTAAGGAATTACCGGAGGTATTTGAGGAGTTCTCGGAACAGAGAAGGAACTCATTCTTAAGCGTTAAAGAAATCAAGGAGTCGGGCACGCCGGTTATAGGCGCATACTGCACCTATTTTCCGCAGGAAGTTGCTATGGCAGCAGGGGCAGCGCCTATAGGCCTATGTTCTATGTCGGATGAAGCTATTCCTGAGGCCGAAAAAGATTTGCCTGCAAATCTATGTCCGCTAATTAAGGCGAGCTATGGATTTGCAAAATCTGATAAATGTCCTTACTTTCATTTTTCCGACGTAGTTGTAGGTGAGACGACTTGCGATGGTAAGAAGAAAATGTATGAGCTCATGTCTGATTTTAAGGAACTTTACCTAATGAATCTTCCTAATAGTCAGGACGAAGAAGGTAGGAAGCTGTGGCGTGCAGAAGTAGTTAAGTTTATCAAGTATTTGGAAGAAAAGTTTGGTGTTGAAATTACAGAAGATAAGCTTCGAGATGCTGCAAGGCTTAAGAATAGGGAGAGAGATGCACAGAGGAAGATTTCTGAAGTGATGATGCATGACCCGGCACCTATAACAGGAGAAAATCTATTCAATGCTGTATATGGCAGCACATTTAAATTTGATAAAGAAGAGCTCGTCGAATCACTTAATTCTTTGACTAACCGAATTGAAGATGAATACAATCATGGCAATATGTTAGATAAGCGTTCTAGAATTTTAATAACAGGATGTCCGACGGGGAGTGGAACCATGAAGGTCGTGAATGCCATAGAAAATAATGGTGGCGTTGTGGTATGTTACGAGAACTGTTCGGGGTATAAGAATTTTGATAGACTTGTGGATGCAGAGGCTGATGATATAATAGGAGCGATAGCAGATAGATACCTTAAGATTGGCTGTTCAGTGATGACTCCAAATAAGAATAGGTACGAACTGCTAGGGAGACTAATCGATCAATATAATGTAGACGGAGTAGTGGATATGTCGCTTACAGCCTGTCTGACATATAATATTGAATCTAAATCGATAGGAAAATTCGTAACAGAGGAGAAGGGAATTCCGTACCTGAGCGTGGAAACGGATTATTCTAAGGCAGATGTCGGGCAGCTTAATACTAGAATTACTGCTTTTCTAGAGATGATATAAAAGCCTTTAGCCATCTAGGAAGCTGGTTTAAATTAGCATCATGCTTTCTGTAAGAATTTTAGTAAGAAGGTATATTGGAAACTAGATACGATAATAAGAATAAGAATAAAAGAAAAAGAATTTATATATGGATGACTATTGCAATCGTTGTGGTTGCAATAGTTTCTTTAATGTGGTTTTTTATCTCTGATAGAGGAACTGGAGAGTGCCGTAGCAGAAGCAAAGATATCTATAATAGCAAAAGTGTATATGTATACAACTTGACTGACGGCAAAGTAGAGATTGACGTTAACGGCAATAAGAAGCTGCCTATAGCATCGCTGACTAAGCTGATGACCTGCCGAAAAGCTCTCATAATTATGCGAAGTAAGGGGCTTGTCCTTGATGATAGCGGGCAAGTGAGTGAAGAAGCGGTTAAAATTGTCAAGCGGCAAAAAGAGTTTATGGTGGGTTATGATGTGGATGAGAGCACCGATTTAAATGATCTCTTCTATGCGATGATTATGCAATCTGATGGCGCGTGTGCAAATTCTATAGCTAGCATGATGGGGGGTAATATAAACCATTTTGTAAGTGAAATGAATGATGAAGCAAGTGTAATAGGGCTTTCTAATACGCATTACGAGACACCGGATGGTGTTTATAAGAGAGGGGAGTACTCGACTGCTTCAGACGTTGCGAAATTACTCAAGGAATCGCTACCGGATAGAGATTATTACAAAATTTTCACTACGCCGACTTATATATCGACAAAGACTGAGCGTCACCCTGATGGTATAAAACTATCAAATGACGTTATTTCAGCATTTAATAAGCATAAGACTAAAAGTTTTAAGGTTCTCGGTGGTAAGTTTGGATATACAAGAGAAGCTGGTAAGAGCATAGCTGTATTAGCGGAAAAGAATGGCAAAAAGTACATAGTCATTACATTGGGCTGCTATAACAAAGGTGGCAATCATGGTCATATGGATGATGTTCTAACAGCGATGAAAAAGATTAATGGGTAATTTTATGATTAATAATTATAAATCTTCACATGTAGAAGAGTTTAAAAAGATAAAAGCGCCTGAAAAAGACGGTTTCTACACATATATATTGCTTTGCAATGATGGTACTTTATACACGGGATGGACGGTAAATCTCGCTAAAAGAATTGATACTCACAATAGTGGAAATGGTGCAAAATACACTAGTATACGTGTCCCTGTAGACTTAGTGTATTACGAGGAGTTTGATAACAGAAACGAAGCGATGAGCAGAGAGTGGCACATAAAAAAGATGACAAGGGAAGCTAAAGTGCAGCTAATTACAAAGCTAGAATCATAGGTAATGCCATTTAAAATAATATACAAATAATAGACACATTAGTGGTTATCCTCATGAACATCAAGAATGTTCCTCATATGTTCCATCTTATTTTTGCAAATGCTTTTGATTTCAAAGCAATCTTCGGTGGGTTCACGGGATCTTGCATAATGTTTGGTGTGAAGAGGGGACTGTACTCTAACGAAGCAGGTATGGGATTTGCGCCTAATGCCGCTGCTACAGCAGATGTATCTCACCCTGTAAAGCAGGGACTTGTTCAGATGCTGTCGGTATTTATCGATACGCTACTTATCTGTTCAACAACAGCATTCCTATGCTTAATTACGGATGTAGATCCTCAGAAATACATTGCTGGAGATGCTGCAAACGCTGCGGGATACGTACAAGCTGCTATTCATTCGACGCTTGGCAATTTCGGACCTATATTTATCGCTATATCGATGTTCTTCTTTGCTTTTACTACGCTAATTGGAAACTACTCATATTGCGAAGGGTGCCTGGCATTTGTACTGAAGAGAAATCTCAAGAGACAGGAAGCACTTGTGTTTAGATGTATTGCTATTGTGCTCATATATGTGGGTGCTGTGTCACAGGCTGACCTCGTGTGGAATATGGCTGATATGTCACAAGGATTTATGGTAATTACTAACATGCCGGTAATTTTATTCCTAGGTGGAACTGCTGTTAGATGCTTGAATGACTACAGGAAACAGAAGCATGCTGGTCTTGATCCGCATTTTATCGCTTCAGATATCGGAATACATGATGAGACGGATTTCTGGAAATAGTTGATTCGGTAGAGTCTAGAGATAACACATATTTTAATATATTAGAGACCGCTACTTGCAGAAGCATGTAGCGGTCTCTTGATGTTGTGTGGGGTAAGTGATAACATTAAAAATGTTCATAAGCAGTAGTGTTGGAGGTCTAAAACATGAGAAAGGGCAAACGTGTTCTTATAACAGACGGTGTAAATGCTGGTGGTGAGATGCTAGTGAGAAGCTTTGCATCGCACGGTGCATCTACAGCTTTCTTTTACAGCAATTCATACGACAAGGCCATTGCTCTTAGTAAAGAGGTAAGCGCACTTAATATTAGGTGTAAAATATCTAAACTTGATTCGCTGTGGTCAGCACTTGAAGTGCTAAGAGGATATTTCGATGATGAGTTTGATGTGCTTGTGTTTAATATTGATATTTCTGACAATACTAGCTTCGACAATATGGATGGTGATAAATGGCGTAATATGGTGATTGCAGAGATTGATGGACTCTTCTATACGATTAGAGCTCTCAGACCGTTTCTGAATCGACGCTGTGGCAGTATTATAATAACCGCTGCAAAGAATGAGAACTCAGGGTTCGCATGCGATATACTCGAATCGTATATTAGGGGGTTGACAATATCTCTCTCTAAATCGCTGAATGATGCAAATATTAACGTCAATGCTATTATATATGAGAATGTAGAGGATGTGGGAACACATGTTGCAGATGCAACTAGGCAGCTTGCATCAAACAGCTCATCATTTATGACAGGGCAAATAATTCAACTGTAGAGTAGAAAAGGGGACTTATATGAGATTCAAGGCACATTATAATATCAGATCGTATGAAGTCGACCTACATGGTGCGCTTAAACCGATGCAGCTTATGCAGCTTCTTCAGGAATCTGGTGATAGACAGATGAGAGAAGAGGCGGTAGCATACGATGAGCTATATAACAAAGAGCATAAAGCTTTTGTGGTAAGCCGAATGAGTATTGAGGTGTTTAGACCAGTTGAAAAGTATTCCGACGTGGACGTAGAAACGTGGATTATTCCTGGTAAAGGTGCGAATTTTCCGCGTGGCTATGAAATGTATAAAGGTGGTCAGTTGGTTGCAAAAGCAATCTGCAACTGGGCTCTCGTTGATACCATTACGGGAAAGCTTATAGCTAGCAAAGATTATGATATGGGTACCTACTCTATGGATGAGGCTCCGGAACTCTCGATTCCAAGGAGGTTTAGAATTCCTAAAGAACTTAAGTTTCAAGAGGTTGAGAGTTCTAAGGTGGCGATGTCGATGATAGACATTAATATGCATATGAATAATACTGTATATGCATCAAAGCTGTACGATAATATTGATGATGCAGAAAAGTATTTCATTACATCGATTAATCTTAGGTACGTTCACGAAGCACCGCTGGGTAGCGAGTTTAAGGTTTATCGCAGTGATGCTGTGGATCCTGGCGAAATGGATTATAGGGCGGAAAAGCTAATATATTTTTATACAGAAGCAGATGGAATGTTAAATCTTGAGGCAGCCGTAGGACTTAAAAAAGTGATTATCTAAAAGTATATTTTGGCTAATTTTATTATAGAGTATTAAATGAATTTATGGTGGAAGACTGGACTTTGAACAGTCTTCTTTTTTTTATGAAAAAAATCAGTGAAATTACTGAAAAATACATAAAAATACCAATAAAGTGTTGAATTGTGGGGAGAAGTGGTTTAAAATGGAGAAGCAAATATAAAAAACGGAATTTGTGTGCAAAGAGGGAAGATATGTTTACCGGGACTTATGAAAATTCAATAGACAGCAAGAACCGGTTAATCATTCCGGCAAAGTACAGAAACCAGCTTGGCGGGGAGTGCGTTCTATCAAGAGGGTATGACCGCTGTATCTACATCTATACGATGGAAGATTGGGGACTGTTAGTAGAGAAATTAAAGGAACTTAGACAGTCAGATCCAGCTATACGAGAGTTCATAAGGAAATTATTTTCACAGGCGAGTGAATGTAAGCTTGATTCACAGGGACGCGTGATAGTTCCTGCCAACCTCAAGAGTTATGCAAGGATAGATAAAGATTTAGTAACCCTTGGGGCTATGGATAAGATAGAGGTTTGGAGCAAGGAAATCTTCAATGAAAACGAGGATGATAATCCTATGGATGATGAAGATTTCATAGCGAAATTAGCTGATTATGGACTGTAGGAGAGATGATGACGTTTGAACATGTGCCAGTTTTATTCAATGAGGTTATCGATTCGCTCAATATAAAAGCGAATGGAACTTATATGGATGGCACAGTTGGAGGAGCTGGTCACTCTTCAGGAATCTGCGAGAAACTCAGTGCGGACGGTCACCTGGTGGCGGTTGATAGAGACAGTGTTGCGCTTGAAACCGCGATGGAGAGGCTGAGTAAGTTCAGTTGTAAAAAGACGTTCATTCATGCAAATTATAGTGATGTCGACAAGATAAGAACTGAAATTTGTAAAGTTGATGGAATACTTTTGGATTTAGGGGTTTCCTCTTATCAACTGGATACGGCAGAGCGAGGGTTTTCGTACATGCACGATGCCCCTATGGATATGCGTATGAATGAAGACGATATGTTCACAGCAGCGACCGTTGTAAATGAATATTCAGAAGCCGAGCTTTTTCGAATTATCAAGGAGTACGGCGAAGAACGTTGGGCGTCACGCATAGCTAAGTTCATAGTTAAGGCGAGAGATGAAAAATATATAGAGACCACGGGACAACTGGTAGATATTATAAAGGCTGCTATTCCAGCCTCAGCAAGACGAACAGGACCTCATCCGGCAAAGAGAACATTTCAAGCGATAAGGATAGAGGTAAATGGAGAGCTAGAACATCTAAAGCTAGCGATGGAGAAACTTCCTGAGCTGTTAGCACCTGGCGGAAGAATGTCTGTTATAACATTTCATTCGCTAGAGGACAGAATAGTAAAGGATGCATTTAACAAGAGAGTAAATCCATGCACCTGTCCGCCAGAACTACCTGTGTGTGTATGCGGCAAAGTGGCAGATGTAAGAAAGGTTACGAGAAAGCCAATAGTAGCAAGCGAACAAGAGCTTGAGGAGAATCCGAGAGCAAGAAGCGCTAAGCTAAGGGTTATCGAAAAAATTTAAGGGTATTCAGTAAGGGAGAAGAAGGAAATGCAGGTTGCGACTAATGTAGCAGGGACAATGAATGGTGGAGTTCGCGTTGAAAGAAGGAGCTCTAGCAATATCAATCGTAGCACAAGAGCAAAGCAGAATTCGAGGATGCTTGCTATAGTTGTTATTGCGGGAATCATGTGTCTAATGATGGTGGTTATGTCCGCATTTGCGGCAAATCTCAATCAAGAGAACAACCAGCTACAGAAGAAAAATGACTATATTCAAGCAGAGGTTGATTCACTGAACACAAAGATAAACGATGCAAGCAATATTAATAAAATTGAGAAGACTGCAACTGAGAAATACGGAATGGTACATTCTGAGTCACAGAATTGTATAACTATTGGAGATTCAAAATCTTCTAGCAAGACAAACCTAGCATCGGCAATCAAGGATGAAGCTTATGAATAAATAGTTCGATTGATTATAATGCCACTGATCCTAAATTGGATCGGTGGCTTTTTTCAAATATATGTACAGTAAATATACAAAAAACGACTAGATATGGTATATAATGTAAATTGTAGTGTTGCGGATAATTTAGAGAATAATTAGGAGAATTTGATGGCTAAGTTCCACAATCCTTTAGATAAAAAGAATAAGAAGGCTTCAGGTAAAGGCAAGGTGACCAGAACAACTACCAATACCGCTAACCGCAAGGCTGTAAGTACCGCGGTAACTGCTGAAAATAAAAGCAGACTTGGTTTTGGGTTTCTAGCAATCGTAGTATGCTTTACGATTCTGATATTTCGCTTAGCATTCTGGCAGGTTGTTAAGGCTGATAATCTAAATGCAAAAGCTGCTGAAATGCAGAAGATAGATACAGAACTTGATCCCGTAAGAGGTAATATTTATGACAGGAATAAAAAAGTTCTAGCTCAGACAGTCACAAAGTACGAACTTTACGGATATTCGCTTAACCTGTATAAGAAAAAGGGTTTGGATAGTGCTGCGAAAGAGAAAAATCTACGTGACTTATCTAAACTATCTGGCGATAGCCGTAAGGAAATGAAGAAAAAGCTTTCAGGCAAAGATAATCTAGTCTTGCTTGCAAAAGGGCTTGATCAAAGTCAAGTCAATAAGGCTCAGAAAGAATGGGGAGATGATATTGTAGTAAAGACAAAGGTTACTAGATCATATCCTAATGGTACATTTGCATCCACACTCCTTGGGTCAGTAGACAGCAAAAATACCGGACTTAACGGCCTGGAATATCAATATAATGAGAAACTTGCCGGAATCAAAGGGCGAGTGGTTAGAACGACTGATATATATGGCAATGCGCTTTCTGTAGGTAGTAGCAAATATTATTCCCCTCAGAATGGTGATAGCCTTGTGACATCGATAGATGAAGTAATTCAGCACTATGTTGAAGACGCAATCGCTGAGGGCATGGATGACACTGGAGCAGACTCAATTACATGCATAGTTATGGACCCGCGTACAGGAGACATACTAGCTATGGCAAGTACTCCAAGCTATGATCCTAACAACCCATACACACCGTCAGGTGATGAAGCGAAGAAGTTTAAATCTCTCAGTACTAAGGAAAAGAGCGCTTACCTTAGTAGAATGTGGACCAATCCAGCTGTAAGTGGGCTTTATGAGCCTGGATCGACATTTAAGCTGATAACATCTTCGTCTGCTATCGAATCTGGGACCACAACCGATTCGTCTAGATATAGTTGTCCTGGATATATTAATGTGGATGGAACAAAACTGAATTGCTGGAGTCCAGTTCCACACGGAACTCAGAATATCACTGAAGCGGTTGGAAATTCATGCAACCCTGCACTAGCTAGAGTTGCCCTCGATATGGGGAAAATTAACTTCTACAAGTATATAGATATCTTCGGGTTTACTCAGAAGACGAGAGTGGATTTGCCTGGAGAAGCTGACCCAATAATTAAGAATAAGAATAATGTGAGCAACGTTGATCTTGCCACAATGGGATATGGACATGGAATAGCGATTTCCCCAATCCAGCTGATGACTGCTATAAATTCACTTGGTAATGACGGAATAATGATGCAACCTAAAGTAGTAAAGGAAATCATAGGTCCTGATGGCAAGGTTAAGAAAGTAATTAAAAATAGACGTCTAAGACAGACAATTTCAAAGTCTACTGCCGATAAGATGCGTTCTATCATGGAATACTACGTATCGGATGGTGGCGGTACAAGCGCATATCTAGCTGGATATAGGGTCGGAGGCAAGACGGGTACTGCAAATATCGCTGAGAATTCAGGATACTCTGAACAGACCATAGCTTCGTTTATCGCTATGGCACCGATGGATGATCCTCAGGTATCAATTCTCGTTATGGTAACGAGACCTAAGAAGAGCATTTATGGTGCAGCCAATGCCGGCCCTATAGTCAAGAAAATCCTCGAAAAGACACTTGTGTATAAGGGCATAGAGCGTAAATACTCGAAGAGCGAGAAGAGTGCCATAGCCAAAGCAGAGATTTCTGTCCCTGATGTTACAGGTCTTAATAGCAGTGAGGCGATAAGCAAGATTACTGCTGCAGGTCTCAAGGCTAAAAAGATGCCAGAAGGAACTGGCGATTCATTCGTTGTAATCGATCAGTACCCTAAGAAAGGCGATAAGATTGCTAAAGGCGGTACGGTATACATTTATAGTGAATAATTAAGGACTAGTTTAATGAAGAAAACAGGAATTAAATATATTCTTGAATCCATGCATGACGCAAAGCTTATATCTGACGCTGGTTCGAAGGAGGTCACTAGCGTTGCGATTGATTCAAGACAGGTGAAATCAGGAACACTATTTTTTGCTGTTATAGGTGAGAGAAATGATGGGCATGATTTCCTACCAGCAGTTAAGGAAAGCGGATGTCTTGCAGCGGTAGTTTCTAATCCCGATTGGGCTAATAAGATTGCCGAAACCGGTGATATGACGGTAATCCTAGTGAATAATACCAGAGATGCGCTCATGCAGCTTGCAAAACAGTATATGGCAGACTGGAATGATTTAATCAAAGTTGCCGTTACAGGCAGTGTTGGCAAGACGAGTACGAAAGATTTTCTGGGAGCGGTTCTTGCGGCAAAGTACAAGACCGGGAAGACGCCAGGCAATCTTAACAGCGATTATGGAGTGCCGCTAACAGTGTTTGGATTCGAAGAAGATATTGAAGCTGCTGTTATCGAAATGGGAGCTGGAGAATCTGTACACATCAGCGAACTTGCTGATATTGTTAGGCCGCAGATAGGTGTGGTAACAAATGTGGGGACTTCACACCTAGAAGTGTTCGGAACACGTGAAAAATTGTCAATTGAAAAGCTAGGTATCACGAAATATTTAAATGACAAAGAAACTGTTATTGTAAATTCAGATTGTGACATGCTTACTAGACAGAAAGTCAGCAAAATAGTGCCTTCTGACACGGAAATCCTAACAGTAGGAAGTAAAGATGACGATAATTTTATATTACGCGATATTAAAGACGGTGGGATAGATGGCGTTAGTTGTATGCTAGATGTTCAAACAGGTGATGAAGATTACGACGGAACATTCGAACTCACCATACCAGTAGTTGGATCACATAATCTCGGTAATGCCGCACTTGCAGTCGCTGCGGGTACAAGGCTCGGTATCAAGCCGAAAGATGCGATTTTTGCCTTGGCTAACACGCATTTTTCGTCAGGGCGCCTGGAGATTGATAGACATGATAATCTAACAATTATTAACGACGCATACAATGCTAGTCCGGAATCTATGAAAGCAGGAATCAAGATGCTTATGGCATCTAAAGCAGAAAGGCATGTGGCGATACTTGGTGACATGTTTGAACTTGGTGATGATTCGGTAGAGCTCCATAGAAGCGTAGGAACATACGCTGTAGGTGTTGGCCTAGATTTACTAGTAACAATTGGATCAAATGCTGAGGCGATTGCTAGTGCAGCGGAAGACGCATTCATAGGAGCTGAGCATAATATAGCTAGTAAGACGAGAGTGATCTCGTACAAAGATAAAAATGAGGCGATTAAGGACCTTAACGCAATACTTCATAAGGGTGATTTAATTTTAGTAAAGGCATCCCGCGGTATGAAGTTAGAAGAAGTTATTTCAGCTATTATTTAGCAAGGAAGAGGTAGATGAATATTTCACTTGTAGTTGTTTTTATAGTATCATTGCTCATTTCGACGGTGGGGACCAAACTTCTGATTCCATTTCTTAAGCAGAAGCAGTTTGGTCAGTTTATTAGAGAAGAAGGACCAGAGGCGCACAAAAAAAAGGCTGGGACCCCAACTATGGGTGGTGTCATGATTGTTCTTGGAATTGCTGCCGGGCTTGCTACTGGGATAGTCACTAACGGAGATGCAGCTGACACCTTTGCAATAATCCTTACTATGCTTGTATTTGGTGCTATAGGGTTTCTTGATGACTTTGAGAAAATTGCCAAGAAGAATAATCTAGGACTAACAGCAAAGCAGAAGATATTGCTGCAAGTATTGCTTAGCCTTGGGATAGGGCTATACATGATACTTGGTGGCAATGGTACGGATGTGCTAATCCCGTTTGTCAATATATATGTGAATTTCGGATTGCTTTTCATGCCTTTCGTAATTTTGACAGAAGTCGCTATGTCAAACGGAGTTAATCTGTCCGATGGACTTGATGGTCTCGCGTCTTCAGTAACGCTTGTTGTAGCAATCCTTTTTGCAGTAGTTGGGTACACTCACGATGTATATATGCTAACGGTCAGTGGACTAGCTATTGCAGGCTCTCTGATTGGTTTCTTATTTTTCAATAAGTACCCAGCTAAGATATTCATGGGAGACACAGGTTCAATGGCTCTAGGAGGTGTCCTTTCTGCGATTGCAATAGTAAGTAAGACTGAATTCCTACTTCCTGTTGCAGGAATAATATATGTAGTGGAATCTCTTTCAGTTATTATTCAGGTAGTATACTTTCGTAAGACTGGTGGTAAGAGGTTTTTTCGAATGGCACCTATTCACCACCATTTTGAACTCGGTGGTATGAAAGAGTACAACGTAGTAAAACTATTTACACTCGTAACTGTATGCTCGAGTGTAATTGCATATTTCTCAGTTGCTTAGAACTGGTGAGGAGTGAATTATGAGTTATACAGTTGATGAATACAGAAGAGAAGTCTCCGATAAAAAAATCCTTGTTGTAGGTATGGGTCGCTCTGGAATGGCGGCTGTAAAAGAGCTCCATGCTCTTGGCTCGACAGTAACAGCACAGGACATCAATACAGTAGAAAAGATAGATCCTAAATTCATAACATTCCTAGATAGAGAGGGTATAGAATATTATTTTGGATCAACGCCAGAGCATATGGGCAGTTTTGACATCGTCGTGCTTAGTCCGGGAGTGAATCCTAATCTTTCATTCCTTAATGATGGAAGAAACCATGGGGTAGAAGTAATTGGCGAACTAGAGATGGCATATAGACTATCTTATGGTAAGTTTGTAGCGATTACCGGAACTAATGGTAAGACGACGACTACAAGTTTGGTAGGTAAAATTTTTGAGGAGTCTGGCAGGAAGTACACTGTAGTTGGTAATATAGGTGTTGCTACTATTTCAAAGGTGCAGGATTCAACAGATGATGAATGGATGATAACCGAGACTAGCAGTTTTCAACTTGAAACAGTTTCAAAATTCAAGCCTGTAGTATCCGCAATACTTAACTTTACTCCGGATCACCTTAATAGACACGGTAGTATGGAAGCTTATGGTGCTTGTAAGGCGGCGATAGGCAAGAACCAGACTTCTGACGACTACATGGTTATAAACTATGATGATAAGGCATGTCTTGCTCTTGGCGATAATACGAAGGCTAGGCTAGTACCGTTTAGCAGGATTGAAGAGCTTGAATTTGGGGCCTATATAGACGATGGCTATATAGTAATCAGAGATGCAAGTGGAATAGTTCATCAAATTTGTAGTAAGGATGAGCTAAAAATAATCGGTAACCACAACCTAGAGAATGCTCTTGCTGCAGCTGCAATTTCGTTTTTTGCCGGTATCGATACCGCTGTCATCGCTGATGCACTTAAGAAATTCCCTGGCGTTGAACATAGAATAGAATACTGCGGTATTGTCGATGGGGTGAAGTTTTATAATGATTCAAAGGGAACGAATGTCGATGCTTCAATAATTGCTTTAAAGGCCTTGGAGAGGGATATCGTCTTGATTGCAGGAGGAGATGGAAAAGCACAAGATTTTACGGAGCTCGGCGAAAACCTGCTTGGTCGCGTAAAAGCGCTTGTTTTACTAGGAAGAGATGCAAAAGATATCGAGAAGGCAGCTAGGGCCGCTGGATTCTCAAATATCTACCATGAAAACGATATGAATGATTGTGTAAAGAGAGCGCATAAACTCTCTGAATCAGGCGACAAAGTGTTATTATCACCTGCTTGCGCAAGTTGGGATATGTACGATAATTATGAGCAACGCGGTGACCATTTTAAAAACTGTGTAAATCAACTGCTAAGATAGTAGTTAGTGTTCATTAGAGTTTGGGATAGAGGGAAGCCAAAATTGAAGAAACCAAGCAATATTAAAAAGTCAAAAAAGAATAATAAGTCTAAAGCGGAAATTCCCGCTAGGACTAGCAAGCTATCATCGAGTCGTAAGTTCTTTAAAGGAGCGATGAGCAGTTTGTATACGGAAAGCGATTTCACCATACTTTTACTGGTTGCTGCTCTTACCATGTTCGGGGTGGTGATGGTATTTAGTGCAGGCTATTATTCTACACTTGCGAAATCAACGGATGCATATTACTTTCTGAAGAGACAGGTTGCTTTTGCTGTATCAGGCTTTGCTATTCTGCTTGTTTTTTCAAAAGTAGACTATCATTCGTATTCTAAGTATTACAAGCAGATTGCGCTGTTCAGCTTATTGATGCTATTGCTTCTTTTCACACCTCTAGGAGTAACTGTAAATTTCGCGAGGCGATGGATATTTATAGGACCAATCAGAATTACCCCGAGTGAAATATCGAAGCTAGCCATGATCATTTTTACTGCCACATACCTTGCGGAACATCCTAATAAAGCAAAACAAGGGATTACCGGAATGTCAACTATATTAGCACTTATGGCAGTTCATGCAGCTTTGATTATCAAGCAGCCAAACTTATCTACAGCAATTGTAATCGTGGCCATTATGATTGGTATTCTATTTGTAGGTGGGCTAGCTTGGAAATACATTGTCATTGCGTTTGGTAGCTTGGGTGTTGGTATGGTCTCGATTCTTCTGTTTTTTAGGCACACGCATTGGTACTCAAGACTTACAAACTGGATGGATCCATTTAAGGATGCTCAAGGAGAGGGATATCAAGTTTCACAATCCATAATTGCACTAGGAAATGGAGGATTCAAAGGGTTAGGTCTTGGAAATAGTATCTCCAAGAACCTATATCTACCAGAGCCACAGAATGACTTTATCCTAGCGATAATAGGCGAAGAACTCGGTTTCGTAGGAATCTTTATAATGATGATTGTATATCTTGTTCTAATATGGAGATGTATTATGGTTTCATCTAAGGCCAAGGATAAGCTAGGGCTATTCATGGCTGCAGGAATTGCTATTATGCTTGGGCTGCAGGTTATTGTAAATGTGGCTGTTGTAACCGCATCTATGCCGGCAACAGGTATTACATTGCCATTCGTTAGTTATGGCGGTACATCGTTATGGGTGTTCATGGCGTCTATGGGCATAATGCTAAATATATCTAAGCAAGGAAGGGCGAAGTAGAGATGAGAGTAATTTTAACTGGGGGAATCACGGGTGGACATATTTATCCTGCACTAGCGATTGCAGATCAATTCAAGGAAATCGATAGGGATGCAGAATTCCTTTACCTCGGTTCTGATGAGGGTATGGAACGCTATATCGTACCCAAATACGGATATGACCTAAATTATATAGACTCCAGATGGTTTGATAGAAGCAGTCCTCTTAAGCTCGCTAAGACACTTTTCAAAAATGAACGGGGAAAGAGACAGTCGATTAACGTAATGAAGCAGTTTAAGCCTGATCTTGTTGTAAGTACGGGCAGTTTTGTAAGTGTGCCGGTAGTGCTCGCAGCTAAAGCCCTTAAGATTCCCGTTTATATTCATGAGCAAAACGCTTATCCTGGTGTCGCAAACAAGCTACTTTCTAAGTATGCTAGAAGAGTGTTTCTAGGGTTTGAGGCAGCAAGGAAGTACTTCCCCAGTGAGAAGGTAGTATATACAGGGAATCCAGTTAGAAACGAATTTGGAGAGCAAAATAGAGACTTTGCTCGTTCTGAACTAGGCATCGCACATGATGATTTTGTTGTCTTGATTTTTGGAGGCAGTTTAGGTGCCGAAACTATTAACGACATCGGACTCGCGATAATAAACAAATATGGAGATGATAGAAATGTAACTATCCTGTTCGGCACAGGAAAGGACTATTATGAACATGTCAATAATAGACTAAAAGTTGGCGGCAAGGAAGTACCTGCAAATGTCAGATTGATGCCATATATATCTGAGATGGCAAAGATGCTATCTGCAAGCAACGTAATCATCTGTAGATCAGGTGCACTTTCAACAGCAGAAGTTACTATGGCTGGACGAGCAGCTATTTTTATTCCATCACCAAATGTAACGGGTGATCATCAATATTACAATGCGAAAGCCGTGGCTGATAACGGTGGGGCCGTCCTTATCACTGAAGACGGTGATGTAGAGCTCAGGGTGCTCAATGCATTAAAAGCTCTTAGAACAGATGGCGCTCTTTTAGAGGAGATGGAAGAAGGAAGCTATAAATCAGCGCCTGTTGATGCTGCAAAAATAATTTGTGAAGAGATAATTAGTGACGTAAAAGCTAGACGAAGATAGGGGTTTCAATGAAAAAGGATAAGAGCACTAAGCCTGAACTGAGTAAAGAAGAATACCTTAAATCGCTTTTTAACGGTGCTAAAGATGAACTAGAAGCATATATAGTATCTAATGATCAGTTAGCTGCTGACGAAGAACCAGAGCAGGCTGACAAGGAAGATGAAAAATCAGAAAATAAGAATGAAGCAGATTTTCAAAACGATCTGGAAATCGATTCTGAGCTAGGGACACCGAGTGTTTCTAATACCAATAATGGTACAGATACACCTGAGAACTTCGATAATGATGGAAGTGATAATAATCAATCTTTAGAGGATCCTTCATTGGAAATAGAGACATCTGACGCAGGGCTTTCACAGAATAATGGAAGCGAAAAGCCTGACAAAAAAGAGTCTAATGTAAATGAAGAAATAGAGAGCCAGGCTGATAGAAAAACAAAATCAGATATTGATGATATAGAGAAACGCCGGATGAAGCGCAAAAGAAAGCTTAAAATGCCTGGTTTTTTTACGAGAATCTTTATCATTCTAGGGGTTATAATTGCAGTTACAGCGTTTTCTTTATCAAGCTTCTTTACAGTAGATACAATTGATGTTCAAGGCAATAAATACTTTACCGATGAAGAGATTTCAAATATGGCGCATGCTAGTACAGGGCAGAACATCATTTACAAACTTAATAAAGGGAATATGCTTAATTATCTAGAAAAAAACCCATACATAGAGGAAGCCAGAGTTTATAGAAAGTTGCCGAGTACAATTGTTATAAATGTAAAAGAGAGAATTCAGATTGCTGCCCTGACTTATGGAGATCAGTTCCTGATAATAGATAATAAGGGCACGCTACTGAGAGTAACTAAAACAAAGCCGAAGCTAACAATTGTCACAGGGTTTAAGGTTAAAAAGGTTAAGCTTGGAGAGCCTGTAGAGGTTAATAGCCCAGATTTATTCAAAGAACTATTATCTCTTCTAAAATCTATGGAAGCAGGGGATGTTTACTTCACTAAAATAAATATCACAGAACTCTTTATAACAGCAAATGTATATGATTCCCTAGTTGTAAAGAGTAAATACAAGGACCTTAAAGATAATATCGATAAAGGACGACTACATAAAGTGCTCGATGAACTATTCAAACGAAATATTAAGCGCGGTACAATTACAATTTCGTCCGACGGGTATGCATCATTTACACCTGAACTCTAAAATGACAAATATTAATTATTTGTTAATCAAAAACAACAAAAAACCATGTATTTTGTGGTATGAATGCAAAAAAGAACCGTATATATAGTGCATTGTGTGATTCAATATGATATTATTAGTTAGATTTAGTCGATAATAGGAGGGGCTTTATGATGGAATTTGTTTCAGACTTCGTATCCAGCACTGATAATGCTGCGATTATCAAAGTCGTAGGTGTAGGCGGCGGCGGTTGTAACGCCATCAATAGAATGGTTGACGAGAATCTTCAAGGTGTAACCTTTATTGCGGTTAACACTGATAAGCAGGCTCTTGCAAAATGCAAAGCTGAAGTAAAGATTCAGATAGGAGAAAAGTTAACTGGAGGTCGTGGTGCAGGTGCTAATCCTGAAATTGGTCAGAGAGCAGCTGAGGAGACCCTAGAGGAGATTTCAGGTTATCTGCAGGATGCAGATATGGTATTTGTAACTGCTGGCATGGGTGGTGGAACTGGCACAGGTGCTGCGCCAATTATTGCTAAAGCTGCGATGGACTGTGGCGCGTTAACAGTTGCAGTAGTTACTAAGCCGTTCTCGTTTGAAGGTAAGAAGCGTTGGAACAGAGCGACAAAGGGTATACAGTATCTGACTAATTTTGTCGATTCTCTTGTTATCATTCCTAACGATAGACTTATAGATTCAAGCGAAAAGAATACAACGATGCTTGAGGCATTCTCAATGGCTGACGATGTACTAAGACAGGGTGTACAGGGTATTTCTGATCTTATTTCTGAGTACGGAATCGTTAACGTTGACTTTGCGGATGTTAAGACGATTATGGAGGGCAGAGGAGTTGCTCACATGGGAGTTGGCATCGGTACAGGTGACAACAGAATTGAAGATGCAGTTAGAAATGCTATCGAGAGTCCTCTTCTTGAGACATCAATCGATGGAGCTAGATCCATACTTCTATATGTTTGTGGTGGATATGATATGGGTATGCAGGATATCAGCAAGATTGCTAGCAAGATTCAAGACGAGGCTGATCCTGATGCTAACATCATATTTGGAGCTACAGTCAATGAGAATATGAACGATAAAGTGTCTATTACGCTTATCGCAACTGATTTTACAAGCGGTGGGCTTTCCGCTCCAATTAATGAGGCTCCTGAAGTTGCATCACCTAGTGTTCGTGGAACACGTGTTAATGTCGATGGACTTGAAGGTCAGATTGTTGACATGAGTGACTTCATGAAGGAAGACCATAAGGACAATAGCGGATCATCTGACTTTGATGTTCCTGATTTCCTTAAGTAGTGGAAGCTTATAACGAATATGGCAGGAAGACTAATGAGTCGTATCGATTCATTAGTTCACCTGACAATGATAAGATACGCCTTATTAATAAACTTGGTAGAAAAAAATACCGTGATAAACATGGTGAATTCGTTATTGAAGGAATCAATCTTGTAAGAGCGGCACTAAGTAAAGCGCAGCATATTAAACTCGTTCTCATATCAGATGATTTTGATTACAGAGAGATTGCTGATGAGCTAGCTGAAGGCGTTGAATATCGCGATATATACCTGATTCCACGCTATCTATTTGATAAGATAAGCGATGCGGAAAATGGATCTGGGATTATTGCGGTCGTTGATAAAATCTCCTATAGGCTGGATGCCTTAGACAGTTTAAAATCTATTGGCACAAATAACATTCTCGTGCTAGATAGACTTCAGGATCCAGGCAATATAGGCACTATGATTAGGACTGCTGTTGCGACAGGCTATTCAATTGTTGCGACGATAAAGGGTACTTCAGATATCTTTTCGCCTAAGGTGCTTCGAGCATCAGCAGGAATGATATTCGGAATTTCTGTTGTGGAACTCGATGATATTGATGAATTAAAGACTTTAACGACCGTACTTGATAAGAAAATTGTAGTCACAGATCCAAGAGAAGGGTGTCCTTATTATGAGTGTAACCTTGAAAAGGATATAGCACTTATTATAGGAAATGAAGGCAATGGTATCAGTGACGAGATCATGGAATGTTCCGACGTCCGTGTGACTATACCAATGCAAGGTGAAGTTGAGTCACTTAATGCAGCGATATGTGCTTCGATACTTATGTACGAGGCGGTAAGGGCTGCTGAGGGATAATACGGATACAACGTTTATAGCAGAATGGAGTATATTATGGAAAAATGCAAAGCAGACGTTACAATCTGTGGCAATGACTATGTCCTATCTGGAGATAAGAGCGAGGATAAGATTAAGGAAATTGCTAAGTACGTAGACGATGAGCTTAGACATACCAGCAAGATGCTTAATAGCAATCCGAATTACAGAAGTGCAGTTTTGACAGCTATCAACTTAGCTGAGAAACTCATGGATAATAGTGATTTGTTGCTTAAGCTGCAGACTGAGAATCATCAGCTTGATAACGATGTTAAGCACTATATCTCACTCTGGGAGGATGCTAAGCTACAGGTATCTGATCTGAAGGATAAGATGACAACTGCGTCAGATATGAATGTTCAGGAGAGTGAGAAGTATAAAGCTCTAGAGACTAAGTGTTCGGAGCTTGAAAGTGCTTACTTTGATCTCCAGATGGAGAATACTAATCTCAAGAACGAAATTAGGAACTTACAGAAGTTCAGAGGCGAGAATGAATAAGAAGGTTTTAAATCTTCTGGAGTACAACAAAATAATAGACCTTCTTTCCGCTCAGGCTGGGTCAGAACTTGCGCGAGAGCGCATTAAAGGATTTGCGCCTATGTCTAATATGCGGATGGTTAAGGAAGCATTAACGGAAACTACGGAAGCAGTTTCCGTTATTCTATATAAAGGCAGTATTCCGGTTGGAGAAATTGGGGATATCAGAGGTCTGCTAGATATTGTACGCAAGGGCAGATCTCTCTCGATGAGGGAGCTTCTTGCTATCAATCGCAGCCTAGCTGGTGCAAGGGAAGTTAAGGACTTCCTATCTTATGATGTCCCTGAAATCCCAATGATTAGTGAGATAAATTGGCTAATTGTTCCAAATACCAAGCTGGAGAGCGAGATAAACCGCTGCATACTGTCTGAAGACGAGATGGCAGATAATGCATCGCCAGAATTAAATAAAATCAGACGAGAAATCAGGAACAAAAATGAGAGTGTACGTCGAAAAATTGATAGCTACACTAGTGCAGGAAACAACAATTCATACCTTCAGGATTCAATAGTAACTTTAAGGAATGGCAGATACGTAATACCTGTTAAGCGAGAATATAGCAGCAAGGTGCCTGGTCTCATCCACGACCAGTCTAAAACAGGTGCTACGTTCTTTATTGAACCACAAGCTGTAGTAAGTCTTAATAATGAACTTAGAGAACTGGAATTAGCTGAGCAGCGAGAAATTGAGCGAATCCTTCAGGTGCTATCAGACCGAGTAGGCGAGCATTATAACGAGCTCAAAAATAATCAAGAACTGCTAGTGAAACTGGACGTTATAAATGCAAAGGGGCGTCTTGCGGTTAAGATGGATGCGACTGCTCCAAAACTGAATCAAGATGGGTTTCTCTATATTCGTGCGGGTAGACATCCACTGCTCGATACAGAGAAAGTGGTACCGATTGATATAACTCTAGGTGATGGATATGATTCACTTCTGATTACTGGACCTAATACAGGCGGTAAGACTGTAACTCTTAAGACTATTGGATTATTCATACTTATGACAGAGTCTGGTCTACACGTTCCGTGTTATGAAGAGAGCAATATTCCGATATTCAAGGAAGTTTATGCGGAAATTGGGGATGAACAAAGTATCGAAAATAATCTGAGCACATTCTCCTCTCATATGCTCAATACTGCAAATATTATTGCAAATGCAGACAAAGAGTCGCTGGTATTGCTCGACGAAGTGGGATCTGGAACTGATCCCGCTGAGGGAGCGGCGCTTGGCGTCGCTATGCTTGAAGCCTTGAAAGAAAAAGGTGCACATATCGTTGCGACCACCCATTATACGGAGCTCAAGAAATATGCACTTTCTACGGATGGCGTTGAAAATGCATCGATGGAGTTCGATATGGATGCACTTGCACCGACATATAGGATTAAAGTTGGACTTCCTGGAAAGTCTAATGCATTTGAAATTTCGAAAAAACTCGGCCTTGAACCTAGTATTATCGATAGAGCGATATCTCTTATGAATGAAAGTGATATCGAGTTTGAGGGTGCTGTATCTAGAGTAGAGGAAGATCAAAAGGAAGTTATTATAGAGCTTGAAAAAGCCCGCATCAAAGCAGCAGAAGCTGAGAAAAAACTTAAGGAAGCGGAGGAAAAGCTTGCGAAAGCAAAGGAAAGCAAACATAAGATAATTGAAGAAGCTAAGGAAGAGGCTCGTGCTATAATCAGCGATGCAAATAGGACTGTCAAGGAAGTGAGTAAGGAGCTCAGAAAGGCAGCTAAGGATGGCAGGAATAATTCTTCTGCTGTTGTTGCAGAGAGTAAGCGTAAACTCCGAGAGAAATCAATTGAAAATGCTGTTGCTCCACGCAAGATTAAGAATTTAAACGTTCCAAGGGCAGATGATTTGAAACCTGGAACTAGAATCAAGTTACTTAAGCTCGATCAGAATGGTGAAGTTGAAACATCGCCTGACTCATCTGGGAACCTGACAGTGAGAATCGGAGCACTCAAGATGGGTGCAAAGATTAAGGATGTTATGATTATCGAGAATAATAAACCTGGCACAAAAGAACGTAATCGTAGGAGCTACGCCAAGATGAATACATCAAAGGCAAAGACAATATCACCATCTATCAATGTGATAGGGAAAAGCCTTGACGATGCGGAACTTGAAGTTAGCAAGTATATAGACGATGCTTTTTTATCAGGTATAAATGAAGTGCATATTGTGCACGGCAGAGGTGAGGGAATACTTCGTAATGGCATCAGGAATATGCTTAAAAGAAATGGCAACATCAAGTCTGTATCAGGCGCTTCATATGATCAAGGTGGAGAAGGCGTAACTGTGGTCACCTTTATAGACAAATAATGACCTTTGCTCCTTTTTATAGGTTACTAAAATGCTGATTTTGATATATAATTAATTGATTAAAGTATTATTCTGGAGATTTTGTAAATGTTCGTCGTTAGCAGCTGCCTTCTAGGCAATAATTGCAAGTATAATGGTGGTAATAACTATAACGAGGAAGTTGTTGAATTCTGCCGTACCCACGAGTTTGTTTTAGTATGCCCAGAGACTTCGGGTGGGCTAAAGGCACCGAGAATGCCAGCAGAGCAACAGTACATAAAGGCTTCTGATGGGAATTTGGAAATTCGTGTAATAGATAAGGAAGGTAACGATTTAACAGATAATTTCCATAAGGGTGCGGTTGTTTCACTAGAGTTAGCTCTTAAGCAGGCTGATGAGCTAGGTGAAGAGATAGAAGGAGCTATACTCAAGGCTAATAGCCCATCGTGCGGTAGTGACCATATCTATGATGGAACATTTACAGGAACCCTGATTTCTGGGGATGGCATCTTTGCCAATCTTCTCAAGAAACGAGGGATACCAGTTATGAGTGAGAATAATTTTAAAGAGAAGGTATAAAGAGGAGAAGTCCGAGTAATGATCGACTATAAGGTACAGATTGCACAAATTATTGCTAAGCAGGAAATTGGGTTAACTGCCGAAGAAATTGCCGAAATGATTGAGGTTCCAACCGATCCTAAAAATGGTGATTTTGCATTTCCTTGCTTTAGATTAGCGAAGACGATGAGAAAAGCTCCGCAGATAATCGCTGCTGATGTTGCATCGTCAATCGAAAATGAATCTATCTTTGATAAGGTTGAACATGTCAATGCATATGTGAATATGTTTATCTGCAAGGATGCGTTTGTGCGAAATGTCGTTTCGGAAGTTGTTTCCCTTGGATGTGAATACGGTAAATCTAATGTTGGCGAAGGGAAAACGGTAATAGTAGAGTTCTCATCACCTAACATCGCTAAACCATTCCATATCGGACACATCAGAAGCACGGTTATCGGAAATTCAATCTACAAGCTGTATGATGCCACTGGTTATGATGTTGTTAGAATCAACCACCTCGGAGACTACGGTACACAGTTTGGGAAGATGATTGTTGCTTATAGGCTTTGGGGAAATGAGGAAGAACTAAAAAAGAATCCTATAAAATCACTTCTTAAATACTATACGAAGTTTCATGAAGAAGCTGAGAAGGACCCTAGCCTAGACGATAAGGCTAGAGAGACTTTTGCCAAGCTAGAGAACGGTGAACCCGAAGAGGTTGAGCTATGGAAAAGATTTAGAGAGCTAAGCCTCGAAGAGTTTAGCAGGGTTTATAAGATGCTTGACATCGATTTTGATTCATATGCAGGTGAGAGTTTCTATTCTGACAAGATGCCAGCAGTTCTGAAGGAGTTAAAGGATAAGAACCTTATGCACGAATCGAGAGGTGCTCAGATAGTAGACCTCGAAGATTACGATATGCCTCCAGCTGTTATCACGAAGTCTGATGGTTCGAGTCTATATGCGACTAGAGATATTGCGGCTGCTATTTATAGAAAGCAGCACTACGATTTCTACAAGAACATCTACGTAGTAGCAACGCAGCAGAATCTTCACTTTAAGCAGTGGAAACAGGTTCTAGCCTTGATGGGATATTCATGGGAAAAGGATTGTATCCACGTTCCATTTGGTTTAGTAAGCCTTGAAGAAGGTACGATGTCTACTCGTAAGGGGAGAGTGGTATTCTTAGAGGATGTACTTAATAAAGCCGTTGAGAAGACTAGAGAGATAATCTCGGAGAAGAATACCAGTGGTATTGATATCGATGAGATTTCTAAAGAAGTAGGAATTGGCGCAGTTATATTCCAAGAACTGTCTAACAACAGGATTAAAGATTATGTATTTTCATGGGATAAAATTCTTAACTTCGATGGTGAGACAGGACCTTATGTTCAGTATACACATGCTAGAGCATCTAGCGTCCTAAGAAATGCATCGCAGCAGGAACTAGACAGGATTAAGAGTTGTGATATAAATGATTTTAACTACGTAACATCAGATAGTGCTTATGAGCTAACTAAGCTGATATATAGGGTGCCAGAGGTTGTAAGAGAAGCTGCAGCTAAGTATGAACCATCAATTCTTACGAGACATCTTATAGACATCGCACAGAGCTTTAATAGGTTCTATCATGATGAACATATTTTAGTGGATAATGAGGAAGAGAAAGTTGAAAAGCTAGCGCTAGTATACGCCGCAAAGGTTACAATTGCCAACTGCTTAGCTATTTTGGGTATAAAAGCGCCAGATAAAATGTAGGGGAGACAACGATGAAGCTATTGCTCAGCACAGTCAAGACAGATTGCTTTGATTCAAAGCTAGCACTCAAGAACATGTATAATGTCGTTGGGAACGCACCGTTAGAGGTGACTCTCAAGGAATTTGAATTGAGTGAAAATGACCAGAGGATTTATGAAGAATTGCTTGATAAGAAGTACAGTATCCTGTATTTCCATGCTGATGAAATCAATGAATCCAAGATAGTGCACATTTGTGAGATGATTAAGAAGGCTATCCCAAGCTGTATTACAATTATCGGTGGCAAGGAAGTGAGTTTTGAGACTCGTGAATTCATGCTAGCACATCCAGAGGTGGACTACGTTTTCCGCGGTGAAGGCGAGAAGGTTTTGTTTGACTTCGTGCGTTCGATTATCACGTATAGTTTTAATTTTGAGAGCATAGATGGACTAGCTTATAGGGAGAATGATGAGATTCTTGTAAATAAGATTGGTGAGCCGATTCGTTATGAAGATATTCCATTTGCATACGATAAGTTTGAAGTTCAGGAAGGTGAGACGGTATATTACGAATCGTCTAGAGGTGTTCCAGATACTTGCCACTATTCTCAGTACATGCCAGGTGTGTCTCCGCGTTCCTTATCACTAAACAGAATTTGTAATGAACTCAGATACTTCCTCGTCAAGAGAGCATGCAGAGTTGAGTTTGTAGAAAAATGGTTTAACTATGATGTTTCCAGGGCCTATAGAATTTGGGAATATCTTATTAACAATGATAATGGGTTTACGTCGTTCTCGTTCGATGTGAATGGTGATTTGCTAGATGAAGAAACGGTTGAGCTACTTAGCGAGGCGAGAGAAGGTTTATTCCACTTCAATATAGATATCGAGAGCACCAATGCAGTTGCACTAGCGGCAGCCGGGCGTAAGGAAAATATATATCAGCTTATGTATAACGTATCTAAACTTTTGCAGAACAGCAAGGTTAATGTAAGGGTTATACAGCGAGTAGGGCTACCAGGTGAGACGATAGAATTATTTGAAAGATCGTTTAACAAGATATATAACCTAGGGGCTGATGAGTTTGACATAGAAGTTCTTCGCATTAAGAAGGGGACGATGTTTAGGCAGAAAGCTGATGAGTTTGGCTATGAATACAGCAGAGAATACCCTAATGAAGTCATAACTAATGATTACATTTCAGCTGCTAATATAGTTAGAATCAAGCTAGTTGCTGAAACGGTGAAACGTTTTGAGCGTGGCTTTGAAGATTCTATCGGCAAGATATTGTTCGATGCTGGCATGAAGCCATTCGCATTTTTCGATGGACTTACGTCATTCATAATGGAGAATGATCTTACATGCAAGCTAGGCAAAGAGGAGAATCTTTATAGGGTTCTTTATACGTATGCTGCAGAGATATATGATAAGAATGAGGATACACTGAAGCTACAGGTGCTTCAAGAAGTGCTACACAGCGATATGAACAACAATGTTTCGCAAGATGTGATTAGAAGACTAGAACGTAAAGGTTGGGAAATACATGTCAAAGCAAAAAGCTAAACAAGATCGCATCGCAAAATACCTCCAGAATTTAAATGGAGGTATTTTGTTTGATGAACTATCAGACAAATACTTAAAAGAGGCAGGAGTATTTGAAATACTTCACGGCATTCCTGTTCCTATTTCGGCTGGAGTGAGTGACGAGCTTACAACGCTGACAATAGCTTTTGGTATGGCAAGAGTAATCGGAGCAGATACCAACTTTAAATATAAGGATAGTTACATAGCCTATATTAAACATATATTCGGAGAAGAATCGAGTAAAGCGCTTATTGCAGAGGGTGCCAAGTATGGTCAATCTGAAAACTACGATGTTGCTGCGATGTTCTTTAGAGCAGTACTGATATTTGATCCTAAGTCGCGGGATGCACTTTACCTATACGGCAGGGCTTGTAAGGATGCATATGAACAAGAAGATGAAGATGAATCTTATATTGGAAGTTTTAAAGCCGAGTCACTCGAAGTATTTGAACTTCTAACTATGATCCATCCAGATTTTGCTATGGGCTACTACTTCCTTGGTTATGGATATGCGAACATGGGACTATATACTAAGGCCGATCTTACTTGGAAATCATTTATAGAACTGACAGCAGCCTCTGGAGATCCTGAAATTGAAGAGCTTCGTAGTGAGATTTCCGAGAGATTGGACACACTCGAAGAACCAGTGAAGATAGAGGAGGGGGTAAACTGCGTACTTAGCGGAGACTATTTAGGAGGTCTTGAGATCCTATCTAGATACAAGGATGGAAATTATCGTGATTGGTGGCCTCTATGGTACTACATGGCGGTATGTGCAGCATCTCTAGGTGAAGCAGAGTCAGCGATTGATTATTATAAGCAGGCGCTGATTTATACTCCTAGTAATACAGATATTATGGAGGAACTAGCCTCGGTTTATACTGCGATAGGAGATCAGGTAAATGCTTCTAAGTATTTAAATAAGATCGATATAGTTAAGAATAATATAGAACAAGAAAATTTATAAGGATTGGGAATGCAACATTTTTTTAGATATACTTTAGATGGCGATCCACACTTAAACATGAAACTGATATATTCGGGGCTTGTTATCGCAATAATTATTGCATATAGATTTAGAAAAAATGATAAATTGCTGAAAGTATTGCTAGCTACCAATGTGCTACTTCAGATTATACTATTTATCTGGTACCTGGGGTATAAAGAGCTTTTTATAATGGAAGGGCTTCCTTTATATCACTGCAGGATTGCTGTGCTTATGATGGCAGTGGGATATGTAGCAAAGAAACCGGTGATTTCTAGGTACTTTGCGTGGCTTGGAATAATAGGAACCATAATAGCGTTTGGCGTACCGGATCCATCTGACTATTTGTGGCCGCATCTAACTAATATTACATTCATATGCACGCATTATCTAATCGCTATGAGTTCACTTATTATTATTTCTAGGAATGAAGTAAAGCTGAATTTTAGAGATGTAGTATTGATTACATTTATTATGAATTTAGTGATTATGATTGCAAATACGATTCTTGGAAGCAACTATAGTTACTTGATGAAATTGCCTCCAGCACTTCCTATTGAAGTCAATAAGTATATTATATTCACGATAATGACTATACTTCTAATAATTGGTGAAATGCTTCTCGATAAAATATCTGTGGCAAAAACGAATAAGGGTGTAAGCGACCTAAGTGAATAGTTACTTAGGTCGCTATAAAAGCACGATATTTACGTAAAACCGCTTGACAGCCTAATATGCGTAGTGTAAAATAAGGAAGTCGCAAATGCGGGATGATGTTCCGAGGTAGCTCAATGGCAGAGCAACCGGCTGTTAACCGGTAGGTTGTGGGTTCGAGCCCCACCCTCGGAGCCATTGAATTTGTGCCGGAATGGCGGAATTGGCAGACGCCCGGGACTTAAAATCCCGTGAGAAGTGATTCTCGTACCGGTTCGACCCCGGTTTCCGGCACCAATTATAGATATCGCGGGGTAGAGCAGTTGGTAGCTCGTCGGGCTCATAACCCGGAGGTCGCAGGTTCAAGTCCTGTCCCCGCAACCAACGAAAAGTAACGACTTTGGAGTAATCTGAAGTCGTTTTTTATTATCTAAATAATTATTGTTTAATATCATGTTTTCTGATAAGATAATCTACTTTGCAGTTATAGCGTGCAAGCGAGGTATTCTTGGTATGAACAATAAAACTATTAATAAACATTATGTCTATGGTAAGTATGAAGATAAGCTTCTTGATTTAATGGCTGAAGGAAATGCCGATTTTGTTCAAGCTGATAAACTTATAGCATTGGGAGCAGATATCAATGCAAGCGGTGATAATAACGATGAAAATATCCTGTCATATATTATTCTCGAATATCGGATGAATCATAGAAAGAACGTTGGTAAGAAGCTATATAAAATTGTTGAATATTTTTTGGCAAAAGGTTTTGATGTTAATAAAAATGATGGCCAGTATGGAGCATCATGTTTAGAATCCTTAATATTTGCGACCTTTGATTCATATACTATAGATTTGGCAAAGCTTCTTTTCGATGCAGGTGCAAGAAATGTTTCTTATGATGACAAGCATGGCTATGATACATTTCATGAATCTTTTTCAACAGAAAGTAGTTTTCAAAGGCTGTGCTGTAATGACGAACATTTATCAAATATTTTTGAATCAGTGTATCAAGTGTTCGAGGCTCAGAAGAATGGGAGAGATTATCATGGTATCGATTGGTATGGAAAAGCAACTGACCAGCATATATGTAAAGTATATGCTGAATGTTCTCATTATAGCGATTATACGTGTAACCTTTACTATGAAAACAAGCAAGAGAACCTTCAGTTTTCAGACACAATCTATATGATTCTTGATGAAGGAGTTCTGATAATAGAACCAAATCTTGTGATGTGGATGGATAACAATCTGCCTGATAAAACAGTCTTAGATGTTTCAGATAAATTTAAAAGCATTCTAGGATTTAAAATAGAAGATATTACTTTTAAAAGAAATGACTTTAAAATAGAATCAAGAGTATTTCGAAATCCAACTATTACATTACACTTGGAAAAAGAGAGAAAGATAGAGTTAAGTCTAAAATACAATCTTGAGTAACGATTTATTTATATAAACGTGTAAGTGAAAAGCATGCTGCGGCTGTTGCTGCAGCATGCTTTTGTTCTATTATTAAGTGAACTAAAATATAACTATGAAAATGCACAGTCATTACAATTCGGTTTATATGTGTTGTACAGTTCTATATAACTGAGTGCTGATAAGAATCGAGAGCAGGTTGATCTCTCGGTTCAATTCCGAACCTTCATTTACCAGGAGCAGATAATCGTTAATAAGATTATCAGAATCCTTTAATAGGTGGGCACATTTAATTTGGGTATTATCACCAGAACATTCCGCATCTAATAGCATTTTTTTGATATCAAGGAACTGAGAGTTTTCGTGCTTCTCGAGTGGAACTATAATCTGATATGAGCAGTTTTCTTTGATGAATTCAGCACTAATAGATGATGCTGTTTCAGGAAAGAAATTAGCGTTTATTGCGAAATCGGTATTATCGGATAGCTTGTGCGGCGCACGGAGCTGCCTGCCCGCAACGGTCAGGCAGCCGGCGGCGAGCCTCGGTCTTGCTGTCAGCTCGCCGCCAGCAGACGGGAGCCCAGCTCCCGTCTGCGCCAGCGCCGCGTCCAAGCGGTGGTTCGAAACAATAGGCGCCATATTTACATCATGAATTCCAGCCCCGTTAAAGCCAGCACACCCATTATCGCCTTCGCCGAGCACGGCGCCAAAATTGTTTCGACCGATTATATTGAACAGATGACAGAGCTGCAGGACATCCTCACGGTTGTGCGTGAGGATTATCTTTTCTATTACAGAATCCTGATTAATAGCATATTCGGCAAACAGCTTGACGCTTTCTCGTCCAGATATTACATCTTTTCGATTTGAACTGATTCCAAAGTGCTGCTCAACATTCTTTTGACTTAACGAACCAATCTGTGATTTAAGGCCAGTATTCGATCTTATGAAATTATATAAATCAAATTCATACATATTTAAAACATAAGGGAGATTTTTCGTTGCAAGTCGCTGCTTCATGAATGGAATATCAAATGAGGCCCCATTATATGTGATTAAATAATCGACACTTTCATCTTTAAGAAAATCCATAGTAGCCATAATTACGCGGTCTTCTTCATATGGATTTTCAGCAAGAAATTGAGTTATGGTCACGCCTTTGCTATTAGGTATAAGACAAGCCGTCATAATGATTTTATTTCCGCGCTGTGCGGAGAGGCCGGTTGTTTCAATATCAAATATGCATGGCTTTAGTCCACCGTGATACAAATCGAATATTTGTCCTGAGTAAATATAAGTGTTGTAAGATCTCGTAAATTTTTTCATGTCTTTATTTTTAGTTATGCCAAAAACTGGCATATAAGTGCTTATTAAGAAATATAATAATATCTAAATCTGTCATTAATTGAAATGATATCTGCTATGTTTTATTACTATAATTCATTAGCACAAAAAAGTAAAACAGACTACAGGGGAGTAGTCTGTTTTGTAAAAAGGGTATTGGGACTAGAGATTAAGAGATTGCCAGGGAGACAATCTCTATAAATGATTATAGTCTCTCTTTGTACATTTTGCAATACTTAATGTGATAATAATTATACTAGTAACATAATTAATATTTTTAGTGAATGATTATTCGATTGGTTTATGTGATGAAAGGCGGATTTTATAATAGCAAATAAAAAAGGGATCACTTTCAACTTGAAAGCTTTACGGGATTACACCTACAAAAGCTAACATGACATCTAATTTTTTGGCTCAATCCAAAACTTTAAGTAGTCCCTTTATCATAAGCTACATGTACATTATTTTCTATACATTGAACAAGAAGTGAATTACATCTCCGTCCTGTACGACGTATTCTTTGCCTTCAGATCTAATCAGGCCTTGCTCACGGGCTTTGCCGAGGCTGCCACCACATTCTATTAACTTGTCGTATGCAATGGTCTCAGCTCTTATAAAACCTTTCTCGAAGTCTGTATGTATCTTTCCGGCCGCCTGAGGAGCTTTTGTTCCTTTTGTAATTGTCCAAGCTCTAACCTCAGGTTCGCCTGCGGTCAGGTAAGATATTAAATTGAGCAGGGCATAGCTCGCTTTTATTAGCTTGTCTAGACCAGATTCCTCTATGCCTAGATCTTCAAGGAACATCTCCCTTTCATCATCTTCAAGAGCAGCCATTTCAGCTTCAATTTCCGCACAAATCTTTACGCAACCTGCCCCCTCAGTAGCTGCAAATTCAGAGACTTTAGCAACATACTCATTATCTTCACTTGCTACTTCATCCTCGGAAACGTTAGCGACATAGATTACTGGCTTATAGGTAAGCAGGTCCATAGATGAAATGATTTCTTTCTCTTCGTCCTCGAGCTCCATAGCGCGAGCGCACTTACCTGTTTCAAGCCACGCTTTAACTCTTTCGAGCAGTGCGACCTGCTTGCCGAGAGTTTTATCGGCCTTCATGTTTTTGTTAAGTTTTACGATGGCTCTTTCCAAGACCTCTAAATCGGCAAATATGAGCTCGGTATTAATCGTATCTATGTCATCTAGTGGATCGATGTGACCATTTACGTGGACTATATTGTCATTCTCAAAGCATCTTACAACATGAACGATAGCGGAAACCTCGCGGATGTGACCAAGGAATTTATTTCCAAGACCCTCACCTTTTGAAGCACCCTTAACGAGCCCAGCTATATCACAAAATTCTATAGTCGTGTAAATAGTCTTTTTTGCCTTGTAGATATCCGTCAGTACCTCAAGCCTTTTATCTGGAACGGTTACAACACCAACATTTGGCTCAATTGTGCAGAAAGGGTAGTTGGCAGCTTCTGCGCCAGCCTTAGTGATTGCGTTAAATAATGTGCTTTTTCCTACGTTAGGTAGACCTACAATACCTAGTTTCATTTTTTTACCTCTTATAAATTATTCTTAATATTATAATCGTTTCTTTTCCGAAGATATACGTATAATGCGATTGAAACGATAAAGATAACTATGCTTATAACTTGAGCTTGCCTCAAGAAACCAATCATCAAGCTGTCTGTTCTTAATCCTTCTACCAGGAACCTCTCTGGCGCATACAGAAGTCCATATAGACATGCAACCTGCCCAGGGAATTTTCTATGCTTAAAAATAGATGAGAGGATAATAAAAATAATAAAACACCATATTGATTCATATAGAAAAGTAGGGTGTACCGATTTCCCGTCTATTATTATTGCCCATGGAAGGGTTGTTTCAGTGCCGTACGCTTCATTGTTGAAAAAATTTCCCCAGCGGCCTATCGCTTGTGCAAGAGCAACAGAAGGGAGGATTAGATCAGCAACATCTATAAAGCTAATTTTCTTATACTTACAAATAGCGTATGCTGTAATAGAACCGAAGATTAAACCACCGTGTATTGCAAGACCTCCGCCGCGAATATCAAAAATTTCTGAAGGTGAATCGCTATAGTAATTCCAGTTGAATATAACATAGTAAATTCTTGCCCCAAGTATTCCAAGTGGGAGAATGCCCAAGACTATATCTAATACATCTTCAGAAGCTAATCCATATCTTGGTGCACGCTTATAACTTATAAATAGCGCAAGGAGTGCGCCCGAGGCAATTAGTATGCCATACCATCTTATATCGAAGCCTGCTATTGAAATTGCAATTGGACCTGGTGATGTCACAGAAACCTCCAATACGAAGTTGATTCTTAAAAAATATACTAGGATAGTATATCATAAATGAGCTAAATTAACGAGATTATCACAGAAAATGAAGATGAAGTATTGACAAGAATAATGACGTTTGGTAATATAATTTGGCGACACATTAGTGTGTATATGGCGGCGTAGCTTAGCTGGCTAGAGCGTCCGGTTCATACCCGGAAGGTCGATGGTTCGAGTCCATCCGCCGCTACCATTTGGACGCTTAGCTCAGCTGGGAGAGCATCTGCCTTACAAGCAGGGGGTCATAG
>ERZ773045.7-NODE-7-length-120107-cov-5.557950_pt1 | contig 120107 bp, 84 predicted proteins | sample MGYA00580635_ERZ773045 | MGnify/ENA primary metagenome ERZ773045 (study PRJEB29015, sample SAMEA2738115) | human oral metagenome | biome: human oral; feature: human-associated habitat; material: saliva | place: China | collected 2261 ...
TTAATATGGTTTCAATTATCGTATCTACAGCTCCTATTGCCTTTATGGCTCCACCGAAGGACAAAGCACATATTACCAGCGAGATGGTCTCCATCATAAACAGCAATCCACCTCTTGCTAATAGTTTGTCTACCATTTCATTCTTAGTTTCGATAGTCGGTCCTTGATAAAGTGTAGATACTATAGTCCCAACATCTGCTCCCTGATAGAAGCACATAACTACTCCGGCTATTACACCTACCAACATGCCTGGTACCGGAGGCACCTTGAGTCCTATCATCAAGATTATTATCACCGGTGGTATGAATATTAGCGGGCTAATTTTAAAGTTAGCATCTATCACCGATGTAAGCTTTTCTATTACTTCAGGATTTCCTGCATTAGCATCGAGCGTAGTACTGATGATTCCGTATACAACTAGTGCCAAGAGGAATGACGGCACTGTAGTTTTTAACATATGCCTTACGTGATCGAATAATCCTGCCTGCGCAGTAGCCGCTGCTAAATTCGTACTGTCTGATAAAGGCGAAAGCTTATCACCGAAAGATGCTCCCGTTACAACAGCTCCTGCAACTATCGGTGCGGGTATTCCCATACCTATTCCTATTCCCATAGCTGCTGTACCCATTGTGCCCGCTGTCGCCCATGAACTGCCTATAGAAACCGAAATTACCGCACACATAACGGGCAATACTACTAAAAATACCTTAGGTGTAAATAATTTAAGTCCATAATATATGAGCCCCGGCACTACACCTCCAAGTATCCACGAGCCTATCAAACATCCTACTATTAGCATTATGAAATTTGCCTGCATACCGAGCTTATTGGTCTCTATCATAGCCTTTTCAATATCGCCCCATGAATAACCCAAGCTCTTTCCTATTAATGCGGTAAATGCTATACCTATGATTAACGAAAGCTGCGCAGGTGCTTCAAACTTCAGCGTTCCCACAAGCATACACACTATCAAAAACACAAACGGCAATATGGCTACCGGCAAACTGGGTTTCTTCATTTGCTTCTCCGCATTTGCATTTTCCATTCTTTCCCTCCTGTTCTAAACCAAAGACAATTGCAAAGAGTTTCATTCTTCATGTAACACCCTCATCTACTATTACTCTCAGCTATAAATTTACGTGCACTCTTGATGCGCAATATTTTGTATTTACACAAATTTTAAAACAAAGATTACAGAAACAATATGCCTCTATAAACCACTTTCGAGAAGAAAATCTCCTGAAATTAAAACTAAAGATACCAATATTTCTATTGCAACTTTTTCACAGAGACACCAAGCACATCAGTGCCCCCCTAATATACATCTAAATAAAAGCAACTTGTAAAGATATGCGCAATTATATCAACTACATTATAATATATCGGTTATGTTTAATCAAAATTTTGTGCTTTCTCATCTTCAAAAAGTACAAAATTTTAACCTCCCCCTCCCGCAAAATCAAAGCAAATAGTTCAATAACACAAGTTCAAAAGCGGGAAGAACAAAAAATATTATTTCACCTTGCAAACAAAACCGACATAATTTTCGGTAATTTATTGTTCATTCATAGGTTTTATAATGTGATATCGTTATAAATTTCGTTTTCTGAAAATTTTCTTTGCACGTAATAACACGAAGGAATCACCTTTACACCTTCCTCTCTTGCGTATTTAGCAAGCTCATCCTCCAACGCTTTTGCTACGCCTTGTCCTCTAAACTCATGATTTGTCACCGTATGACAGGCATCCCAGCACTTTTCTTCGTTTCGTATCTCTTCTGTGTATTCCAAAAATCCGGCTTCCTTGCCGTCTGAAAACACAACGATTCTATGTTCATCCTCAATCCTTTTAATTTCCATTTGTCCCTCCTGGCATCAACATTAACTATTAAAAAAGCCCTCAACAACTTGAGAGCTTTTAATTAACTACAATCCAAACGCCTAACCCTAAATCTTATTTACATCAGGCGCAAACGCAACCCGATTCACAAGCTACCTTTAATGCCTGAATCTTAAAGCTTATTTGCAACAACTTTCCTTAAGCATGCTATCCATGAACCAAATTTGCTTGTTATATCCTTCTACGTGGTCTTCCATCTTTCACGATGTAACGAAAGTATAACATTAGAACAAAAAAATCAACAGTTGAAGCGCTAAAATCTTTTTGTCTTTTTATTTCCTTTTTTTAAAACCTGTACTTCAAAATCACATAAAAATTCAAACTGTATTTTTTTATAGGGCAGAAAAACGCAAAAACTTGCACTATAAATTTCTCATAAAGTAAAAACGCCCTCTGCGCTGTATTAAGAGAAGGGCGTCTTTTATGTCCTTTAACCTATGACTTTACTGTCAACAATAATAGACATTAATTGTCAATATAAATATTATGCTACTTATGCTTTATCCATTTCTGCAATGTCCTCATCTGTAAGCCTTGTTTTAATAGGCTTGCTCTTGTCCAAAGGATTTAAGAAGATGCCTGCGTATGCATAAACTATAGCTATTATAGGATTAATTATTCCTATTAAGTGATATCTGCCATATGCAAACGCACTTACGTTAAGCGTTGCCAAATAAACCGCTCCACATGTAGACCATGGTACCAAACCTGATGTAAGTGTACCCGCATCTTCAAGCGTTCTTGAAAGATTTTCAGGCGCCATATTTAACTGCTTGTATACCTTCTTGTACATTTGTCCCGGTATTACTATTGACATGTATTGGTCTGCTGCAGCGAAGTTACAGAATATTGACATAACAACATTTGTCGCTATGATGCTTCCTCTTCGTCTTACATGCTTTAATATGGTTTCAATTATCGTATCTACAGCTCCTATTGCCTTTATGGCTCCACCAAACGACAAAGCACATATTACAAGCGAAATGGTCTCCATCATGAATAGCAACCCGCCTCTAGCTAACAGCTTGTCTACCACTTCATTCTTAGTTTCAATGGTAGGCCCAGAGTAAAGCGTGGTTAAAATGGTTCCGACATCTGCACCCTGATAAAAGCACATCGCTATACCTGCTATAACGCCCACAAGCATGCCGGGCACAGGCGGTACCTTTAGCCCGATCATCAAGATGATTATTACAGGTGGAATAAAGATTATCGGACTGATCTTAAAGTTTGCATCTATTACCGTAGTAAGCTTGTTTATTGCTTCAGGATCCCCTGCGTTGGCATCCAACGTGGTACTGATAATACCGTATATGATGAGCGCTATCAAAAACGAAGGTATGGTAGTTTTCAACATATGCCTTACGTGATCAAACAACCCTGCCTGCGCAGTAGCTGCAGCCAAATTCGTGCTGTCTGATAAAGGTGACAGCTTATCACCAAAAGAAGCTCCTGTTACAACCGCTCCGGCAACTATCGGCGCAGGGATTCCCATACCTATTCCTATTCCCATGGCCGCTGTACCCATTGTTCCTGCGGTAGTCCATGCACTTCCTGTAGAAACCGAAATGATAGCACACATAACGGGCAATACTACTAAAAATACTTTAGGTGTAAATAATTTAAGTCCATAATATATGAGCCCCGGCACTACACCTCCAAGTATCCACGAGCCTATCAAACATCCTACTATTAGCATTATGAAATTTGCCTGCATACCGAGCTTATTGGTCTCTATCATAGCCTTTTCAATATCGCCCCATGATAAACCCAAGCTCTTTCCTATTAACGCGGTAAATGCTATGCCTACGATCAATGAAAGCTGTGCAGGTGCTTCAAACTTTAACGTTCCAACAAGCATACACACTATCAAAAATATAAACGGTAAGATAGCAACCGGCAAACTCGGTTTTTTTACTTGCTTTTCAGCATTTACGTTCTCCATCGTTTCCCTCCTATTCTAAACCAAAAACAATTGCAAAGAGTTTCATTCTTCATACAATACCCTCCTTTGCTATTAATTGAAGCTATAAATTTATGTACATCCTTAAAGCGCAATCTTGTATTTGATAAAAATTTAAAACACAATTTACGGAAACAATATGGTGCTATTTATAAAGTAAGCTGACATAACTAAAAGAAAATATATTATAAAATATCCTCTTTTCCCTCTTCCTACCTGTGCATTGACAAGCAATTTTCCTATCCACATAACTAATAAAAAGCAACCCCAATTCAGCAAATAATATACTGTGGAATGATTCGTATTTAGTCCTAGCGCTATAAAACACTTTTTTAAAAGGAAGTCTCCTAAAATTAAACCTAATGACCCTAATATTGCTATTGCTACTTTTTTGTCATTTCAGCAAATCTCCTTTGTATCTATGATTAGTTACATTATTATGTTGTAAACGTTGCCAATTCTCTTGGTTCCTTTTTTTATAAAATCTAGATACTCTCTTAAAATGACTTCCCTTTGTTTATATTACATATTGTAGTTTAAATAATGCATTCAACTAAAAATTTTGCTGTTTTAAACACACAAATAGAGCAAAAAAAACTATAAGTTCCATAACCGTTTTGTGCAAATAGTTATGTCACACAAATTATGAATTCATGGAGTAAGCATTTTGTCAAAGATAACAAAATTATTATACCAATCGGAAGTTTTCTATATATACTGCTCCGCAGATAAAAATTAAATTCCCTATATCGCTATATCATCATAAATTTCGTCCTCGGAAAACTTTCGCTGAACATATGAGCACGTAGGAATCACCTTTACGCCTTCTTCCCTCGCATACTTTGCAAGTTCATCCACCAACACCTTAGCTATACCCTGTCCTCTAAACTCAGGGCTTGTCACCGTATGGCAAGCATCCCAACATTTTTCACCGTCACGCATTTCTTCTGTATATTCTAAAAACCCTGCTTCCTTTCCATCTGAAAATACCACGATTCTGTGTTCATCTTCAATCCTCTTAGTTTCCATTTGTTCCTCCTGAAACCGTCACCAACTATTAAAAAAGCCCTCAATAACTTGAGAGCTCTTAATTAACTACAATCCAAATGCTTAAAGTTTATCTGCATTAGGCACATCCGTAGCCCGATGTGCTTCACTGCCTTTAATGCCTGAATCTTAAAGCTTATTTACAGCAACTTTCCTTAAGCATACTATCCATGAACCAAATTTGCTTGTTATATCCTTCTACGTGATCTTCCATTTTATTAGAAAGAACGAAGTCATCAGCCTCTTCTCTGATAGCAAGCGCAGAATCTCTTAAATATTCAAGCTCCTTCTTAGCTGCTACTATAGCTTCTTCACAAGTTACCTTTTTGCTCTCAATTTCCTTAACTCCGGTGATAGCAAGATATTCTTTTAGCGATGCATTAGGGCAAGTCCCAGTCATCTTCTGATATTCCGCTATCTCATCATACTTTTCGAATACATCATTGTAAAGCGCTTCAAGATACTCATGCACTGCCTTAAAAGTAAATCCTTCAACGTTCCAATGCCAATTGTGGAACTTTACGTTAAGCACCATCAAGTCTGCCAAATACACATCTAATTTCTTCATAACTACTCTCCTTATTTCCTTCCATTAAACAACCTACTTTATTCTAACACAAAATACGACCAATCCTGTATGAAACAAATGTATTGCCGGTACTTCGCACTTCATTTCTACCCCCGCAATCTTAATTTTAAACTTAATTCTTATTTTTTTGTTTTATACGTGTAAGTAATTTATTACATTAAGCAAGCTCGCAAAATGTGGTTTTATTTAAAAAATTTTTAAAATTTATATTTAATCTGCGAATATCTGTGTATAATCAAGATGTAAGTTATGTTTATCCAAAGAGGAGGATTATCATGAAAAAGGTATATTCATTAGAAAATCTAGATTGCCCTAACTGTGCAGCTAAAATGGAAAAAGCAATCAACGATCTTGACAACGTAAGCTCTGCAAAAGTTAATTTCCTAATGCAAAAGCTTACACTGGATGCAAAGGATGAAGAATTCGAAAACACGTTGGACTGCGCTCAAAAAGAAATAAGTAAAATAGAACACGAATGTAAGATAGTAAGGTAAACCATGGATATTTTCGCCAAAATTAAAAAAGCGGACTTTATACGTCTCATCATAGGTGTGATACTGTTTGTAGCCGGCATTGTATGGGAGCATGCATACCACAATGCATTCTATCCCGTTCCCTTCATTGCCGGTTATATCATCCTCGGCTTCCCCGTGATTAAAACCGCTTTAATCAACATAAAGAACGGTCAGTTGCTGGATGAAAACTTCCTAATGGGGATCGCAACCATAGGAGCGCTTTCCTTGAGAGAATTTTCCGAGGCTGTCGGGGTAATGCTTTTTTACCTAATTGGTGAAATGTTTGAAGAATTTGCCGTAAATAAGTCACGAGGGGCAATTACGGAAATCATGAAAATAAGACCCGACTACGCAAATATAAAGGGTGAAAACGATGAACTTGTAAAAGTAGATCCCTTTGAAGTGAATGTGGGCGATGAAATAGTGGTACTCCCCGGAGAAAAGGTACCGCTCGATGGTGAAATAATAAGTGGAAGTAGCGCCTTTGATACTTCCGCTATAACAGGTGAACCTCTACCTAAGTCTTTAAAGCTTGGAGATACCGCCGTTAGCGGATACATAAATACAGAGTCACCGATTCACCTGCGTGTGATAAATGAAGCTCAGGAATCTACGGTAAACAAGATATTGGAGCTTGTGAGCGAGGCTACGGATAAGAAAAGCCATAGCGAGCGCTTCATTACAAAATTCGCTCAGGTGTATACTCCTGCTGTCGTAATCGCTGCAGCGATATTGGTGTTACTGCCTACAGTATTATTTGGAAGCGGTGAATTTCATAAATGGCTATACAGAGCCATGGTATTTTTAGTAATATCCTGCCCTTGTGCGTTAGTTATTTCAGTACCTCTCAGCTATTTTGGAGGCATCGGATCCGCTTCTAAACGAGGAATTTTGATAAAGGGTAGCAACTACCTCGATAATCTGTCAAACATAGGTGCTGTAGTCTTTGATAAGACAGGTACCTTGACTGAAGGCAAATTCAGCATCTCTAATATACTCCCAAACACCAATATAGATTCCGCCTACGACTCATTAAGCAATTATATGGAAAACATAAATCCAAAAGATAATGCCGAAAAACTCATGCACATCGCAAACCTCGCCGAATCATTTTCATCTCACCCGCTTGCTGTGTCAATAAAGAACTCTGTCAATACACCAGTAAACTCGGAAATAACAGGTCAGATAATTCACGGGAAGGGTTGCAAAGCAGTTATAGATGGGCATACAATACTGGCAGGGAATAAAAAGCTTATGGATGATGACTCTATAAAAGAGGTGCCTGATAATGCCGACAGCACGGTAATACATGTAGCAGTTGACAATATGTATGTAGGATACATCGCCTTTGAAGATGCTATAAAATCCTCATCGTATGATACAATAGAAAAGCTGAGCGATAAAAACATAAACACTTTCATGCTTACAGGCGATAACAACGCCGGGGCTAAACGAGTGGCAGATACATTAAAATTAACAGGATTCACAGCTTCACTGCTGCCGGATGAAAAGGTGCATGCACTTGAATCCATTATGAATAACACGCCTAAAGGAAAATACGTAGCTTTTATAGGCGACGGCATAAATGATGCTCCGTCTCTTGCAAGAGCAGATATAGGGATTTCAATGGGAGGTGCAGGTACGGATGCCGCTATCGAAGCCAGCGACATAGCAATAATGGATGATAATCCGAGCAAAATCCTAACTTCTGTTAAAATTGCAAAGAAAACAAAACGAATAGCGACAGAAAATATAATCTTTGCTCTGGGAGTGAAGGGTCTGGTACTGATACTCGGAGCACTCGGCATGGCGACAATGTGGGCAGCGGTATTTGCAGATGTGGGTGTTGCTGTAATCGCCATAACTAATTCACTACGTGCATTGGGTAGCATAAAAGAAAAATAATGAAGAAAAACGACTGCGATTTTTTAACATTCTTAAGAAACCATGAAAATAGTAACCTCGTTTCCTTTCATATGCCCGGAGCAAAGAGAGGAAACTTTTTTAATGATGTGTTTAGGAGATTGTCGCTTGAAAACTTTCTGGGGTTTGACATAACGGAAATTCAAGGAGCAGATAATCTTCATAAGCCTGAATCCATAATTAAAGATATAGCAGACGGCTATAAAGAAATCTATAAATCCAAACATACCTTTTTGCTGATAAATGGATCTTCAGTAGGAATAATATCAGCAATACTCGCAAGTTGCAAGAAATCAAAAAAAATAATAGTCGCAAGGAATTCACATAAGTCCATCTATGCTGCTATTGATATTGGCGGAATAACACCTATATACATATCTCCTGATTCTGATAATCCATACGATATATCGGCAAACATAACTCCCGGTGAAGTTGAGCGAGCAATTAAAAGCCATCCGGATGCTTCGGCCATAATTCTTCCAAGTCCAAATTATTACGGGATTTGTTCAGATATTAAAAAAATATCAAGGCTCGCAAAAAAACATGACATTATATTAATCGTTGATCAAGCACATGGTGCTCATCTGACCATCTTTAAAACAATACTTGAAGAAGAGTCTGTTCTGCCACTTGAAGGCGCAGAGAATTATGCGGATATAGTGATAAACAGCACGCATAAAACCTTAGCCTCATTCACACAAACTGCGATACTGAACGTAATGAGCGATCGCATAGATATATCTGAAATTGCTAAATACCTTTCATATTTACAATCCACAAGTCCTTCATACCTGCTTCTATCTTCACTCGCAGCCAATTTAAACATATTGAAATCGAGCAAAGGGTATGACTTGCTGCTGAATTGGCAGAATTTAATTAACGATTTTTATGCCTTTGCGAAAGACAATGAAATTGAATTGGTTACCCACCCTCTATTGGATAAGACCAAAATCAATATTTTTACAAGATCCCTAAACCTTTCAGCCGAAATGCTAAACAAAGAGCTGATTGATGATAATATCATACCGGAGCTATATACAGGTGATATACTCATGCTGATGAGCGGAATAGGAAATACCGACGATGATTTTGCGAAGTTAAAAAGCAGCCTCATGAGAATCAAGGGAAAATATAAAGACAAAGCATCCTACAATACTTTGAATATCGCCGAAGATGTGTACTCAGTTCATGAGAAAAAAATGGGGTACGGCAAAAAGATCACCGTACCGCTCAGCAAATCCGAAGGATTTCCCTCAGCAAGCCTAATAATTCCATATCCTCCCGGAATTCCTCTTCTATGCCCTTTCGAGGTAATTACAGAAAAAGACATCGCCTTTTTAACCGAACTTATGAAACACAAATATACGGTATTAGGCATTACAGAAGATCTGAAGGTTGATGTTTATATATAAATCCGCCTTCCCTAAATATACTATTGCTTAGCAGTAAGATAAGCAATATGGCTACTTCTATACCTTATAAGCTAAATATAATATATGTAGGTTTAGTACTTCTTATAATCACTCCTGTATTATTTATACATATGCTCTGTGATTTACAATTATTTAATAAACTCACACAAACAACCCCGAACACATATTAGTACGCTTTATAGTTTGCCAGCCCTTTTATTGTCACAAAAATTCATACCTAAGATACTATAAAGTATGTTTTATGGTTTTCAATTATTTAATGAGTTCGCGGCCCATATAACTCTGCAAGACGTCAGGCACTTTTATGCTACCGTCTTCTTGCTGACAGTTTTCAAGTATTGCGGCTACAGTTCTTCCAACGGCAAGACCTGAGCCGTTTAGAGTATGTACAAATACAGGTTTATTGTCTGCATTTCTCATTCTGATGTTTGCACGCCTTGCTTGATAATCCTCAAAGTTGCTGCACGAAGAAATTTCCACATATCTACCGTAGCTTGGCATCCAAACCTCTATATCGTAGGTCATTGCAGCTGAAAATCCAAGATCGCCCGTGCATAATTTTACTACCCTATATGGCAGTTCAAGCTTTTTTAAAATTGATTCCGCATTCGCCAGTAATTTATCAAGCTCTTCATACGAATTTTCAGGTTGCACGAGTTTCACAAGCTCCACCTTGTTAAATTGGTGTTGTCTGATTAGCCCCTTTGTATCTCTTCCTGCGGCGCCCGCTTCTTTCCTAAAGCAAGCCGTATATGCCACATAGTTCTTAGGTACTTCCTCCACATTTAAGATCTCACCGGAATGAAGGTTTGTAACCGGCACCTCCGCTGTTGGAATCAAAAAATAATCCTTGGCATTTACTGCAAAAAGGTCTTCTTCAAATTTAGGAAGCTGTCCCGTGCCCGTCATCGCCCTGCGGTTTACCATGAACGGGGTCATAACTTCGGTGTAGCCATTATCTACATGCGTATTTAACATAAAGTTGATGACAGAACGCTCAAGCCTTGCACCGAGCCCCTTGTATACCGTAAATCTCGAACCTGTTATCTTCCCTGCTCTTTCAAAATCGAGAATGTCCAATTTATCGCCGAGTTCCCAATGCGCCTGCTCCCTAAAATTCTTTACAGGGACTTCTCCGATTTTACGAATCTCCACATTTGCGCTGTCATCCTTTCCATCCGGTACACTTTCATGTGGAATATTAGGTATCCCAAGCAATAAATCCTCTATTTTATCTTCTATTTCAGCGACCTCTTTATCCAATTCCTTAGTCTTATCTGAAATCTTTTTCATTTCTGCCAAAAGCCCGTCTACGTCTTGACCTTGCTTTTTTAGCTCAGGAATCTTTGCAGATTCTGTCTTCTTCTTATTTTTTAATGCTTCTACTTCCTTTAAGATTGCTCTTCTTTGCTCATCCAGCTTTGCAAGGGATCCGCTACCGAAATCCCCCTTCCCTCGTCGCTTTATACCTGCTATAAAATTTTCGCTGTCAATTCTGAATTTTTTAATATCAAGCATCCTTGCCTCTTTCTCTAAATTTAAAAAAGATTCCTCATATACTTATTATAGATTTGCTCCAACTTTCTAAGCTTTTGTTTCATCTCTATATGAATGTCCGATGCAAGTTGATAATCACCTGCCCTCACGGCATCCGTAATCCTTCCGAGCATGCATCTATATGTGAGAGTTGTCTTGCCTATTTCATTTTTGAGCTTCACTACCGCATTCCAGTTTGCTAAATCATAATCAGTCGAACCTTCACCGTGTTGTTTTGAACACTTTGCCAAGAAGTCCATTATATCCGGAACCAGCCTGTTGGTTAACTCCGTAGCCCAGGTGCTGAGCACCGCCTGCCTATGCGATTCCAGCGTTTGATCAGTCATGACGTCATCCACCTTAAGTATTTTTAAATTATCGCTCGAGGCTAAATTATTGATATTTTCCCATACGCTCTTAGGCGCCATACCGAACAGCTCATCTCTTTCATTTTGACTGTAATTATCAAATACGTTATCCTCGCACCTATATTCATATTCCTTCATAAGGTAGAAGTCATCTTCGCCCTTTTTCTTGGAAATGGAAGCCTCAAGTTCGCTGACCACCTTTCCTGAATCGGCCACGGCTTCAATGCCGTCCATCATAGCCATGAGCGTAGCGGCTACCACCATGTAGGTGTTGCTGTTTGGATTTGGAGAGCGGAGCTCGAACCTTGTAGCAAGTGGATTTTCAAAACTTCTTATGAGACAAATCAGCACCGACCTGTTTCTCGATAAATTATCCGGACTGTTTCCCAGAGATGTTGCCGTACAAACGGGAGCTTCAAATCCTACCTCCAACCTGTTAAACGCATCATTTGTGGTACTCACGAATGGGTTTATCACATCATAGTTTTTGAGTATTCCCATCAAAGCTCCATACCCGGGCGCACTCATAAAATGCTTGTCCGGTTTCTTATGTGAAAACAGGTTCACCTTTGAACCGTCTTTTAGTTTTAATGCCATTCCAAAATGCGTATGCTCTCCGCTTCCCGATACGGTAGGGATGGGTTTTGCCATAAATGTAACTTCCAGACCGTGCTCTAAAAAGACATCTTTGACTATATACTTTATCATGGCCTCATTATCTGATGCCTGCATCGGGCTTGAGTATTTCCAATCTATCTCAAGTTGCTCCATTACGTGATCATACGAGCCCGTATTTCCAAGCTTCGCCTTAACGCCGCCCACTTCCTTGTGACCCATTTCCATCTCTATGCCGTAGTGATCCAATAAAATCATGCACGCCTCAAGTGCTGCCCTTACAGGTCCCGTGGTCCGTTTCCAATACTGCTCTTTAAGTATTTGCGCCGTGGACAGCTGGTCTCTGTCCGCCGTATCTTCAGGCGTTTTAACCCAAAATTCAAGCTCCGTTGCAACCGTAATCTCAACGTCATCTATATCGCTTGCCTTTATCTTTTCATCTGCGGAATAAACGGATTCCAGCAACTCGGGATGCTCTGCTATAGCTTTTTTGATACGCCGCTTAAAACTCGCCTCCGCATCTGCAAGCACCGCTCGTGAGCCTACCCTCGTATTCTTGTTGTGGTAGAGGAACGAAGGTATTCTTAAAGTTCCTATGGGAAGCTTCGTATCACCGTCTATATGAGCAAAATTATAGTCAACATACCAGTTTACATCCATGTCAGCTATTATATCCACCTTCGCATCGTTAAGCTCTGCTATTGCAGGAAGATACACGCTGGACCCATCTGTTTGTATGCCGTTTTTCAATATGTCTTCCATATTTTTTTGAAAAAGTTGAACCGGAATTTTCTCATCGGTATCGTTACCCACTATATCGCTTCCCGCAAACGAAACGAATTTAACTTCAGGGTGCGAATCTAAAATCGCCTTTATTTGCCTTGGTGTATGCTCTCTGGCAGGCAATACGAATAACATTTTCTTCCAATTCACATCTATCATCATTTCCTCACTTACCCGATATGCATTAACGAGCTAATTTCGCCAATATCTTTTGTAGTTTCTTTTGTAACCTTCCATACTCTGCCCAGTCTCCGTCTTTTTGAGCACTTAGCGCCTTTTTAAAGATCTCGTTGGCTTCTTCACCGAGCTTTTTAGAGTCTTTATCGCCGTCCTTACTTTTAGCGCCCGGTTTGGTGCTTGCGGCTTCCTGTTTTTCAAGCGATGATCCGAACAATGCACTCATTGCTTCAGACAAAGTTTTCTTATACGCTATCTTATTGTCGTATACAGCTATAACCCTCTTTACCTCAGGAATTGCCGAGTTGGTCGATTCAAGATAAACGGGTTCCACATACATCAGCGAATCTTCTATAGGGATTACAAACATGTCACCCCTAGTATATGTAGAACCTGACGAATTCCAAAGCGAAAATTCTTTAGAGATCTCGGTATTTTGATCTATCTGCGCCTCTATCTGTGCAGGTCCATATATCAATTTATTCTTAGGCAATTTATAAAGCACAAGTTTTCCGTAATTGCCGTTATCATTTCTGGCTACCAAAAGCCCCGTCATATTTTTCTTATGCTTAGGAGTATACGGCAAGGTATTTACAAATTCTTCCTTTTTCTCACCCGGAAGCCTGAGTATATAATACGTAGGTTTCATCTTTGTTTCTCGGGTTCCGAAAATTTGCTCCGCTATATCCCACACATCTTCATTCTGATAAAACACGCTGGGACTGTTCATGTGATACCTTCTATATATATCCGCCTGAATTTTAAACAGTCTGTTTGGATACCTTATATGTTTTTTAAGAGTATTCGGCATTTTATCGCCATCTTTAAATAATGTCGGATATATACCCCTATACGTCTCAAGCACGGGATCATCTTTATCCATGGCATAGTAAGTTGTATCGCCATTATATGCATCCACTACCACCTTCACGGAATTACGTATGTAATTATTACCGCTCTTTGCATCGTACGGTTCTGAATATGGATACCTGTTATTCGTAGTATAAGCATCTATTATCCAGAATAGTCTCCCTTCAGATATAACTATGTATGGAGATTTATCATACTCTAAAAATGGCATTATCTCCTTTACCCGCTTTTCTATGTTCTTGTTTATGATTATTTTAGACTTAGACGTAACGCTTCCTGAAACCATGAGTTTTACCGATTTCTGCCTCAATGCAAACAGGGCTCTCTTAAACGGATTTAATTTGATTCCCGCCTTCCCTTTGTATTTGCAATACTTGTTTTTATCGCCATCCGGATAGTCGAACTCCTCTTCAAGAGTATTTACAAGTGAATATTCGTTCGTCTTTTTGCCAAAATATATTTCCGGTCTCTTTATTTTGATTTCCTTCTCGTCCGTTTCAGGTGGAATATTTTTAAGGAGCAAATCAGGCTGCCCGTTATCCGTTACCTTATCTACCCTGGATAATGTAGCGCCATATCCATGTGTGTACTTAAGGTTTTTATTCACCCATGTATCCGTAATCTTGGATTCGTCTATTTCTCTCGACGCTATGAACGTCTGAGTATACTTACCGCCTATATTATATCTATCCACATTTACATCCGGGAAGGTATAGTACTGTCTTATTGCCTGAGTTTGGTTGTAAAACGTCTGTGCCGTTTCAAAATCATTTATTCGAATGTTTTTTATGGTGGACTGATTGTTCTTAATATCATTGGAAGTCAATTTAGAAGAGGCGCTAAACTGCTTGGTTTGTACCTTATCTAAAGCATACGCCTTCTGTGTATATTGTATATTTCGTTTTAAATACTTACTCTCCTTAGAAATTTCTCCCGGAGCTACCACCAGTGCCTGAACCAAAGCCGCTGAAATGTTTCCTATGATAAAGATCACGATCAAGGCTACCGGCAATTTAATCGCCTTTTTAAAACTACCTCTTTTAAGCCCGAACCCGAAGGTGAATGCTGCAACAAGGGATAGCAGAGATAATATTCTATACATCCAAAGGGTCACGTGAACATCCGTATATCCTGCCCCATAAACAACACCTCTGCTTGAATATAACAGCTCAAATTGTCTTAAGAAAAAATCGAGCGAAAGCATCACAAAGAACAAAGCTCCAACTATGATGAGAGGCCCCTTCGAAAAATGTATAAGCTCCTTTATCTTAGGGTCATCACTGCTATGGGATTGATAATCATCATCCAAGCTTTGGATATTAACACGCTCCTTAAACTTATGACCCATGTTGCCAAATATTTCGGATGCGCTGTGAATATAATCGGAGCGAGTCGAAGACCCCGCTTCCACTGCAATAAGTATTACATAATGTATCACTATGAGCACTGCAATAAACAGCATCGCTACCAGGATTATGCTTGCAAGTGATTTTAAAAAATCAAGTTTAAACGCAAAAAATGAAATGTCCAGTCCGAAAAACGGATCTTTGATTGAAAATGATTTTGCATGTGAAAACTTAAGAAATTTAAACCAAAGCTGACCTATTGCAAACACCGTTATCCCGATGGAGTATACAAATGTAATAAAAAGCTCCGCACGTTTAACAAGCCTTTTTCTCACATCATCTATTATTTTACCGCTATCTATAAATTGGAACTTCAATGCACGCAGGCAAACGTTCGAAACCAAAAATACCAGCAAAAATATGGGCACCCCTAGAATTGCCTTGGTAACCCATTCCTTCCAAAAGACGTTGTTATATCCCAGGCTATCGAACCAATAATAATCTGTAATAAACCGTGGCAAAAGCAATAGGATTAACAATATCGCTATAACTACCAGCTCAATGATCGTTGCCTTTTTGGATCTAAATAGCCTCTTCACTTTTTCTCCTGTATCTTAACTCGGGATTCCGCCTGCCGCTCCTAACTACCCTTGGATTACATTATCTATAGATGCGATCTCCTCTTTTCGCATCATGCGTGCATTATATTATTGATTTGTATTATTGGGCTGCTGTGGTTGCTGCGTGTTTTCTTTTGTCGGCTTTGAATTATCAGTACCGTTTGTTTTGTCGTTTTGAGTATTCTGATTATTTTGGTTATTTTGGTTGTCCTTATTATTCTGGTTGTTCTGAGTATTTTCATTTTGATCTTTCACCTGATCACTTTCCTTGGTTGAACCGGTGAGCTTCTGTACCATTCCGACTACTTTTGTGAAATACGCATCCGCATAACCACCTAACTTGGATTTCGGAGCAAACATCTTAACTCCTATGAGCGTACATTGCATTGCCAACGCAATGATCAACAATATAATTATTATCCTGAAAACCACAATGCCTTTGCCCTTTTTCTTTTTGCGCTTAGGTCTTTCCCTCGGTTCCAGCTCATCATCGTAATAATCGTCCGCCATATCTCCTGCTTCCATATCATATCCCATATCTTCCTGTCCGTCGAAGAAATCATCTTCCGTGTTTTGGTTTTGCCTGTCATCGAAAAATAATTTCCTGGCTGTCATCATCTCGTCTATCTGATTATCAAACTTTTCGCTCTGTATCATCTGAGTGAGTTGCTGACGGTTTCTTTCCTTTTCAGTTTGCTGATCCGGTGCAAATATCAAAGTGTCCGTAAGGCTATCCGGTTTATCACCTGCATCCACATCGTCAATACCGAATGCAAGCTCTTTTTCGGAAGCGCTGTCGGGTGCTCCCGACATTTTTTCTTTGTCTGAAAAAACGGACAGATCATATCCGTCGCCTTCCGTATCAGGTGCAGGTTCCGTATTGAAATAATGCTCTTCCTTACCTTCAGGAGCCTTTGCATCAGCCGCAGAAGCGGTGCCTTCCCTCTCATCATAAATCTTATCCATTATTTGTCTGAAGTCTTTATTTTCTTCATTTTTTATAAAGTTTCCGTCTACGCTTGGCTTTTGCGCAGCTCCGCATTTATTACAAAATTTACTGTTTTCCGGTAATTCACTACCGCATTGTGTGCAAAACATACAACTCTCCATTTCAACGATACAATTGTTTTCCAATTATACTATAAAACTAAAGAACTCTCAAGAGCTCTACATCTTAGCCGGTTAGATTACTCTATGACGATTCTATGGTAAACCTTTTTCCCCTTTTTTATAACCAAGCTGTTATCGGAAAAGTCACCTTCCGTTATGATTCGCTTGCCGTCCTCTACCTTTTCATCTCCTATGCTGACTCCGCCTTGCTTTACCAGTCTAAAACCTTCGCTGTTACTTGATATCAAGTCCGCTCTCTTCATTAAATCAATGAGCCCAATGCCACTTTTCGCCTCGTCCTCTGTGATGACAGTCGTAGGTAAATTTACAAGATCGCCTTCTCCGCTAAATGCCGCCTTAACCGCTGTTTCCGTATTTTTTGCAACCTCTTCTCCATGCACGAGCTTAGTCACTTCATACGCAAGTACTTCCTTGGCCTTATTTATATTCTCGCCTTTTTCACAGGTCATGGCTTCAATTTCTTCTATCGGTAAGAATGTAAGCATCTTCAAGCATTTCTTGACGTCTTCATCTTCCACATTTCTCCAGTATTGGTAAAACTCGTATGCGCTAGTCTTATTTTCGTCGAGCCAAAGTGCTCCGCTTGCCGTTTTGCCCATCTTTTTCCCCTGACTGTTTGTAAGCAATGAAAATGTCATGCCGAATACCTGTCCCTGCTCTTTACGCCTCACAAGATCAACTCCTGCAAGTATGTTCGACCATTGATCATCTCCGCCGAATTGCATCTTGCAATCCAGATTCCTGTACAATACCAGAAAATCGTACGCCTGCATCAGCATATAGTTAAACTCAAGGAAACTCAAGCCCTTTTCAAGACGCTGCTTAAAGCACTCCGCCGACAGCATTCTGTTCACCGAGAATTGACTGCCTATCTCTCTTAAGAAATCTATGTAGTTTAAGTTCATAAGCCAGTCCGCATTGTTTATGGCTATAGCCTTGTTATCTGAAAAATCTATAAATCTTTCAAAGAGCTTCTCAAACTTTCTGCAGTGCACTCTCACCGTCTCTACCGTCATCATTTTACGCATGTCCGTACGTCCTGACGGATCGCCTACCATGCCGGTACCTCCACCTACCAATACTATAGGTGTATGCCCGAATTTTTGCATATACATCATGATTATTATTTGCATGAAATGCCCTACATGCAGGCTATCCGCCGTCGGATCGAAGCCGATGTAAAATTTGATTTTCTGATTTGCAAGTAATTCTCTAATTTCGTCTTCGTGAGTCGTTTGCTCTATAAAGCCTCTTTCTTTAAGTACATCAAATACATTTTCGTGTTTGCTCACTTCATCAGGTATAATAAACATTTTTCTCCTTTGCTAACTTCTCTATCCGTATCCCTACTATTATTTAGTACCGTAAATTCTATCGCCTGCATCTCCAAGACCCGGTACGATGTATGCATTTTCATTTAACTTTTCATCCTTTGCCGCAACATAGATGTCCACATCAGGGTGTGCATTTTGAAGCGCATCTATACCTTCGGGCGCAGCAATTAAAAACATTGCCGTTATTTTTTTGCCGCCGTGTTTTTTTACAAAATCTATTGCGGCTATAGCGCTTCCTCCGGTAGCGAGCATAGGATCCACTACAAATATTTCTCTATCTTCAATCTTTTTAGGTAGTTTGCAATAATACTCTACAGGCTCGTGCGTATCCGGATCTCTATACAGTCCTATGTGTCCAACTTTAGCCGTAGGTACAAGTGTCAACATACTATCCACCATTCCAAGCCCTGCTCTTAATATGGGCACCACCGCAATATCCTCTCCGTCAAGTACGCTACCTACCGTATCGCAGATCGGCGTGGTGATGTTTATGGATTTAAGCTTAAGTTTCTTAGTCGCTTCATATCCCATTAATATTGCTATCTCCTTTGCCAAAATCCTAAAGGCATTAGTATTTGTAGATTCGTCCCTCAACATGCTTATCTTATGCTTTATAAGCGGATGTTCCATAACGTGTAATTTACCCATTTTGCACCTTCCCTTTCTGTTGCATTTAATGCATTCTACCTATAAATTTTCTCCATATATAATAATGGTACTTAAGTTTACCTTAAATACCATCTATCATATCTATTCGCCTTTTATGCCTGCCGCCTTCGAATTTCGTTTCAAGCCAGCTTTCCATGATTCTTTTGGCTTTTTCGACATCTAACAATCGTCCTCCAAGTGCCAGCATGTTTGCATCATTATGCCTCCTTGACAACTCTGCCATGTTTTCATCCATGCAGAGCGCACACCTCACACCTCGCACTCTGTTGGATGCGATGCTCACGCCAATACCCGACCCGCAGCACACTATGCCTCTATCAGCTTTGCCTTCTGCTACAAGTAACGCCGCTTCCTTCGCATATACAGGATAGTCAACGGAGACTTCAGCATCATTCGTGCCGAGATCAAGAATCTTGTAGCCCTTATCTCTAAGAACCGCAGCCAACTCATTTTTAAGGTTTGCTCCTCCATGATCCGCCGCCAGTACAACTATCATTCTCTTCCTCCGAAACTACTTATATATCCTAATAAGTATACCACATTTTTGCTACCCCTGCGGTCCATTTTCTCCCTCCTTACAATTTACCCATAGGTTCCCTTACAACATCCTCTATAAGTTTTGACATTTCTGCCACAACCATCTTTACCGGGGTACAAATTGTACCCCACTTCAAACTAAGTTGTTCATCCCTACTTCTCATCCTTTTTATGTATTGCTTTGGATCTTTACTTATTTCATCCATTCCATTTACCTCCTTCATTTTTCTCTAAATATTTTATGTTTCCATTATACTACTAATGAGAAGAACTATTTCGTGCTTTATCCACTTCCTTTTCTCGGTAAACTTTAAACCTCCCGCCTCAGTAGGACTATGTACATTTGGCTATAAAAAGTCAATAATGGCGAGAATAATCTCACCATTATTAAAGGTTTGACACCATATCAAATTATTATTAATATCCTCTATCCTTACATGCGTATTGTCAAACTCCCCACTCGCAATTACTTTGTTGGGTATTATACATTTTCGAAAACAACCCGTTATTTGCAAGCAGTTCTTCGCCTTTCCCTTCTTCTATAACCTTCCCGTTCTCAAGCACCACAATATGATCTGCATGGAGAATGGTACGTAGCCTGTGCGCTATTACTAAAACGGTCTTTTGGGCTACAAGCCTATTAATCGCTTTTTGAACGAACACCTCGTTTTCAGGATCAAGCGATGCGGTCGCTTCGTCAAGTATTACAACGGGCGCATCTTTAAGCAAAGCCCTTGCTATTGAAATACGCTGTCTTTCTCCCCCTGAAAGCGTCGCTCCGTTTTCACCGAGCATGGTTTTATACCCGTCCGGAAGTTTTTCTATAAACTCGTCGCAACAAGCCGCCTTGGCTGCTGCTTTTATTTCTTCCTCACCTGCATTGAGGTTTCCAATACGAATATTATTTTCTATAGTATCATTGAAGAGAATAACATCCTGGAATACGAAGGAAAAATGCTTCATTAAATATTCAGGATCGAGATCCTTTACATTCACACCTCCTACATTAACCCTTCCATCATCTGCATCCCAAAATCTCGCTGCAAGCTTCGAAATAGTACTTTTACCGCTGCCTGAAGGTCCTACAAGCGCTGTAATTTGCCCGGGTTTTGCTGTGAAGCTCACTTCATTGATCACGTTTTCCTCACCGTATGCAAAACTCACATTATCAAAAGATATATCCATATTTTCAATCGGAATACCGACTTCTCCCGTCATTGCTTGGCTTTCCATCAAAGCACGAATGCGCTTAGAAGAAGCTTTCAAATAAAGTATATCCGGCAACAAGGTCAGCACTGTAAGGATAGGACCGTAAATTCTACTTACAATTATCAAAAACATAAGCAAGACCAGAAAATCGATCCGCCCTGCGGTTAGCAGATACACACCCACGAAAACAGTGATACCGATGCCCGATCTAAGCAACATTGATGACAATGCCATGACAGAACCTGAAGCGAGCTCTATGCGAATAGCCACTTTTCGCAATTCTGTGAAAGCCTCATCAAGCTTTTTGTATTTCTCTCCACCTAGGTTGCAGGAACGTATCACTTTAATACCGTCCAGATACTCTTGGGATTGTTTTTCCGATGCAAGCTTTGCGGAAATATGTTTTACAAACAAGCGGTTTTGAAGCTTACGACTCATCCAAAAAACGAGCGCCGCAATCGGAAGCATAGCAAATATGGATAACGCCATCCTCCAATCAAAAAACGCAAGACATATTAAGACAAACACTGAGGATGCTATGTTCGCAAGAAGCTGCGGCACGATACTTGAGGTAGCCGTTTCAATATTCGTACAGTCCGTCATAATATTGGAAGATAACTCGCTCAAATCTCTTGCGTTAAAAAAGCTCATAGGGAGCTTCAGCATTTTCTCCGCTACACGAAGTCTGGTTGCCTCTGACTGATTATAAGAAAATACATATGTTTTCAAATAGTCATGCTTTGAAAGCAAAAAGACTATAATAAAGGCTACTATACCGGCTCCAAACAGTATCCATATTTTATTCCAGGAAACATCTTCCCCGATTAGAGGTTTTAAAACCTCTATGCATAGCCTTATAGTAATCATGAAAGGAATCATCAACGAAAGGCTTGTAAAAAAGCAGGATACCGCTGCAGCTCTCAGCCCTTTTTCTGCATCTTTATCTAATAACAATGAATTTCTAAACATCTTCATAAGGCAACCTCCTCCTTTCCTATCCCCCATTCTAAGGATTGCGTGTATCTCATCCACATGTCCGCATACACACCCTTTGCCTGTAAAAGGTCTGAATGCGTTCCGCTTTCAACGAGCTTTCCTTTATCCATCACCAAAATATTATCGGCATCTTTTATGGTTCCGAGTCTATGGGCTATTATAATAACCGTTCTTCCCTTCATGAGCTTACACAAAGCAGTCTGTATAAGTCTCTCGTTTTCAGGATCCGCAAAAGCTGTAGCCTCATCCAAAACCAAAATAGGGGTATTTCGAATAATCGCGCGAGCAATAGATATGCGTTGAGCCTCGCCCCCTGACAAATGAACCCCTCCTTCTCCGAGCACCGTATCATAACCATTAGGAAGGCTCTCGATAAATTCATTGCAGCAGGCCGCTTTCGCCGCCCTGACAACTTCTTCATCCGATGCTTCAGGAATACCTATTTTAATATTATCCCGAATACTTTGGTTGAAGAGATACACGTCTTGAAAGACCAAGCTAACCTGACGCATTAAATCACGTTCCGTCATTTCACGTATGTCCACATCCCCTATACATATCCTGCCTTTTGATACATCCCAAAACCTGGGTATTAAGTGGGCTATTGTACTTTTACCTCCTCCGGAGGTACCGACAATGGCGGTAACGCCCCCTTCCCGTGCGGTAAAGCTTACATCTGACAAAGCGAGAGTATCGTCTCTGCTATATGAAAACGACACATCTTGAAACGAAACCGTTCCATCACTTGGCTCTTTACCTTGCCTTGTTTCAGCTAATTCCGGTAATGCCATCATTTCATCAAAACTTTCGACTCCACCTGAAACCCTCATGCTGGAAGAGGATACATATAGGAATTTATGAAGTACGGAAGCTATAGCGGGCGCAAGTATAAGGTAAAAGATAAAATTCAGCAAAAAATCATTATAATCACTTGTCGCTTTCCCGATTAAAATCCCCACAGGAATGAGGAAAAGATAGATATTATTAATGAGCGTCATAAAGGATGCTGTTGAATTTTTCCACTTCATCGTATACTTCAACATAAATTTTGTGTATGCCGTGATTGCACCTTTCAATTGCTTAAATGAATGTGCGGTTTGCCCAAAAGCCTTGAGAACCGGCATCCCTCTTACATATTCAACAGTAGCTTCCGTCATATCAGCGGTGTTTTTTTGTAACTTCGACATGAGCTCTGAGTTTGAAGAACCCATAACTATCATTTGAATACCGAAAGCTATTATAATCGCTATGAAAGAAGCAAGACCGAATCGCCAGTCAAATACAAATAAAATCGCAAGCAAAACTACCGGCGCAACAAAGGCGGCCACCATATCAGGATATGTGTGAGCCAGGAAGTTTTCCATTTTTTCAATATCCTGATTTAATACTTTGCGAAATCGCCCGCTTCCAATATTAAGGTGGAAGCCAAGCGGAATTTTTGCAATATGTTCCGTCAATATCATTTTCAGTTTATACTGCGTCCCAAACGCAGCGAGGTGTGCGCAGATTGAAGAGCTTAAAAATAAAATCACATCGGCCGCAATACCTATAATCGCAATTACCCCATATCCCAAAACCGATTCAATATTAAGCTTATTAAATTCTGGATAAACGGAAATTACATCTCGAATGACATAATAAACGGCAACATAGGGGACAAAGGAAGCAATTGCAGCCAGCGCCGCCAGTACGCCGCTGACCGCAAGAAGCCATTTGTGATCTGAAGCCAGTTCAAAAATGCGAGACATTCCACTCTTTGGTTTTTTCTCTTTCATCACTTCATCTCCTTAAGTAAACCTGCTTTAACAAGATGTTTTTTGAAAACACTGCGAGCCAATACCGTTCCTAATATCGCCGTGACAACGGTTGTAGCTAAGGCTACGGCAAGGTAGGGTCCACTGATAAATTCAATTAATCTGGCCATAAATTTTCCGTTAATACTATTCCCCTCAGCAACTTTAAGATAATAATCTTTCATGACGAGGAACGGTATATACGAGCCGACGGCCGTCCCGAGCATTAAAATACAGTAACCTATGACCTCTCGGGCATAACTCCTGTAATGTCCGCTTCTTGCGATAAATTCTGCGATAATCGAACCTATGATTACCGCTGCAAGTATTGGCCAACCGCTACCCATGACGAACATAACGAGCCCGAACAAAACCCCGAACAATATGATCGCCCCGGTTTTAGGAACCTTTGCCCGAAGCAACATGTACACGGAAGCGGATATGAAAGAACCCAATGCAACACCAAACGGTAAGGTGTAGATGGTCATACTCATGACCATGATACATGCCATAAAAAGCACGATAAATATAACGGTAAAAATGCCAAGATTGATAAAATCACGGCCGCTCGGTTTAGTACCGACAGTAGTTTTGTTTTGATTCATTTGAAATCCTCCTAACTTTTTATTCCCAATTTATATCTACAGGGACATGATTCGTGTACAAACGAGATTCAGGAATTCATTATCATGAGAAATCACGATAATGGCTTTTTTCTTAGAAAGTTCCTTAAGCATATTTGCTACACGGTTCATATTCCCAAAATCAAGCCCACTCGTAGGTTCATCAAAAAGTAATATCCTTGCGGGTGATAAAGCCGCAAGCGCTATACATAGGCGTTGCTTTTGCCCGCCCGACAAGGAAAGCGGATGTCTATCCCTGACATCTGTAAGTTCTAAAACTGATAATATCCTCCGTACCTCATCAGAATCCGGAGTGTCGCCGGAAGCTGTGAGCGCCATTTCTCCGACTACGCTGTCACTAAACAACTGATAGTTCGGATCCTGCATCACAAGAAAAACGATCTGCTTCCTCATACGAACGTCCATCAGTTTACCCGCAAAATAAATATCTCCTTCTTTTTCTTTCATAAGCCCGCAGATCGTTCTTGCCAACGTAGTTTTCCCGATGCCGTTTTCGCCGATTATCCCAACAATATCCCCGTAGTCTGCCGAAATATTGGCGCTACTGAGAACAATCTTTCCGCTACGTTTAACCGTAAGATCCCTTACCTCCAATGCCGGTATTTTTGTAGGACAGCTTATGGGCGAAGCCTGAGCCTCAACATCATATAACGTACGAAGTCCCATGCTGTTAAGCCTTTCCACAGATGCGTTCGCAAGCCGATCCATCTCATAAAGTCCAATCAACCTACCCTCATGAATTAATGCCACTTGATCCGCAACGTCTCTAAGATAATAGAGGCGGTGCTCAGAGATTAATAAAGTCTTACCGCTATTTTTAAGCTGTAAAAGAAGGTCGCGAAGCCTTGAAGTTGCAATCATATCAAGATTCGCAGAAGGCTCATCCAAAACATATACCTCCGGCGACAGTGCATATATACTGCCAAATGCAATCCTCTGTTTCTCACCCCCCGAAAGTGCAAAGATATCCCTCCCGCGCAAGCTCTCCAAATTAAGATCATCTACCGTCTGCTCGTAACGCATATGCATTTCTTCATATGCGACTCCACAATTTTCCATGCCAAAAACGATTTCGCTGTCAGTGTCCGTATTAAAAAATTGTGTTCTCGGATTTTGAAATACAGAGCCTACCTTTGCGGCCAACTCATGTGGTTCTCGTCCGGAAATATCTTCTCCGTCTATTTTTATAGTTCCTGAAAGCTCTCCTTGGTAAAAGCTTGGAATCAATCCGTTGATAATCCTTGTAATGGTCGTTTTGCCACATCCTGAACTACCGGAAAGCACCAAACATTTGCCTCTATCCACTTTAAGGGAAATATCTTGCAATGCTTCTTTTTCCATCTCTGTATAGCGAAAACTTACTCTATCCAATTCAACCAATTCACCACCTCCAAACATTTGCTCGAAATAGCAACACGGAAATCAGCATAGCTGCAAATATAAAGGTCAAACAGATGTCTTTAAAAGTTATGCCCAGCTTTATGAATGCCGTTCTGGGCGCCGGATTATCCAATCCTCGAGTAATCGATGCCGCTGAAAGTTCCTCTGCAATTGTGGACGCGCGCACCAAGAGCGGTGTGATAAACCCTTCAAAGACGAGTGCGGGGCGCAGTCTTAAGTTCCTTAAAGAAAACCCTATTCCCCTAAGCGACATAGCATCTCGCACATGTGAGACCTCTTCCTTGACTGTAGGGAAAAACCGCATCGCAACCGCAAAGGTGATGACGAATGCACGGGGCATCTTCATCGCATAGAGACCTGTAACCATTTCACTAACCGGCGTAGTCTTTAGAAACGTTTGACCGTAGAGCATGATTGGCATGCACATCCTTATACATAAAACAACCATTAAAATCATGCTGCTCAAAATGGCGGGGACATACTTTGAAAAAGCAACAAACAACAGTAGAAAAACATAGACGCCGGCGAATTTCACCACCTTTTTTCCTTGTCCGAGAAGAAAAGAAAGCAGGCACACTATGACGAATACAATGCTTCCATATACAACATCCTTTGCGGCAAACGCTACCGCACTGATGAGTATTAACAGAAAAAATTTATGACGCACATCGAGTTTCAAACCGCCCATCCCCCTTGAAAATTTAACGTGTTAATGCTAAAATCACATTAGTTAACCATGGCTACATCGAAAGTATATTACACCCTCATCCGTTTGAGCAATAGATTGGTTGTGTATATGTCCGGTCTCAAAAGAAATATGTCTAAGAGAAAAAGAGGCGGTTTGTTATGATAGATATAATAAATTCCATGTGCAATGACATGGGAATGATAAAGAATAATGATAATAACCTTTTTGGCTGCGGTTCCTTATTTCAGGGAGATGGCCATACTACTCAGGGGTATTTTTGGTTTTTGCCTCATGGAGATAATTTCATAATTACAAAATGCGATTTTTACTTTCTGAAAAATACCGAGCTTACAATGCCGAATGATTCCCTCTATATCTCGCTTCGTCTTGAGTATGCAAAACATCTTCCTCCGGGCAAAATCATGGCCTACCTCGAAGAAAATGGCACCCCAATACACACTTTAATGCCTAAGGGAAGTCGGGTTGCCTACACTGAAGTTCTATACTCTCCGTCGTTTTATAAAATGCAGCTTAAGAATCTTTTTACAGCTCAGAATGCAAGTCCGCTCGAAATTTTGAAAAACATGGGCGGTGAACACAATTGGTCAGCCGAAATTATGAACGTTCTTAAGAAAATATACGCTTGTTCTTTAAGCGGAATGTCCGCAGAGCTATATTACATCGCCGGCGCCTACGCTCTGATGTCGGCGGTGATCGAAATGGGAAATGGGAGACTCCCTAAAAAGAGCACGGACTATAAGAGTATCGTGCGTGTGATTCAATATATAGATGATAATTTTTCGCAAACGATAAAATTGGCGGAGCTCTCAAGATTAGCGAATATGAGCGCAACAAAGCTGAAAAAATTATTCAGGCAATTTACAGGATGCACCATTACTAAATATATTTTATCGAAGAAAACCGACTACGCTTCGCATCTATTGGCTGATTCCGATTTGTCCATAGAAGAACTTGCAAAGAAGGTAGGTTTTGACACCGTCGCCGGTTTTTCCACCTCATTTAAGAAACAGACAGGCATCCCTCCGTCTGAATATAGAAAACAAATTGGGTTTAATTGTTTGAAAAATCCGTCGGAAATCAAAAATCTTACATTTGAAAACAATAATACCGAATAAATCCGTCTATTTCGTTACGGATATGCTTCTACTTATTGTGCCCGGCAAAACTGAACCACGGTATTATTCTATTTACCCGCTTGCAGTAACATGCATACTCGTCTCCGAATTTTTCGAGCAAGCATCTTTCTTCGGTACGCTTTAGTCCCACTGTCAACACAGCCCAAAATATTACAGGCAATATGAGTAGCACCAAGTTGGCCACCGTTATCAAAGCCCCTGTAAATACGATAATGAACGCCGAATAGATAGGGTTTCTCATTGCCGTTATAATCCAATGCCAATCCCAATGCCGTCACAACAAAGCAACTAAGCACATATACAGGGCCTATACAAAAGACCGGCAAATTGTTATCATCCTTATGCATAAAATTTTCTCCAAAAAATCGAGCTCCCTAAACGCAGAAGCTCGAAACTTTAAATGGTGGAGATGAGGAGAGTCGAACTCCTGTCCAAAAACCTATCCACAAAACTTTCTTCGAGCGTAGCCAAACTTTATTATTTCGCTGATCCCTTACCCGTGTTGGCAAGGTAAAAGATCGCTAATCCGTGAATGAACATTTTGCTACCGGACACTCACAAAATGCTTCCTGCATAATTGACACTTCATGCATAAGCTGCAGGAGACTCATACGAAGTGGCAAGCTGCTTAGGCAGCAAATGCTAATTTGTTTGTTTTTCCGTTTATTCTTAACGTGCCCATTTTAACGAAGACTGAGCAATCTTCGGCTCGCTTATCTTGCTTCAAAATTCCTGTCGAAACCATGACATCCCCAAAACAATCCTGCATATCGATGTCACATCTATGTTACCACATATAGCAGTATCCTATTCATTATCAATCCGATAAATCTCTATCCACCTGCTCGAATTCCGCTATAATCTCTTCGCTCGGAGCCTCCGTGATAAGGCTTACTATCACTATAACGAGGCTAGCCACTATAAATGCAGGCAACAGTTCGTAAATTGCAAAAATTCCGCCAAGCGGTGCTATTAGATATTTCCACACGAACACCATAATGCCTCCGCTTATCATGCCGGCAAGGGCACCGTTTCTGTTCGACCTCTTCCAAAAAAGCGCAAACAATACGGTGGGTCCGAACGTGGCTCCAAACCCCGCCCACGCAAACGATACTATCTTAAATACCGAACTCTCAGGGTCCCTTGCCAAAAACACTGCTATCACCGCAATCACAAGCACGGTAAACCTTGCCATCAGCATTGCCGACTTCTTTGATAACTTTATACCGAAGAAATCGTTTACGATGTTTTCGGAAACACTCGAAGATGCCGCTAATAACTGCGAATCCGAAGTGGACATCGTACAAGCCAGTATCCCTGAAAGTATGAGTCCTGACATGAGAACTGCAAAAAAGCCGTTTTTGCTGAGAAGCAGCGCAATATCTATAATCAACTTCTCCGATTCGCCGGGCTTCGTGTAGGCTCCTATTGCTCCCGCCTTTGTCATTCCAAGCCCGATTATTCCGATTGAAATAGCAATAAACATTGAAATCACTACCCATACTGTAGCGATTCTTCTTGAAAGCTTTAACTTGTCACGATCTTTAGTGCCCATGAACCTGAGAAGCACGTGTGGCATTCCAAAGTATCCGAGCCCCCATGCGAAATTTGATGCAATAGTAAGTATGGACATGGAATTCCCTTTTCCCGTATTTAAATCATAGCTGCTCAACAGACTCAAATATCCTTGTAATTTATCCGTATTTGTGGCTACATTGTCGAATCCTCCGGCTGCATACAAACCAAAGAGACTCACAACTATAAGTGCAGCCGTCATTATAATGCTTTGGATCAAGTCCGTGGTGCTCGCAGCTAAAAAACCGCCAAGAGCAGTATATGCAACGATGATAGCAGCGCTTCCTATCATGGCGTATACATACGGTATATTAAACATAACGGAAAACAACTTACCGCATGCGGCAAATCCTGATGCTGTATACGGCACAAAGAAAATTACGATCAAAAGCGCTGCTATTGCCAACAAGGCATTGCTCTTATCCCGATATCTATTGCTGAAGAATTGCGGTATTGTAATTGCATCTCCCGTAACTGCCGTATAGTGTCTTAGCCTCCTTGCAACTAGCAACCAATTTAAGTATGTGCCCAAGGCAAGCCCTATAGCCGTCCATCCGGCTTCAGCAATCCCCGATAGGTATGCAACCCCCGGGAGCCCCATCAAAAGCCAGCTGCTCATATCTGAAGCCTCTGCGCTCATAGCGGTTACAAGCGGCCCTAATTTTCTGCCACCTAAATAAAAATCGCTTGTATCCGAATTATGCTTGGAATAATACACTCCTACAAGCACCATGAATACCAGATACGCAGCCATAACCATCAAAACACCGGCTGTAATTTTCGTCATACTGAACACTCCTTAAATAAAAAATAATACCGTAAAATAATGTCGTTATAATTCGTCGTATTTATCATATAAGTCGGAAATTTCAAGCAACCTTTGCGCAACCTTCTCATCCGATTTATACTTATTAAAAAGTCTCTCCGCCTTTTCTATCCTCGCTAATCCGAAATCTATATTTTCATCAATGCCTATGCCTGCAAGATAACACTTACCAAGCCTCAGGCAACTCTCAGCAATATCCAGCTCCTCCGCATTAAGAACAGCATAATCATAGGCTTTGTAATACAAAGTGAATGCTACGTTCTCGTCTTTTTTTACAAACTCACCGTCCATATAACAATCGCCGAGTTTATACGTGCATTCCGCATCCTGCCCCTGTATGCTTCCAAGCAGATAGCTCGTAAACCTTTCCTCAGGCGATAATGATTTCAAGTACTCCCTATCTTCTTCTCTGAGCATCCAACTTCACCTTAACAACTAAATATTCTCTTACGTCCAATATTTGAACGAACATCAACTATTATATCAAATTATTTTCCTTTACGAATAATTTATGTGCCTTGCCACGTTTTTTATTCGTAAATGCGTATCACCTCAAAATGCCTTTTCAAATTAAAGTTGCCACAGTATGCGCTGCGATGCTCACTTTACCCGTACCCAAAATTGAATAAATTAATTAATTTTAAAAGACGTTCGACTGCCAATGCAACCTACCCACCTTATACCATATAACTTCAAATCCAAGTCGTCGCAGTGTGTGCTGCGGTGCACACCTCACCTTTAAACAATAATTATTAATCAAGAAACGCAGAAAGCCCTCAAAATATTGAAATATAGGTTACAGCAGTATCGCTGCGCGCTTAAATTTAAATCACAATCAAATAGCGAAAGCTCCCGTGAGGGAGCTTTCTTAAGGTTTTGAGGATAAACCGGATTTTTTATCTAAATGTCTTCGTTATCGTACGTCCATAGTACTTAAGCTTGCCGATTTTCTTGAATGCACGTATGGTGAACGTGTATTTACCCTTCTTCTTAGGCAATTTGATGCTTCCTACCATGAAGTTCTTGAACTTCTTCTTGCCCTTCTTAAGCTTTATAGCCTTAACCTTACCGTTTATAACTATCTTAGCTTCATAGCCACTTGCGCCCTTCATAGCCTTAAACTTGATGTTAAGTACTCTCCTCTTCTTATTCACCTTTGCGGTAAGCTTTTCAACTGCGCCCATCATAAACGCAAAGCTGTTACCGTACTCAACCAACTTAGTATTATCAGCTTCCAGAGCCTCGAGCTTGAATGCCAGGAATTTACCCATTGGAAGCCCGGTTATGTTCGCCTTAACCTTACCTGCAGCTGCTTGCATAAGCTTATTAGCCTCAATCTCCTTTACTCGCTCCTTAAACTTCTTATCATAAGGTGCAGTCACTATAACCTTGTACTTAGCCGCAGCTACGGTCTTGTTGAACTCAAGATTTACAGCTCCCTTACCTGCTACGGTAGCAGTTACACTCTTATCCTTTGGAAGTGGTGCTGCAAGTACTGCTTCAGACAGCTTTCCTATGAACGTTACCTTTGTACCGTTGTAACTTCCATCTGCATCTATAGCTCTTACCGCATAGTAGTATACTTTGCTATTGTCAGCCTTGTCATCCAAGTATTTCAAAGTGTTTCTGTTTATAGTTGCTATCTTATTGTCCTTGCTTGGTTTAAAGTCTTTATCTTCGCTTCTGAAGATTTCAAAGCCCGTGTGTAGGTCTGCCTTAGGTGGCTCTATCGTAAGCTCATAGCCTTTCGCCTTAGCTGATACCTTAAGCGCTGTCTGACCAAGCTTCTCATCATATAGACTCTTCCATACAGCGTATACTGTAATGTTACCCTTAACTCTCGTACCTCTGAAGAAGTCAGGATACTTAGCCGTCTTACTCCTAGCCCAGCCTGTGAATAGATATCCGTCACGTACAGGCGCATTATCCTTGCTCGGCATCTTAGCACCCAATGAATCATACATAGGTATTCTCTCCGCCTTAGGTGCCTTCTCGCCTCCATTTGCGTTGAAACTTACAACCACTTCATCATCGTTTGCATTTTTCTTGTATACAGGATATAGAACCATATCTCTAGTCACTACGCTCTTCTTGAAGAAGTCAGGCTTAGTTGCATCCTTCACCTTGGAATATCCCAAGAACCTATAGCCGTCCCTATGCTTCTCATGTCCGTCAAGCTTAGCGCCTATTGCCTTACCGAGAGGAACGTTCTCTATCACTTCATCTTCTTGCATGCCCACCTCAGTATACTTGATAGTTACCTTTGTAACCTCGTGCGCTTCTTCGTACACTGCATATAGCGTTGTGTTGTAATATACAGGGCTGTCCAAGTTGTAATCAGGTAGTGCAGCGAATCTGCTCTTTGAGAATCCTACGAACTTGTATCCCGGTTTTGTAAATATCTCATTTGCCACTGCAGCTTCTAGCTGTGCCTTTACCGTATTTCCTGCAGCTACATCGAATACCGCTGTAGCTCCTCCTGCAAGCACTCCTCCGTTACCGTCGAGAGTTACTTTATACATGCTGACATTCTTGCCTACTACTGCATATACGGTTGTGTCTTCCTTAACCAAGGTATCTTTAGTGAATTCGTTGCCCGGCGTTATCGTGCCCCTCTTTGCATCTTCAGCGGACTTACTCCAACCGAGGAAGGCGTATCCCGGATCCAATGGCTTGGTGTATGCCGGCATTGAAGTGCCGAATGCCTTGCCGTGTTCAATTTCCTTGGTTTCTATCAAGCTCTCGTCTTTATCCTTAAAGGTTACCTTTCTCTTTTCTGCATTCCTCCATGTAGCTGTAACCGTCATATCATCGAGAGCCTTTACCTTTTCGCCCGGCGATTTAAACTGAACCGGATTCGTACCTACTTCCACCTTCCACTTATCGAACATCAGACCTGTCGGTGCTGTGAAGGCGTTATCAGGTAATGTATAATCACTTCCTCTTACTATACCTGTCACATTCGGCATGCTGCCGCTCGCATCAGGATCTCCCTTTTCAAACCTTGCAGTTACCTTCTTGTTAGGATCTACCTCAACGTCTTTCCACTTGGCAGTTACCACTATGTCTTCATATACAGGCACCGTATTCCCAGGCATGAATCGTGCAGGCGTATTTGTACCCATCTGAACTTCCCAAGCATCGAATTCCTTATCCTTCGGTGCTGTAAATCCGTTTAACGGAAGCCTGTATTCGCTGCCCTGCTCTACTTCCTGCATAGGCATGTTGCCTGTACCTTCACCGCTTCTAAAGGTTATCTTCCTCATTTCAGCTGTGATCGTTATCTTATGCTCAGCTGTTACACCTGAGCCGTCCATTGCAGTTGCTTTTACATATGCCGTTCCCTTCTTATTGGCTACCACCAAGACTTCATTCTTACCGGCTCTCTTTACAGTAAGCTTATCGGAATCTGAAGATTCAAATTTCAATTCTTTGTTATCTGCGTACATAGGCATTACACTTGCCGTTATGTATGCACTTTCACCTACCTTGAGGTCTTCTTTACCGCTAAGCTCAACTTTTTCAACGAACTTAGCAGGCTTGATGTCCTTCTTAAACACTGCATAGAGTGTAAGATCATCCACTACAGGAAGGCTCACATCATAATCCGCTACCGGTGATCCCTGTACGTTTGACCAACCGAGGAAGGTATATCCTTCTCTTTCAAGCCCCATAGGAAGTCTTCCTACAAGCGCTTCTCCTTTATTTACCCTAAGAACCTTAGGATATCCTGTTGTATCTGTCGCTTCCAGCGTTACCGCCTTGGTTTCAGGCACTGCCTTCTCTACTGTAAACGAATAGGTATCTTCTACGCCCGATCCGTCTTTTGCCTTGGCTGTTATGCTGTAGTTTCCAGCCTTAGTAGCAACTACTCTCACGAGATTATTCTGTCTTTGTACTATCTTAACCGAAGGATCGTTTGCACTCCATTCCAATGTCTTATCGTCAGCGTTTTCAGGAAGTATGTTTGCAAGTAGCCCGAATTCTTTGTCTGTAACCTTTCGATCCGTACTTAAGTCTTCCAAGTTGATTTTCGTCACCTTATGGGTTACAGGTGCCTTTCTCTCAAATACTGCATATATCGTTATACTTTCGTCAATCTGACTTGAGCTTGTTATGTTCACATCGCCTGTAAAGGAATCTTTACTCCAGCCTTTGAACTCATAACCGTCTCTATCGATGTTCGTAGGAAGATTTGCTCCCAATGTGCTGTGGATGTCGAAGCTCATATTCTTAGGATAACCGTTTACACCCTCTGCAAGCATCCTTACATTTACCTGCTTCTTAGTGAATACCGCATATATCGGAATACTTGATGTCATCTGCGTTAGCCTGTTTACATCTATCATGCCGTTTGGTGACGTACTCCAGCCACGGAAGTCATAGTCCGTTCTGTCAAGCACATTCGGCAATGCATTTCCAAGTGCTTCTCCCTTATCTACAGTCAACTGTTTTGGATAGCCTGCTACGCCATCTGCATTCAAGGTTATATCTACCCTTGCCTTTTGCATTCCTCCGATTTCTATCTCGATCGACTTAGTAACATCGGAGCCATCTGTAGCCTTAGCCGTTACGACTACCTTGCCCTTGCTCTTAGCATATAGTCTTAGCGTACCGTCAGGGTTCTTGTGGATTAGAGCAAGTCCTTTCTTATCAATCACATAGTCGAGAGATTTGTTATCGGCATTTTTAGGAGTTATCGTAGGTATTATATCTACTGCATCTCCTACTCTTACAATGCTCTTGGACTTATTTAGCTCTATACTCTGTACCTTCACGCTAGGTGCAGTCTTCTGCTCAAATACCGCATATAGTCTTAGGTCTTCCGTTATCGCTTCGTTTTCATCAAAGTCCGCAGGATTACCCATAACCTTTGTGTATCCCTTAAACTCGCAACCTGTCTTTTGAATATTTGCAGGTAACTTGTCCTTAAGCGTTGCGCCCTTATTTATCTCGATGAGTTTTGGATAACCCGCTACTCCATCCGCCGATACCATAACTTTTACTTTATTGGACACGGATCCGGAACCTTTGCTGAGCACCTTTATCTCTATGCTTGCCTGCTTGTTTGATCCGTCCTTAGCCTTTGCCGTTACGGTGTAAGTTCCCGGGGTCACAGCCTTTATTCTTGCGAAATTGTCACCTGTCTGCTCTATCTTAAGCTTATCAGGAGCGCTGCTTTCCCACTTAAGTCGCTTATCATCTGCATCGGATGGAGATATGCTCGCTATTACATCCGCTTCATCTCCCTCTCTAATGTCCGACTTAGTCACTCCTAGAGTTATTTCAGAGATAGGTTTTGCGATTGCTCCTTGCTTGTCAAATACCGCATATACAATTGTGTCTTTATCTATCACGTTATCTCTAGTTAAATTTAGAGCTCCGAGGCTTGACTCTGTTGACCAGCCCTTAAACGTATATCCGTCTCTTACAGGGTTTGCAGGCATATTATCAAGAATTGCCTTGCCCCTCTCTACCGTTACGGACTTAGGGAAACCTGCCGCTCTATCCGCTATGAACAATACACTTACTTCATCCTTTTTAAAGATCGCATGTACTTCAGTATCTCTGCTTACCTGAGTATGCTTTGTGAAGTTTACTTCGCCGTCCTTCTCATAACTCCAACCACGGAACACGTAGCCCGGTTTTTTAAGATCCATCGGAAGCCCTGCATCAAGAGAAGTTCCTTCTTCCGCCTCAACTACCTTAGGATATCCTGTTATGCCTTCAGCATTTAGAGTTACCTTTACCTTCTTAGCCGGTTTTCTGATAACTTCCATAGCAAGTTCATTAGTAACTCCGGAGCCGTCTAAAGCTTCCGCCTTAACCTTTACGACTCCTTCACCCACAGCTTCTACCCTTGCTGCAGAATCATCTGCGTTTACTATCTTTAAGATGTCGGCTCTGTCAAGTGTAAACCTTACTCTCTTATCCGTAGCATCGGTTGGAGATACTATCGCAAGTACATCCGTAATGTCTCCAAGTTGCATCCTTAGGCTTCCTGCCGCCAGCTTTATGCTGTTTACCTTCTTAAGTATAGATCCTTGTTTTCTGTATACCGCATATACATTCATGTCCTCTTTTACTGCGGTATCTGAGAAGAAGTTTATAGGACCGTTCTTTTCCTTGCTGTATCCTAGGAAGTCATATCCTGCTCGCTCTATCCTAGCCGGCAACTTGTCTGCAAGCGTATCTCCTCTCATCACTTCAATAACCTGAGGGTAGCCCGCTACATCATCAGCATATAGTGTTACCTTTGCCTTCCTTGGTACGTTAATATCCTTCTCTTTAACCTCTATACTCGTCTCAGCCTCTACTCCCGAGCCGTCCGTTGCCTTTGCCCTTACGCTGTATTTGCCTTTATCAAGTGCCTTAAGGCTTATCATTCTATCCTTGATGCCGGTTATTTTTAGCTTATCGTTATTGCTTGATGTAAATTCAAGCACCTTGTTTGTAGCGTTATCAGGCTCGATACTTGCTATTACATCGAAGGTATCTCCCTTTTCTATGCTTGATTTTGTAACAGCAAGCGTTATGTTTTTAATCTTTGTGGATGCTGCCTGCGTTGCTTCGAACACTGCATATACCACCGTATCTTCGTTTACTACCGTATCCTCGGTAAAGTTTACAGCTCCCGTCGGTGAAATCGTACTGTATCCTTTAAACTTAAAGCCGTCCTTCTCTACCTTCTTTGGAAGTAAGTTTAATAGAGCGCTTCCTCTTTGAACAGGTACCGTTATAGGATATCCGTCTACTCCGTCAGCTCTTACCGTTACATGTACTATATCCTTTTTAAATACCGCATATATCTTGCTGTCTGTCATTACCTTGGTGTGTTTATTGAAGTCTACGCTTCCTGTGCTTGATATCGTACTCCAGCCCATGAATACATGACCCGGTTTTACAAGATCCATAGGAAGATCCGCATAGCTTTCGCCCTTGGTTACATCTACGGTCTTAGGGAATCCGGCTATTCCTTGAGCTTCCATAGTAAGCTTCACGCTTTCCTTCTTAGGCTCTACATTTATTGTTATCTCGCCGCTTACTCCTGATCCGTCATTAGCCGCTGCCCTTACTACTGCGCTTCCTCGCTTCTTAGCTGTTGCCCTTGCCGCAATCTCGCCGGTCTTATCAACCGTTAGAACACTTGGGTTAAGCGATGTGAATGTAAGATCCTTATAATCAGCATCTTCCGGGTCTATCAATGCGCCTATCGCTGTTTGATCATTAAGTTCCAGTAACGTGCTTCCTGCAAGCAATGTAATGTTCTTTATCTTCTTGTTTATTAAACCTTCCTTAATATATCTTGCATATACTTCCGTATCCTGATCTATTCTGGTGTCCTTTGTAAGTGTGGCGCCTGCGCCTCCTACAATTCTCCATTCCTTGAACCTAAAGCCTTGTCTTACAGGGTCTGCAGGCATTCTACCGCCAAGCGCTTCGCCCTTCTTAACCGTCAATACCCTAGGGAAGTTATTATCACCGTCGGCATTGAATACTACCTTAGCGTGGGTGGAAGGTATAGGTCCCGTGCTGCTGTCATTCACCTCAAATACAACCTGCTTGAACACATTTGATCCGTCAGTTGACTCTGCCCTCAAAGTATATCTGCCTTCTCTTGCTGCGTATATCCTTGCTGTTGTCAATGAAGTCTTTTCAACATTAAGGCTCGGTGTTACTGTAAACCTTATATCCTTATTGCTTGCATCTACAGGATTTACCAATGCCAGCGCATCTACATAGTCTCCTGCATTTATGTTGGTTCTTGAAAGTTGAAGATCGATGCTCTCCACCATTTTAGGGTTTTGATAATCAAATACCGCATATACTATAGTGTTTGCATAAACCAAGGTATCCCTTGTAAAGTCCACAGGTCCTGCGGCCGTATTTCTGCTCCAGCCCTTAAACACTGCGTTCGGTTTTGTAAGATCCATATCAAGCTTATCGCCTATAGCCTTACCGTCTTCTACAACAACGGTCTTAGGATATCCTACCGCATCGCTCATCATGGTTACAGTGTGCATTGTAGGTACAGGATTCTTAGGTACTACCTTTATAGTGATTTCACCGTACTTACCTGAACCGTCGTTTGCCCTTGCGGTTATCTTAAACGTACCCGCTTCCTTAGCATATGCACGTGCCGTCGTATCAGTCATCTGCTCTACAGGGAACTTATCCGCATTTTCACTTTCAAATGTCAAATGCTTTATGTCCGCATCAGATGGCGTTATCGCTGCCAGTATATTAACTCCGGATCCTACTTCTACTTCCCTCTTTGCCGCCTTAAGAACTATCTTCTCTATCTTGTTCTCTGCCTGTATACCGGGATCCCTTTCAAATACGGCGTATACGCTCATATCCTTATCTACCTTGGTATCCTTTGTAAAGTTCACATCGGAAGCACTTACAGGATTCATCTTTGTGCTCCAACCACGGAAGTTAAAGCCTACTATGTCCGGATCATCCGGCATATCAAATCCTACCGAGCTACCCTTCATAACTTCTACAGCCTTAGGATAATCTGCCGCACCCGGCGCCATGAATCTTACCGTTGCCTTATTGCTAGGTGGCGCACCCTTCTTAAGTACGTCTATTTCTATTGTCTTTTCTATGTTAGAACCATCCGTTGACTTTGCAGTTACCGTGTAGCTTCCTTCACGAAGATTGTGAACCTTTATAGCTCTTTCATTTATGTTTATTATTTTTGCATTGCTTGGCGATATGCTCCATTCAAGTGTCTTGTTCTCCGCACTGCTAGGTTCTACATCAGCAATTACATCTACTTCATCCCCGTCATATATCGTACTCTTTGACAACTTAAGGTCTATAGATTTTACCTGCTTTTCAGGCGGTACAGGGACAACCGATTTGAATACCGCATATAGCGTCATATCCGTATTTACAATATCACTGCTTGTAAAGTCCGGATCACCTGCATAGCCCATCGTGCTCCAGCCGTGGAATTCCATACCCGGCTTTGATAATCCCATAGGAAGCAAATCTCCTAATGCGGTTCCTTCGTCCACTTCCAAAAGATCCGGATATCCAAGAACGCCTTCTGCCATAAGCCATACATATGCTTTGCCTTGCGTCTTTTCTTTTACATTTATTTCAAGCTCCGCCTTCTTATTAGAGCCGTCTCTTGCAGATGCCTTTATCTTATGTCTGCCTACAGTATTTCCTCTGACTCTCAACTTATTGCCATCAATGCTTACTACTGTAAGTCCTGCATCCACATAGTATTCAAGATCCTTAAGCTTAGCTGAATTAGGTTCTACCTTCGCTATAACATCTGTTTCTTCGCCTACCTTGATCTCGTTCTTATTGCTCTCAAGCGTTATTTTTTGGATCTTAGGTTCTACGTTTACAGTGGTGTCTTCTTCGTATACCGCATATACAGACATGTCGTTTTTAACCACCGTATCTTCTGTAAAGTTGATATCCGCCTTTTTGCCTAGGATCTTCGTGCTCCAACCGAGGAACTTAAGCCCGTATATCTTAGGATTCTTAGGCATCTTACCTAGAAGTGCTTCGCCCTTTTTGATATTTACTATCTTAGGGAATCCTGCTGCAGATCCTGCGTTAAACATTACGTTTGCATCCGTCGTAGGTACTCCCGGCTGTTTGCCTTCTACTTTTACTCTGAGCCTTCCTTCAGTGCCCGATCCATCTTTTGCCTTCGCCGTAATTGTGTAGATGCCTCTCTTATGAGCTTTTACGTACGTTCTGCTGTTTCCTACATTTCTTATTTCAAGACCGTTATTGTTGCTGCTCTTCCATAGAAGTTCTTTGTTTAGAACGTCCGTAGGTTCTATTTCCGCTATCACTTCCGCCATTTCGCCCACTCTTATCATGCTCTTTGAAAGGTTTAGCGTTATCCTTGTTATTTGCTTGTGCGTCGCCCTCTTAAATATTGCAAACACCTTAATTCTGCCGGTTATTCTTGTATATTTTGTAAACTCATATTCAAGGTTAGGATCGTTCGCCCTCATGCTCCAGCCTGCAAATGTATAACCCATCTTATCAGGCGCTTCAGGCATGTTGTTGCCTAGAGTAGTATCGTAGTTTGCATATTTTACAGCATACTTCTTTATTCCGTTTACGAATGTCACCGCACACGTAACAGGCTTCCATATTGCATAGGCTGTCATATTCGATATTACAACCGTTTCTTCTGTAATATTTGCAGTTTTGGCATTCGGTTCACTCGCCCAGCCTTTGAATGTGTAGCCTCTTCTGATAGGTCTTTGTCCCGGCATATTTGCGCCTATCTTCTCACCGTCTTGTAGGTATATAGGGCTCGGCACGCTGTTTTCTTCTCCGCCGTTCGCATTAAATGTTACGGTATGCATTTCCTGCCAGATTGCAAACAAAGTTGTTCTGTATTGTATTACGCTGTCCCTAGTAATGTTAGGGCTGTATGCATTCGGATCGTCTGACCAGCCAAGGAACTTATGTCCTGCCCTTGTTGGGATCTTAGTAGGGTAGTTATCTCCAAGCTTCTCGCCTCTCACTACCTTTATAGGATCAGGCACAGATGATGCGTCTCCTCCGTTTGCATTAAAGCTTACCTCTGCAAGTTCTTTCCACACTGCATAAACTGTCGTCTCGCCTGTGACCTTTGTATCTTTGTCAAATTTATGCGCCGGAGTTAAGACTCCATTTTCAGCCTCCGTCTTTGATGTGCTCCATCCTATGAAGGTGTAATCAGGCTTTGCAGGGTGTCCTGTAGGGAATTTATCCTTAAGCGCTTCTCCGTGTAAGCACTTTATAGGTGATTTAAACGGCTCTTCAACCTCTTTATTGTCACTCATAAAGTGCACATCGTATTCCTTCTTGCTCCAGGCTGCATATGCCGTTACATCATCTGTTATTACCGTATCCTTATCTATCTTATTTTCATCTGTAATAACGCCTTTATCGGCTTCTGCCTTTGATAAAGTCCAGCCACGGAATTCATGGTTTGCCTTTGTAGGCTTATCTTTAGGGAATTTTGCCCCAAGGCTCGTGTTATATTCTGTATCTACCTTTCCCGGTACGCTTCCGAGGCTTCCACCGTTTGCATCGAATGTTACAGTCGATACATCCTTTTTCTTAAACGCCGCATAAACTACCGTATCCTTGTTTATTTCCGTATCCTTATTTACTTCATTTGCGCTTGTTACTATGCCAAGCTCAGCTTCTGCTCTGTTGCTTGTAAATCCTACAAGCATTTTCCCCGCTTTTCTTGGAAGGGTTTTAGGGAATCTGTCTCCTAATTTTTTGCCTGTTTCTACGTAAACAGGTTGCATGTCAGGCACTCCGCCCATCACATCAAATTCTACCTTGTACGCAGATCCTTCATCCTTCCATACTGCATACGCAACGGCGCTGTCATCAAATACTGTCTCGGCTGTGATGTTAGGTTCGCTTGCACTGGCTTTATCCGCATAGCCAAAGAAGGTCTTACCTGATCTTTCAGGTATCTCTGAAGGGAATCTTGCTCCAAGCGCCGTACCTCTTTCAAGAATTACGCTAGGATCCGCTCCCTTGTATGATCCTCCGTTCGCATCGAATTTTACTCCAATAGTGCTGGAGTCTCCTTCTTTCCATATCGCATATAGCGTTTCGGATTTTGTAAATATCGTATCGCCTGTAGCTTCAGGAGCTCTTGCATGTTTGTTATATCCCCAACCTATGAAGGTGTAGCCTTCTCTCTTAGGATCCATGTTCGATACGTTTGACGGAGTGTGTACAGGGAAGTCCGCCCCGAGCGCCTCACGTTCATATATTTCTTTGCTTTCAGGGATGCTTCCGAGATTACCGCCGTTACCGTTGAACTTAATTGTTATCTTGGATCTTTCCTTCCATACTGCATATACTTCCGTCTCTACATTCGGAACCAAAGTATCTCTGGTAAATTCATGTCCCGGTGTAATAAGTCCTGTATTTGCATCTTCGGGCTTCGTACTCCATCCTATAAAGTCATATCCCTTTCTGGTCGGTTGCTCTGTAGGGAATTCATTTCCCAGGCTGGTTCCTGTAAGTCCGTCCACTTCAGGCGGTACTCCGTTAAGATTTCCACCCGTTGCATGGAATCTTACCTTCGCAGGAACTCTCTGTTCGTATATTGCATATACGGTAACATCTTCTGTTATCGCCTCATTTTCGTTAAATTCTCCATCGCCCTGCGTGTTCTTATCCTTGCTCCAGCCTTTAAACGTGCTTGCGTTTTTCTGAGGTTTTTCTTCTGGGAGCACTCCTCCGCTCGCTCTTATGGATTTTCCTATCTTCGCTATTTCATGATTTCTGAAGCTCTCTCTATCACCGCTGTTTACATCGAATATTACCCCTGCATAAGCATCCTTACGGTATATATTGAAGGCAACGTTCTCTCTTCCACCGGCGTTTACCGTATAATCACTGCCCAGATTTAAAGTTTCCTCTTCAACCGCTGCAGGAGAGCCTTTTTCAAGTCTTACCACCTTAAAGTCTGAGTTTACACCTCCCATGGTGGTAGTAAGCCCCATAGGCGTTTTTAGATATACTAAATTATCACAGTTTACAAACGCATCAGCCGCATTTGACAGCCCTGCCCCTGTAAACTTCCACTTGCTGAGATCCGCCTCTTTAAGCTTACTCTCATAAAACGCCTCACGCATACTCTCGAGGTTGCCGAAGTTCCACTTACTTATATCAGGATTAGCTTTTCCAGCCGCATTGAACATGCTGTCTATCTTCTTGACGTTTTTAACATTCCATTTACTTACATCCGGATTTGCAGATGTTGCGCCTTCAAACATGCTTCTCATATCCTGAGCATTTTGAGTATCCCAATTGCCCACATTCGGATCAATTGATGAATTCTTAAACATACCTTCAAAGCCGGTACCGCTCTTGACGTTCCAATTGGTAAAATCATTACCGTCAACTCTACCGGTTACATTTGCAAATGCATTTTTAAAGTTTGAAGTTCCTTCTGTATCAAGATGGTCTAACCCGGCTATATTACCCTTGAAAGAATAAAACATCTGCGTCATATCGCTAGGCGCTCTTACATTCGCTAAAAATTTTATATTTACCTTATCACCTGCCGCTGTCCAAGATAGATCAGCGCTACTTGAACCACTTGCTCCGAATGCAGTCGCCATATCAATCCACCTAGCGTTAATCAATGTATCCTTAGCGCCATCCTTTACATTAATTTCCAGTGTGGTTTCACCGTTTGCACCCACCTTAGGCTTTGCAAAAACATTACCGCTATCATTTAACGGATATTCCTTATCTTCTAAATACACAGCATATAATGTCAGATTCTCATTTATCTTTTGATCTTTATTGAACGTAGGCGCTTTATCATTCGGGCTGTATGCCCACCCCGCAAATTGATGCCCGTTCTTTTTCGGCTCTTCCTGCGGCAGCACACCTTTAGAAGCATTGAATGATTTGCCTTTCTCTACTATTTCACCATTTACCCAGCTCTCAGTATCCCCGCCATTTCTATCAAATTTTATCCATTTATATTTATCATTTCTCGCTAAATACGTTGCCCATTCTTCCTCACTATTTGAATAATTATTAGTCAGTCCACTACTGCCGCCCAAGTTAGAGTTTGAAAGCCAATCCGCTGCGGGCTTTCCACGAAGAACCTGAATCACATTAAATCCCCCCCCTTGAGCTTGCACATTTGTAATCAAACCTTTAGGAAGTTTTAAATATTCCAGGTGGCTGCAGCCAATAAACATTTTCTCTGCAGGTGTGCCAGCAGGGACATGACGTAATTTCAACGCCGTATTCAACTCCCATTTACTGAGATCTAATTTTTGTATTGCACTACTTGCAAATATGTAACGCATATCGGTCACACTGGATACATCCCACTTTGATATATCGAAATTCACAAAATCAAACCCTGACGCATAGAACATTTGATACATTGATGTAACATTGTTTACCCGCCATCTCGAAATGTTAGGAGCCTCGCCTCCGCCGGTATTCTTACCAGATGCGGATAGAAACATTTCGCTCATATCCAGCACTTTAGAAACATTCCACCTTGAAATATTAATACCGTTTAGACTAGTACAACCTCGAAACATTTTTTTCATATCTGTTACTTCAGATGTCACCAGCTTATCAAAATCTTCGACTTTTCCCGTCATATTATAAAAAAAACAAGAACTATCCTGTGGCAAACGTATTCCCCTGGTATCGATTTTTACACCCCAACCTGAAGCTTTCCAATCTATCTCATTGTTGCTCGCACTATATGATCCGTCTATCCCTATCTTATTAAACATGGTAGCCCAAAGTTCACGGTCTATGCTCATATCACCTGAAGTATTTTTAGCAAAAATATGCACGAGGTTATCTTTGCCCCTCTGCGCCTTTACATTTCCCGAAGCATTTAAAAGGGCTGCTTCCCCTGTTAGTTCTTCTCGCTTATTTCTGAATTTGTTTTTCTTGCCATTTTGGTCTTTGGGAGTATCTTTGGTTTTTTTGAGGTTTAAGAATTTCATAGAGCTCGCAATATTTTTTGCGGCTCTTGTCTTTAAAAGGTAATTTAGGTTTGTGTTTTGGATTTTGGGAGTTTTGGAAGAATTGTCAGAATTCTTGTAATACGATGAATAGCCATTTTGTATCATCATATTAACATCATAGGCTACGTCCTTTTTTAGCTCTACTGCCTTCTTTTTAGATAGCCTCGATTGTCTCGGGGCTGCCTCATCATCATCCTTCCCTTCATCTTTGTAATCTTTTTTCTTAAAAGCAGGCTTCTTTCCTTTATTATTTGAAGATTTTTCTTTAGAAGCCGTAGCTTTTTTATCGCTCTTCTTCTTTTTTTGCTCTTTAGCTTTAATATTTACGCTATTATTGTTATTCTTTTGCGTATTCTCTTTAGATACGGCAGCTGCCTTATTGGCGTATGTCTTCTTCATACCCGCCTGCTCAGATGTAGCAGCCTTTTTCGCTACGCCTGCATTGCCCACTTTGCCGTTCTCCGCAAAGCTCGGTGCGATGCCCGTAACCACCAGCATAATACTCAACACCCATGCAAACGTCTTAGATGCAGCGCTCGCTGCCTTAAAATTTTTCTTGCTCTTACCAAAATTCTTCATTTTTCGCCTCCTAATGACTTTCCAAAACATAATAAGTGTAGCTATGCTATCATGAAATGTATATGAAATTGTCGGAAAGCGAATTAATTTATTCAAGAATTGTTAAAAAGGCTAATTTGTCCTACCCCCCCCAAGAAATTTCAGAATTCGATATGATTTTTTGTTTTTATAGACAAAAATACTGGCTTTCTCCCGCTTTTCAGTTTATCTTTTATGTAATATTTTGCTTTTCTATCATATAGAATAGCATCACAAGATCAAAATCTTATTTTTATAATAAAATGCCATTGACTTTATAATACAACATTCAAAACGCACTATATACCAAAATATTTACATACTCTCGATTTATATATTATGTGTGCATTACGTTATAAATATTTTAAACAATCACTCAATCAATATACACTATAAACTCAACCCTGTACTTACTTCACCGCTATTAAGAAGCTTCAGCTCTCCCGCTTCGGTTTGTACCACAAGCTCTCCTGTGTCCGCTATATCCATGGCTTTAGCAGTGTATACAGGTATGCGCTTTTCGGCATCCTCATACACCGTTATATCACTCCCTAAGGTAATACAATGCTTTTTATAATTTCCAATTACATCCTCTACGTTACATCCCTTTTTTAAATCCATGACATTCTTTGTGATCTTAGCGATAAGGGCTTCCCTCATATCCTCTGCTATACCTAAGGCTCCGGCATCAATATCCAGGCTCTTTACCTCCGAGCTTTCAGCGCAGTTAATCCCTATCCCTATTACAACCGGCACTTCTTTCCCTGATGAAATTTCTCCGAGAGCCTCCACCATTATTCCCCCAACCTTACGTTTTTTTAAAAATATATCATTGATCCACTTAATCTCTACATCTATGCCCGTAACAGACGTAATCCCTGAATGCACCGCATTTGCAGCGGCAAGGCTGATCAGCCCGAAGTCCTCCCTTGAAAGCCTAAGCTTTAACAATACGGAAAAATACGCACCGCAAGCCTTAGGAGAACAAAACGACCTTCCCCTTCTGCCCCTGCCCTTGATCTGCTCCTCAGACACCACCAAAGCATCCGTGCGCCCTTCCTTGCACAGCTCTGCCGCCCTGATGTTCGTAGAATCCAAACTTTCATGGCATTCAAGCATAACTTGCACGCCTTCGTCACGCAAACACCGCCTCAATCTCCGTTCATCCATATCACACCCTGCCCAATATTCAAAATACTCGTCTACTTAATATTATCAAAAACCTCTTATCCATTATATAAAATCCCAACCTAACAATAAATATCTCTCAAAATGTAAGTACATAAAATTACATTAAAAAGTCAACCTTTTGTTGCTATGACTAAGCAAGGGCGTTTTGTTAGTGGCAAAGTCGGGCTTTTTCTGTATTTTTTTGTTGGAATTCAGTTAGCTAGGTGATAAAACCGAGCAGGCTCTTCATTGTGATATAATGGATGGAGTTGTTAACGTATCCATAATAATGAAAGAGGTGTAAAAATGGATCTTATCGATGTTCTAAAAGAACAGGTGAAAGCCGAGAAAAAAAGCATAATATTCCCGGAAGGCACGGACAAGCGAATCCTCGGTGCTGCCGCAAAGCTAAAAAAAGAAAACATACTTAACCCGATACTCGTAGGCAAGGAAGAAGACGTAAAAAAAACCGCAGCGGATAACGGAATAGACGTTACGGATCTTGAGATACTGGATCCCGCTACATATCCTGAAATGGACGAGCTCGTAGCAAAATTTGTAGAAAGACGTAAGGGCAAGATAGATGAAGCGGGGGCAAGAGAAAAGCTAACAAATGATGTGAACTACTTCGGCACCATGCTCGTATTCACAGACAAAGTAGGCGGACTCGTATCCGGCGCAATTCACTCTACGGGCGATACCGTAAGACCCGCCCTTCAAATAGTAAAGACAAAACCTGAATACAACAAAGTAGCAGGCTGCTTCATACTTAGAAAGGGCGAAGAAGTATACCTGTTTGCAGACGGCGGAGTAAACCTCGATCCGAGCGCAGAGGACCTTGCAGAAACTGCCATCCAGACTGCAGAAACCGCAAAGAAATTCGGGATAGATCCTAAGGTTGCGATGCTAAGTTTCTCCACAATGGGCTCGGCTTCATCCGATGAAGTAACCAAGGTACAGGAAGCGACAAAACTTGCAAAAGAAAAAGCGCCGGATCTTGATGTAGACGGCGAGCTACAATTCGATGCGGCATTCGTACCTGAGGTAGCCGCATTAAAAGCTCCTGATTCCAAGGTGGCAGGCAAGGCAAACGTATTCATCTTCCCTAACCTTGCAGCAGGAAACATAGGATATAAACTGGTACAAAGGCTCGGAGGATTTGCCGCAATAGGACCTCTCCTTCAGGGACTCAATGCACCTATCAATGACCTGTCCAGAGGCTGCAATGAAAAAGACGTATATGAGCTTGCAATAGTAACGGCAGCTACAATGTAAAGCCTAAATTAACTTTCTGCCCGAATTTGCATGGCATATCGCAACGGCAAGCGCATCTGCCGCATCATCGGGCTTCGGTACGGACTCAAGATTTAAAAGCACCTTCACCATTTGCATTACCTGCACCTTTTGGGCCCTACCGTAACCTACAACACCCTGCTTCACCTGAAGCGGGGTGTATTCATTTACATTGATGCCTCTTACCGCACCTTCCACCAAGGCCACACCTCTTGACTCCGCTACATGGATTACCGTTTTTGAATTCGTATTGAAAAACAGTTCCTCTACCGCCATTTCATCAGGTCTATACTTTTCTACTATGGAAGACAGCTCCATGCGAATCTTAAGAAGCCTCTCAGGTAGCGGTTCTCCCGCCTTGGTTTTAATCACCCCGTAATCCACAGGCTTAAAAGAATTGCCTACTTTATCTATTAAACCATACCCCATGATGGCATATCCCGGATCTATCCCTAAAATTCTCATGCTATTTACCTTCCGCCTCTAAATTTTTATGCGCTATACCCATCATGAGTTTTATCCTGTTCAGCTGATTCACTTCGCTGGCTCCCGGATCATAGTCGATAGCTACAATATTAGCCTTAGGATTTCGCTTTCTTAGAATCTTCATAACTCCCTTCCCTGTGACGTGATTCGGCAGACAGGCAAACGGCTGCAAGCAGACTATATTCTCTATGCCTTCATCGAGCATCTCCACCATCTCGCCTGTAAGAAGCCACCCCTCGCCGCATTGATTCCCGAGGGACACCACTTCCTTTGCCTTGCCCGCAATATCGTATATGGACTTTGGAGGATCGAAGTGCTTGCTTTCTGCAAACGCCTTCTTCACATCCCGCCTCAATCTTTCCAAAAACCAAATTATAAACTTCGCTATATACGCCTTACTCCTCTTACCCGCCAGCGTTTCGTAATTAAATATATCGTTGTGCGCACAATACAACATGAAGTCCATAAGCTCTGTGACTACGGCTTCTCCTCCTTCGGCTTCTATCGTTTTAACTATTTGATTATTCGCATTCGGGTGATATTTTACGAGTATTTCGCCTACAACGCCCACCTTGGGTTTCTTCCTATCGATTCGCTCTAAATTATCGAAGTCTTTTATAGCCGCTCTTATATCTGCCATAACATCTTTATAACTACCGTCAAATATGGTAGTTTCTGCCTTCTTTATCCATTTTTCAAGCAAGGCATCGGCACTCCCAGCCACCTTTTCATATGGCCTCGTAGCGTTAATGAGCCTCATGAGTACGTCCCCGTATATGAGCCCCAGTCCCACGCTTTTCAGCATACGCAGATTGAGCTTAAATCCCGGATTTTTTTCAAGCCCTACCGTATTAAAGGAAACCACGGGAATATGTGCAAGCCCGAGGTCTTCAAGCGCTTTTCTAAGGAGCGCTATGTAATTGCTGGCTCTACAGCCTCCTCCCGTTTGACTAAAGATTATCGCCGTTTTATCGAGATCCAAATCCGCGGACTGAATATACGAAATTATCTGCCCGAGAGATACGATGGTAGGATAACACGCATCGTTATTTATGTATTTTAGCCCCACATCTATAGCTTCCTTATCCACATCCGGAAGTAAAATCGGTCTGAAGCCTTCTCTTTTGAACAGAGGCTCGATAAACCTGAAGTGAATAGGCGACATCTGCGGAATTATGAGATTATAGTTCTTCTTCATATCCTTATCGAAAATGCGCCTCTCATACCCCTTTATTTTTTCTATAACGGGAACCTTAGTCTTCTCCCTTTCTTCCATCGCAGCAAGTAACGACCTGATCCTGATCTTTGCAGCGCCCAAATTCGCACCTTCATCTATCTTGAGAACGGTATACAGCTTATTATGCTTTTCGCAAATTTCTTCTATTTGATCCGTAGTTACGGCATCCAACCCACATCCAAACGAATTAAGCTGCACAAGTTCTATATCCTTATACTTTCCGGCAAATTCCGCCGCCCTATACATCCTGGAATGATACGTCCACTGATCGAGCACCCTAAGCGGTCTTGCCACGCTGTGCATCTTAGGAATCGAATCCTCGCTTATAACTACCATTCCCACGGAATTTATAATGCCGTCTATCCCGTGATTTATTTCAGGGTCTATATGATATGGCCTTCCCGCAAGCAACACGATCTTCTTGCCGTTTTCCCTTGCGTAGTCTATCACCCTCTTGCCTTGCGCCATTACGTCCTGCTTATACTTTGCCATTGCGGCTCTTCCCCTTTGTATAGCCGCTTTTATCTCCTTTGCGCTTGCTCCGTCAGCACCTAAAAATCCGCCCTTAAGCTCTCGCAAGAGCTTCTTGTCATCTATATACGGCAAAAACGGTGAATGAAATTCTATACCTTTATGAGCAAAATAATCCTTCATGTTATTTCCGATTACCTCCGCATAGGTAGCTACGATCGGGCAATTGAAGTGATTGTTTGCGCCCACATCTTCCTTGAATTCATGGTTTATACACGGCATGAATATACGCTTTATACCGTGCTCGCCGAGCCACTTAATATGCCCGTGCACGAGCTTTGCAGGATAGCATGCGGTATCCGACGAAATGGTGTCAATGCCTAGGTCATATATCGATTTTTTAGACGGCGGTGACACCACCACGTTGTAGCCGAGCTCGGTAAACAGAGTATGCCAGAACGGGTAATTTTCATACATGTTGAGCACTCTAGGGATTCCTATATCGCCCTTCTTCGCTTCTTTTCCTAAAGATTTATAGCTGAACAATCTGGTCTGCTTATACTTATATAAATTATATTCGCTCTCGATCAGCGCTTCCTTGCCGGCTCCTCGTTCGCATCTATTTCCCATGACAAATTTCTTACCGCTGTTAAATTCACTTATTGTAAGCATGCAATTGTTGGAGCACAGATTACACCTCTTTGCATAGCTACTGACCGCAAAGTCACTTAGTTCATCACGCTTTATGATGCCGGAAACGCATTTCCCTACAGATTCCTTTGCCCTCTTTTGAGAGTATATGGCTGCCCCGAAAGCGCCCATCAAGGCTGAAATATCAGGTCTTACAACTTCTTTGCCGAGAATATTTTCTATACTTTTCAGAACGGCATCACTTAAAAACGTTCCGCCCTGCACCACTATCTTATCGCCCGCTTCATTGGAATCACGCAGTTTTATAACTTTATAAAGGGCATTTTTGATTACGGAATATGCAAGTCCTGCCGAAATATTCTCTACCCCTACGCCTTCCTTTTGCGCCTGCTTCACCTTGGAATTCATAAATACAGTACACCTCGTACCGAGATCCACAGGAGCATCGCCCTTTACCGCCTTGTCCGCAAACTGCTTTGCGTCGAGCCCTACGGACTTTGCATAAATTTCAAGAAACGATCCGCACCCTGAAGAACATGCCTCGTTCAACATTATATTGTATATTGCGCCGTTTCTGATACGCATGCACTTCATGTCCTGCCCGCCTATATCCAGTATGAATTCCACTCCAGGCAGAAAATTCTCAGCTGCGGTGTAATGCGCTACCGTCTCTATTAGCCCGTCATCTATTTTAAAGCCCTCCTTCGCTATCGCTTCTCCGTAGCCTGTGACGGTTGATCGTGCGATATACGCAGTCTCGGGCAGTTTATGATATATTTCGGTCAAAATTTTTCGAATCACTTCAAGGGGCTTCCCTTCGTTACCCGCATAAAATGAATATATTATTCGCCTCTCATCATCCATGAGTACCGCCTTGGTAGTGGTGGAACCCGCATCTATTCCAAGGTAGACGGGTCCTGTCGCCTCTTCTATATTTGCCCTTACCGCCTTACTCTTATCGTGCCTCTTTTTAAATTCCTCGTATTCCCTGTCATTTTTGAAAAGCGGCTCAAGCGTTTTTACATTTGCGCTGTACTTACTGTGATCTATATTGCTTAAGGTATCCACTATATGGGTCAATAAAAAGGTCTTTTCTTCCTTCTCGGCTAAATATGCCGCACCGAGCGCTACAAAATACTTTGCGTTTTCAGGAAATATCACATCTTCGGGTTTTATTTTTAAAGTTTCAATAAAACGTTTTCTAAGTTCCGAGCTGAAAGATAACGGGCCTCCGAGGAAGGCGACCTTCCCCTCTATGGTTCTACCGCAAGCGAGTCCGCTGATCGTTTGGTTTACCACAGCTTGAAAAATGGATACCGCTAAATCTTCTTTTTTTGCACCTTCGTTTATAAGCGGCTGTATGTCCGTCTTTGCAAAAACGCCACACCTTGCAGCTATCGGATATATGGTTTTGTAGTTTTTCGCAGCTTCGTTAAGCCCTTCCGCATCTGTATCGAGAAGCACTGCCATCTGGTCTATAAATGCACCCGTTCCTCCTGCGCAGGTACCGTTCATACGTTGCTCTACGCTGTTTTTGAGGAAGGTGAGTTTCGCATCCTCACCCCCAAGCTCTATCGCCACATCCGTTTGCGGGATTATCTCTTCTATGGCCTTGGTACAGGCGATTACCTCCTGCTCGAACTTCGCATCCATAACCTGCGCCATGCCGAGCCCGCCGCTACCCGTAATTACTACATTTACATCTATATCGCCCACCTGCTGAATAAGCTCACCCAGCATCTTGATGGCGGCATTAAAAACATCAGACTGGTGACGCCTGTATTCTTTATACTTTATTTGTGAACCATCTAACATAACCAACTTTACAGTAGTTGATCCTACATCGATACCTAGTTGCATACCGCCTCTATAAACTTTCCGTTAAAATATCTAAAAGAATATACTATGAAAGATATTCTCTAATCCGCTCTTCTACCTTTTCTTTTCCCAAAATGTCTTGGATCTCTCCTATATCCGGTGAATTGGATCTTCCGACGAGTGCGAGCCTCAGCACCGTGCTGACATGCCCCACATGTCCCCTGTACATATCGGGATTTTTCTTGTATTCCTTAGGTTTAAGCGCATATCCATATCTCTCACTTATATCCTTTATATCCGAAAACCATCCCTCGCTTGTGTTTTTACCACGTCGTTTTTGCAAATAATCATTCAGAATATTGACAGCATCCTCTCTAGGCACTTCCGCAGGTAACTCATCTTCCACCGCAAAGCCTTCATCGAAGAAAAATGCTATGAATTCCGCTATCTGCTCGCAGTAGGCGAGATCCTTCCTCGGATTATTACCGTTTCTTCCTACCGATAACATCTTGGCAAGCCTGTCTTCATCCTCATGAATTATCGCATCTATGACAGCTTTTTTTACGCCTTGTTGCTTAATGCCATATTCATTCGCCCAGCTTTTAAGCTCCCTTGTAATGCTTTTTTCGCTCATCCTTGCAAGACATTCTTTAGACACATCGTTTAATTTCACGATGTCGAAGAGCGCTCCGGATTTACTCATATTGTCAAGACTGAATTCAAAGCTGTTTATATCTTCGCCCGGATTTTCACAGCGCCATTCCTCAAACGAAGAATTTATAAGCGTCATGAGGTATTCCATAACAGCTTCCTTGAAATAGCCCTTTTCTCTATAGAATGAAAGGGCAAGTTCAGGATCCTTTCGCTTTGAAAGCTTTCTCTTTTTACCGTCCTCAATCTTCATAAGCTGCGCAGTATGGCAATATATCGGAGGCTCCCAACCGAAATGCGCAAACAGCTCAATATGAATAGGCAGGGTTGATAACCACTCTTCGCCCCTGATAACATGCGTTGTTCTCATTAAATGATCATCTATAACATGTGCAAAATGATACGTTGGCATTCCATCCTTTTTAAGTATCACAACGTCCATATCGTTTGCAGGCATTGAAAGCTTACCACGGATTCCATCCTCTATATCCACCTTTATATCCGCAGTGGATTTCAACCTCAATACGTACTCGCAGCCGTCCTCTATTTTTTTTACGGCCTCTTCTTCTTTCAAGTTTCTATATAGGGCGTACTCTCCGTATATCCCTGTATTTTGCTTGTTCTCTTCTTGCTTCTTCCTTATATCTGCGATTTCATCTTCAGTCAAAAAGCAAGGATAGGCAAGTCCCTTTGTCAATAGTTCAGCAGCAAAGCTTCTATATATGTCCCGCCTCTTGCTCTGTTCATACGGCGCATAGTTCCCCAAATCTCCCGTAGCCATAGCGCCTTCATCAAATGTGATATCGAAGTGATCTAGAGCCTTGATTATCTCTTCCTTTGCGCCTTCAACCTGCCTCTTGCTGTCCGTATCCTCAATTCTGAGGTAAAAAATTCCATCATTTCTATGCGCCAGGCGCTCATTGATATAAGCTCCGTACAGATTCCCGAAATGTATGAATCCCGTCGGGCTTGGCCCTAACCTTGTAACTACCTTGGCACTTTCACCTCTGGCTGAATACAATTCTTCGTACTCTGCAGCCTGCTTTTTTACATCGCTAAATATAATTTTCTTAAGCAATTCATTCATCGTATCTTCCTCGATTGATACATCACAATATTTTGTACATTAAAGCCGAGAAACATTATAACACAATGCCCTTGCGATTTTTGAATTTACTAAAAAAGTATGCTAAAATACTACTCGATATGCAAAAAATCATGTTTTGATGAGGAGATCTATTTGATACATTGGAGAAAGAATTGCATCGAAGGATTCTTTTTTCTCAGGCTGAGGGAAACCTTGGATAATAAGCTTTCGAATCTGGGAAAAAGAATAAGATATAGAAACAACAAAGTCGATGAAAAAAAGCTCTTTGTGATGAGCTATGACAATCAGTTTACATGTAATCCACGCTATATAGTGGAAGAATTGCTCGCAAGAAAAGCGCCCATAAAAATCGTATGGGTAATAAATAAAAACAAAAAGATAACAACACCCTTCCCAAAGCAAGTAACTCTAGTACCTAGAGGTACCTTTGAAATGTTTGAGGAGCAAGGCTCGGCAAAGGTTTGGCTCGATAACGGGCTAAACTGCGTATGGTTCAACATGCCGAAGAAGGAAAATCAGGTGTATATAAACACCTGGCACGGGAGCCTCGGCATTAAAAAACTCGGAGGCGATGATTTTTGGATGTCCAAGGCGAAGCGTTGCAATGCCGTTACGGATTACCTCGTAACAAACAGTAAATTCGAAGAAGATGTCTTCAAAAACAGCTTTTGGAAAGACGGTAAGTTTTTAAAATACGGTCACGCAAGAAACGATCTTCTTTTAGATGCTCATAAAAAAACGAAACTGAATGAAAAAACACGAATGGCACTGGGACTCAGCAAAGATACCAAAATCGCACTTTATGCTCCGACATTCAGGGATAACGGCGATACCAGCGCAATACAGCTGAATTACCCCTCATTAAAAAAATCGCTTGAAGAAAAATTCGGAGGCAACTGGGAAATCCTCATAAGGCTGCATTTCAAAAACCGAAGCCTTGCAATATTCAATAACCCATATCCGTTCGTGCACGATGTGACCATGTACCCTGAAATGCAGGAATTAGTGGCTATTGCAGACATCGGCATAACCGATTACTCAAGCTGGGCATACGATTTTCTATTGACGAAAAAACCTCTATTTATCATCGCTAAGGATATCGATCTTTTCGACAACCTGCGAGGTTTTTACTATCACCTCAACGAGACGCCCTTCCCTATAGCAGTCACTGATTTTGAATTGCTTGATAACATCAAAAACTTTAATGATGCAGACTATCAAGAAAAATCCCTTGAATTCTTAGAAGGTAAAGGCTGTTACGAGGACGGCAAAGCAGCTAAAAAGGTTGCGGATAAAATATGTGAAATAATGGGAGTGGAATAAGTTATGAAAATTTTTAAAAATGCTGTCTCAATCGCTATTGCTGCATTGTTTACATTCTCTGTAATATTAGGCAGCTTTACTGTAACGGCAAAAACGGAACAGACCTATGTGTCTGCTGATCAGTTTAGAAGCAGTGAAAAGATATTCTTTCAGGATGCTGATAGAATAGTTGATAATTGCAAGTTTCATGTGATACAACAGTTCGCATTTACAAATGACAACAAATACATATTTGCAACTCAGGAAGCGACCCCTGAACCGTACAACAAAAAGAATCCCGTGCATACCGGTCTCACCATGTTCAAAATGTCTCTTAACGGCGTAACTGCACGCAAAACGAATTCCGTAATCCTAAAAAATTACGGGCACGGCGAAGCGGTATCCGTAACAACTCCTGACAATAAAAAGAATATCCACTACGTTTGGGTGATAAGCGGCGCAAATAAAAAGACTTTCGGTACCACGATAACACGTCTCACCTGTAAAATAATTCACGATAAATTCAAAATCACGGATAGAATCACCATCAATAAATTGAACCACTCTATCGTTAAGTATAAAAAAATAAAAAAGAAGGTAAAGAAGAAAAAGATTACAAAAAAGGTGCGCATTGCCAAGAAATTTCCTTACGCCTTCGAGCGTGCCGGCGTAGGTGTCAACCAAGCTTCCAACAGGATTGCATTCAGAGTATGCTTTAAACCGGGCCAAGGATGCAACTACGTCATCTACAACTATAAGAAACTGAATGCTGAGCTGGATAAAGCCCTAAAGAAGAAACGTCACATTTATTCGCTGAATAAGGCTAAGAATTTTCAGTACGCAAATGTTCGAACGAGCCTCAAGCCTACAACAGGTGTAACCGGAGCATTTCAGAGTTTCGACCTAAACGATAAATGCCTTTTCATAGCAGGAAATCACCAAAAAATGCAAGGTAAATACCCGATAGGCATATACAAGATTCCATACAAGACGACTATCAAGGAAATAAGAAAAAATGAGATGTCACATATTGCGCATAACATTCAAATAGAAGCCCCAAAATTTGCCGAGATGGAAGGTCTTAAAGCCGTACAAAAGGACAATAAGACAACCTTCTATTTCAATACCTTCCCGGGATATGTGCCCCTTATGAACAGCCAATCCATTCACATCTTAGAAGTTTAACCCGAGCAACACCTGCATTGCGCCTGCAGGTAGACGCCATTCTTCATTTTTTAAAATATAATATATGTTCCCTCATTCAAGGAACATATTTCCTTAAAACTATTGAGAGCAACTGCGGGAAAACATATCATACTCATCATTTAATGAAAATATTGAATCAAAAGTTATATTATGAATTACTTGACACCATATATTAAGCGGGCATCTCGAATGCCTGCTTTTTTAAATTCCTCAGCCTCTTCCAAATCTCTAAACATATACTCCGTCGATATTTCGCTAACAACATTATTTTCAAGCTCATACAGCATATTATCTATGTCCTTAAACCCATGAGCTTCATTGAAAATATCCATCAGCGCAAACCTACCACCCTTTTTTAAAGGCCTCAATGTTTCCCTTATCAATACGGATTTATCCCTGTTATCCTCATCCGTATGAAGTGAAAATCCGCTTACAACCACATCAAACTCGCCGTTTTCAAAAGGTAGCGGCAGAAATTTCCCGCTTCGCCTACTCACATTCCGAATCTCTTCTTCTGTCAATCGCCCTTCCCTCGCCGCTATGATTTCATCATCGGTATTCACATAGTCAAACATAATTACTTTAGCTCCCTTAAATCTGCCGGCAATAGCTATAGACAGAATGCCGGAGCCCGCACCTATATCCAAAACCTTATCACCGTCACCTATGTTCGCCTTATCAAGGAGTTTGTCAGCTACCTCAGTCCCGACGCCTCCATCATATGAATCATAGGAAAGCAGGGCTTCCGCACGCTTTAATTTCGCCCATTTAATCAATGAAACCGTAGCTACCGCTATCAGAATGATCCTTACCAAAAAGATAACTCTATGCGCATCGTAATCCTTTAGAAAAAAAAGCGAAGCTCCCAGCAATATAGCCGAGAGAACGAAAATTTCTATATATACCGTCGCACTACCTATGTTTATTAGACTTTTACGCTTCTCGTTTATCTTATTCATCACTAAATTACTGCTTTTGTTAAATTCCTCGGAGTATCTATAGGACAGCCTCTTTCCCTACCTATATAATATGCCAACAGCTGCATCGGCAGTACGGATAACACCGGCATCAATTCAGGCTCAAACTGCTTTACATTTATCGTATTTTCGCAGGTTAATCCCAAATCCTCTCGTTTTATAAGCACCACCGTAGCATCCTTCAATGTGCACTCTTCTACATTCTTTTGCATGTCATCTTCCGTCTCGTCTTGAGTCGCTATGGCCACCAAACCTGCTTCCTCATCCAATAATGCCAAGGATCCGTGCCTGAATTCGCCCGCTCCCATTGCAAAGGAATTTACGTATGTCACCTCGCGCAATTTAAGCGAGCCTTCATATGCACTCCTGCAATCCAATCCTCTGCCTATGAAAAATATCTTATCCTTGTCTGCAAGCTTTTTCGCTATTTTTGAAATGCTCTCTTTCTCCTTTAGAATTTTTTCATACTCATCAGCTATTGAGTTTAGCCCGTCTTTTATATAAGTTAAATCCTTTTCACAAGAAGCAGCCATAAAGTGTCCCAGCAAAATCATATATACGACCTGAGCCACATATACCTTCGTCGATGGTACCGCTACCTCTTCTCCCGCATCCGTATAGATAACTTTATCCACCATCTTTGTCATCTTGCTATCCGGAACGTTCACTATTCCGAGCGTCCTTGCACCCGCTTTTTTTGCTATGTTTAATGCATCTATAGTGTCTGTCGTTTCACCGGACTGACTGATACAGATAAACAATGTATCCTGATCCATGAGCGGCTCATCGTATACGGCTTCCGATGCAATTTTTACCCTTACAGGGATCTTCATGGTCTTTTCTATTATGGACTGTCCTATGAGCCCCGCATGATATGCCGTGCCGCATGCCTCTATACAGACATCCTTAATACCTTTAAAAAAATCCTTATCTATTCCAATATCAAACCATTTTGAATTGCAACATGGAGCTGAAGAATCTACAAAGCACTTTTCCGTGATCTTTCTTATCACTCCCGGTGTGTCGTAAATTTCTTTCATCATATAATGTTCAAAACCATTTTTACTCATCTTTCATCTCCTATTTACTCATTAGATACTCAGGTAGCGGGTGCTTTTCGCATAGCTTCACCGCTCTTTCGGATAAAACTTTTAGCTCCGCTTCGCTCGGATTTTTAAGAAGTGCTTCTTCTATGATGCCTGCTATTTCATCCATCTCTGACGCTTCAAACCCTCTGCTCGTAATTGCGGCCGTACCTATCCTCACGCCTGATGTTATAAAAGGTGATACCGTATCAAACGGTATGCCGTTTTTATTGAGCGTTACGTTGATAGAGTCCATTCTGGCCTGCGCATCCTTACCTGTGATTCCCGCTTCTCGAAGATCCACTAAAAATACATGGTTATCCGTTCCGCCTGTCAATATATTAAAGCCTCTCTTTTGCATGGCGTTAGCCAGCGCATTGGCATTTTCAACCACCTTGCCTATATACTCTTTGAATGCGGGCTGGGCAGCCTCATGAAAACATATCGCCTTTGCAGCAATTACATGCTGAAGCGCTCCTCCCTGATAATGTGGGAACACCGCCTTATCCACCGCTACCGCATATTTTTCCTTGCACAGTATAAACCCTCCTCTAGGACCTCTCAATGTCTTGTGGGTCGTGCTCGTTACGATATCAGCATAAGGCACCGGTGATTCATGAAAACCTGTAGCCACAAGCCCTGCAATATGTGCCATGTCCACAAGAAGTATCGCTCCCGCCTTTTTTGCAATTTCACTAAAGCGCTTAAAGTCTATCTTTCTTGAATACGCAGAAGCTCCTGCGATGATGAGTTTCGGTTTTATATCCATCGCAAGTTTTTCTATTTCCTCATAATCGAAAGTAAAACTCTCCTTGTTTACTTCATATGTATGTACATCATATTGCTTTGATACGAAGCTTACGGGCGCAGAATGCGTAAGGTGTCCCCCTGCCTGCATTGAAGGCGCCAAAATTTTATCTCCTATATTGAGCACAGCTGCATAAGCCGCCATATTCGCCTGCGAACCGCTGTGAAGCTGCACATTTGCATGGTCTGCACCGAACAATTTACACACCCTTTCGATGGCCAAGCCTTCTATCTTATCTATTACTTCGCAGCCGCCATAATATCTCTTGCCGGGATATCCTTCCGAATATTTACATGTAAGTATCGATGCCATGGCATTCGAAGATTCTACGCTGGGATAGTTCTCCGAAGCTATAAGCTCTATAGTATTTTTTTGCCTTTCATATTCCTGCTTTATCAAATCCAATATAACCTTGTCAGACATATTCATCTCCTTTTAAGTTTCAATACTAAATCTCACTGAAAGTTTTTATGTCCCGTTTCAAGAGCCGAAATTCAGAACACCCCTTTCTCTCACGTAATACATTGTATTGCGTAATCAATTCTTTGTCAATTATTTAAGCATTCCGTTTCCCGCTTACTTTAACCAAAAAATGATACCGTCCTAATACTCCCACGGAAAATTTTTCTTTCCCAATGAAATTTGCCCGCTGCGAGAGTTGTTCAATTGCATTTCTCATTACAAAGTAAAGGGAATATAATGATAATGCTTGCAAGATTTTAATAGGCGGTTTATAATGAAACCAATAGATAAGAAAGGTAGGAGAATCATGAGTTGCAAGAAAAGATCTACATTAAGGAAGATACATCTCGGATTATCTATATTTGCATCCGCTGCTACGCTTGCAGGGATAGCATATCTCATAAGAGAAAGTAACAAGACTGAATAAACCTTACATTACAGCATTTTTTCGCTTTTAAAAATTAATCAGCGATAAATACAATCGAATATAAAAACAATTTATTAGCGAAAAGACTCCTGTATCTTGATATGATGTTGCAATATAAATAAATATTGCGTTGGTTAATTTGTCTCTAAAATTTAATTTTCTGGTCGCATTTATCGCAGAGGGTTTGTAGCGCCTTCATTACTCCAAGCCTGGAGTGCTCGTAGGTGAGACCACCTTGAAAGTAGGCTATGTACGGTTCACGCAAGGGCGAATCCGCACTGAGCTCTATTGATGAACTCTGCACAAATGCACCTGCAGCCATTATTATTTCATCTTCATATCCCGGCATGGGTGATGGGATAGGCGTTATAAACGAATCCACAGGGGCAGCAGCCTGTATTCCCTCACAAAAGGCGATCACCTTATCTTTACTGCCAAACTCTATAGCTTCTATAATATCGTTTCTTTTATCTTTAGAACCGGGACACACCTCGTACCCCAGGTTTTCAAATACTTTTGCGCAAAGCACCGCTCCTTTTACCGCAGCGTTCACAATTCCGGGAGCCATGAACAATCCCTGCATCATCGCACGTGTTTGCCCGAACATGAGCCCGCATTCGCCACCTATTGCAGGAGATGTCATTCGGTACGATGCCATTTCTACATATTTACTCTTACCTGTAACATAACCCCCGCAGAGCGCAAGTCCGCCTCCGGGGTTTTTTATTAGTGACCCCGCTACGATATCAGCTCCGACATCTGTAGGCTCACTGAAATCCAAGAATTCTCCATAACAATTATCCACCATAACGATGATGTTCTCATTATACGCCTTTACCGCATCTATAGTTCTTTTTATTTCGCTTATCGATAATGCCTGCCTGAAGGCATACCCTGTCGCTCTCTGAATCGCTACCATGGTAGTATCCTCGTCCAACTTGGCTACAAGGGCATCCACATCTATCGTAGTATCGTCCTTCATCTCAACTTCATCATAATCTACCCCGAAATCCTTAAGCGAACCCTTGTTAATTCCATTACCGTCATTTTCATTGCCGTAATGACCTATCACTCCCGCCAGCGTATCATATGGCCTTCCTGTTGCATAGATGAGCTTATCACCGGATCTCAACAGCCCCATAAGCGCTATGGTTATAGCGTGAGTACCGCTTACAATAGTAGGGCGCACCAATGTCTTTTCCGTATTGAAAACGGACGAATACACCGCTTCTATGGCATCTCTTCCCGCATCGTCAAGCCCATAACCGGTATTCCAAGCAAAATGACTATCGGATATTCTGTTTTTTTGAAACGCCTTGAGCACCTTGTACTGATTGTATTCCTTTATATTTTCAAGTTCATTGAAGCGCTCAAAGAGCTCCTGCTCTACAGCCTCCACAAAATCCCTAACTCCTTCTGAAATACTGAAATTTTGCGCCAAAAATTGCTTCACTTCATCTTTACTGCCGTTCATCGTTTCTCCTATTTTATTCTTTCCTTTTCCCATTCGAGAGACCTTATAAGATCCCTCTGTACGTCCCTCTTATGTTTTGCATACAGCTGAGTAGTGGTAACCTGTTCATGCCCCAGAAGCAGCTGCACATCATAGATGGATTCGCCTCTGCCTATTAGGCTCGTCGCTGTTGTGGCTCTGAGTTTGTGAGGACTGTAGCCGTTGTGCTGCATCGTACCTATCGCAAGCGAGGTATATTTTTTTACCAGCTCTCTTATCTGCCTTTTCGTTATTCTCTTATGTTGCAGCGATAAAAAGAGCGCATCATCATCAATGTACTTCTTCGCCTTTTCATCGTTACGCTCGTTTATCAAATAATCTCTGAGCGCTTCTTTGGTAGTATCGTTTAAATGCATTATGGATTCCTTATTTCGCTTCCTGTATATTTTAAATTCCTCCCTCTGAAAATTAAACGACGAAAGATTTAACTGCCACAGTTCTTGAAGCCTCAATCCATATGTGAGGAAGAAGATTAAAATCGCCTTGTCTCTATACTTCGTAACCTTCCAATATCTCTTTTGAGCACCCGTAAGTCCCTCTCCCGTTGTAACGATATCCAGCATCCTGAGCACCTCGTTATCTTCAAGCGCCTTGATCTCCCGCTCGCTTTGCTTTTGCAATCTGATCGGGTTGAATCCTTCTGAAATATTTTTCTCGATTATTTCGTCTCTGTATAACTGCCTGAAAAGCACGGATAATGCCGACTTCTTACGAGCCAGCGTTTTATTGGAATTTTCGAAGATGTAGATTCCGTTATCCGTTTCCTTGCTATACCTTCTCGAATGATCAAGATACTCGTTTACATCCCGTGCCTTTATCTTATCTATATCGCTTGCTGAAATTTCTCTGATGTCTGAAGCATTCGTAAAAGGCGTGGATTCTATCAAATACTCAAAAAATCGCTTTACTTCCTCTAGATATCTGAGCCTTGATAGGGGAAGTACCGCAGCCTTTATATAGATGAAATAATCCGTAAGAAAGCTAGGGAGCTCACGTTCAAGCTCCTTACACTCTATGTTGATTTCATTTTCATAGAGGACTATATTATCGGGCTTATCGCTCTTGTTGTTTATTTTTACATATTTTTTGCTACCCAACTCACTATCTCCTCGTCTGTCGTTTCGCTCATATCAAACCTGCGGAAATCATCATACCTTTTAAACCACGTAAGCTGCCTCTTTGCAAACCTCCTCGTATTTCTTTTTATAAGTTCATTCGCAGTTTTCAAATCCGTTTCCCCGTTGAGATAAGCGACTATTTCTTTGTATCCTATCGCCTTCAATGAATTCGCTTCTTGCGGCACTCCGCCTTCGAGCAGACCCTGTACCTCATGAATAAGTCCCTCATCAAAGAAGGTATCCACTCGTTCGTTTATCCTTGAATATAATACATCACGAGGCCACGTAATTACCAGCTTGATGAAGTCGAATGCACTTTCCCTCTTCCCGGCTAAACTTAGATCTCCAAGATTGCTGCTCCTGCCATCCCCGCCTTCGCTTTCCAGCACGGACAGCGCTCTTATAACCCGAACCGTATTGTTAGGATGTATTCTTTCCGCAACGCTCGGATCTATTCTTTGAAGCTCCTTGTAAAGATACTCATTGCCATATTTTTTCGCCATTTCTTCGAATTTTTGCCTGACTTCTTTTTCGGTTTTTACACCTTCAAACTGCATGTCAAACATTATCGCATTTATATATAAGCCCGTACCTCCACATAATATCGGCAATTTTCCTCTACTATGAATATCGCCAATGACTTTTTCGCATTCTCTTTTAAAGTCCGCTACCGTAAAATCATCCTGTGGCTTACAGATGTCGAGCAGGTGATGCTCTATTCCCTGCATATCTTTTTTTGATACCTTAGAGGTGCCTATGTCCATCCCCTCATATATCTGAGCCGAATCACAGGAAACCACTTCTCCGTTTAATGCCTTTGCAAGTTTTATGCTGACTTCGCTTTTCCCGCTCGCTGTAGGCCCTGCTACTATCACTACCTTATTCAATCTTCACCTACAGCACTCTTTTAAACATCTTCTCTATATCGTATTCTCGCATCCTTATCATCGTAGGGCGTCCATGTGGACACGCTAACGGTTGCTTACATTTTGCAAGACTTAAAATCAATGCCTTTATTTCATCACCCTTCAGCACATCTCTTCCTTTCACTGCGGCCTTACACGCCTTGGATGCGATCCTGTCAAGCTGCCTTTCATCTTCGTCATAACCGAACCCCTGGGTGCTCATAAGGTAATCATCTAAAAATCCCTGCGCCTCTTCCTCCTTCATAAATGATGGAATCCCAAAGATCCTGAGCGTTTTCTCACCAAAGTCATCCACCTCAAAGCCCAATTCAGACAGCCTCGACATTATATTTTTCTTATTGCTGTCCGCTTCTGCGCTTAGGCTCTTGATAATGGGAGCGATAAGCCTTTGTATATCTTTATCCTTGCTCAAAAATTCACCCAAAAGCTTTTCATAAAACACTCTTTCATGAGCGGCATGCTGATCTATCATGTAAAACGCTTCACCGTCTCTTGCCAAAATATATGTATCAAAAATTACGCCCATAGGTTCAAGCGCAGCTATATCATAAGGCAGGTTAACAGGCTTTCCCTCTACTGCTGTGTGCTCCTCTTTCCGCAAACTCTCCCTTTGCCGTTCACATCTTATGGCTTCACGGAAGGCTTCCTCTTCGGGTACATTCTTATCTGCCGGCGGGAAGGCGGATTCCCGGCCTTCATGTCCCCGGTAGCCTATATTTACAGCTTCTCTAAACTCCGCTTCACTACTTGCAGCAGAGTATGAAAATCCCTCTGAACTGTCTTTTTCGAATACTTCTTCTATGTTACTCTGCTTGCTGCTACCTATATCAACATAATCATCTTTTACAAACGACTTGAAATCCGCATTGATCGGAGTGGACTGTATTATTTCCTTGCCCGAAAAGGCTTTTTCAAGCGTTTTTACAATTGCGTTTTTAACCTTTGCCTTGTCTAAAAACAAGATCTCTTTTTTATTCGGATGAATGTTTACATCGATATCCGCTCCCGGCAAATCTACAAGAAGAAAATACGACGGATACCTCTCCCCCATTATGATATCGCTGTATTCTCTTTTAATTATACCTTCCAAAAAGGCACTCCTTATAGCTCGTCCGTTTATGAATATCACCTGTCTCGATGTATCCTTATAGCTGTCTCCCTGAGGCGAAACCAATCCGCTCACGGTGATTCCAAAGGCTTCTTCATCCACCTGCACCAACCTTGCAGCATAGTCCGCTCCATAAATCTGCGCTAAAACATCTCGCCTGTTTCCGTTGCCTTCGGTTACATACAACAGCTCTTCATCTACTTTCAATCTGAAGCTTATATCCGAGTAATATATACTCATCCTATTTATGAATTCCACTATTTCATTTTTCTTCGCGCGTTTGTATGACAGGTCTTTCTTCCTCGCCGGTATGTTAAAAAATAAATCCTGCACTATAATTCCGGTGCCGTCATCTACGGCTATATCTTCCTTTTTTATCACTTCGCCGGCTTCAAGGACAAGCTCCGTCCCTAAGGGATCTTCTCTTCTCTTAGTGTACATTATCACCCCGGATACCTTGGCAATACTGGCTAATGCCTCTCCTCTAAATCCAAGGGTATGAAGATTGTTAAGGTCTGAAAATTTTTCAAGCTTGCTCGTCGCATGCCTTTTAAAAGCTGTCTCCACCTCATCGCCTGCAATGCCACACCCGTCATCGCTCACCCTTATGTAATCACTGCCGTTTCCCTTAATTTGTACGGCTATGCTCTTTGCCCCCGCATCTATGGAATTTTCTACAAGCTCCTTCACTACAGATAGCGGTGACTCCACCACTTCGCCTGCGGCAATTTTATCCGATACATTTTTATCCAATATCCTTATCATCAGAGATTACCTCCTCTTTTATTTTTGCGAGTAGGCTGATGGCTTCTGCAGGTGTTACATTCATGATATCCACTTGCATAAGCCGGTCTTTCAGCTCTTGCAATTTTTGCTTATCTTTTTCCAATGTTTCCAGTTTCTCCGCATTGATATTAAGCTCGTCTGTTATATCGTCTATAGTTCTTTGCGCCTTGAGGGCATCAAAATTTACGTCATCTAATTTCTGTTTGTACCTCTCCGCCTCAAATTCAAGTTCCTTAAGCTTTTGCTTGGCGCTTCTCAAAAGTTCGTCGGGTACTCCTGCCAATTTTGCAACATCAACGCCGTAACTTTTTTCAGCGCTACCCTTTTTAATCTTATGCGAGAAAATTACTTTGCCATTCTTTTCAAACACTGCAATTGTAAGGTTCAATAGCCCGGGAAGCACGCCTTCAAGCTCCGATAATTCATGATAATGCGTTGCAAACAGCGTCCTCACCTTAGGGTTATCACCTTGAAGCAAGAATTTGCAAAGTGCGTACGCTATGGACAATCCATCATACGTGCTCGTACCCCTTCCTATCTCATCCAGTATCACAAAGCTTTTATCCGTTGCGTTTTTAAGAATATATGCAAGCTCCGACATCTCAAGGAAAAAGGTACTCTGCCCCTTAGCCAGATTATCGCCTGCGCCTATCCTCGTAAATATTCTGTCCACTATTCCTATGCTCGCAGATTCAGCGGGAATGAAACTCCCTATTTGACTCATGAGTACTATGAGCGCATTTTGCCTCATATACGTTGACTTTCCTGCCATGTTGGGTCCCGTGATCAGGAGCAGTGACTTCTCATCTGCGTCTATATTGAAATTATTACCCGTAAATTGATTATACTCCATAACGGCCTCCACTACAGGATGCCGTCCTTGAACCACCTCTATATCCTTTCCGTCGTGCATGTTCGGCTTTGTATATCCGTTGTCAATTGCCACCTTTGCGAGCCCTGCGAGTACATCTATCTCCGCTATGGCGTCTGCCGTATGCATGAGCTCGAGGATCCTTTCAGATATCCTATCCCTAATATTTTGAAAACAATCATACTCCCTTTTGTTTATCTTATTTTGCGCTCCGAGCACTTCCGCTTCCACCTCTTTAAGTTTCGGCGTGATGTATCTTTCGGCGTTTACTAAAGTTTGTTTTCTTATGTATTCATCCGGTACCAGATCTTTGCTCGCATTTCTCACTTCAAGATAATAACCGAACACCTTGTTATATCCAACTTTCAGAGCTTTTATGCCCGTTCTTTCCCTTTCAGTATTTTCAAGACCCGCTATCCATGCCTTGCCATCTGCAATGGCTCTTTTCATGGAATCCAGTTCCTCATCAAACCCGTCCTTTATTATTTCGCCTTCGGTTATAGTAATTGGCGGCTCGTCAACCAATGCATTTTCAATTAAACTGCTGACATCTTCAAAGTCATCAATTCTGTCGTAAAGCTCGTTTAAAAGTGCACTTGCCTTTTTGTCCCCTTGCGTATTTACATTTGAGAGAAGGCTTTTTAATTCGGGAATTCGCATTAGAGATAACTTCATAGATATAAGATCCCTCGCATTTGCCCTGCCTGCCCCTATTCTTCCGCAGATTCTTTTAAAGTCGTAAATATTACCGAGAGCCTTACGTATCGGTTTTATCTCTTCCTTATGCTGCATAAATTTTTCAATCGCATCATGCCTCTTCGTGATATTCTGTAGATTTTTGAGCGGTCTTTTTAACCAACTTCTGAGAAGCCGTGCTCCCATTGAAGTCTTTGTCTTATCGAGAATATCGACTAGAGAATAGTTGCCGTCAGCTTCATACAGAGGCTCGAGCAATTCTAAACTTCGCATAGTAGATTTATCTAAGCTCATATAGTTGCTCGGTGTCTCCTGATGCACCTCCACTATATGCCCGAGAGAGCTTCGTTGTGTTCTCCTTATGTATATCAAAAGTGCGCCGAGGGCGTTCACATAGGCTGCATCCTCGCTAATTCCTATCCCAAGCAATGATTTGATTCCAAACTGAGAAAAAATAGCCTCATTTATATTACTTTGCTTATAGTAGTCCGTATCCAAATAGCTTATATAAAATCCGCTTGCAGCCTCTACTACACCCGATACTTCCTTTAAAGCTGTCGGCATTATGATTTCTACAGGATTTATCGTAACCACTTCATTCTCAAGATCGGATGTGCTGTAAACCTCAAGCACTGAAAGCTCGCCCGTACTGATATCGCTGTATGCAAGCCCGAAGGTATTGTTGTTGTTTTGAGTTATGGAAAGGATGTAATTGCTACTGCCGGCCCTTAGAATCTTCTCGTCTAAAACCGTACCGGGCGTAATAACTCTTACAATTTCTCTCTCTACAAGCTTCCCGTTGCTTTCTTCCGGCGTTTGCATCTGCTCGCAAATAGCTATTTTATAGCCTTTTTTCACAAGCCTTGCAATATAGGCATCTGCTGCATGATACGGCACTCCACACATAGGAGCCTTTTCTCCGTTACCGCTCATCCTTGCTGTAAGCGTTAACTGCAATTCCTTGGAGACAAGCTCCGCATCTTCGAAAAACATCTCATAAAAATCACCCAGCCGAAAAAATAAAATACAGCTGGGATTGTTTTCTTTGATTTCTATGTACTGCCTCATCATAGGCGTTAGTGTTTTCTTCTTATCCACCCTTAAGCTCTCTGCACCTCCGCACTCGATTCGCCTTCATTCTACTGTTCTTTATTATACTCTGAAATACCGTATTTTAGAATATCCGCCGCCTTCAATAAGTCTTCCTTATTCAATACATAGGCAAGTCTCACCTCGTCCTTACCCAAGCCTTCCGTAGTATAAAAATCTTTGGCAGGAGCAAACATCACGCTGGCTCCATCGTAAGAAAACTTTGATAACAGCCATACTAAAAATTCTTCAGCATCCGGCACGGGTAGTTTTACAGTTATGTAAAACGCTCCCTTTGGCGGTTTGCACTCTACACCGTCTATTTTTTTAAGTGCCTTGTATAGTACATCTCTTCTTTCTTCGTATTCTTCCCTTACGTTATCATAATAAGATGCATCGAGATTATACAATGCTGCCGAGCCCACCTGATCCAGCGTCGCAACGCTGAGTCTGCTTTGAGCGAGCTTCACTGCCGCCTTCATTATTTCGCCGTTCTTGGTAGCCAAGCAACCGATCCTCGCTCCGCATAGGCTAAACCTCTTGGATACGCTGTCTATCATAATAACGTGATCGTACATATCTTCAAACATACCGAAACTTGAAAGTTCTGCGCCGTCATATAAGAATTCTCTGTATACCTCATCTGCAATGATGTACATATCATTTTCCTTTGCGATGTCACATATGAGTCTCATATCTTCCTTGCTGAGCACGCTGCCTGTCGGATTTGCAGGCGAACCTAAACAGAAGGCCTTGGTCTTATCCGTTATAACAGCCTCTATCTTTTTTCTGTCGGCGTAACTGTAGCCTTCATTTACCTTTGTAGTAAGCGGAGTGATTTTACCCCCCGCTTCCTTTATAAATGTCGAGTAATTAGGATAGAACGGCTCAGGAATTATGACTTCATCACCCGGGTTTAGTATGCTCATGAATGTCATGACAAGCGCCTCACTGCCACCTGTTGTAACTAAGACATCGGACGGCTCATACGCTATGCCGAGTCTTTTATAGTAATTAGATATAGCTTCTCTCAGCTCCGGTATCCCCTCTGTAGGTGCGTAAGCAAGTACCGATTGGTTGAATCCCTTTACCGCTTTAAAAAATTCACTCGGTGTTTGAATATCCGGTTGTCCGATATTCAGATAATAAATCTTCTTACCGTTTTTTTCCGCTTCATTTGCAAGTCCATAAAACTTCCTGATAGGCGAATCATTAATCTCACCCATTCTCTTTGCGATATCCATAGCGCCCCCCTTTTCCTTAAATTTTAATTTATGATTTGCGCTCGTTTTACTACACTTTTAATTATATCACTTCTTTTAAGTTCATCCATTCTTTTTCGGATGTTTAGGACATCACTTTGTGCAGATTTTTTAAAATAAATGAGAAATTCCGCATTTCCCTTTGCTCCAAAAATAGGCGAGTTGGTAATATCCTGCGGAAGAAGATAAAACTCCTCGGAAAAATTTATAATCTTCTCTATTACCTTCTCATGCACCTTTTCATCTCTGACTATACCGTTTTTGCCTACATAGCTCCGCTCGGCTTCAAACTGCGGTTTTATAAGACACACGAGTTCTCCTTCATCCTTGAGCATCCTCGATGCCACCGGCAAAATAAGTCCGAGTGAAATAAACGATACATCTATGCTTATAAAATCCACAGCTTCGATACCTGCAGGATCAAAGTAACGCACATTGGTTTTTTCGATATTCACTACCCGCTTATCGTTTCTAAGTTTCCACGCAAGCTGTCCGTAGCCTACATCTATGGCAAATACTTTACTCGCTCCGTTTTGCAACATACAATCTGTAAATCCTCCCGTACTGGCTCCGATATCTGCACAGATTTTATGAGAAAGATTAAGTCCAAACCGTTTTATAGCAGCTTCAAGCTTTAACCCTCCTCGCCCCACATACGGCAATCTGTCATTCCTGATATTGATTCTGGCCTTGCTCGATACCTGGCTTGCACTTTTAAGACAGATCTTACCCTCGACTTCCACCTCCCCGGCAGATATCGCTTGCTGCGCCTTTTCTCTGGATTCATAATAGCCTTCCTCCACCAATAATTTGTCTATCCTCATTCACTATTCCCCAATCGCATTCTTTACAGTGTTCACTATTCCTTGCGCATCCATACCGTATTTTGCTCTGATTTCGTTGACACTGCCGTGCTCTATGAACTTCGTAGGGTAAGTCATTGCTGTGACCTTGCCTGAAATTGATTTTGCATATTCACCGAAGCTCCCGTTGTACACACCTTCTTCTATCGTGATTACTGCAGGGTACTCCTTCGCTATTTTTTTTACGGCAGATACGGGAAAAGGCCATATTCTTCCTACATTTACCACCGCAACATCTATTCCTTCGTTTTTAAGTGAGACAGCCGCATTTAAAGCCTCTTGAACCATATTGCCGGCAGCCAATATGCACGCATCCCTGCCTTCTACGAACATCTTCATGCTCGTTACTCCCGATTTAACGCTCGCATAAATGCTATCTTCCTTACCCTGAAATGCTTCTCCTCTGGGATACCTTATCGCAACGGGCGAATCTTTGGAAAATGCATATTCAAGCATTTCTTCAAGCTCTATATCACAACATGGTGCAAGTAATTCCATGCCGGGTATGGAACCCAAGTAGGAGATATCCAAAAGCCCTTGGTGGGTGGTGCCGTCCCCTCCCACTATGCCTGCTCTATCTATAGCAAACACAACAGGAAGCCCCTGCAAAAATACTTCTTCTATAATATTGTCGTATGCACGTTGGAGAAAGGTTGAATAGATACACACTACAGGCTTCATCCCCGACTTGGCAAGCCCTGCAGCAAGGGATACCGCATGCTGCTCCGCTATCCCGGCATCTATACACCTTGTAGGATACATTCGCTGAAATTCCGTAAGCCCCGTACCGTCTATCATGGCTGCAGATATCGCTACTATACGGCTGTCTGCCCTAGCCTTTTCAATGAGAGCCTTGCCGAAAACGTCTTGATAGCGGGTTTTTGTAATCAAAGTTTTGCTTGGTTCATCCGCATCAAAGGTCGGTACAGAGTGAAACTTATCGGGTTCTTCTTCCGCAGGTTTATAACCCCTGCCTTTTTGTGTCTTTACATGTATGCAAAGTGGGCCTTCTATGAGTTTGGACTTTTCCAAAATATTTATGAGCGCCGGTATATCATGCCCGTCTATGGACCCGTAATACTTCATTCCCAGCTCTTCAAATATAATACCGTCAAGCATCGTGTACTTTAAAAGTCTTCTTGTGTTTATCAAAAATTTTGCAATGCCCTTCCCTATAAGCGGCACCTTTTCGCAAAATTGCTTCACCTTGTTTTTAAATGCGAAATATCCCTTTGATTCACGAATATCGTTAAGGTGACTGGAAATACCGCTACTGTTGGGAGATATGCTCATTTCATTATCATTAAGAATCATTATCACCTTGGATTTACGGTCGCCTATGCTGTTTATCGCCTCATATGCCACTCCGCCTGTAAGCGCGCCGTCTCCTATCACAGCAATCACGGCGCCTTCTTTATTTTGCAGTCTTCTTCCTTCAGCGATTCCCTGCGCCAGCGAAAGCGATACTGAGCTATGTCCCGTGTCGAACAAATCGTATTCGCTCTCCTCATTTCTTGTAAAACCGCTAATACCGTTCATTTGTCTGAGCGTGTCGAATTTATCCGCCCTCCCGGTGAGTATCTTATGGACGTATGTTTGGTGTCCCACGTCCCATACTATGGCATCTTCATCCAAGTTAAAGACTTTGTGCAATGCGATGGTAAGTTCTACCACCCCGAGGTTTGATGCCAGATGCCCACCCGTAGCGGAAACCTTCTCCACCAGGAACTTTCTTATTTCTTCTGAAAGCTCCTGCATCTGAGGCACATCCATATTGGTTAATTCTTTTTTAAAATCTATTTTTTCTATATCCATATGCCCCGTTATCTACCCGCACCTTAACATAAGATCATCTGCAAGCTGCATGAGCCCTTGCGGACAAGCACACATCCCCTCTATGGCATCTTTAGCATCCTGCGTATGTTTTTTTATAAGATCATCCAATTCAACAGGTGATAATAATATTGTATAGGTTATCTTTTCATTTCGCTCATCTGCATTTATATCCTTGCCCATGTTCTTGCTGTCACCCGAAACATCGAGCTTATCATCCACCATTTGAAATGCGAGGCCTATATTTTCGCCATATTTTCTAAAGGCAGCCACCTGCCTCTCATCTGCGCCTGCAAGAGTTGCTCCTGCAACTACAGCCGCCGTGATGAGCGCCCCCGTTTTCATCCTGTGCATCTTTTCGAGTCTCGTTAGGCTCACCTCGTCTTTGCAGGAATTGATATCCATAACCTGCCCTGAAACCATAGCCTCTGTACCCGCTGCCATTACAATTTCATTTGCAGCTTTTATCTTTTTTAAAATTTCATAGCCCATATTATCAGACTTTGCTATGCAAGACAGCATCACTTCATATGCCAATGCTTGGAGCCCGTCACCTGCGAGTATTGCCATAGCTTCACCAAACACCTTATGATTTGTCTTCTTACCTCTTCTGTATTCATCGTCATCAAGCGCCGGCAGATCATCATGGATCAAAGAATATGTATGTATGAATTCTATAGCTGCAGCATAGTCGAGCACGCTACCGGGATCTCCGCCTACAGCCCTCGCCGCTTCCATAAGCAATACCGGCCTTACCCTTTTTCCTCCTGCATATAACGAGTACTCCATGGCTTCCCTTAAAGGCTTTGCAATCTCTTCCTTAGAAAGAAGTATTTCGCGCATTTTCGTATCTATATCATGTTTGTATTTATAGAACATATCATCCATGAGATTATTCGTCTCCCGTTATTTCGTCCACATGGCTTTTGATCTCTTCCAGCTTCTCTTGGCAAACTTCATAGCAAAGCTTCGCCTCTTCAAATTTACTTATGGTTTCATCTATGCTCGCATCTTCGAAATCCAATTCTTTATCTATATCACTTAACTTTTTCATTACTTCTTCTAAACTTAATTCCTTGAGCTCTTCCTTCGTCATCATTTCCTCTCCCCCATTACACCGTCTCGTTTGTATATATAAGCAACTTCTATAATGCCGTTATTTCGCAATCTACCTTTCCGTCTTTCATAAGAAGTTCAAAGCTTTCTTGCCTTCTCAGCTCTGCTGCAGTAGTTATCACCTTTCCGTTTACAAGAGGCAATGCATAGCCTTTTGCCAAGTTTTTTGAAATGTCGTTGTTTTCAAGGCTTTGATTCATCTTAGCTATTTCATTTTTAAGATTCGTGAGCTTCATCTGCATGCTGGCGTTTGCAACTCCCCAAAGAGCTTCAACCGTATTCTCCATCTTTGATATTCGCATTCCTATGTTTGCCTTCTTTTCAATATTTAAAAATTTTTGTAGTAACCGGTTGCCGCATATTTCGGCTTTTCTTTCGAGCATGCTTTTAAGCCTTAAATGAATCCCTAAAAGTTCAGCACTTAACTGATCCCAGTCAAAGGCCGCTCTGTCTGCTGCAGCCGTAGGCGTTGATTCTCTTTGATCAGCTGCCATATCCGCCAGCGTCACATCTATTTCATGCCCTACTCCCGTAACCACCGGTATATTAGAGGTGAAGACCCTCCTTGCAACTTCTTCGGTATTGAATGCATCCAGATCCGTCTTCGCACCGCCACCTCTTGCGAGCACGATTATCTCAGGCGGTTCATCCATCCCTTCAAAAATGTCAAACGCCCTGCAAATGGATGTTACCGCTTCATCTCCCTGTACATATGCTTCTTCTATCACCGTATTTATATATGGATTTTTCTTCTCTATTACCTTCTTTATGTCGGCCTGAGCTGCACTGTCCTTTCCCGTTATTATACCTATCTTTGTTGCATATAGAGGTATGTACCTCTTTTTTTCTTTATCAAAGAGACCTTCCCCTTCAAGCTTTTGCCTGAGCATCTCAAGCTGCTTCGCCTTTTCACTTTCACCGCAACGCTTAAGTCTTTCTACATATAGCTGCATCCTTCCGGTCTTTTGGTAAACGTCAAGCCTTCCCGTGATTTCCACTTCTTCATCTTCTACATCGAGCGCATTTGAATCGATGTCATGAACGTCAAAATATACACAGTCTATACTCGCCCCGATATCTTTAAGTGAAAAGAACGCATAGTTTTTACGAGGGTCGTATTTGAAATTGCTGATTTGCCCCTTTACTGAAATTTCCCATAAGAACAAATCTTTTTTAAATTTATCTTTAATATACTCCACAAGATGTGTAACCGTAAGTGGTACCATTATATGCTTCTCCCTATGCTATTTATAATCCTTACCTATATTCGCCAATATTCCGTTTATAAATTTCGCAGATTTATCGTCACTAAATTTTTTTGCTATCCTCACCGCTTCGTTTACCGCCACCACTTTAGGAATGTCTTTTGCATAGCAGATTTCTGCAACCGCAAGCCTCAGTATCGCAAGATCCACCTTCGGGATGCTGTCTATAGTCCAGCCCTTCATCTTGGCATTCAGCTCCGCATCTATTGCATCTATATTATCCGTAACGAGTGAAAACACCTCTCTTATATATGCTTCTTCCTTACCTATGTTCTTATAATCCAAAAGTATCTTATCCACCAGCACCTTATCTGTCGTTTTGTGCACGGGGATTTGGAAAATAATCTGCATCGCTATTGTTCTTGCCTTGCTTCTGTTTATAATCAATTTCTACTCCTGATAAAATCCGTTTCCTGCGGCAAATCTATATCATCTACCAAAATATTCACTGCAACCACCTTCTCCTCAAACTCTTCTAGTATGGCTCTTCTCACGTTGTTTTGAATCATCCAAGTGATAATAGGTATATTGACACCATATTCGAGTACTACCGCTACATCAAATTCTATCGCACCCTTTTGCCTTTTTATTCTTATGCCGCTGCTTTTAAATCTCTTATTCAATAAGCCCGATAGTATCGTTTCTACGGTTTTGTTTTTCACTCTGCTCACGCCCTTAGTGCTTGCGATGGCACGTGCTGCGCACTTCAGCATTTCCTGATCATAATTTTGATTTTTTCTCTTCTCATCGCTCATAATGCCGCTCATAATCCATTCTTTCTCACGAAAGTAAGTCGTTTACAGATGAAACTATTTTACCACAGATGTATCGAGGTATGTATTTGACATATATTCAAGCGGAGAATTCATCTTAAAAAAGGCTATTTTATCGGCAATCAAACTATATTTATCTCTCTTATCCGGGTTTAGATATTTGCTCGAAACGTTGGCGTACTTCAGGTACTTTCGATCATTTACCAGCGGGTGCCCTATGGCTGCAAGATGTACTCTTATCTGATGCGTACGTCCTGTCAAGAGCTTCACTCTAACTACGGTATATGTGAATTCACTGCCATTTTTATCTATTCTATTTACACGTATCGGATGTACCTTCGTAATTGCTTCCTTGGTAACATCCGGAGGTACGCTGCCATCTTTATCTGCAAAAACCGTATTGTTTTTTGCGGATTTATATAATGGATAATCTATAGTGACATCACCCCGTACTTCACCGACAACTTCCGCTACATAATACCTCTCAATACGACCTTCTTTGAAGGCCGCATTAAGCTCCCTCTGACTTGCAGCATTTTTTGCGATGGCTATAAGTCCCTCGGTATTTCTATCCAGCCTGTTTGATGTTGCAAGCGAAAAGGTTTTTTCAAAGCCGGGATCATATTCGCCCTTCTGAATAAGGTAGGTTTTCACTTCATTTAGTAGCGTCCTCTTTTTTTCCGTGCTGCTCCCGTGTGTAAGTAACCCTGCCCTTTTGTATACAACCAATAAGTTGTCATCTTCAAAAATAATTTTAAACGAAGGTTTTATCTGCACCCCCTTGTCCTTTAAAATCATCCTCTTATGCTCATCATCCGAGATGTATATATGCACTGCATCACCGGCATTCAGCAAAAAGTTCTGCTTGCACTTCTTGCCGTTTACCTTCACATCCTTCCGGATTAGCTTATATATATGTGCCAGGCTCGCATTGCAATAATACTTCTTAAAAAACCTGTCTAACCGCTGCCCCGCATCATTTTCCGTTATTGTAAATTTAATCATTCCATTTAAATCCAATTCTTATCATGTTTTAATCACTTCTTCTTATTATATTCTTTTTTTCCGTACATTCAAGGTAAAAAAACAACCCGCATTGGGTTGTTTTTATTTTCAATGTTTATAATAGAATCAAAAACTACGAATTTTATTCTCCGAAAAGCGCCATTGCAAATAGCAAATTTTAAAAATACTAAAATATAATCTTGCTATTTTTTTATAAGTCGTACCCAACTATTCTGCAGATTATCAGCAGGCTGATCCCACTCGGCTTCAGCCGCTCTACCACCTTTTGTTTCACCTGAACCGCCATATTTACCGCCTTTTCCATGAAGCGTAACTTCATATGCATATTTGGTTTTGGCTTTGAAAAGAACTTTAATAAACTGGTTACCACCGGTTATCCTATCTGTATATTCCCACTTATATTCTTTAGGCATCTTAAGAACTTTGATATCACTCTTCCCTGTGACAACATTTAAGATCAATTTTTGATTCATTACATTTTTTATAGTGACCTCTCTGGGTTTATCAGGATCTACAAGCTTTTGTTCAAATAGGAATTCATCCGACTTGAGCAATTTATTATCTTCTGTAAGAGCTACAAGCCTTACCTTGCTTTCTTCTATTTCGAGTATCTTAGGTATGAAGTAGTCTTTTTTATTTGTCTTCTGCAGTACAACATTATTCTTCCAAGCTATGCCTATGGCTTTAAATTTCGTGGTTGCTCCATTTGTTATAACAAGAGACTTTTTCATTTCATCGGAATAACGTTCCTTGTATATATATCGCCCCGCAAAAACCGCAGCTACCAATAACACTATAACTATTATCCCTATGACATGTTTACGCTTCATTTAAAACCTCCAATTTGCCTTCCGATATCAAATAACTCTTGCTCGCAATCTTCTTAAAGTCCTTATCGTGACTCACCACTACGATCGTTTTGCCTTCCTTGTTCAAAGCCAGCAAGGTGTCTATAACGATAGACTTATTCTCATCATCGAGCGATCCTGTAGGTTCATCAGCTAACATTATATCAAATGGCTTTACCATATTTCTAGCTATCGCCACCCTCTGCTGTTCACCACCCGAAAGCTCGTATACTTTAGACTTCAGCTTATCGCCTACTCCCATCTTATCAAGAGCAGTTTGAATGAGCTCCTTTTTATTCTTTGCCTTGTTGTACTTCACGGCAAGCTTCATATTATCCTCTACCGTCATCTTCTCTACAAGTGCAAAGTTTTGAAAGAGATAAGCAATGTTATTTCTTCTTAAAAGCTCACACTCCTTCTTCTTCTTTATAGGATCCAGCTTTTCGAAAGAGCGCATCTCTCCATTGTCGTATGTTTCCAATGTACCCAAGATATTCAAAAGTGTAGTTTTACCACCGCCACTCTTGCCGAAGATACATATAAAGTCTCCTTTGTTTATATCTATATTCACATCATTCAGCACATGGTGCGCCCCAAAACTCTTGTTCACATTCTTAAGTGAAATCTGCGCTTCGTTACTCATCAACTTCCCTCCTTAAGCCTCGTCGCAATATCCTTATCTCTACTAAACTCATTCTTTAAGTCTTGTAACTATCTCCTTGTCACCACGTTTAAGGCCGACAAACTTTAACATCCTTCTTTTAGTTGAATCACCAACTCTTTCTCTCCTTTTCTAATTTGAAAAATTTCTACTACACCGCATATAAAGACGGTAGCTATAGCTAACAATAAACTCACAAAAAGGTATGAGATGCTCCACCCTGTCCTTGGTATATAAAATATATCTCCACCAAAAATACTTGTTGAGAATATCGTGACAAATAACAGTATTACACTTATCAAATAACCGAAGATGTTTCCTGATATTTTTTTCTTGTGTATGGTAAAAAAGCTATATCCAAATAGTCTTGAAACGTTTATTCTCTGCCCTTGATCATGAAAATACGATTCCTTGTCGATCTTAAGCAACGTTCCCAAAATTAAAAGAGCTAACAACAGGCCCGTTAAATTTACCACAGCCATAATTTTAAACCTATCTATATGTCTAACAACCTCGCTATATATGCTTCTTAAGTCAGTTATATAAGGTTCCGCTTTTGTTTCCTTAATTACTTTTCTTAATTCTTCATAAGCTTTATCCGGATTTTTTACATAAGGGTGAAACTTTCCATTTACTAAAGATGGTATTTTACATGATTCCCCTGCAACTATTAAAGCATAATCAACATTATGAGGCATATCTAACCTTTTTTGACTGTCTAGTGCAAATATGTTTTGTCCAGACTTAATAGTTAAATACCTTTCTTTTATTTTTGATTTCTTTTCCCCCGCATAAAACTTATGTGTGTCTTTGAGCTCAAATTTATCAAATTTGGATATTTTTACGTTTTCTGGAACCAGTGCTACCCACTCATTTCTTTTCGGTTTTGAAATTTCGACCTGCTTTCCATCTTTATCAATTATTTTCGCATAATCAAGAAAGTTTTTATTTATATATGCGTATTTCCCTTTGAACATTTGCTTTTTATTATATTCTTCATCTACGGGCATTCCCTCAAATTCATCAAGAGGAGCATAATACATGAGTGCACCCCTTGCGTCCAACTTATCCCACAATTTACTTAATATGGGTATTACCGTCTTTTCCATTTTTTCATTATCTTTCTGTTCTGTATTTGTCCATGTGCAACCGATATTTACATAATTTTTTACACTTCCCCACTTTTCTATATTGGGTTTCAAATCTAAATATTGATTTAAGCTAAAAAGCGTAACTACCAGCATATACATAACTACAGTAAATGTTAGAACTTTGAAGGCGACACCAATTTTTTCATGCGTTCTTCTGTATCCCTTTAATATGTCTATTAAATTTACTCCTCTTACCTTTAAAAACAACAATGCGAATTCTATCGCCATGACAGCTATCACAACTATTAATTCAGTTAAATAAAGCTGCGCCACTGCGTTTAAATATCCGAAAAATGTTTTCGATTTAGTCAATAAAAAAAGAATAGCATTTATGGCTACAAAAAAAATAAGGGAGGGGGGCAACACCAAGCTAAACACTTTCCTCAAACAAAACTGCAATTTGTTGTGTCCTAAAAGAGATGAAATTGCGAACTCTCTAGATAATGAACTGTTATATATTATGCAACAAAAAAATAAAGCTATAATTACTATTGCCATCAACATCATATATAAAGATCCTTGCGCTTGCGTAAAATCTCCCGTTACCATAAATTCATTATCTTTTTTTACTTCAAGCCCTGTGATTTTATTGAGCGCAACAATAAACTTTTCTACATCTCCGTTAGCTCCTTTTAAATGATAATCGCCATTAACCCAATTATGGTTAATTCCATTAAACGCCTTCATTTTAACATTTTTAGTGGTCAACAAATTCAGCGATTTACTTTTTGCAAATTTATTAAGATCATTATGACTTTCCTCTATCTCTATGTTTTTAAACTCTTTTTTAAACCATTTTACTTCATGCAAAAAAGTGAATATAATTATTTTACGTTTGTCATTGTTTGTATTTTTAGGAATATACACATCTTTAATAAAACTTACATTGTGCTTTTTTGCTAACCTTTGTATCTCTAAAACATTTTTCCTTACATTTTTAGGATTAGATATTATGTTGATTGGCTTATTAAACTTATCTACAAACTGTTCTTCAAATAGATCGTCAACCATTAAAAAATGGCCTATAACTATCATTCCAATTACAAAAACACATAATAGACCAGTTATTCTTTTCATATACTGCACCTTATCTATAAAAACAGTGTTACCATACCAAAATTGGTACAGCAACACCATTTTTATCTTTCATTAATTACTTAAAATCGGCCCATGCTCTATTACCCCAAAAGGCTTTTTCCCAAGAAGCTGAAGCTCTTCTCTTCTTTTTTATCCAACCGGAAGAACTCATCTTTCCGCCTGCCCCTTGAACAGTGGTCTTGTGAGTTTTTCTGTTATGATCATAATGTGACCACACATAATGACTTCCCACTCCATGCCTCCATTTACCACCCCAAAAAGGTTTCCAACCGGAATCATATTTTAAAAGTTCTGCATCTTGATTCCCCGCATCTAAACTCACCTTGTAACCTAAACCTTCTTCGTACGGCAACCCTTTTAAACTTTTCTGATTAGTTTGCGCAAATATCAAGCCTGATGATGCAAGTAACGTTACCGCTACTGCTAAAGATAGAATTTTTAATTTCATTTTAAACCCTTCCTTTCTTGCAAAAAAACATTTTTAAAATCGAGATTTTTAGCAGCTGCAGTGGATCTCTCCACTGCATTATAGTATACACTAATTTTTGGCATGTCAAACCTTTTTGCAAAAAAAAAACACTTCGCGAAACAAAAAAAATATAGGGGCCTAACTGTATCATGAAAAATGTCCCATACTAAAAATTGTAGTCCGCTCCCTTGCGAGTAGCATTTCTTAGACTAAAAATGGGATTGCTGGCTTTAAGTGTCTTTTTATCTTCCTGTTGCCAAGAAATATATTCAATTAAAGCATTTTCCGTAAATGTGACTTTCACTTTGCCATATCCTCAAGTTCCTCAATAGTTTTAACTACAGTGTGGCCTTGAGAAAGTTGTTCAATCGACCTTTCAATTTTAGCCAGATGCTCATTATTCCTGCGAGTTTTTTCAAGTTCGTTATATTCTTTTTCGCTTAAAATAACAAGATTTTCGTTGTGCGGTCGAGAAACTAAAATCTTTTCGCCGGCACGAACAAGATTGCTGATCTTTTTAAAATCATTCCGAATATCTGTGGTTTTTAATGCTATCATCGTTATTCTACTCTTTAGACATACGGAATTTGCGTCTTTAGTTTTAATTGTCTGTCTGTTTGAGCTGCCAGGTTCATATCGTGAGTCACTATAAGAATAGTTTTTCCGAAACTATTTCGCAGATCTTTAAGCATTGTAAAGACCGTATCACTCATCCTAGGATCAAGTGACCCTGTTGGCTCATCCGCAAGCACGATGTCACCCGGCTTTAATATACATCTTGCCAGTGCCACACGTTGCTGCTCCCCTCCTGACAGGGTGTTGCATTGCATCTTTTTTAAACCTAAAATCCCAAGTTTTTTAAGGACTTCATCAATGCGTCTCTCTTTTTCTTTTTTAGAAGATTTCACATAATTCATTGCGATGAGTAAATTTTTCTCCACGGTTTCATTTGATATAAGTGCAAAGGATTGAAATAAATAATTTATTTTATTTCGCCTTAATTGTGTCGCCTTTTTACTATTTATCTTTGGAAGTTCCTCTCCGTCTATTAATATCTTACCTCCGTCAATCACTTCTAACATTCCAAGCATATTTAAAAGCGTAGATTTACCACTGCCGGACGGCCCTATTATAGATACTATTTCTTTTTCCTTAATTGAAAAACTAACACCCTTAATAACATCTCTATGCCCATAACTTTTCCTTACGTTTATAAATTCAATTTTATTCATACGACACCCTATTCTTACGATTTCAAAAAACTGACTATACGCTTATACGCACCTTTTTCAATGGCTATGTAAAACAATATAATTTCAAATATGCCCATAATAAGCACCAACACGCTGCTAATCCTACATCTAATCAATACGCTCGCTACAAAATCCAAAACTAACACCAGAATGCACAATATCACGATAGGTGAATAAATACGTGCTCTGTTATACCCCATAAATCTTTTTATTATTATTTCCTCTTCAAAGGTTACCTTATACAATGAAATTATTATTGCTAAGAAAATCAAGATGCTGACCATCAACAATATAATACCAAAAGTAAATAGTTGTATAGTTTCAGACAATTTTTTTTGAACGCCGTCAACGTGTTCACTGACAGACTTAAATGTAAGCTTATTATCAAGTAACTCATACTTTTTTAGATTACTATCATTTATATACTTTTGTTTTGCCTCTTTCGTAAATTTTAAATATGAGTTTTTTAGTCCCGATGCAAACAAGCTGCCTTTTTCCATAAATATCATGTTATTCGGTGTCGATAAAAGAACCACGGCTTTATCCGTATAGCTTTCATAATCTGAATCTGCATTCCATGTAAACAGCTTCTTTTCAAATGTATGTTCTACAAATTCTATTTTTTTAGGATTCTCTTTATCTACATCTTCTTCTCTAATGCTCTTTTTAATAAGTTCTCTATCTTGTTTATTTATACTGCTTGAAACAAGATAAACTCTAGTACCTTCATTTGCCTTTTTCACCAACGATGGATCTACATTGTTGCCTGTATCCTTTAGATAATTAGGAGATAATACAAATTCACAATAAGGGTTGTTAGGTACGTATTTTACCTCACCGGATTGTCTGTTTTTTCTCAAAGTTTTGTTATCATAAATTTCCGAACTAACTATGTATACCCCATCTTTGCCTGCGATCGACTTATACCATTTGTACATATCTTCAGCCAATTTATTAGAATTCCCCTGCAACGACAACTCATCACCACCTTGCTCGGTGTCTGAAAGAATATGGATATCCCTTACAGCTTCCCACGCTTGCCGTATTTTCTCATTTTTAGATACTTCCTTCATCGGCCCGTCTATAACAACTCCTGCTCCCACAAGACCTACATTACCGAGTAAAAACAAAACGCTCATTGCTATCATGATGCCTTTTTTAGAAATCCGATTACGTATAGCATTTATAGGTGATATCGTAAAAACAAACGCTGAAGCTATCAAAACAATCACGCAAACCAATATGAAATTTAACAATCCTACAAAAAGCATAGTGCTGAAAAACATAGGGGAAATAAAAGACCCTTCTGTAAAAATAATCCCATATCCCACAAACAAAAATATAGAGATGAAGCCTGCAGTTAAAACAGGTGAATATATCTTAAGTGCAAAGTCCTTCCTCGACCATCCTTGAAGCAGCAAATTCCCCATTTTGTTTAACTCTTTTATAGTTAGCAAACTAACAAGAATAAGCAAAAGTATTTCAAAAATAGCAACCAGTGCCGGAAAAGCTACTTCGTTTCCCCAATTAGTAGTATATTCTTCTTTCCAACCTGACAGTATTTTCTTATCAATACCTGTCTCTTTTGCTAATTCATCAAAAAATATATTCTTCTTCCTATCATTTTTGAGCCCCAATACTATATATCTGCCCTCAACTTTTTCATCATCCTCTAAAACCGTAGCTAATTTATTTATAACAACCTTGCCGCCATATTTAAAATGTGACAAATCATTCAGCATATTTACTGATCCTTGATCCAGCCCTAACGTTGCATCGTCATTTTTGCTTTTTAATAATTTTTGCAATTCCCCGGTGTTAAATATATTTTCCCCGAAAAATTCATAATCAAAGTTGTCGGCATTCCTCTGTATTTCGCCATATATTGATACCTGTATTCCTCTATCATTTGATAAAGAAGATATCCTTAAAATTGCTAAATTGTTTTTATGCACAAGCGAAAACAACTTGGATTTAACCATTTGCTTTTTTTGTTGCGGTATATTTGCTATTGTAAATTTCTGACCCTTTTCAAATGCCGTTTGTTCTACTTCTGTTGTATATGCTTGAGCTTGTTTCGACATATATACAAATGAAAACAGTAGTCCTTGCGATAAAACAAGGACTACTGTCACAATAGCCATAAGATTTCTACATAAAAATTTTTTCACTGCCATTAACCTCGGTACATCTTAATAAGTAATTACCTACAATCCCAATAACATCTTGCAGTGCCAGTTCCAATAAATTTTTCAACATACGCATCCGGGGCTTTAGCTTTTTTCCAGCCGGAAGACGCTCCATTTGCTCTTGCTCTTTTTTTGAATCTATGTGTCCCTACTCGCGAATAACTCCAAAATTGTGATAGTGTCCTGCCATATTCCCAATATACAGCAACTCCTTTGTACCGTACAGTTTTACTTGCTGCATTAACAGCTGCCGGTGTTGCCAAACCAACTACTAATAACAAAGCTAGTGTAATTGCTGTCTTTTTAAATTTCCTCATTCTTTGCCTCCTTTATAACATTAAAACTTAGCTAGCATTCGCCAACCTTCAGGTTCATAATATCAAACTATTTTTGGCTTGTCAATACTATTTCAAAAAAATGTTTGTTTTTTCTAAATTCAAACATAAACCCGTTTCTTTGAATATCCTGTATGAGCTGATTGATGCGTTTAAGTGTCTTTTTATCTTCCTGTTGCCAAGAAATATATTCAACTAAAGCATTTTCCGCAAAGATTACTTTCACTTTAACATATCCTCAAGTTCCTCAATGGTTTTAACTACAGCGCGGGCTTGTGCCGCATTATAAATTAACTTCCCTCCTTAAGCCTCGTTGCAATATCCTAATCTCCACGCCTGAGACCTATCATTTCCAAAATAAATGCAAAACTAATTGAATTATTTCAAGCTCCGCTTGTCAATCTCTCCTTGTGTTTTTACACCGTAGCCTATACTTTGATCTCCAAATTTTTGTTTTATTTCGTCCATGACCCTATCCACCTCTCGCTCCTTTACCTCTTCCTGTTCACCCTGCGAGAATATACTATACTGGCTACCTATATCCTTAAAATCCGATCGCAAATCTATTCCCGTTATACTCATGGCTCTGAGCTTTTTTGAAAAATCCCAATTTGCCTTTATAAGTGAAAATGCTTCTGCTGCTATATGTCCGGTCACATCTGTCGGAAGCCTTAATTTCTTTTGCTTAGAGTATGTTTTAAAATCGCTGTCCTTTATAACGACTTTTACACCGCCTGCAAACAAATTATGGCTTCTAAGCCTTTTAGCAACCATTTCGCTGAGATTCCAAACTTCTTTTTTTATCTGAGTGCTCGTGACCAAATCTTCCTTGAATGTTTTGCCGTGCCCGATGCTCATAGGATCTTCATTATCTTTGTAGTATCTTACTTCATCGCTTGATTTACCGTTCGCACTGTCTATAAGCTCATAAATCTTTATGCCGAGATCTGATTTAAGAAGCTGCGGCTCTGTCTTAGCTAAATCTTCTATTGTATATATGCCATAGGTATTCAGTAGCTTTGCCGTTTTCTTTCCCACCATGAAAAACTCAGAAACAGGCAGCGGCCACAACACTTCTTTATAATTGTCCCGGCCTATTACCGTGGTAGCGTCGGGCTTTTTATATTCGCTACCCATTTTTGCAAACACCTTATTAAAGCTCACTCCTGCGGAAAGCGTTATTCCGAGCTCCTCCCTTACTTCGCCTCTTATCTTATCTGCGATTTCTTTACCCGTTCCGAACAACTTTCTGCTCTCCGTGACATCTATCCACGATTCATCTACGCTGAACTTTTCTATTCTGTCCGAATACCTGTAAAAAATATCGTTGAAAAGCTTGTGATACTTGATATATTCATCATAATGCGGGCTCAAAAGTTCCAAATCCTTGCACTTGTTTTTTGCCGCCCATATGGTCTCGCCCGTTTTTATACCGTATTTTTTTGCGATTTCATTCTTAGCGAGAATGATGCCGTGCCTATTCTTGGGATTGCCCGCCACAGCTACCGGAAGATCCTTAAGCTCCGGATGTTTTAAAAGCTCCACGGAAACAAAATAAGAATTCATATCACAGTGTAATATAACCCTATCGCTATTCATCTTCCCCCGCCCTTACCACTTTGACATTTTCTTCTCCGAAGATATTTTTAAAATCATTTTCCATTTCAGTCGTAAGAGAAACTCCTTTTATATTCATCTTATATGCCCTACCTTCTATGTATACCAAAATTTTCATAATCTCCGTCCCCTCCGATTCAAGAGATTTTAAAAACTCTATTTTTTTATTCGCCTCTTCAGAATTCAATTTTTCAAGGAGCCTGAGCTTGACTATCATATCCTCCGGCGCTTTTTCTTCACTTGGAAGAATTATATCGCTAACCAAAAGATTGTACTCCACGCCATCTCTTGAAGACAACTTGCCTTCTGCGATAATGACCATGTCTTCATCCAAGATTCTCCTGTATTTTTCATAGATCGACGGAAAAATTACCATCTCCATCCTTCCCGTCATATCTTCAAGATTTGCGAATGCCATCATCTCACCCTTTTTTGTAACGATGGTCTTGACGGTTGTAATCAGCCCCGCAAGCTTCACTCTCTGTCCTTCCCTATAAGCTGACGATTTGCTCGCTACATCTTCCTCATCGTCGCTGCCGGCCTCAGGATTGATATTTCCTAAGACGTCGGTAATCCTTCCCTCAAGATATTGTTCATACTCCTTCATGGGATGCGTGGTTAAATACATGCCCAGAGCCTCCTTCTCGAATTTCATTTTCTGAGCATCTTTAAACTCCGGAATATTTGGAATTTTCTGAGAAAACTGCTCTCCCTCTATCTCACCCTCTTCGAATAAACTCATTTGATCGGCCGTAATGCCTTTATTGCTTTTTTTCTTCTGTTCCAAGGCATCATTGTAAATAGATAGGTTGGCGGCCATGGTCCCTTCAAAATCTCTAAACGCACCTGCACGAATCAAATTTTCAAGTGCACTTTTATTCACCTTTGAAATTTCCATATCCTGCACGAAGGCATACAGATTATTGTATATAACTCCTCTGTTTTCTCTCACCTTTACAATATGCTCCGCAGCACTATCTCCCACATTTTTTACATCTGCAAGCCCAAATAAAATTTCATTCCCCCTTGCTTCAAACGTAACGCCGCTCTTATTCACATCCGGCGGCAATATTTCTATGTTCATATCTCGGGCATTTTTGATATATCTAGCCATCTTACCGTCATTTCCACTTGCGCTCGCTAAGAGCGATGCCATAAACTCCACGGGATAATGCGCCTTTAGATATGCCGTTTGATATGAGATGACCGCATAGGCTGCTGCATGTGATTTGTTAAAAGCGTAGGAAGCAAAACTCTCCATTTCATCGAAAATTTCGTTCCCGACTTCCTTAGGTATTCCCCTCTTAACACACCCCTCTACAACTTCCTCATCATCTGTAACCGGGGCATCGCTTATCTTACAGCTCTTTTCATTTTCTTCCGCCCAATATTCATTCTCCGTACCGAACAGGAATATCTCCCGTTCCTTTGCCATCTCATCCGCCTTTTTTTTACTCATAGCTCTCCTTACAAGATCCGCCCTTCCGTAAGAATACCCTGCAAGCTCTCTAACGATCTGCATTACCTGCTCCTGATATACAAGACATCCATATGTAAGTGACAGAATGGGTTTTAAGGCGGGATGCTTGTACTTTATCCTGTCGGGATGCCTTTTGTTGAAGATATAATTATCCTTAGAATCCATGGGACCCGGTCTATATAGTGATATCCCCGCTATGATATCCTCTATTGAATCGGGCTTTAGATCCTTCATAAATTCAGTCATGCCTTCGCTTTCGAGCTGAAATATCCCTTCCGTATTTCCTGAAGAAATGAGTTCGTACACCTTGCTGTCATCATAGTTTGAATCATCGAAATTTATCTTTATTCCATGATTCCTGTATACCATGTTTTTGCAGTTCTCTATGACCGTAAGATTTTTAAGCCCCAAGAAGTCCATCTTTAAAAGTCCCAGTTCTTCTATTGTAGTCATGGTCATCTGCGTGCAAAAACCTTTGTCGGACTTATAGATCGGAACGTAGCTGTCTATGCTCTCCTTCGATATCACCACTCCTGCAGCATGGGTACCTGCATTCCTAACCATGCCCTCAAGCTGCAACGCCATGTCCACTACTTCCTTGCTGTCCTCACCTTCCTCATACAATTCCTTGAAGTTGCTGTCCTTGAGCGCATCGCTGAGAGTAACCCCGAGCCCCGGAGGCACGGCCTTTGCAAGCCTATCCACTTCGCCGTAACCGGCATTCATAATTCGGCCCACATCCCTTATTGCGGCCTTTGCCTTTAGCGTTCCGAAGGTAACGATTTGAGCTACTCTATCGTCTCCATATTTATCGATTACATAATCTATTACCTCTTGCCTTCTATCCTTACAAAAATCTATATCTATATCCGGCATGCTGACCCTTTCGGGGTTTAAAAACCGCTCAAAAAGCAGGTTGTATTTGATAGGATCTACGCAGGTTATATCAAGACAGTAGGAAACCAGACTGCCCGCAGCGGAGCCCCTGCCGGGGCCTACGGGGATGCCTCTTGTTTTAGCATAATGAATAAAATCATGAACAATCAGAAAATACTCGTCATACCCCATATTATGAATAGTATCGAGTTCAAATTCCAACCTTTCTCTGAGCTCATTCGTAACGTTTTTATATCTTTTTTCAAGCCCCTCGCAGCATAATTTTCTTAGATATCCTTCCTTCGTCTCCCCTTCGGGAACCTCAAAATCCGGCAAATGCTGCGAATTAAAATCAAAGTCAAAATTGCATTTTTCTGCTACTTCCAGGGTATTCTCTATTGCTTTTGTTTGCCCCGGAAAGAGCATTCTCATCTCATCTTCACTTTTTAAATAAAAATCATCGCTCGGGAACTTCATCCTTACTTCATCTGAAAGTCTTGCGCCCGTCTTAATGCATAAAAGCACATCGTGCATCTTTGCATCTTCTTTTTTCACATAGTGCGAATCATTTGTAGCTACCAGCTTTATGCCCGTCTCCTTGGACATTTTCGTCAATTCTCTATTTATAATCTGTTCTTTCTCAAGCCCGTGGTTTTGAATTTCCAGATAAAAATTCCCTTCGCCGTAAATATCTCGATACTTTATGGCCGTCTTTTTTGCTTCTTCATAATTCCCTTCTAATATGAGTTCCGGAATCCTTCCTGCAGGACAGGCGGAAAGCGCAATTAAACCCTTTGAAAAGCGCTCCATTAAATTTTCATCTATCCTCGGTTTATAATAAAATCCTTCTTTATTCGCTATAGATACGAGTTTTATGAGATTTTTATAGCCTTCTTCATTTTTTACAAGAAGTATAAGATGATTCGGTGACTTTTCCTGCACCTCTATAGATCCTCTTGCAACATAAACTTCGCAGCCTATGATAGGCTTAATTCCCTGCTTTTTACATTCCTTATAAAACTCAACAACCCCGAACATCGTGCCGTGATCTGTGAGCGCCAAGCTTTTCATACCAAAACGAGCAGCCTCGGCTACTAAATCCCGTATCCTGGCTGCTCCATCCAACAAACTGTATTCACTATGCACATGTAAGTGCGTAAAACTCATATATTACACATCCTATTCCTAACTTATCTTCACTATAAGCTCATTCGCCTTGACTTCCTTTCCTTCCTCAACATAGATCTTGTCGATGATTCCGTTAGCCGTTGCGAGTATATTGCTTTCCATCTTCATAGCTTCAATAATCGCTATAGGATCGCCTTCCTTCACTTCATCCTTGTCGGCAACCAATACCTTCACTATTTTTCCCGGTATATTTGCGCCCACCTCGTATGGGTCGTCTTCCGCCGCAAACACCACCGACTGTCCGGCTACCGCAACGCCTGCATCCTTGTCCAACACCTTGATGTTCGACCTGTTGCCGTTTACCTCGAAAAGCACTTCTCTAAATCCTTCTACGTCAGGCGCCTTTATCTCTATGAGTTTTACAGTAAGTTCCTTTCCTTCCGCAATCTTTATATCCGATACTTCGCCTTCCTTCATTCCATGGAAGAACACATCGCTTCCAACGTATCTGAAACTGCCTTCCGTATTCATGGACTTAATATAATCTTCAAACACCTTAGGATAGAGCGCATAGCTCAACGCTTCTCTTTCGCTGCCTTCTAAATCGTATTCATCCTGTAATTTTTTCTTGATTTCATCGAAATTTTCATCCTCAAGCAATTCTCCCGGCCTGCATGTGATCGGCTTCTTTCCCTTTAGAACTACTTCCTGCAAGTCTTTAGGGAACCCTCCTTCAGGCTGTCCTATCATTCCTTCAAAATATGAAACTGCTGAATCCGGGAAGTCTATGCTCTTTCCTTTCTCCACTACGTTTTCAGGTGTCAGTTCATTTTGAATCATAAATATGGCAAGATCGCCCACCACCTTTGAAGACGGTGTTACCTTGATTATATCACCGAGCATCTCGTTTACTTTTTTATACATTTCCTTAACTTCATAGAACTTATGCCCCAGCCCGAAACTTTCAACCTGCGGCTTTAAGTTGGAGTATTGGCCTCCCGGTATTTCGTACTTATAGATTTCCGCAGTCGGTGATAGGAGGTCTGATTCAAATTGTGAATAAATAGGTCTCACCGCACTCCAGTAATCGGATATCCTCTGTGATTCATCAAGATCTATACCTGTGTCCCTAGGGGTGTTTTGCACGGCTGCCACTATTGAATTGAGTGACGGCTGACTGGTAAGCCCCGCCATGCTGCTGTATGCGGCATCCGCTATATCCACTCCCGCTTCGGCTGCCATAAGCACTGCCGCTACGGCATTGCCGCTGGTATCATGAGTATGGAAATGTATAGGAATGTCTATGGCGTCTTTAAGCGCATCTATGAGCACCTTCGCCGCATGCGGTTTCACAAGCCCCGCCATATCTTTTATGCCGAGTATATGTGCCCCTCTTTTTTCGAGCTCTTTTGCCATTCTTACATAATAGTCTATATTGTATTTCGTCCTTTTGCCATCTAACACATCACCCGTATAGCACAGACACGGTTCTGCAATTTTGCCTTGTTTTAGCACTTCTTCTAAGGATACGGTCATTCCTTCTATCCAGTTTAAAGAGTCAAATATCCTAAATAAATCAATGCTTTTTGCAGCTTCCTTTATGAATCTTCTTATTACATTGTCGGGATAATTTTTATATCCTACTGCATTAGCACCTCTTATCAACATCTGGGTGAGGGTGTTCGGCATCTTTTGCCTCAACATATCAAGCCGTTCCCAAGGGTCTTCTTTCAAAAATCTGTAGGCAACATCAAAGGTTGCGCCGCCCCACATTTCATATGAAAATAAATCTCTTCCATAAATCGCAGTTGCCGTTGCAATCTTTTCCATGTCAAGGCTTCTTACTCTCGTAGCCATTAGTGATTGCTGTGCATCACGCATTGTGGTGTCCGTAATTAGCAGCTTTTCCTGACCCGTTATCCACTTGCTAAACTTTTCAGCACCCATGTCATCAAAAAGCTGTTTTGTTCCCTTTAGCTCAGCCACCTTGGATTCATCCACATTAGGAATTACGGGAACGTCAAAATCAGGTTTTACTCCCTTTGTATCATTTACCACCTTCTCTGCAATAAATGTGAGTAACTTGCGTTCCCTATCCTTGCTTGGTCTTATATTTAACAGCTCAGGATTCTCGGCTATGAATCCTGTATCACAGTTACCTTCCTTGAATTTCTCATGATTCAAAACGTTGGCAAGAAAGGCCATGTTTGTTTTTACGCCCTTGATCTTAGTCTCACTAAGCGCTCTCAAGGATTTTTTCCTTGCCTCTTCAAATGTCCTTGCGTAAGATGTAATTTTAACAAGCAAGCTGTCGTAGTATGGAGAAATAACGGCGCCTGTAAATCCGTTGCCTCCATCGAGTCTTATACCGAACCCTGAAGCGCTCCTATACAAGTTGATCGTGCCCGTATCAGGAGCAAAATCGTTGGCAGGGTCTTCTGTTGTAATTCTGCATTGGATGGCCGCACCTATAGGCTTTACGTCTTCCTGACTTTTTATTCCGATTTCATCATCCCCGAGTTTACACCCTGAAGCTATCATTATTTGGGCATGCACTATATCTATTCCGGTAGTCATTTCAGTAACCGTGTGCTCCACCTGTATTCTCGGGTTCATCTCTATAAAATAATGATTTCCATGTTTATCAAGCAAAAATTCCACGGTTCCTGCACTTCTGTAATTCACAAACTTTGCTATCTTAAGTGCATCTTCACATATTGCCTTTCGCTTTGCATCATCCAGACAAAGTGCCGGTGTGAATTCTACTACCTTCTGATGCCTTCTCTGTATAGAACAATCTCTTTCGTACAAGTGAACTAAATTACCGTAGTTGTCCCCCAGTATCTGCACTTCAATGTGCTTAGGGCTTTCCAAATATTTTTCTATAAATATATCATCTATTCCAAACGCCTTTTTCGCTTCGCTAAGTGCACTTCTAAAGCTTGGAATCAATTCCTCTTCGGAATGCACTATTCTCATTCCTCTACCGCCTCCACCTGCCGCAGCTTTGAGCATAACGGGATATCCACATTTTTCTGCGAATTCCTTTGCAGCCTTTTCAGACGGTATGGCTTCCTCAACACCGGGGATTGTAGGCACTCCCACTTCCTGCGCAACAAGCTTTGATTGTATTTTATCTCCCAGTTGTCCCATCATTTTATAGTCGGGCCCTATGAATACAATCCCTGCATCCTCGCAGGCCTTTGCAAATTCAACGTTTTCAGACAGGAATCCATATCCCGGGTGTATGGCGTCCGCTCCTTTAGCCTTTGCCATTTCTATGATTTCATCTATAGCAAGGTAGGCTCCTATAGGCGTTTTACCTTCTCCTATCAAGTATGATTCATCCGCCTTGGTTCTAAACAGCGAATTTTTATCCTCTTCTGAATATATAGCAATGCTTCTGATTCCTAATTCTTTGCAGGCTCTCGCTATCCTTATAGAAATCTCTCCTCTGTTCGCTATCAAAATTTTCTTAAATCTATTCACCATTCATTCCTCCACAAGATATGTATTTAAAATATCCCTCATTATACCACATTATTCTGTTCTTGTTGGTCCGGCATCTGCTGAGCAACCTTTTTATCCGTCACTATCGAACCCAGTTTTAAAGCTTTCTTTTCAAGCTCCAATACTACATTGTTTATCTCGGCAACGTGTTCGGGTTCGGCATTTTTGGCTATCATGAGATCGGTATTATACAGTATATCCTCAATGCTGTTATGTATTTTATTTAACCTTTCCCGCATCACTTCTATTCCTTCTTCATCCGTCTTTTCGTGTACCGCACTCGGTGTTCCTTCTATGCTGTCTCCCACTAGCTCATATTCACTCACTTCGTGAATCGCCTCGACATCATATCCATACCTTTTTTCTATTTCACCCTTCAAATAATCCTTTGATTCATTTTCTCCATGAACAAGGAATATTTTTTTAGGCTTTCTTTGGAAACCGCCAACCCAATCTAAGAGCCCCAACATGTCAGCATGCCCTGAAAATCCTTCCAAATTGTATATCTTCGCATTGACGTGAATCTTCTCACCAAACAATTTTATGTCCTTAACACCGTCTAAAAGGTTCCTACCGAGCGTTCCTTGGGCTTGATATCCTACAAAAACGATGGATGCTTTGGGGTCCCATGCATTGTGCTTGAGATGATGCCTTATTCTTCCCGCTTCGCACATACCGCTTGCGGAAATGATTACCTTAGGATCCTTGTTAAAGTTTATCGCCTGAGATTCTTTGCTACTGAGCGTAAACCTTAGATTTTCTATAGTGAGCGGATTATCGCCGTTTAAAATATAGTCCCTCGCTTCTTTGTCAAAGGCTTGAGCGTTTCTTTTAAAGATTTCCGTTGCGGATGTCGCCATCGGGCTGTCTACATAAAACGGTATTTCCAAAAGCCTCTTTCCCCATTTCCCGCCTTCTTTAATGTATCGCTTAAGCTCATATATCAATTCCTGTGTTCTTCCTACGGCAAACGCCGGTATCACTACGGAGCCACCTTTTTTAGCAGTATCTATAATTATGTCTACGAGTTTATCTATTCTTGCGTCTCTAAGCGGGTGGGTTCTGTTTCCATAAGTCGATTCCATAATCACGTAATCCGCCTTTTTGATAATTGTCGGATCTCTCAATATAGGACGGTCTTTTACCCCCAAGTCTCCGGTAAAAACTATCTTGCTGGTTTTGTCCCGTTCTTTTACCCAGATTTCCGTAATTGCAGAGCCCAAAATATGTCCGGCATCATTAAATACTATCTGCATCTTGTCATTGATATCTACAAGCTGATCATACAATATCGGCACTACTTGCTTTAGCGCAAGCTCGGCGTCTTCCATAGTATAAAGGGGTTCTACAAGAGGTCTTCCCGCCCTTTCATTTTTGCGGTTTTGCCACTCCGCTTCCATTTGGTGTATATGTGCGCTGTCACGAAGCATCACTCCCAGTAAATCGGCTGTCGCATCTGTGCAGAATATCCTACCCGTGAATCCTCGTTTTACCAATAGCGGTAACCTGCCGCAATGATCTATATGTGCATGCGACAATACGACGTCTTCTATCTGATCTATGTCAAAGGGGAAGGGCTCCGCATTGAGCTTTTCTTGAGCTCGCCCTCCTTGAAACTGCCCGCAATCCAAAAGGATCCTATGTCCTTCACCTTCTATTAAATGACATGATCCTGTTACCCCTGTTGCAGCTCCGCAAAATTTTATCTTCATGCTCAGCTCCTTCTTTGTTATGACTTCTCTTTTATATCCAATTGTTTCATACTGTCTACACTTATCGCCATGGTCGATGCGTTATGTAAGAACGCCGCAGTATTAAGCCCTATCACGTTTGTTATTCCGCCCAACATAAACAGGCTGTTACAACCTATGATCGCCATATGATTCTTATTGATCTTCTTTATCAATGCATTGCCTATATTTTTTACGGTTACAAGCTGATATAGATCACCGGGCAGGGTTATATCCGCCACTTCCCTCGCTATATCAGAGCCGTCCCTCATAGCAACGGAAACGTCCGCTGCCGCCAATGCGGGCGAATCGTTAATTCCATCTCCCACCATCATAACCGTGCTGCCCGCATCCTGCAATTCTTTTATGATTCTGTTTTTATCATCCGGCAACACCTGAGACCTGTATTCATCAACTCCGATTTTTTCTGCAACCGCCTTCGCCGCATTCTCGCTGTCTCCCGTGAGCATGATGACCTTTTTTATACCGCTTTTTCGAAGGCTCTCTATCACTTCTCTTGCCTCTTCCCTAGGCGGATCCTCTACCAAAAATATCCCTACGAGTTTGCCACCGATAGCAAGGTAAACCGCAGAATTTGTAGTGCTTATGCCTGCAATGATTTCCTTTGCCTCGTCGCTGACGTCTGATTGTTCATCTTCTAAAATGAAATGCTTGCTTCCTATTACCACCTTTTCGCCATAAAGCGTAGTGCTGATGCCGTGCGCAACTATGTAGTTCACTTCGGTGTGCTCTTCTCTATGCTCTATTCCTCTATCCATAGCGGCCTTTACTATCGCTCTGGCTACGCTATGCGGGAAATGCTCTTCAATGCAGGCTGCCACCTTGAGCAATTCATCTTCAGTATATTTATCTGTCAAAGATATGATGCGCTCAAGTACCGGCGTTGCCTTTGTAAGGGTACCGGTTTTATCAAATACTACGGTGTCCACCTCGGACAATGTTTCAAGGTGCTTACCGCCCTTTACCATCATTCCTTCCGTGGTTGCCTGTTTCATAGCACTTATAACCGAAATAGACGTGGTGATTTTGAGCCCGCATGAATAATCGACCATGAGCACAGCCGCCGCCTTGGTGATGTTTCGTGTGAACAACAATACAAGTCCCGCTCCAAAAAAATTAAACGGCACGATTTTATTCGCCACATGCTCTGCCTTAGTTTGAATGTTTGCTTTTAAGTCATTTGAATTTTCTATTAGGTCTACAATCTTGCTTACTCTTGCATCGGACGGTAGCTTGTCCGTTCTAATTACTATATCTCCGTTTTCTACCGTAGTGCCTGCAAATACCGTATCGCCTTTTTCTCTTGGGATTGCCAGTGGCTCGCCTGTTAAAGTGGACTGGTTTATATCCGCCAAGCCGCTGCAGATCTCTCCATCTACAGGAACCATGCACCCCGTTCTCACTCTTATCAGATCACCTTTTTTCACGCTGCTGAGCGGCACCTCCACTTCAACATCCTTGTTTACAACCCAAACCTTATCTACATTTATAGCTATGCTCTTTGCCAATGTAATTTTCGCTTTTCTCTTAGTATAATCTTCGAATATCTCTGAAATTGAAAGCATATACATTATCGAGCTTGCCGTTGAAAACTGCCTCATCAAAATTGCCGATGAAACCGCCGCCGCATCCAAAACTGCAACGTTAAGCCTAAACTGCCTCAGCTCTTTAAGCCCTTCCTTTATAAATTGCCATGCCTTGTACAAGGTATATATGGTAGAAATCGGCGTGGGCAAAAGGTACTTACTTACACCTCTGAAAATCGTTTGCTTAATTATGTCAAAGAAAACTTTATTGTCAAGCACCTTCATGGAAAGTTCCGTGCTTGGCTTGATTTCACTAAGGTCTAAGCTGTCCAGCTTCTCTATTATGCTGTTTCGAGCACCGCTTACATATTCTATCGTTATGCTTCCGTTTGCATCCGCAACAACCACGCTCAAGACGTTTTCATCATTTGAAAGCAACACTTCGAGCCCTCTGGCCTTACCGAAATCAAACGCTCCCATTCCACATCTTACTCTAACCCTGTCGTTGCGGTCATATTTCAATTCATACTTCATTCTGTCACCAATTTTTTACACGCAAAAATAAAACTGTCGCCTCTATATTCTTTAAAGTCGAGCAACAACTATTTGCTTTCTATCGCCTGTGCGTCCTTGTAAATATCTTCCGCTTCTTCTTTTATATCCTGCAAAGACGCCTTGGCTCCCTTTTGAAGCTTTATTCCTTCAGCCACACCCTTAACAGCATATTCTCTTACCTTCGGGTTCTTTCTTGCCGCCTTTGCAAGTTTTGCAACAATTAGCCCCCCTATAAAAGCAATTATTTCCTTTTTCATGGTACACCTCTTTCACCCTATAAGATCCATATATTATAGCATATGCCTCTTATGTACCCAAAGCTCGCCACTAATTAACCTTATACCCTATTTATCCAAAGATTTAATTTCCTTACCCACTTTATATCCTAGGTTTACATCAAATACAAACAAGATAAAATAAGCGACATCATTGTACCATGGCAGTTCAAAATCTATATTCAAAATCGTTCCTGCAACAAGAAGTATATAATCCACAATTAAGCTGATCCCCACTATAATAAGCGAATATCTTGTAACTGCCTTTCCGAATTTATTAACCCACAACTTATCTGCAACTACCGTTGTAACTATGATATATGCCAAAACAACTGCAAAATACAGCACTTTAGAATTGAATTCGGCATAAAGATCAATTACCCTAAACCTAACAAACCCATACAAAAATACCATTACTAGAGGTACCAAATGAACCTTGTATATTTCTTTATTAACCCTGTTCATATCTACACCCTCCTCCGGCCAAGCCAAAGATTCCTTGTTTTCGAGAAAACCAAAGCATGTCTAACTACCTAATTTGTTATTTACATGCTAAATTTGCAAATTCTTATTGTTTAACATTTCACCAAACATTATGTGATACATGTTATTTAATGATTCTTCTATCTTGGTAATACTTGATATTTTATTTCCTGCATCCTTTGATGATGCTCCACAAAGATAAAAGGCTTCGCTATCTGTTCCATAGTCTATTGCAATATATCTATCGTGATACTTTCTACCCGCAACCACCCCAACTTGAGGTGGAATTTTTGCACCTCAAGTTTTCAAACTCAGTTTCAGTCAGTTGAAACATAAAATCTTCACCTTCAAACTTCTCAATGTTGTTTTTTACCTGTCTATTAAAGTTTTTAGTTTCATAACCATATATTGTAGCTAAATCTGCATCAAGCATTACTCTTTGTCCGCGAATAAGATATATTTTGTCTTTTATTGTTTTATCATCCACAATGACCATCTCTTTATTTTTTTCTACCATGAAATACACCTCTATGTTTCCTTATCACATATATACTATTACATAACAGCCACTAATTAACCCTATACCCTCCAATCTATCTGTCCTCTGCCGTTCCCCTCCAGATAATTGTTACACCTAAGAAAATATCCTTTATTAAAAAAGCCTCTCGGTGCGGATAAAGGGCTTGGATGAACGCCTTCAATTATCTTATGCCTTGAATCGTCAATCAACCGCCTCTTTTCCCTTGCATAATTTCCCCACAAAATAAACACTATATTCTCATTGCTTTTACTTATATGAGATATCACTGCGTCCGTGAACCTTTCCCACCCTTTTGCCTTGTGGGAATGCGCCTTTCCTTCTCTTACAGTAAGGACAGCATTGAGCAAGAGCACCCCTTGCTTTGCCCACGGCAGAAGCACGCTGTCGTAATTTTGAGATTCAATGTATAAGTTCCTGTTTTTGAGCAAATACATATCCGCCTCTTCAAGCGTCACTTCCTTGATTATATTCATGAGCGAAGGCGGCCTTTTGACATTTCTTCCCACCGAAAATGCTAAACCGTCCGCTTCCCCTTCGTTATGATATGGATCCTGCCCAAGCACTACCACCCTTAGATCCTCGTACTCCATTTCCCTAAAGGCTCTGAAAATATTGCGCTTTTCAGGGAAAATCTTCCCCTTCTCATATTCGCCCTCTATAAAACTGCTTAACTCCTTAAAATATTTGTTTTCCGTCTCAGGCAACAGCGCCCTCTTCCAACCTTCGCCGAGCTTATCGATTTCGTCTTCTAAAAATCTCATACCCTCTCCTAAAATTTGTTTTCCTCTATCGTTCATGTTACTATACTTAACAGTAGTTTTCAATGTAAATAAATATGTACATACAATATGAATAAACACAAACCCGAACTAAAACTCGTTAACGGAGGTCTTAACCCCGTAGTGCCACTGGAAAACAGAATATTTCACTCTGCTCGCATTACGAATTCATACATGCGAGGCTATCTGTGGATAAGAATCCGCTGGGACATAAAGGGAAGGTCTGAAAACGTAGCCCTATATCAGTACTTCGTGATAAACGTGGAAGCGAAGCGCTTCGAATCCTTTCAGAAGGAAGTATCTGAAATAAACGACGAAGAAAAAGATTTCGCTGATTTTTGCGCAGACAGAACAAAGTGGAAGTCCATGGACGAGAATCAGATCTCCACTCTAATGCATTATTTTGTAAGAGCTGTATCAAACTCTTCGAATTATTTCCCGGGAGGATACGATGAATACGAAATCTTTCAAAAATCATCGCTGTTAGACTCCGGAGATGACGAGGAAATGAAAAATATCTTTCTAAAGCTCTTGCCTGCTTCAATACCGGGGAAGTCCCTCATAAACTATCTCCTGGTATTAATCTCTCAGGAAGATTCCTCATTTGCGAAATACCTGTTTCATGGCGATATACCGGACTCCTTGGTCGATGCTTTTGCACATTCCACAATTTATAAAATAGTACAAAACGAAGGTGGCCTATCGAGCTCTTTAGCTCAAGTCTTTTATGAACAGGCCGGACTATTTTATAGAACCGTCATTTCATTCGATGTGGAATATGACGTAGCCATCCCCTATGTTTCCGAATGCAACATAGTCTCAAGAGATATAATTTCAGGATTTGAAATGCTGTCGATAAATAGAGCTACCGAATACGTAGTGAGATTTACCATAGCCACCATGTCAGCCAAGGCTGTAGTCAAGGTAATCGCAGAGCACTTGCCGTACATGCGTCCTCTGTTTTTATTGACGGGAACCCTTCTTGCCATTCCAAACAGCACCGAAAAACAATTTGACACGACCACATACAGATTCATCGACAGCATGGAAGCTGAGATTTTCGTAACGGACTACCAAGATCTGATAATATGCACCAAGAACAAAAAATCGATGAAGGATCTCGTATACCTACTGTCCGAGTCTCCACTATCTCTTTACCTCAGAAAAAAGGAATCCTTCTCAACAGAAGAAGAGCTGTTTGAAGAATTCACAAAGGGACACTATATAGATTTTGCCGATTTTCTTAAAGAAGAATTTCCGGACGAGGATTTTTAACAACATTGTTTTCAAGTGCACCTTTTAGGGTATTTTAGTCACTACGTAGTTGAATGGAGGGAAATATGGATTTAATAGTAATTGGCGCAGGCCCTGCAGGAATCTCTGCAGCGATCTATGCAAAAAGAGGGAAAACGAATGTAACGGTTATTTCAAACGGCGAAAGTGCATTGCAAAAAGCTAAGGAAATAGACAATTACTACGGTTTTGAAAACACCATAAGCGGAAGCGAACTATATGAAGCGGGCATAAAACAGGCAAAGCGCCTTGAGATCCCGTTTATAGAAGGTGACGTTTTGAATATAAACTATGCGGACAACCCTGATGACGGGTTTTCTGTTAGAACTACCGCCGGAGACTTTACCGCCAAGGCTGTGATAATCGCAACCGGTACAAAGCGAGTAAAATCTTCCATCAAAGGGACAACGAAGTTCGAAGGTTCCGGTGTAAGTTATTGCGCAACGTGCGACGGATTTTTCCACAAGGATACGGATGTCGCAGTGCTTGGTAACGGCAGCTTTGCGGAGGCTGAAGCAAAACACCTGAGCCCTATCGCTTCTAATGTTTATGTTCTTACCAACGGCGATGAAAATCCTTCGATTTCCGCAGACGAAAAAAACATAAAAATTGTTTCTCAAAAAATAGATGATCTATATGGAGAAAACACATTGGAAGGTGTAAAATTCGCAGACGGCTCGACAATCCCGCTACACGGATTCTTCATAGCTCTAGGCACTGCAGGCGCATCCGATATGGCAAAACAGCTCGGAGCGGAATTAAATGAAAAAGGCGACATCACCGTAGATAGCGACTGCAAAACAAGCATCGACGGACTTTACGCCGCAGGAGATTGCATCGGAGGCATACTTCAAGCCAGCGTCGCTGTAGGAGAAGGTGCACGAGCAGGAATGGCAGCATCAAAATACATAAGACAACTAAATAAATAACTCTCTGTTTGTAAAAATTTTTTGAGGGTATACTTAGAGAGAATGGTATTACCATAGGTTGTTTCAAGGAGGTTTAATATGATAATCGAATTAACAAACGAGAATTTTGAAGAAAAGGTATTAAAATCTAATGTGCCTGTATTGGTTGATTTTTGGGCTACATGGTGTGGTCCTTGCAAGAGACAAGGCCCTATTTTAGATGATCTCGAGCCAAAGAGTGACGGAAAATTTGCAGTAGGCAAGGTAAACGTTGACAATGAACCTGCGCTTGCTCAAAAATACGGCGTTATGAGCATTCCTACCCTCATAGTATTTAAGGACGGCGAAGTTAAAGAAACCGCAGTAGGTTTCCGTTCAGAAGACAAGCTTCTTGAAATGCTCAACGCTTAATTTTCCACTATCAATTTTTGCTTTGTATGGTTGGCCTTATCGGTCAACCTATTATTTTAGGAGGCTTTGTTGTGACTTTCATTACTACATTTCTAGAGGGAATATCAAGTTTCTTATCACCTTGTATCCTTCCCATGCTTCCTGTATTCGTACTTTACTTTTCAGGTGACACCGATCCTAATGAAAAACCGTCTACAAAAAGTCTGATTATAAAAGTGCTTTCTTTTATAATAGGATTTTCTATAATGTTTACGCTTCTAGGTGCGTTTGCAAGCAGTCTCGGCTCGTTTCTAAGCATTAGAAATACCGGCACAAGGATTGTATCCGGAGGAATAATAATGCTTTTCGGGTTGATGTTTACAGGCTTGATTCCAAACCCTTTCCATTTAATAAATGCAAAAGTCAATTCCTCAAAGAACGTAAATAAAAAGCTAAATGCACTTTCTGCGCTGTTTTTCGGTATAGTGTTTGCAATAACATATAGTCCGTGTATCGGTCCGTTTCTTGGAGCGGCATTGATACAGGCCTCTCAAGCAGGGCCTGTAATGAAGGGAACGCTACTTTTGCTTTCCTATTCGATAGGTCTCGGCGTTCCGTTTTTCATAGCGGCAATGTTTTTAGAGCGCATTAAGGGAAGTCTTAATTTCATAAAAGCACATCTGGATAAGATTAATATAATATCCGGGATTTTACTTTTTCTCTTAGGACTTTCAATTGCTACAAACTTACTTGAGCTGATTAAGGCTTCGTTTTAAATATATACTGACTAAAGTAAAGGTGGACACAAGCTACTTAAAAAAATTGAGCCGGATCGTCCACTGATCTTGATAAGTACATACCACTTTGTAAATAAAAGGAGATATATCATGAAAAAGAGCAGTTTAATAGCTATAATACTGATTGTATTGCTGGCATTTATCGGTGTTTTTTTCTTCTTAAAACACCGTGCGGCAACGAATAAAAATCTTAACTCTACTACAGAAGCTAATCAAAAGAAGAATTCCAAGATAATCAATCTAAACGAAAAAAATTTCGAGAGCACAATTAAAAAAACTAAACAGCCCCTACTTGTTTGCTTCTCCGCTTCCTGGTGTCATTACTGCAAAAAAGAGAAGCCCATTCTTAAAAAACTTGCGAATGAAAAAAATTCAAAGTTTAAAATTGCTATAATAGATACTGACGAGAACCAAGCTCTTTCACAAAAGCAAGGCATAACGGGATTACCTACACACATCGTCTTCTATGGAGGTAAGGAAAAGGAGCGGGTATCGTCATTTCTGGATGAACAAAAGATCAAAAATCTAATGTCAGATTATGTGAAAGAAAAGGAATGAGATGAAAACTAAGAAAAACACTCCCGCTATGATCATGATACTGGATGGATTCGGAGAAAATCCTTCCCCCTACGGCAATGCCATCTTAGCTGCAGACACGCCGAACTTGGATGCCTTAAAAGCCAAATATCCCCACAAAACTTTAGAGGCCAGCGGTCCTGCCGTTGGTCTTCCTGAGGGTCAAATGGGGAATTCCGAAGTAGGACACATGAATATAGGCGCCGGCAGGATAGTCTTTCAAGATCTTCTTAAAATTTCAAACAGCATTGATGACCATAGCTTCGAAACAAATGAAAAAATATTAAGCACTGTAAAGGAAGGCGAAACACTTCACATTATGGGGCTTCTCTCAGATGGCGGTGTTCATAGTCATATCTCTCACTTAAAGGCAATTATCAAAACGGCCAAAGCTCAAAAAGTCAAAAACTTATATCTGCATGCATTTTTAGACGGTCGTGATGTACCACCAAAATCTGCAATAGAATACATTACCGATATAGAAAACTTCATGAAGGAAGAGGGCATAGGTGAAATAAAAACGGTATCCGGCAGATATTATGCCATGGATAGAGATTCAAGGTGGGAACGATTACAACTTGCATATGATGCTCTCGTAAACTCAAAGGGGCAGGTTGCAAAGACTGCAACAGCCGCTGTAGAAAATGCATATAAAGCCTCAACCACGGATGAATTCGTCGTGCCGTGCGTTATAGGAGACCCCGTCTCCATCATGCCTGGCGACAATGTCTTCTTTTATAACTTCAGACCGGATAGAGCAAGAGAAATCACAAGGGCGTTGGTAGACCCTGAATTTAAAGGCTTTAATACCAAACCTCTTAACCTCAATTTTCTGTGCATGACGAACTACGACGAAGCCATGCCTAATGTTAAAGTAGCCTTTCCTCCGGAATTTCCAAAAAACACGTTGGGAGAGTATTTATCTTCTAACGGATACACACAGTTAAGAATAGCGGAAACGGAAAAATATGCCCATGTTACCTTCTTTTTTAACGGCAGACACGAAGCTCCTCATTCCGGAGAAGAGCGCATATTAATAAAATCTCCGTCGGTTCCGACCTATGATTTGCAACCGGAAATGAGTGCATATGAAGTAACTTCAACCGTTATCTCCAAAATCAAAAACGATGATTTCGATGTATACATCCTGAATTTCGCAAATCCTGATATGGTAGGGCACACCGGTAATTTTGATGCGGCAGTAAAGGCAATAGAAGCAATAGATAAATGCGTGGGTGAAATAACAAAGGCGATACTTGAAAAAGACGGTCAAATCCTTCTCACTGCAGACCACGGGAATGCAGATACAATGAAAAACGAAAAAGGCGAACCGATCACTTCGCACTCACTAAATGTGGTACCCATTATAATAATTTCTAACGACCCGCCTGTCCTGAGATCAAATGGAAAACTTGCGGATATCGCTCCTACTTTTCTTAAAATGCTGAATCTTGAGATCCCAAAAGAAATGAGCGGTAACTGTTTAATATAGTTCTCTATTACCTCTTGCCATGAATGCATTAATGTATTATCATTATTGAGGAATTCTTATAAAGGTAGGTCTTATTATGCACGAAAATGTTATCGCAATAGCTATTTTTATTGTTGTTATTGCCTCCGTAGCTCTTGATAAAATACACAAGGCTACTATCGCCATCCTCGGGATGGTGATGCTTTTTATTACCAGAATATTCACCGTTCAGGAAGCAATTGAACATGTTGACTTTAATACGATCGGTGTGCTTCTCGGAATGATGCTGTTTGTAGGCGTGGTAAAACAATCCGGATTGTTTGAATATATTGCCATCAAAACAGCAAAACTTGCAGGTGGAAATCCCGTAAAAATACTGGTGTTTTTTATAGCCATCACGGCTTTCTTATCCGCATTCTTGGATAACGTTACCACGGTTTTGCTGATAGGTCCGATGACTATAACCATTGCAAAACTTCTTTCCATAAATCCTGTACCGCTTCTCATAAATCAAATTCTGGCGTCAAACATAGGAGGTACGGCGACTCTCATCGGCGACCCGCCAAATATAATGATAGGTAGCGCCGCAAATCTTGGATTTATTGATTTTTTACGAAATACAGCGCCCGTTGCCATTATAACCATGGTTATTCTCATGTACATAATGAAAACAAACTATTCAGAAAAATTAAAAGCAAGCGATGAAGCAATCTCAAAAATGATGCAACTCGACGAAACCAAGGCGATCACGGATCACTCCTTATTACTGAAGAGCAGCATAATGATTCCGATTGTAACGATTGCCTTCATACTACACGATCTCATACACATAGACACCGCTACAATAGCATTATCCGCTGCCGGAATAATGCTTCTAATAGGAAAACAGGATGTAAACGATGTTATAGAAGGCGTTGAATGGCCAACATTGATATTCTTCATAGGTCTGTTCGTAATAGTTGGGGGTCTTGAAAAAACAGGCGTAATTCACAGCATTGCCATATTTTTACTAAATACTACACATGGGCATCCAATATCAACGATGTTGATCCTTCTTTGGACCTCTGCACTGCTTTCGGCTATACTCGATAATATCCCCTTTGTAGCAACACTGATTCCCCTTATAGGAGCAATGGAAGCGACAGGTGTAGATGTCGCTCCACTATGGTGGGCCATTTCCTTAGGGGCATGCCTTGGAGGTAACGGTACTTTGATCGGAGCTTCTGCCAATGTTGTTTTAAGTAGCATAAGTAACAAAAACGGATTTCCAATAACGTTTAAAAGCTATTTGAAGTTCGGACTACCTGTAATGTTATTTTCCGTACTGATTGCATCTGCCTATCTGGTGCTACGATATGCAAAGTTTTATTAATAACATATAAAGGAGATTACAATGGATGAAAAATTTGAAGTAGTTGCCGAAATGGCAAACACCATGCTGTATCAACAGGATGCTCAGTCCATTGATATGAAGCACGCACGACTTACCACTGTGGAATTCGAGCTGTCGGAAACACAAAGCCTTGAATACCTGTATACATTGAATAGAGATGGTGTCATCACGTTACAACGTGTATCACCCTATCCCCTCTATTTAGGTCAACCTGCAAACGACGATGAACTTGTATTTCGCATTGTAGAGGACGTATCGCTATTTAAAAATGCTGCAAAAAGCAGTAATTTCGATAAGTTCATAAGTCTAAGCAGCCGTATGAGCTATCTAAATCAACATATAGAAAGGCTTTTTCTTGAAAACAACGTTCCGTCAAAGTATCTTGATCTAATCGACGAAAAACTTTCAGATCTGTTTGACACCATTGAAAAGGCGCAAGACGATTCCGATAATATTTAAACTCTAGGTGCAGTTATGAAAACTCTAAGACAACTCGATATACTACGAATAATAGCAAAAAAAGACATCCACACCCAGGATGAGCTCATCAATGAGTTGGTTGCAGCAGGTCATAAGACAACTCAAGCTACAGTTTCAAGGGACATAAAGGAACTGAGACTCATCAAACTTCCGGATGATAACGGCCTTAGCAAATACTCCGCTCCTTCCGACAAAAAAGAATCTCGGTCTAAATACATACATATCATCAATGCCTCTTTGGTAGATTTTGCAACTTCTGAAAACATAATTTTGCTAAAGACCATCTCAGGCTTTGGGAGTGCGGTCGGTGAAGCTATCGACTGCCTTAAATTTAAGCATATCATAGGCTCTGTGGCGGGCGATAATACTCTCCTCCTCGTTATAGACAGTTCTAAAAACACTGCCTCTACTTTGGCTGAAATTAAAAAAGTGGTGTATGAAGAAAATGGAAATATCTAAGATTCAAATAAAAAATTTTGCAACCATCGCTGAGCTTGATATAGAATTCGCAAAAGGGCTCAATATTATTACCGGCGAAACAGGAGCAGGCAAATCCGTACTCGCTACAGCCATAGGTGCGGTATTCAATCCACGTGCAAATAAAACTTTAATTAGAAATAATACCGACGCAGCCACTATTTCTCTGACCTTTACAGATGGCACCAATGACACCGACATTAAAAGAATCATAACGAAGTCCTACAGCAAGAGATTTATAGATGATGCTTCTGTATCTGCCGCTGAATTGGCAGAAAATTATAATGACATATTGCATATTCACGGACAATTTGAAAATCAAGATATATTGAATCCCGATAATCATATCTCAATAATTGATTCTTTCGGAGAGAATACCGTTCTGCCCGTTAAAAAGGACTATGATGCATACTACAGTCGCTTTAAGGCGGCTGCAAAGGAACTGAACGACCTCCTAAAAAAGAAAGCCGAAATAGAGCAACAAAGGGACTTTATGCAGTTTCAGCTGAATGAATTGGAGCAAGCAAAGCTTTCAGATCCAAACGAAGATAAAGCAATAGATGAAAGTCTTTCTACACTAAAAAACACAGAAAAAATTTATACGGCTATAAACGACTCTTTTCTCGCTTTATATAAGGGCAATTCCTCCGCTTACGAAAATCTTTCCACTGCCATCCATGCACTTGAAAACATCCCTGAAAGATCACCTGAATTTGAGTCTTTACTTAATAATATAACTTCTATCCAAGCGAATATCGAAGAAGCTTCGGATGTATTGAGAGAGCTCGGGCAGAAATACAACTACTCTCCTGCAGAATTAACCTCTAGAGAAGACCGCTCAAGTGAACTCACCCATCTAAAAAACAAATACATGCGTCCTCTAAGCGAGATAATACAATTCAAAGAACAACTACAAGAGAAATTGGACTCATCTCAGCAAATAGATGCAGAGATTAAATCAAAGGAAGGCAACTTAGCCGAGCTAAAATCAAGCTTGATAGAAACCGCACAAAAACTCAGTACAGCAAGGCTCGAAGCCGCAAAGATCTTGGTATCAAAAATAGAAGATGAACTCAAAGAACTCAACTTTACAAATCCCAAAATTACCTTATCACATACAAGTCTTTCCAAATATAGTCAAAACGGTAATGATTCCATCGAATTTTTAATAAGCACAAATGTAGGTCAAGCTCCTAAACCTCTAGCTAAAATCATATCCGGCGGAGAAGCTTCAAGAATTATGCTGGCCATCAAAAAAGTGCTTTTAGAAATTGAAAAGGTACCCATCATTATATTCGATGAAATAGACTCCGGCATAAGCGGAAAAACGGCTTCCATCGTGGGCAAAAAGCTTCATGAAATAAGCAGGGGTAAGCAGGTCATCTGCATTACGCATTCGCCTCAAATAGCCGCATTTGGTGATCACAACTACCTGATATCAAAATCATCTGATAATTCGAATACCTACACAAATGCTAAAAAGCTAAATCCTGACGAAAAAATCCATGAAATCGCTAAGCTCATAGGCGGCATCAACGTAACTGAAAACAACATAATATCAGCTAAAGAACTGATTGAAAACTGCAAAAATTTTTGAAAGAGGAATAACTTATGAGCAAACGAATTTTAACTGTAGGATTGATATTTTCAATTTTTATAAGTTCTATTACAATCCCTTCAAATGCCGTTACCTCTCATGCTAAAAAGGTAAACCGAAAGCCGTATGGCGTTTTCCTCAATTTAAACAAGCGAAATGTCAAAAAATTGTATCGTTACAAAACGGTCGTAATAGATGCCCAATTTTTTTCAAAAGAAGAAATCCTCAAGCTGAAAAAACATAAAATCAAAGTTTATTCATACATCAACATAGGATCTATAGAAAAATTTCGTCCTTATTACAGTAAATTTAAGCATTTAGCTCTAGGGCACTATGAAAACTGGGATGAAGAAAGATGGATAAACGTAGCCGATAACTCTTGGCAAAACTTCATTTCCAAAAAACTTGCCCCGCAACTTTTAAAAAAAGGCATTTCAGGCTTTTTTGTAGATAACTGCGATGTATATTACAACTTTCCTAAGAAAGCTATATATTCCGGATTAATTCACCTGCTAAAAGCTTTACGAAATAAAAATACCCTAGTAATAATTAACGGAGGCGATACATTTGTCACAAAATACTCGCATACCCACAAAAACTTAAAACCGATTTTAACAGGAATAAACCAAGAATGCGTATTTACATCTATCGATTTCAAACGCAACACTACTACTCCACAAAAACCTTCCGTGAGGAAATTCTTTTTAAGCTACCTTTCCAAACTAAAAAAAATACAAGGTAAAAATATATTTGCTTGAATACACCAAGAAAAAATCCATCATAAATAAAATCAGAGCCTATTGTAATAAGCGTAAATACACCTTCTACATAAGCCCTGATATTGAATTAAGGTAACTCCTTTTCTTCTTTTGCACTAAATTTTTTCTTGCGTTTTAGAATAATAAGCAGTAACAATGTAATTCCTGATATTGCTAACAGACTTGCGTAAAGTGCTATATCTGCTTCATCTCCTGTTTGTGGATTTTCAGGGTCTTTTCCTCCTCCTCCCGGCGGTGTAACAGGAGGTTTTGACTTTTTAAGATTCGTAATAACAAATCCTTCTTTAGCATTCCCAGTTACGAAGCTCTGATAACCGTTTCCAACCGGTTCCTCCTTAACAGTATATTCAATCTTTTTTCCATTTTTATTAATAGGAAGCTTTGTAAAAGTACCTGTCCACCCATTCATTTCGCTTAATTCAAGAATCTTTCCCAGTATTTCTACCCCGTTCGCCAACAATCTTATCCGTACTTTTTTAGGCCTCATACCGTCTTTGTTATTCTGATCTTTCCATGTTTTTGTGACCTGCACACTTGTTTGTCCGGGTGTACGTGTATTTTTCACGTCATATCCCAGTATCTCAGTAGAATACCCGTTTATTGCTTCTTCTGTTATCGTGTATTTAATTTCCTTACCGTTTTCATACTTATCGAGTCCTTCAAACTTCCACTTCCAGCCATCGTCCTTCTTCACTGTTTTGGATTTAAACTTAACTCCATTTTTGAGTAAGTTAATCACTATCTGATCAGGTCGTTTACCATCCTGGTCGTTATTGTCATTCCAAATCTTCTTACCTTCTACACTTATCTTCTCTGGTGGTTTTTTCTTATTCTTTATAACCTTATAAGCCAACTGATTATTATCAAAATCTGTGGATTTCACATCTATATCACCAGCGAGCTTTTCATACCCTTCAGGTGCATCGGTTTCTTTAATTTTATAATCATCTTTAAGTAAATTACCGATTTCGGCTAACCCATTTTCGTCGGTTACAAGCTTCCCTTCCACAGCACCTGACCTGACACGTATCACATCAAACTTTGCATTTTTCAGAGGCTCGCCTTTTTCATTTTCCTTTTTTATTTTAATCTTAAATTTATATCCTTCTCCTGTTCCACCGGATTGATTTATCATATAGTAAGTTGAATGTTTATATTCTTTACCATTATTTTGAAGCTTCGCCGCATTTTTAAACTTTTCACCCGGCATAGGCTCATAAGATAATTTAATCTTGTACCTAAATTGCAATCCCTTCCCTGCAGGTCTGTTTCCTATATCTATTTTAAAACTATTTCCATAATATTTGATCTTATTAACAAATTGGTCCGTTACGTCCGTCTGGTTTGTTAAAACCATATCCGTTCCGGTATTGACCCATACGCCTTCAGTTACAGAAAGAGATCCCTTTACATAGTTCATGCCCGGAGTCAACAGTGTGTCCTCAAGCACCGCATCCTTCATTTCCTCATTCTTTTGATTGACATTGATCTTGTAATGTCCTATAGTCTTATCAGCACTGTCCATCCACCCTGCTTTAATTAAAGGGACTCCTTCGACCTGCTGAGGATTATACTGAACTGTGCCTGCTGAAACATTCTCGCCGCTCGAAACAAGAGTTACAGGTATATTACCTGTTTGCGTCTGAGTCGCATTATTGATCTGTATATTAAAATAAAACGATCCTTTAATTTCGGAATGCGTTTCTGCATAATCTGTATACGTTAAAATAATTTGGTGACGATTATCAGCTGTTACTATTGATTTTCCTGTGGCAACCGTATTATCTCCTGCTTTAATTTCAAAATTAAACGGTGCTGCCCTATCAAACCCTTGTGGAAGCTCGATAGTGGTAGTATCCCCTGCGTGAACCTGATTGTTGGGCAGTTCATAGTCTGCAGTTATTCTAAATGCTTGCCAAGCCCCTATAGGCCCTGTAAGAGGATTCCCTTCGGTGTCAGTAATTCTTGCGCTTTTTACTACATTCGGTAATTCTGCTGCATAAACCTTACTGTTTTCGCCGTAATGCAGCAATCCCATAAAAAGCACCAACATTAATACAATACTAAGGAATTTGTTTCTCATGGTCTTCTCTCCTTAACTTTCCAATCTTAACTTATACAAAACACAGATCAATTATAGAAACATCGTTCATTGCATTTTGTAGCATAATTATCTTACACATAAAAATATTACCAATATGCAATGTCATACACAGCCTTCAATCTATTGTGCTTTTCACGTAGTAATATAACACAATTTTTGCTCTTCTGTTTTATTTTTTATAAAATTCACAAAAATTGTACGCTAAATAGTCCCAATTATCAAAACCCTCATGGCGAACTTTTTGTCTTTCTTGTAGTCTAAGTTTTATTTTTTTATGTGTTTGCTTAATTACACCTAAAAATCTGTCCTCAGCAAGATTTATACCTCTTGCAAAATATATGCAGGAACTGCGTAAATATTATAAAGATACTCTATGTCAGCTTAAAAGAAGTTGTTAAAGAATGAAGAGAACGGATCCTGTTTTGTTTGTTGCTCTTCCTGTTGCTCCGTTTTTAGCTCTTCCTCTTTTGACTGATCGCCGAGCTCTAGCGTTGTGCTGATGCTTTGATTTCTTCTTTCAAATTTGATTTTTAATTTATCGCCTACCTTTTTACCCTTGATGATTTTTTCTAAATCTTCCTGTTTGTCGATGCTTTTGCCATTTACGGAAACCAGCCTGTCACCACTTATCAGCCCGGATTTTAAGGCTTTTTTTGTCTTGATATTTAGTACATATACGCCCTTTTTATCTACTTTATATTTTTGCAAATCCATGTTCGACTGTATATCTATCGTTTCTATGCCCGTATCAACTCTTCCGGTAACCTTGCCGTTCTTTTTTAATTGAGGCAATACATCTCTTAAAGTGGTTGTAGGAATTGCAAAGCCCAATCCTTCTATCCCTGTTCCCGATGATTTCGCTACCACAATGCCTATGAGTTGTCCATATTGATTGAACATACCTCCGCCGGAATTTCCCGGGTTAACCGTTGCATCTGTCTGTATCAGCTTCATGTTCTTCTTCTCTATCGTCATCTTCCTGTCCTTTGCAGAAATAATGCCCGCACTTACTGATCCTCCAAGTTCTCCCAGTGGATTGCCTATAACGACTGCAAGTTCGCCAACTGCGATTTTATCGCTTCTTCCTATTGTTGCGGGCGTTAAATTATTCGCTGATACCTTAAGCAACGCAAGATCCGTTTGTGCATCGTCTCCTACGAGCTTAGCCTTATATGTCTTTTTGTCGCTGGTGGTTATTTCTATTCTATTGGCATTTGCTATTACATGATGGTTCGTTACTATATAACCATCCTTACTTATGATTACTCCACTTCCTGCTCCCTTCTTTACATACTGACGCAACCAACCGTCCGTTCCTACGGATTCCGTTCTTATCTCCACTACGGAAGGCCCTGCCTGCGATGCAATTTCGCTTATCTTCTTTTTTGAGCCCGTTGCTTCTTCAAGGTTGAGCTTCCCATTCAATGTCCCCGTGCTTCCTGAATTTTTAGAATCCTTGTCTCCATGAGGCAATAGCGTATGCACCCCGAAGCCTACGATGATAACGGCAATGGCTACAAGCAGTATTATGGTTATTATTTTTTTTCTGTTACTTTTATTTCCCTTTTCCTCTATCTTTTCTTCCACATCTAACTTTTTATCTTCTTCGTTTAACATATCGCTCCTCCTTATTCTAATATCCTAAACCTATTTTTTCTTTCACCTTTTTCATCATTATTTCCGCTCTATCTTTTGCCTTCATATCACCTTCTTTTAAAATATCTACAAGCTCTTTTGAACCTCTAACTTCGTTAAACCTTTCTCTTATCGGTTTTATAAGCCTTTCTATCTCCGCTGCGAGATCCTTTTTAAAGTCGCTGTACCTGCTGTCCTTATAGAGATCCTCGACTTCCTCTTTTGTTTTGCCTGCTATTGTAGCATATATGTTTATCAAATTGCTAACTGCAGGTTTATTTTTTACATCATATCTTACATGGCCTTCTGAATCCGTCTGCGCCTTTGCAATGGCCTTGCTTATTTTCTTCTCATCATCGAGCAATGCTATCCTGCTGTATTCACTCTCATTACTTTTACTCATCTTTTTACCGGGATCATCCAACGACATTATTCTGGTAGCGGTCTTTAGCGTCCTTGCCTCGGGCACCGTAAATGTTTCGCCATATTTGGTATTAAAACGCCTTGCAATATCCCTTGTTAACTCAAGGTGCTGCCTTTGATCCTCTCCCACCGGCACCACATCCGTATCATAGAGTAATATGTCTGCAGCCATAAGCACGGGGTAAGTAAATAACCCTACTATAGATGATTCATTTCCCTTGCTCTTCTCCTTGTATTGCGTCATTCTGGAAAGTTCTCCCGTATATGAATTGCACATGAGTAACCAAGCGAGTTCACTGTGCGCAGGTACATTTGACTGAACGAATATTGTAGCCTTTTTAGGATCCACACCTATTGCCAAATACAATGCGGCAACATCTAAAATATGCTCTTTAAGCTTTGCAGGATCCTGCTCTACAGTAATGGAATGAAGGTCTACAATGCAGTACATCGTATCGTATTCATCTTGAAGCTCTGTAAATTGCCTCATTGCTCCGAGATAATTACCTAAATGTATATTTCCTGTCGGCTGTACTCCCGAAAAAACCTTCTTCATACTATATATTCCCCTCTCTTAAGCTCTTCTTTGAATTTCTCCTTTATCTCTTTCTCTGCTCGCGATATGGTCATCTGAGATACCCCGAGTTTTTCCGCTATTTCACTTTGCGTCTTTCCCTCTAAAAACCTTTTTTTGAATATATACCGGTTTTTCTCACTGAGCACCGATAGAATCGACTCTATCATCTCTTCATACTCTAGGCTCTCTATACCGCTACCCTCTACCGCCATATATTTTTCGTATCTGCTGACTCCGCTGTCACTACCTGAATCATCAAAAGTAACGTCTAAGGATAACGTATTATAAGCCATGCTGCTGTCTATGAGCTTGGCCACCTCTTCTTCCTTCATATTTTTTTCTTCAGCGATCTCCTTAACGGTAGGATCTCTTTGTAACTTTGCAAACAAACTCTCTCTTGCGCTCTGTATCGCTGCATTCGCTTCTTTAACGCTACGCGGCACCTTGAGTTTCCATTCCTTATCCCTAAAATATTTTTTTATTTCGCCAAGTATTGTAGGTGTTGCAAAACTGGAAAACTCGAAACCTCGAGATGCATCAAATCTTTCTACGGCCATAATCAAAGCCATAGCACCTACTTGATACAAATCATCATATTCCACGCCTTTGTTGAGATATTTTCGCACTAAAATATCGACTATGTATAAATAGTCTTCCACTATGGCGTTTCGCTCGTTTATATCACGAGTCTTTGCATATTTTTCAAAGCGCTCTCTATCTTGCATGCTTTTTCACCATAGTTATACTACAAGTTTCTTCTTTTTTTTGCTCTATCTGAGCTTCGTCCATCAGAGATTTAATAAGTTCCAAACATACATTTCCTTCTTCCGGACAGTTAAGGCAAATTCTCTGCTCAGGTATCCTTATTCGTTTTTCGCAGGATACATCTTCCACTGCTATTTTTATCCCGTCTTCAAGCCCTTCGCACTTCACCTTATACTTGGACGCATACCCATCTCTTTTATGACATATCACTATTTTGCAAGCCTCTTTCGAAGCCAGCTCGATGTCTTCCAAATTTTCTTCGTTAAAGCCCTTATCTTCCGCAAAAATTTTAATGGCCAGGCACACGGCATCAATATATTCAGGTTTGCCCGCCGCAATAAACTCAATGCAGTTGTCTCCTGTCTTCGTCGTAAACATGTTAACCTCTCATCCGGATTTATAACGTAAGTTGTTCCGAATCTTCCTCATTCATAACCTTTGCCAAGGATATTATATTAGCGTCTTCACCGACCTTCATTATCCTTACTCCCTTGGTAGCTCTTGATAAATTCGGAATCTCCTTCGCTTTTATTCTTATCACTATTCCATCAGAATTAATCAACATTATATCATCTTCTTCGTCCACAATGAGAGCTCCTGTTAATTCTCCCGTGACGTCAAACTTTTTATTGTCATACGTCTTGTTTCCTTTGCCACCTCTAGTCTGAAGAGTGTATTTATCCGTTCCCGTCCTTTTTCCATATCCTTTTTTAGACACCACAAGAAGTTCCTTGCCCTTAGATACGAGCTGCATAGAAATTATCTCATCATCACCCTTTAAGGTTATCGCTTTTACACCTATAGACTGGCGCCCTGTAGCTCTTACGTCATTTTCATTAAAGCGTATGCTCATTCCCTTTCTGGTAACTATCAAAACGTCATCATCGCCGTTTGTTTTTTCTATGGCTATGAGTTTGTCTCCATCGTGAAGCTTTACGGCTATGAGTCCCGATTTTCTGTTACTTTCAAACTCGCTCAACTTTACCTTTTTAATCAATCCTTGACTGGTAACCGCTATCAAATATTTATCTTCTCTAAATTCATCTATAGGGATCACCGCCGTTATCTCTTCCGTCTTATCGAGGTTCACAAAGTTTATGATCGGTATACCCTTTGCGGTTCTCGTCGCTTCAGGTATCTGATAAGCCTTTATCTTATGCGCTTTTCCGTAATTAGTAAAAAAGAGAAGGTCGTCGTGTGTAGATGTGTTTATTATATTTTTCACAAAATCGTTTTCTCTGGTTTTAAGTCCTGTTATGCCCTTTCCGCCTCTTTTTTGCGTTTTATATTCGTCCACATCCATCCTCTTCGCATAACCCTTATGCGTCAAAGTAATGGTGACGTTTTTCCTCTCTATTAAATCTTCTTCCTCAATGTTCGTATCATCATCAACTATCTGAGTTCTTCTTTCGTCCGCATACTTTTCTTTAATTTCAAGCAGCTCTTCCTTTATTACATTCATGAGCAACCCTTCATTTGAAAGAATTTCTTTATAGTAACTTATTTTCTTTTGAAGTTCGCTGTACTCATTTTCTATCTTTTCTCTCTCAAGTCCCTGCAATCTCGCTAATTTCATATCGAGAATTGCCTGCGTCTGAACCTCTGACAGTGAAAATGTATCCATCAATTTTTGTTTTGCATCGTCATAACTGCTTCTTATAATCTTTATTATTTCGTCTATGTTATCCAATGCGATTCTAAGACCCTCTAAAATATGCGCCCTGTTTTCCGCCTTCTCAAGATCAAATTGCGTTCTTCTTGTAACTATTTCTTTTTGATGTTTTATATATTCATTTAGAATCTGCAAAAGCGTTAATTTTTTAGGTTCTCCATTTACAAGCGCAATCATTATCATGCTCATGCTTTCCTGTAATGACGTGTGTTTATAAAGCTTATTAAGAACTATGCTTGCGTTTGCATCTCTTTTTAACTCTATTACTATTCTTATTCCTTCTTTGTTTGTTTCATCCCTTATCTCGGAAATGCCTTCTATAATTTTTTCTTTTACGAGTTCGCCTATTTTTTCCATGAGCCTCGTTTTATTTACCTGATAAGGAATTTCTGAAACTACAAGCTGTTCTTTGCCCTTTTTTGTCTGCTCAATATCTATGGTGGATCTTATCTTTATTTTTCCTTGCCCCGTTAAATATCCTTCCCTTATTCCTGCTCTTCCAAGGATCTTCGCACCTGTAGGAAAATCCGGACCCTTTATTATCTTGGCAAGCTCTTCAACCGAAGTTTCCCTATCGTCTATGAGCTTTACCGTTGCATCTATTACTTCGCCCAAATTATGTGGCGGAATTGAGGTCGCCATACCTACAGCTATTCCGTTTGATCCGTTCACTAAAAGCTGCGGAAATCTGGATGGAAGTACGCTCGGTTCTTCTTCCTCATCATCAAAATTCGGAACAAAATCAACCGTTTTCTTGTCTATATCCCTTAACATCTGAAGCGCCAAATGAGACATCCTGGCCTCCGTATACCTCATAGCGGCAGCGCCATCTCCCTCTATCGAACCGAAGTTTCCATGTCCGTCTACAAGCATATATCTTATTGAAAAGTCTTGAGCCATCCTCACCATTGCATCATATATGGAACTGTCACCATGAGGGTGGTACTTAGCCATAACTTCACCTACCGTCCTGGCAGATTTTTTATGCGGCTTATCAGGTGTTATTCCTAAATTATGCATTCCATATAATATTCTTCTATGAACGGGTTTTAAACCGTCTCTAACATCGGGCAGAGCCCTCCCAACTATTACGCTCATGGCATAATCAAGATAAGACTCCTTCATTTCTGAATAAATTTCATTCTGTATTATATTTTCTCCAACTATTTTGTTATTATCCATTTCACCCTTCTTTTCTATATATCAAGATTTTTTACGTATCTAGCGTTTTCTTCTATAAATTTCTTCCTTGGAGGAACTTTATCACCCATTAATGTTGTGAATATATCATCTGCTGCGGATGCGTCTTCCACTGTAATTTGTATGAGTGTTCTCTTGTCATAATCCATGGTAGTTTCCCACAGTTGATTGTAATCCATTTCACCAAGACCCTTATACCTTTGTATATCCGACTTCCCGCCTTGTTCCGTTAAACTCTTCATTAATTTCTTCTGTTCATTTTCAGAATAAGTATAATATTCTTTTTTCCCTTTCTTTACTTTATAGAGCGGTGGCTGCGCGGCATAAACATGTCCTGCTTCCACAAGGGGCATCATATACCTATAGAAGAATGTAAGAAGAAGTGTTCTTATATGCGCTCCGTCCACATCGGCATCCGTCATTATAATTATCTTATGATATCTAAGTTTATCTAATTCAAAATCATCGCCTATTCCACATCCAAATGCCGTTATCATATTTTTAATTTCTTCAGAACTTAAAATCTTGTCTAACCTTGCTTTTTCAACATTCAATATCTTTCCTCTCAATGGAAGTACGGCCTGTCTATTTCTATCACGCCCCTGCCTTGCACTACCTCCTGCGGAATCTCCCTCGACCAAAAATATTTCGGATAATTTCGGGTCCTTCTCACTACAGTCAGATAATTTCCCGGGTAGGGCTAAGCTGTCTAAAGCTGTTTTTCTTCTCGTTAAATCTCTGGCTTTTTTTGCCGCTTCTCTTACCCTTGCAGATTTTATACATTTTTCAATTATTATTTTTGCCTGTTTCGGATGTTCTATCAAAAATGCATATACATTTTCATTTACCGCTGTTTCAACTACACCTCTTATAAAACTGTTTCCTAATTTTGTCTTTGTTTGTCCTTCAAATTGAGGATTTGTAAGCTTTACAGATATTATCGCAGTTACTCCTTCTCTCACATCTTCTCCAAGGAGAGAATTATCATTTTCGCCTATGAGTTTTGCCTTCTTGGCGTAGTCGTTTATAACCCTCGTTAATGCCGACTTAAACCCTGACAGATGATATCCTCCTTCAGTCGTATTTATATTATTTGCATAAGAAAGAAGTGTTTCACTATACCTGTCCGTATATTGTATGGCAACTTCAACTTGACTGTTATCCAGTTTTTTATCAAAAAATATTATATCCTCATGTAATTTTTCTTTATTTTTGTTCTGGTATTTAATAAATTCCTTTATTCCTCCTTCATAGCAATAAGTGTTTGTTTTTTCTCTGCCTTTTCTTTTATCTTCAAGCTGTATTTTCAGTCCTTTATTTAAAAACGCCATTTCTCTAAATCTGTAGTTTAATGTGTCGTAATCAAATTCTATATCATCAAAAATTTGATCATCAGGCATAAATTCCGTTATGGATCCTGTTTCCGTGGATGTCCCTATAATTTCAAGTTTAGTCATGGTTTTACCACGAGAATATTCCTGTTTATAGAGATTCCCATTTCTTTTTATCTTAACTTCCATCCTTGAAGATAATGCGTTTACTACCGAAGCTCCCACTCCATGTAAACCACCTGAAACTTTATATCCTCCGTTCTCATCAAATTTACCTCCTGCATGAAGTATGCTATGTATCACCTCTACTGCAGGTATTTTTTGTTTAGGATGTATATCAACCGGCATTCCTCTTCCGTTATCTTCCACTCTTATAGAACCGTCTTCATTTATACATATCTTAATTTCATTACAATGTCCCGCTAACGCCTCATCTATACTATTATCTACAATTTCATAAACCAAATGATGTAATCCCGGTTTTCCTGTTGAACCTATATACATTCCCGGTCTTTTTCTTACTGGTTCTAAGCCTTCTAATACTTGTATTTCCTCTGCGCCGTACTTCTTATCGATTTTTTCTGACATTTTAAACCTTTCTCTTTTAATATTGATTTGCACTTTTCTTTTGTAAATTACTTATTTTTTTAAGTTCATTATTAAAAACTGGGATCTATCGTTTTCTACCTCCTCTATCAATATAAATCTTTCATTTTTTCCTATTTTTAATTTTAATTCTTCCCCATCTATATTTTTTATTGCATCCAGCAAAAATTTACAGTTTATTGCAAATTCATTATCTTCTCCCATTTTATCCACTATTATTTCTTCTTTTGCATATCCTATATCAGAGTTTGTTTCTATTTTTAATAAATTATTTATGAGTCTCATTATTATTTTATTATTCTTCTTTTCCGGCGATAACAAATACATTCTCTCTACTGCATTTATTAAATCATTTTTATTTATTATAACTTCCGTTTTCATTTCCTCTAAAAATGGCTTTTTATAATCTATATAAGTCCCCTCAAGCAATTTTAGATATATTTCTCCTTCTTTTAATTCAAATTTTATATCCTTTTCCCCTATTATTAATTCTACCGTTTCTTTTTCTTCTCTTAATATTTTTTCTATATTCAATATGTTTTCTACAGGAACCAAAATGTCTTTTTCCTGTTCATTTATTATATTTTCCTTTGTAATAGCTATTCGGTATCCATCGCTCCCCACTAAGCTTATACCGGTTTTATTGATTTCAATATATAAGCCTCTAAGTGCATTTTTAGTGCTTTCTCTACTTACACAGGAAGATGATTTTTTTATCATATTACATAATATATCTCTATCAAACGAAAACTTTTCTCCCTTCACTTCTTTTGCAAAAGGAAATTTTTCTTCCTCTAGGTATTCCAATTCAAATTCCGAATTTAAATTTTTTATGTGTAGTTTTTTACTTTCATCTGTGAAAAATTCTATATTTCCTTCCGGTAATTTTCTTATTATTTCATAAAAAAGCTTTGCATTAACTATTATTTTCCCTACTTCGTCGTTTTTTAT
>ERZ773045.10-NODE-10-length-108495-cov-5.504528_pt1 | contig 108495 bp, 102 predicted proteins | sample MGYA00580635_ERZ773045 | MGnify/ENA primary metagenome ERZ773045 (study PRJEB29015, sample SAMEA2738115) | human oral metagenome | biome: human oral; feature: human-associated habitat; material: saliva | place: China | collected 2261 ...
TAAATTTAAATTCAAGCTTTACTGTTAATGGCAATGGTGATAAAGATACGGCATATAATATTTATCGTAAAGATACGCATGTGGGCATAACGTTTGATAAAAACGGCGGAGATACGTCAGCTTTTAGAAACCATGAGATAGCAGGGAAGGGCAAAAGCATAAAGGATTCTAAAGGCAGTTTACCTGAAATCGAGCCTCAGAGAATAGGTTATAGATTCACAGGGTGGGCTAAGAGCAAAACGGCCGCTGTGCCCGGATACGACTCAGGCAGTCCTGTATATTCAGACAAAACGGTATATGCGGTGTATGAAGATATGAATGAAGTTACAAAGGTAACAATCAAGTACACTGATGTAGGCATGGATGAGGATGAAGTCATAGAAGATGTACCTGTTGGAAAGCCTATCGGGAGCAAGCTTGACGGGCATGAAAGATATAGAGAAGGTTATAGGTTCCTCGGATATTCCAAGATGCAAAATGCAGATAAGCCTGACTTCTTCAAAAAGAGCATAGTTACTAAAGACTTGGTGCTATACCCTGTATACAAGGAAATAGGAACAATTGACAAGGTGAAGGTAGCATTTAAGCTTAATGACGGTACGGATGCAAGTCTTAAGAGTGAAGAGGTAGTAAGGTATGAATTTCTTGGTGATAAGATGCCTACAAGGGATAAAGTAGCTGAAAGAGATGGATACCTATTTACAGGCTGGGCAAAGAGTAAGGCTTCTAAGTATCCTGACTTCTTTAGAGGCACAACGGTTAAGGGCGATATGACGGTATATGCCGTATGGAAGAGTTTATATGATGAAAAGCTGGGGCAACCTGAGCTTAAGGTATCTGCTAAGGCTAAGGGATATGAGCTTACAATAACCCCTCCAAAGGCAAACCTACACACAGGCTTTGATATCTTTAGAGGCGAAACTAAGGACTTTAAGCCAAGTAAGGATAACAAGATAGCAATGCTTGACAGAGATGAGCTAAAATACCATGACGATAAGGCGGACAACGGTAAGGCATACTACTATGCGGTAAGAGCTATAGATGCAGATGGAAGTTATAACGGTACCAAGGTTACATATATAGGTAAGCTGTCAGATAAGGTGCTTGCAGCACCGCTTCCTAAGGATAAGGGAGTGACTGTTACCGTAGCAGGTAAGGGAGCTGTAGAGTTTGAGTTTAACAAGACAATGGCAGCTGCAGGGTATAAGGTTACTGTGACTGCGCCTTACGATAAGAAATTTAAGGCTATAGAAAGATTTGTAAAAGCTGATAAGCTTGTAGCAGCTACTGCAGGCAAGGTTAAGGCAAGCGTAACAGGGCTTCCAATGGGGAAATTCCTGGCATTTAAGCTTGAGGCTCTAGAGGCTGATAACAACAAGCTGGTTGAATACGGTAACAGCTTCGCATTCATGCTTGGAGCGGTTGAGAAGCTTAGCACAAAGGTGAATAAGAAGAGCCGAGTACTTAACATCAAGTTTAAGGCTATGAAGGGCGTAAACGGCTATGAAGCTAAGATAGTCATAGACGGCAAGGTTAAGACCATAAAGCTTAAGAATGGTACTAAGAAGCTTAGAGGCTTTATAGTTGGAAGTATCAAGCTACCTAAGAAGAAGGGCAACTACACGTTCACAATAAGAGCGTTTAAGAAGATAGGTAAGCTTGAGTACTATGGACAGGCTGTAAAAAAGACTGTTAAATAGAAACATTGGTTTACGCCGATAAGCACATTCAGCTAAAAATATTTGACTAACTTAATACTAAACCTTAAGAAAGCTCCCTCACGGGAGCTTTCTGATTTTTATTGTATTGGAGAAATATGCTTTCGCAGCACACACTGCGGTAACCTATGTTTTATTTTTTTGTGAGCTTAAATATTTTTTGAATATGGTTTTAGGAGGGTAAGCTGCAGTGACAGCCGGACGCTTTTTTAAAATAACCTTACTTGTTAAATGAAGGAAAATGTGGAGCGCACCGCCTGCGCTTAAGAGGGCGTTTTGAAAATATACTTTTTAGGAGGTAGTTTCGCGTTTTTTAAAGAAAAAGCTTCATATTGCTTGATATTTTTTAAATATTTTTATATAATTATACTAATGTCGCAAATCTGCGGTATCTGCGGTATTTGTTTTTTTTGAAAAAAAGAAAAGGAGGTAGTTATGGGTGCTAAGCTTAAGAAGAGATACGGACTCGCAATGGCGATAGCAATGGTAGTAGGAATAGTGATAGGTAGCGGAGTCTTTTTTAAGGCGGAGAAAATCCTCGTAGCTACCAAGGGAGACCTGAAACTCGGCATTCTTTCGTGGATTTTGGGCGGAATTATAATGATAGTTTGCGCATATGCATTTGCTATTTTAGGTACAAAGTATGAAAAGGAAAGCGGACTTATCGATTATGCGGAAGCGGTAGTCGGGAGAAAATACGGCTATATGGTGGGATGGTTTATGGCTGCGCTCTACTTCCCGTCTCTTACGGCGGTAATAGGTTGGGTGCCTGCAAGATACATCTGCGCTCTACTTGGGATGGACATTACGAGCGGTGGATGTATGTCTATAGGAGCTGCAATTATCTTGCTCAGTTTCGGGCTTAATACCTTGGGGCCGATGCTTTCTGAAAAATTTCAGGTCAGCACTACGGTAATAAAGCTGATACCGCTATACGCTATGGCAATCATAGGCAGTATAGTAGGATTAGGTAACGGTACCACCATGCAAAACTTCAAGGCCGTAACGACAGAGCACGGCATGGTAGGTAGCACTTTGCTCGCAGCGGTAGTTGCAAGTTCCTTTGCATATGAAGGCTGGATAGTAGCTACAAGTATCAATGCGGAGCTTAAGGATGCTAAAAAGAATTTACCCAGGGCGCTTGCGTGGGGCAGCATCATAATTGTAGTGACGTACGTACTATATTATATAGGACTTGCCGGTGCGGTAAGCAATGACGTCGTAATGGCCAGTGGAGAACAGGGCGCAAAAATCGCATTCTCGAATTTATTCTCCCGAATAGGCGGCATAGGGTTATTCATATTTGTAATAATTTCCTGCCTCGGAACGCTAAACGGTATGATGCTCGGTTGCTTAAGGGCTTGGCATGCATTAGCTGCCAGAAATGAGGGCTACAAGCCGGAATTACTATCTCAGGTGGATGAGAAGACCAACATGCCTGTTAATTCTGCGGTGCTTTCAATTACGCTTACAGGCATATGGTATGCGTATTTTTATGGGGCGAATTTGGTTCCAAAACCTTGGTTCGGGGTATTCTCCTTTGACACATCCGAATTACCGATAATCACTCTATATGCAATGTACATACCGATCTTCTTGCTCATGATGAAGACGGAGAGGTTGCACAACCCGTTCAAGCACTATGTTGTGCCGGTACTTGCGATATTGGCGTGTATATTCATGGTAATAGCCACGATAATTACGTATAAAGTCACGGTTGTTTACTATTTGTTGGTGTTCGCAGTGATAATGATTGTGGGGCTTGTAAAAGTTAACAGACCCGAGAAATTAAATTAGGCGCTGTATTTTCATACAATGACACATATGATACGGGCATTGCTTTCGGTTTCAAGTTGTGGTATCATGTATTTTCGAGGCTTAGTATATGAAATTTGTACTGGAGGTGAAATAGATGTCAAAAAAATGTGAAATTTGCGGCAAAGGACAGGTGTCAGGGAATAGAGTATCTCATTCAAACATTCACTCTAAGAGAAAATGGAATGCTAATATCCAAAAGGTTCAGATCGTGGAAGACGGCAAAGTGCGCAAAGCAAACGTTTGCACAAGCTGCATGAAGTCCGACAAAGTAGAAAGAGCTGTATAGCTTAGCGAAATTGAATTAAGAATGTTAAGGGGGTGAGATGGATGGCACAGGTATACGTGAAGGAAAATGAAAGTTTAGAAAGCGCTCTTAAGCGATTTAAAAGACTTTGCGCAAGAGACGGCGTGATGTCTGAGATAAGAAAACGTGAACACTATGAAAAACCAAGCGTAAAGAGAAAGAAGAAGTCAGAGGCAGCGAGAAAAAAAGCTAAAAAATATTAATTATAGAGAAAACGGCTCTGCAACGAGTCGTTTTTTCATAACCGGCGGTATAATATATGACCTCGGCATTGTAAAGGAGTTAAATATGAAAAAAAGGATTTTAACCGCAGTATTGGCGATAGCATTGATATTGACCTTACCTGTAGCTTTTACAGGTTGCGGTAGCAGTGAGGAAAAATCAAAGCCTAAAGAGACAACGAAGGAAGACGAACAGACGGCATCCTGTGAAGAAAATTTAAAATTAACGGGAATGCTTGGAAAAACTGCAGATGAAGTTATGAAAAAATATAAGTTTTCAGAGCACTATTCCAAAGTGGGAAAGTTCAATTTCTTTGAATTTAAAGATGGCAACAATTCACTTTTCTTCGGGTTTGATACCAATGCCACAGAGCTTAAAGGAAATGAAAAATGCACGGCTATTTTAGCAGACTTCACTAAGATATTTAAACTGGCAAAAGAAGTGTATCGCCTTTCATCGGACAACCTTGCATACATGCTTGGTGCGAAAAAAGCCAGTGTTTTAAACGATGCAAAACTGAAAAAGGCGCTTGATGAAAAAAGACTGCTCCATGTAAAGGGAGACAGGTTTGAAGTGGTTGTGGCTTCCAAGAATAACAATATTGAAGCGGATGCGCTCACAATGGTGTTTAAATAGTAGGGGACGCATATGGAACAGGAGTTACTTCGCCCTGAAACGTTGGATATGAAGAGCTTGTTCGGAAAGCTCGACGAGAACATCAGGCTTGTAGAAAAATTCATGAAGGTGAATGTGTATGAAAACGACGGAGGATTGCTTATAAAAGGCGAAAACGCTAAAAAGGCAAAACAGATAATAGCTGAAATGGATAGATTATCGGCAAAAGGAGAAGAGATAAACCTTCAGAAAACGAGACATATTTTAGATGCTCACGAGGACGGCATCCTGCTTTCAGATGAGGCTCTTGAAAGCGATGTTATCTGCTTTAACAGAAAGGGAAGGCCTATAAGCCCTAAAACGCTGGGACAAAGAGAATACATACGAGCAATGAGAAATGCAAATATGATATTCGGCATAGGACCTGCAGGCACCGGTAAAACTTACCTTGCTGTAGCCATGGCGGCAAAGGCGTTCAAAAACAGACAGGTGGATAGAATAATACTTACAAGACCTGCCGTAGAGGCGGGGGAAAGCTTGGGGTTTTTGCCGGGTGACATGGCAGATAAGGTAGATCCGTATTTAAGGCCACTTTACGATGCGCTCTATGATATTTTAGGCAGAGATACCGTTATGAAGCTCAGAGAAAGGGAAATCATTGAGGTGGCACCCCTTGCGTTCATGAGGGGAAGGACACTTGATGATTCGTATATAATCTTGGACGAGGCTCAAAATACTACGAGGGAGCAGATGAAGATGTTCCTCACCAGAATGGGAATAAACTCCAAGGTCATAGTGAATGGCGATATAACGCAGATAGATCTCCCGCTCAGCAAGTCTTCGGGACTTAAAAGTGCAGAAAAAATACTCAAGGGGATAGAAGGAATTGCATTTGTAAAGCTCGGAGAGCGGGATGTAGTGAGGCATAACTTGGTTAGGGAAATAATTACCGCCTATGAAAAGAATAACAGCATGGGCAAGGGTGAATAAACATGAGCATTGTATGCTGCGAGGAAGAATTTAGCAGGGAGTGCAAAGCGTATGGTTTGGATGAGGCGGACATTCTCGATAAATATGATGAAACGCTCAAGGTAATCTTGGATATAGATGAAGTGATGCAGAATATGCCGCATGAAATTGCGGACAATGCCGCTGCTAAAGATCGAATTGAGGTGAGCGTATCGTTTGTTTCTGAAGACAGCATAAAGCAATTGAATTTAGACTATAGAGGGAAGGACAGTATTACGGATGTCCTTTCGTTCCCGATGATAAGTACTCGAGAAGAGTTTAATCCTGAATATGATGTGGATCTTGGTTTCTGTGATAAAATAATGCTTGGAGATGTTGTAATATGTCTCGCCAGGGCTTCTAAGCAGGCTGCGGATATAGGACAGTCTTTAAGCCGTGAAGTCGTGTATTTATTCATACACAGCGTGCTTCATCTATTGGGAATGGATCACATTGATGAAGCGGATAAAGAAATGATGAGAAGTTTTGAAAAAAAGGTGGTTAAAAAACTGTATGGATAACGGTAATATGAAGATGGAAGAGAAGTTGATGAATGAAGCGAAGAATGTTTTGCATAATGCGTATTCGCCTTATTCCGATATCAAAGTCGGGGCGGCGCTTCTCACATCTTCAGGCAGGATATATACAGGTGTAAATGTTGAAAATGCATCCTTTGGAGCTACAATATGCGCAGAGAGGGTTGCGGTGTCGAAGGCCGTTACCGATGGAGAGAGTAATTTTAAAGCTATAGCTATAGCGAGCAATACCGAAGGGATAGTTCCCTGCGGGATCTGTAGACAAGTGCTTGCTGAATTCAATAAAGATATAAAACTGATAATGCAGGCGGCAAATGACGAAATAACTGTTAAAAAACTCTCCGAAGTGTATCAGGATCCGTTTTTAAATACATTTTTTGATAAATAACGAGGAATATATGAAATCAGGCTTTATAAGTATCATAGGAAGACCGAACACCGGCAAATCCACATTGCTGAATATGATAATAGGCACGAAGGTGGCAATTGCAACGCCAAAACCTCAAACTACCAGGAATACCATAAGAGGTATATTTACAGACAATATTAGGGATAAGCAGATGGTATTTTTAGATACTCCGGGAATTCACATGCCGAAAAATAAACTGGGAGAAAAGCTCGTAGCAAGTTCAAGGCGAAGTATGCGGGATGTAGACTTGGTGTTACTTCTTGTGGATGAACGCTCTAAACTTGAGGAGGAAGACAAGATTTTTAAAAACCTGGCATCCATAAGTAGCCCCAAGATAATAGTTATTAATAAACTCGACGTCATGAAGCCGGATCAATTTAAAGGGCTGTATGATTATTACAAAACCAAGGAAGGCTTCGAAGATGTAATAGGAATTACAGCAAAAGACGGGAAAAATGTAGATGCATTATTGGACAAGGTTGCTTTGTATTGTAATGATGAAAATATACATTTCCCTGAAAATATGTATACGGATCAGCAAGAAAGATTTTTGGCTAGCGAAATTATAAGAGAGAAATTATTCATGTACCTGGACAAGGAAGTGCCTTTCGGAGTTGCGGTAGGCATTGAAAAGTTCAAGGAAATGAAAGGTGTTATAGACATTGAAGCTGTCATTACCTGTGAAAGGGATTCGCACAAGGGTATAATCATAGGTAAATCCGGAAGAAAGCTCAAGGGCATAGGTAAAAGTGCACGGTTAGAGCTTGAAGATATATTCGGTGTAAAGGTAAATATGAAACTTTGGGTGAGGGTGAGAAAAAACTGGAGAGAAAGCGATGTGCAGCTTAAAAATCTTGGATATGGCGATATCTAAAATCCATATGCGTTAGGAGACTTTCATGGATGAATTTGAGATAGAGGCCATAGTACTTAGGTGCATAAAGATGACAGGCGGGCGAAATTTGGTTACGTTGCTCACAAGAGATGACAAAAAAATTTTAGCATCCGCATACGGCAGTGGAAGTAGCAAAGGTGGAGATGCAAACATATTACAGCCGATGTCAAAATCAATTTTTCAGATAAAACAAAACCGATATTATAATGTACTTAAAGTAGACCTTATAGACTATCCAATGGAAATTGCAAGTGACATTGAAAAACTTGCCGCCTCCATGTTTGCGATAGAGATAACGGATAAGGTCATACCTGAAAATTCAGGCGAACATGGTGCTTACAATCATCTCAGTAGTTTCCTTGATGCTGCACGTAGGCGAGAATCTGAATATGCCATCTTCCCTATATATTATTTTATTAAAATATTAACGATGACAGGGGTGTTTGTTATAAATAATGAAGTTTTTTTGGACACCGCAAATGAAAGTTGTTACTTTTCATTAAAAAGCGGAAAAACTTACGAAACGTATAAAAAAGCTAAAACCGAGATAGGTGGCGGGTACTATGATTCGTTGATTTTAAAAGTTTCATCTGATATAATTAACACGGTGCGTTATCTGGCTAATGCTGATATTTCAAAGGTTGGTGAGCTGACAATACCGGATTATAAATTCAATGAATACTGGATGTTTTTAAGAAGGTATGCGTCCTATCACTTGGGGAAGTTGAATTTAAAAAGCGAGAGCGTACTTTGTAAAACGTTATCAAAGCGTTGATAAGTTACATATAGTTTAGAGAAGGAGGCTTGAGATGGATATTAGTTTAGAAAAAATAGATCTTGTAAAAGATAGAACGGGCCTTGGATATAAAGAGGCGAAGGAAATACTCGAAGCCTGCGATGGCAATGTTATAGATGCCATCATTTTTGCAGAAGAAAAAGGTGAGTCTGCAAACAAAGAAATGAAGACGTATACAAATGCCATATTGAGCAACTTAAAAGAACATGCAAAAAAAGGCAATGCGATGAGGGTCATTGTCAGAAAAGATGACCAAAAGTTGATAAACATTCCGCTTACCGTCGGGATGATAGGAGCGGTACTTGCACCTTGGGGGATAATCGCAGGGTTGATAGCTACGTTTGGAACCAGCTGCAAGGTAACTATTGTAAAAGAAGACGGAACAGTAATAGATGTGAGTAGCTATTTAGATAAGGGCGCTGAAAAAGGAAAAGAGTATTTTGATATAGCTAAGGATAAGGGCGAAGAAGTTTACAAGACTGCTAAATCGTATGCAAGCAGCGCTATGGAAAAGGCTAAAGAAAGCAAAGATAAGATGAGCAATATGTCCAAGGGTGCGGAAAATGATGTGGCGGAAGGTGTCAAAGATGCAGGCGAGCAAATAGACCTTGAGGATGAGATTAATTAGGCGGGGGAATTTATGACAAATAATTGCAATGATAAACGTGATAAAATCCTTTCGCTTGCTAAAAACAGAGGTTTTGTGTTTCCCGGTTCCGAAATATATGGAGGCCTGTCAAACACTTGGGATTACGGTCCTTTAGGTGTAGAACTTAAGAACAATATAAAAAAAGCGTGGTGGAAAAAATTCGTCCACGAGTCGAAATATAACGTAGGGCTTGATGCTGCAATACTTATGAATCCGCAGACTTGGGTAGCTTCCGGACATGTAGGAGGTTTTTCAGATCCTCTGGTAGACTGTAAAGAATGTAAGAGCAGGTTCAGAGCGGATAAGCTGATAGAAGACGAACTGCAAAAGGAAGGCAAAGAGCAGGTAGTGGACGGCTGGTCCAATGAAAAAATGATGAGCTTTCTTGAAGAACACGAGGTCAAGTGCCCTAATTGCGGCAAGCATAATTTTACGGACATAAGGCAGTTTAACTTAATGTTTAAAACCTACCAGGGGGTTACGGAAGGTGCAAAGGCGGAGATTTATTTGAGACCCGAGACGGCGCAGGGTATCTTCGTAAACTTTAAATCGGTACAGAGAACCATGAGAAAGAGGCTTCCGTTCGGCATATGCCAGATAGGGAAGTCCTTTAGGAATGAGATCACACCGGGTAACTTCATATTTAGGACGAGAGAATTTGAGCAAATGGAATTGGAATTCTTTTGTGCGCCCGATGAAAGTATGGATTGGTTTGACTTTTGGCAAAATTATTGCGTAGAATTTTTAAAAACAATAGGTATAAAGGAAGAAAACATAAGAAAGAGAGAGCATTCGGAGGAAGAGCTTTCGCATTACAGCGAGGCTACTACGGATATTGAATATCATTTCAGCTTTGGCTGGGGAGAGCTTTGGGGAATTGCGAACAGGACGGATTTTGACTTGAAGCAACACACAAAAGAATCGGGAGAAGAGCTCATATATCAAGATCCTGAAACTAACCAAAAATTTACACCGTATTGTATAGAACCATCGCTCGGAGCGGACAGATTGCTCTTGGCGGTGTTAAATGATGCATATGAAGAAGAAATAATAGATGAAGAAAAAAACACTTCAAGAGTAGTGATGAGGCTGCATCCGTATCTTGCTCCGTATAAAGCGGCAGTTTTACCTTTAAGCAAGCAATTAAGTACAGTTGCGGAGCCGATTTTTGAAAATCTGGTTAAAGATTTTGCAGTAGATTATGATCAGACGGGCTCTATAGGCAAGCGCTACAGGAGGCAGGATGAAATCGGAACGCCATATTGTATCTGTGTGGATTTCGATACGGAAAAAGACGGTAAAGTGACTATAAGAGATCGTGATACGATGGAACAGGCACGGGTAGGTATAGATGAGATATCTGCTTACATAGGTGATAGGATAGGGCTTTAGCGGCCCGGGATCAATGTTGTAATTAGCTGCAAGATGCAGTTGATATAGTAGTTTATTGTATAGAAGGGGAATATAATGAAAAAATTTGTGTACTCATTCGATGAAGGTTCTAAGGATATGAAGGATCTTTTAGGGGGGAAGGGTGCTAATCTTGCAGAGATGACAAAGATTAACTTGCCCGTACCGTTTGGTTTTACGGTAAGTACGGAGGCTTGTAGCGAATATTATGAGCAAGGTGAGAAGATTTCAGACGAAATTATAGAGCAAATTTTTGAAAAACTTGCGTTGCTTGAAGAAAAGAGCGGCAAAAAATTTGGAGATGTTAAGAATCCTTTGCTCGTATCAGTTAGATCCGGCGCAAAGATCTCGATGCCCGGGATGATGGATACAATTTTGAATTTGGGACTTAACGATAAAACTGTTCTAGGGCTTTCTGAGCTTACGGACAATCCGCGTTTTGCATATGACAGCTATAGAAGATTTATACAGATGTTTGGCGATGTTGTAATGGAAATCAGCAAGAAAAAGTTTGATGAAATCTTTGATGCAAAGAAGGATGCGGAGAATTGCGCCCAGGATGTGGATCTTTCTACAGAGCATTTACAGGATATAATCGTAAAATATAAGGAGCTTGTAAAAAAAGAAATGGGACGGGATTTCCCACAAGAGCCTAAAGAGCAGCTTTTAGAGGCTGTAAAGGCGGTGTTCAGGTCGTGGAACAACGATAGAGCAATATTATACAGAAAGCTAAACGACATACCGGGTAGTATCGGTACAGCTGTAAACGTACAATCGATGGTGTTCGGGAATATGGGAGATACATCCGGAACAGGCGTGGCGTTCACAAGGAGTCCTGTAAACGGAGAAAAGAAGGTGTTTGGTGAATTCTTGGTAAATGCACAGGGTGAAGACGTAGTTGCGGGAATTAGAACTCCTCAGCCTATAGACATGATGAAGGAAGAGTTCCCTGATGTATATAATGAATTTATGGATACGGCTAAAAAATTGGAAGATCACTACTGCGATATGCAGGATATGGAATTTACCGTTGAAAGAAATAAGCTTTACATGTTACAGACGAGAAACGGCAAGAGGACTGCAGCTGCAGCTGTAAAAGTTGCGGTAGACATGGTTAAGGAAGGGCATATCGATAAGGAAACGGCTGTAATGCGTATAGAACCTGCTCAGATAGATCAGCTATTGCACCCTATGTTTGATGATGCGGAGCTTAAGAAGGCGTCGCAGCTTGCAAAGGGACTGCCGGCTTCTCCGGGAGCTGCTACCGGAAAAATCTATTTCACAGCGGCAGAAGCGGTAACAGCAAGCGAAAACGGTGAAAAGACTATTTTGGTAAGGCTTGAAACTTCTCCTGAGGATTTAGCGGGCATGGTTGTGGCTGAAGGAATATTAACGGCCAGAGGCGGTATGACAAGTCACGCTGCCGTTGTTGCAAGAGGCATGGGAAAATGTTGTGTTGCAGGATGTAGTTCACTTAATGTAGATGAAGAAAAGAAAACCGTAGAGGTGGACGGAAAGGTATTTAAGGAAGGCGATAAAATTTCGTTGGACGGTTCTACGGGGACTGTATACGAAGGTGAGATAAAAACCGTTCAGCCTGAGTTGCTTGGAGATTTTGCGACTATAATGCAGTGGGCGGATGATGCGAGAAAACTCAAGGTAAGAGCTAATGCGGATAATCCCAGGGATGCTAAACAGGCTGTTGAATTTGGAGCAGAGGGCATAGGGCTTTGCAGAACGGAGCACATGTTCTTTGAAGAGGATAGAATTACAGCTGTGAGGCAGATGATATTGGCGGATTCGGTAGAAGAGAGAGAAGTAGCACTTGCTAAGCTGTTACCATATCAGACGGATGACTTTAACGGAATATATAAGGTAATGAAGGATAGGCCTGTTACGATAAGATTGCTTGACCCTCCTTTGCATGAGTTTTTGCCGCACACCAAGGAAGAGATCGCAGATCTTTCCAAGAAGATAGGCGTTGATGAAGCAAAGCTTGCAAGCAAGGTGGAGGAATTACATGAGTTTAATCCGATGCTTGGTCACAGAGGATGTAGGCTTGCTGTAACATATCCTGAAATTGCAAGGATGCAGACACGTGCGATCATAACGGCTGCACTTGATGTAGCACAATCTGAAGGTTATGACATCGTTCCTGAGATAATGATTCCGCTTGTAGGATCCGAAAAGGAACTTGCTGATGTAAAGGCGACTGTTGTAGAGGAAGTCAAGAAGTGCTTTGCAGAAAAGGGTAGAGAGCTCAAGTATATGGTAGGTACTATGATAGAAATACCGAGAGCGGCACTTACTGCAGATGAAATTGCAAAGGAAGCTGAGTTCTTCTCGTTCGGTACCAACGATCTCACGCAGATGGGATTCGGATTTTCACGAGATGATACAGGAAAGATCATTAAGGAATATGTAGATAAGGGCATATTCGAGCAGGATCCGTTCCAGACGCTGGATACGACAGGTGTAGGAAAGCTTGTAAAAATGGCTGTAGAGCTTGGAAAGTCCACAAGACCGGATATCAAACTTGGAATTTGCGGCGAACATGGTGGAGATCCTAAGTCTGTAGAATTTTGCCATGAAATAGGGCTGGACTATGTGTCATGCTCGCCGTTTAGGGTGCCTATTGCAAGGCTGGCAGCAGCCCAAGCAAGCATTAAAGAGCAAGCATAACAAAATATACTAGAATGAATAATCATTAGCCCCTGAAAAGGGGCTAAATTTATGTGTAAATTAAGTAATAGTAGTATCAGTATTAACCTTTATTTAGGGGTTAGGTTTATTGAAGGGCATTGATTCATAAGGGAGCACACTACAATTTTTATTACGGGAGATTTTCATTTGTTATTATAGCTAATTTTAATTTTTAATACGCCAAAATAGAAATAGTGGTGAGATTATTCTCGCCATTATTGATTTTTCATAGCCAAATATGATATAATGGCTATGAAAAAAAGGAGGTGCTGTTTTGAGGAAATTTAATTATTTAAAACTTATGGAATTATCTTTACCTGTTAATATATATCATACTATTGCAAAGATTCACGAATATAAGGGAAAGCAGGAACTCTATGTAGAAAATTATCCGGACATTTTAGAGAAGATGATAGATGTTGCTAAAATACAAAGTACAAAGTCTTCTAATGCTATTGAAGGAATTTATACCAATGATGCAAGACTTAAGGAACTGATGAATAAAAAAGCAGAACCTAAAAACAGAAATGAAGAAGAAATTGCAGGATATAGACATGTGCTTGATATTATCCATGAAAATTATGCTTATATAGAATTTAATAAAAATGACATCTTAACACTTCATAATCAATTATATTCTTATTCCTATATAAATAACAAGGGGAAATTTAAGACTATGGATAACACCATTGTAGAAGTAGATGCTTTAGGGAATAAAAAAGTACGATTTCAGCCAGTAAGCAGCTTTGAAACGGAACATTACTTTGATGAAATGGTGGAGGCTTACAAGGAAGCAGTGAAAGTAAATATTCCACCACTAATTCTAATACCTGCACTTATACATGATTTCTTATGTATTCATCCCTTTGATGATGGTAATGGAAGAATGAGTAGAATACTGACACTTCTTTTACTTTATAAGTTCGGTTATTTTGTTGGAAGGTATATCAGTATAGAAATGCTCATTGAAGAAACCAAAGACTCTTATTATGAAGAATTACAGAACTCCAGTGAAAAATGGCATGCCGGAGAAAATGATGAACTTCCATTTATAAAGTATATGCTAGGGGTTTTCTTAAAAGCATATAAAGAATGTGATGACAGATTTAACCTAATTGGAAAAGAAAAATTGACTTCATCTGAAAGAGTATTTTCTGTTATTCAAAAATCATTAGAGCCACTTTCCAAAAAAGATATTATGATTCTTTGCCCGAATATATCACAAAGGACAATAGAGCGAGCCTTAAAAGAATTACAGGACAATGAAAAGATAAAACAGGTAGGCAGTAGTCGTTCAACAAAATATGTAAAGATTTAAACTATAGGTAAAAAGTAAAACAGCTGGAATAAAAAGCACTTAAAAATGAGTAAAAATTAATCTCAAAAATTTAAGTGCTTTTTTAATATCAATTACTTGACATTGTAGGGTAAGACCACGCTTTTAAATATCATAGGTACGCTGGAGAGTTATGACAGCGGAGATATGAGTTCTTTTGCGAAGTTAAATCCGATAAAGAAAAAGAAGGATTGTGAGCTTTTAAGACGTAACAATATCGCCTATCTATTTCAAAATTTTGCACTGGTAGAGAAGATGACGGTAGAGGAAAACATGAAGCTTGCCGTGAAATACAACAAGGCAAAGAACAAAAAGGAGCTCATTTAAAATGCACTTAATAAGATGGGAGTAGGAGATAAACTAAAGTCTAAAGTATACGAACTTTCAGGTGGTGAGCAACAAAGGGTAGCGATAGCTAGAAATATGGTAAAGCCATTTGATATAATGCTAGCTGACGAGCCTACAGGATCGCTCGATGATGAGAACAAGCAGATGGTTATGGACACCTTGCTGGCACTAAACAAGGAGGGCAAAACTATTGTAGTGGTGAGTCACGATAAGGATTTTAAGAAAATCGCAAGTAAAAGTTATTTTATAGCAGATGGGAAATTGGAGGTTTCAAATGAAGCGTAAATATGTCATAGGGATAATAATTATAGTGTTATTGGTAGCTGCGGTTTTTGCAGGGCGATCTATATATAAGGAACGTTATTCCGATGAAATGAAAAAATCTCTTGATATAACCAACTCAACGAATGTGAAGTTTAAAGCCATAGGTATAGCTTGGAAGGACAATGTTGTGTTGCAGAAGTCAAACAAAGATGATTATTTTATCCCGCAAGTTTTGGACATCCAAGAAAGCAGAGTTAGAATGGTAGCTATCACGGAGGATAATCAATTATTAAAATCCGACGAATTTCAATTTGAAGGAAAGCTCAAAGACCCGGAAAAATTTAAAGAAGTAACTATAAAAAGCGTGGAGAATAAGAAATTAATACTGAACGTCGCAACAGCAAAAAGCAAAATAAAGGTGCTTAAGATACCAAAAAACTATAAATGGGATCAGAGAGTTTCCGATTCGGGAGAGCATATAAATGCTGAAGCTTTTTTTAAGGCGAAAACAAAGTATACATACGAGCTTACGCTCCATGGTAAAGGCGGTAAGGCCGGTGCATCGGGAGAAGTAAAGGGCGGGGAAGAAGCAAAGGCCGGTTGGGAAGTTCCGGGAAAAAATATACTTAATAGCTGGGTGCGCTTCGTTAAAAAATAACATGATAAAAAACTAAACCTCTTCAATTTATAATGCCGAGGAGGTTTTTTAGTTGCGGTAAATTCGGCGTTCGAAGTCGTTCTCGGTTCGAGAAAAATGGGGAGCCCACACTTGGTTTGCATTGTTTTCAATATATTGTTATAATACTGACCCGAAAAGTTTATGTATTAATAAATACGGCAGATATAAAAAATAGTATATTGGGAAGATGCAAAGATATAGTGATTCACATTGTAGCTACGAAAATAAAGTTAATGGGTAGCGAAGAGAGTGGAATGCAAAATATGTATGAAATATAAGGTTACAAGCCGGAGTGGTCAGTGTGGGGAGAATTATGAGAGTTAAGGGAATGAATAAAAAGATATTAGCGGGGATGCTTGTGGCGCTGTGTGCGGTGCAGGTGTTTTCTTCTTATTTTATAAGCGGGAGCCTCGAAGCGAAGCCTATAAAGTCTAAAAATAACGTAAATTTAAAAAGTAGCGTAAATCGACAAGCCGGAGATAATGGAAGTGGGTTTAAAAATAGCGCAAAGGTGAAGCTTAAGAAGGCTAAACCAAGGAAACCCGATAAATTTGTTGCAGGTTTGAGAAAACAGGGGTTTCCTGAGAGTTATATAAAAAGGCTTGTTAAGTTACATAAAAAATATCCTAAATGGGTATTCAAGGCGGATAAGCGGGGAGATTTCGCTACGGCAGTATCGAGTCAGAGGAATTGCTCGCTGATCTATTGGAACTCGCCAAGCAGTTGGAAATCAATGGAGAAAGGCTGTTATGATTGGAAGAGGCATAGATATATAGGTAAAGACGGCGGAGCTTGGGTTGCGGCGAGCGAAGGCATTACGAAGTTTTATATGGATCCCAGAAATTTCATGAACGCAACGGATGTTTTTCAATTTTTGAGCCACAGATACGAGTCTTATCAAAGCATCGAAGGTATAGAGGCTGTGGTGAAAAACAGTTTTCTGGATGGGAAGCCGTATAAGAAGAGCAAGCGTTATTCCGCATATTTGTTAAAAGCAGGGAAGCGTTCAGGCGTAAATCCGTATGTGCTTTCTTCCATGATATTGGTTGAGCAGGGATTTAGCGGTTACGGAGGATGCATAAGCGGTAAACACAGGGGGTTTAAGAATATATACAATCATTTTAATATAGGAGCGTATGCGCACAGTAACAGAGGGCCGGTTTTAAACGGGCTTATCTTTGCCAAGGCGAAAATGAAGAAGGCTTCATACGGAAGACCTTGGAATAATAAGATAAAATCCATATTGGGAGGAGCCCTTTACTATGGTGTAAACTATGTGAGAGGTGGGCAGGATACCTTTTATCTTAAAAAATTCAATGTAGTGAAAGGTAAGGCTATACATCAGTATATGACAAACGTGCAAGGAGCGTTCGCCGAGACGAGGAGGTTTGAAAGAGGCTATAAGAGAGGTAAGAACGCAAAGCTTACGTTTAGAATCCCCGTATATACAAACATGCCTAAAAATGCTTGTAGCAAACCGAAGGCAAGGGGTAATAATGATAACTTCATCAGGTCGGTGAAGATATTCGCCGGCAAGCTCACTAAGAAATGGGACAGATATAGATTTAAGTATGTTGCAAAACTTAAACCGGGAAAGAAGTTTTTAGAGATTGAACTTAAACTTTCAAGTGCAAAAGCGTACGTTAAGAATAAAAGGATAGTTTTCGTTAAGGGAAAGACAGTGACGGTGACTGTTATTTCAAGCTCCGGAGTCAAGCGAAACTATACGATAAAATGTATATAGATTGCTCAGGGCAAGGTTTTTTGAATTAAATATGAATTTTTTCATAAAAATTGCAAAAAAAACTTTTAATTTGCATAAAATGCGGTACAATGTTAATTAGACATTTTAGTCGTAACTTTAATGAAGGAGGAATGTGATGTTGAAGTTGAAGAAGAACAAAACGCTCACTATCGTGATCGCAATGATTATGATGGTAGGATTGATGGCAGGAAATCTTAATATTGCGTCAGCAAATCCAGTGCAGTACGAAGTGACTTTCCATGCTAACGGGGGTAAGTTTACTGGCGGACGGACAGAAATCAGGAAAAGTTTTGATGGAGGCACGGCTTGGAAGACAGCTACTGCAGGTTTAGAAAGTCCTAGCAAAGAAGGAAACACTTTCTTAGGTTGGTCATTAGCGTCAAGCTCTAGTAAGGCTGATTTAAATGATGCGCAGGCAGGCGTAAATAAGGGAGATACGAATGTATATGCGGTGTATGCGAAAACCACTCAAGCATCGGTAAGTATAAATTTTGATCCAAACGGTGGTCAGGGTGAACCGAGTGAGATAAACATTGATAAGGGAACGGCACTAGGTAATTTACTACCTATGGAAGGTATGTATAAGGAGAATCACGTCCTTGCAGGCTGGGCAACTACAAAAGATGCGCTGGTTCCTGATGTTACACCTGAGACTGTATTCGACCAAAGCACTACATTGTTTGCAGTGTGGGAAAAGATAGAAAATGGCACAGAAGTTTCTGTAACTTTTAGTGCTAACGGCGGAAAGTTTAGTGGCGGTGCAACTGTAAAGACAGTAAGAGACATTGAAAGAGGAACTGCTATGGGTGATAAATTCCTAGCAGAGGAGCCTACTTCTAATGCTTCATCAAATCCAGAAGAAAATAAATTCTTAGGATGGGCCGCATCTCAAAGTGCAACAGCACCTGACTTTGATAAAGACACCGTTGTTACAGGAACTATGACAGTATATGCTGTTTATGGTAAAGGCGTAAACAAGGACAACAAGAAGCTTGGAATCAAAAAAGAAATGATACAGGCAAAAACTGTTTCAGGTACTGAAGTAAGCCTAAAATTTAAACCTTTCCCTACTAACGAGCTAAATGCAGGAGATAAGGTTGTAGGTTACAAAATTTACAGAGGAACTACAAAGGATAATGTAGAAGGCATCGGAGAAGTATCTACGATTAAGCCTGATGCAGAAGGTTACATCAATTATACGGATAAGAAAAACTTGGAGCCTGGTAAGACATATCTATATGCGGTATCGGCTATTGTTGAAAGAGAAAACGTAAAAATAGAAGGCGCAGCGGAAGATCTATTAGGATATTGGCATGCAGCAGCAGATGCACCTAAGCTATCTGTTGAAAAGGGTAAGATCGTAGTAGACACAGCACCTTGCTCAACACTTGAAGGTATCAAGTCTATGGCACTTGAGAGAGCGGATTATCCTAAGGGAGAATTTAAACCTGTTGCAGGCACAGAAGAATTGGCAGCAAATGCGAAGCACACTGATGCGAGCGTTAAAGCCGGTGCATACCTTTACAGAGTTACGATCTTTAAGTTAGTAGACGGAGTTGTATATTCAACTAAGAGTGAAGTGGCAGGTGCGGCAATTTTAGGTAAGGTTAACAAAAAGACATTCAAAGTTAAAATCAAAAAGGTAAAGGGCAAATATGTTGCTACCGTTACTTGGAAGGGCGTAAAAGGTGCAATGACATTTGAATTGCAAAAGGCTACTGCTAAGAACGCTAAGAAACTTAAGAAGTTCGAGAGCATTAAATTTAGCAAAATGAAGGCTGTAGATAAGAAAGCCCTAAAGAAGAAGTGGTTTGTTCAATACAGAATTAGAGCCGTATTCAAGTATGGAAATGCTAAATTCGTAAGTGGATGGCAGCTTTCCAAGAAGATAAAGCTCAAATAATTAAGTTTTTAGTCAAGTTTTAAAACACAAGAGCAAAGCTCACCCGCATCAATTTTGATAAGGGTGAGCTTTTAAATAGGTGGGTTATGAAGGTTTTGATTTTTATTTTGCAGTTAATATATTACGTATGCAGAATCTTTAAACGTGGGAAGAAAATAGTTATGCTCAGCAGACAATCGGATTCCGTGCCGCTCGATATGAAGATGCTTAGTTCTAAGATAAATGAACTCTATTCAGAGTATGAGGTGGTAATCCTTGCAAAGCGCATCGGAGACGGGATATTGCAGAAGATACTATATTGCTTTCATGTGATAAGGCAAATTTTTCACATAGCTACGGCAGACGCTGCAATTTTGGATTCATATTGTATACCTATAAGTATATTGAAACATGATGGGCTTTTAGTTATACAGATGTGGCATTCGGTAGGAACCATGAAAAAATTTGGGCTCAGTATTTTAGGCCAGGCGGAAGGCAGCAGCAAAAGTTTAGCTGAGGCATTACATATGCACGAAGGGTATGATTATGTGCTTTGCGCATCGCCTGAGTATAGAGAGCACTTGATGGATGGCTTTAATGTCGATTCCGATAAGATAGCGATATTTCCACTGCCCAGGGTGGAGCTGCTTCAAGATAAAGATTATGTGAGTGCTACTTCTAAAAAGATAAAAGGAAGGTATCCTACCATGAAGGATAGGATAAATATAGTGTACCTGCCCACTTTCAGGAAAAACGACAGTACTATCATCAAAGCTGTCAAAGCGCTTGCAGACAATATCGACTATGATAAATACAATTTAATAGTGAAACTTCATCCGCTTGATCTTGCAAGGCTCAATGATGACAGGGTTATAACCGCCGATGAATTTAGTTCTTTTGAAGTAATAACTGCAGCCGATGTCGTTATCTCAGACTACAGTTGTATCGTTTATGAGGCAGGCATTGCTAAAAAGCCCGTATATTTTTATGCATATGATTATGAAGAATACTCCAAAAAGCGTGATATGTATATAGACTACATTCACGAAATGCCGAGTGATATATGTTATACAGCTGAGGAAGTAATGCAAAAAATAATGCAAGATGAATATGATTTCGACAGATTGGCTAAGTTTGTTGATAAATATGTAAAGGTGACAGGCACGGAAACCGCCGATATCGCGAAATTCATAGTGGATAAAATAACATATGTGGAAATGAAATTCTGCTGAGTTGGAGGTGCATAAAAAACAGTGTGTTTTTTAGCAATTGGTATGACAAGATAATTATTATTCATACGGATATTTTGTTTTGCGAAAATCTAAGGTATAATGAATTATAAGTTTTTCGTGATAAAAGGAATGTGAATGGATAATAGACCTATAGGTTTTTTTGATTCAGGGCTCGGCGGGCTTACATGCATTGCATCTGTCAGCAGAAGGTTGCCGCATGAAGACATAATATATTTTGGTGATACGGCACGGACGCCATATGGTTCTAAAAGCGTAAAAACGATACAACGGTTTTCGGCTGAAATATGCGATTTTTTGTTGCAAAAAAATGTAAAGATGATAGTGATTGCATGTAATTCCGTAAGTGCTACGAGCCTTGGTTTTTTGCGTGAAAAATATAAGGACATTCCTATCGTGGGTATAATAGAGTCCGCGGCGGAAAAGGCGATAGATGACGCGAAAGAAGGGAATAAGATCGGGATAATAGGCACCAAGGCTACGATATCCAGCATGGCATATAAGAATATAATAGAGCAAAGCGTCGAGGGCGCAGATGTAGCGCAGAAGGCGTGCCCCGCCTTTGTACCGCTAATTGAAGAAGGTATAATCGAAAATGATATCATGAACCTTTCGGTAAAGTATTACCTTGACCATTTTATAGCGGAAAACAGGATAAACACATTGGTGCTGGGTTGTACTCATTACCCGTTCATAGCAAACAATATAAAAAGGAATTACCCGAATCTTAAGCTTATAGATCCATCGGATGAAGTTTCAAGGCAAATAGAAAAAATATTGAAAAAGAAGGATATAGTAGCTTGTAAGGACGGAAATAAGCAATTTTACGCAAGTGATGTCTCCGATAATTTTATCAGGATGGTGCAAGAGATTTCAGAAGATACGAACATTGCGATAAATATTAAGGATTTAGCGATTTGATGCGATATTAAGGAAAGTAAAGTGATAATCAGGAAGAGCGAAAGTAAATACAGGAGGGGATTGTTTGCGGCATTGCTTGCAATGAGCGCATGGGGAATCCTGCCTTTATATTGGAATTTACTGGACGATATTCCATATAACATCATCACGGCATACAGAGTATTTACTATGGGGCTCATCGTGTGCTCTATCGTTCCTCTCGGCTATCCTATGAAGGATATTGTGGCTCCGCTAAAAGATAGGAAACAGCTGGCTCTAATGGTCTCGGCCGGGGTACTAATTACGTTTAATTGGAGCACATATATATGGGCTGTAAATAATGGACAGATATTACAAACATCGCTCGGATACTATATCGAGCCGCTATTTGTCTGTGCTCTGGGTTCGCTTATATTTAAAGAGGTGTTTCACATCCATAAGATCCTTGCGATTTGCTTTGCCGCTGCAGGGGTACTGATATTGCTTGTTTATTTTCACGAGCTCCCTAAGGTGGCGCTCATCCTTCCAATCACCTTTGCAACATATGCTGCTCTTAAAAAGAAGGTAAAGGCAAGCGCTGTGATATCGCTATATTATGAAAATATATTTTTGATGCCCATTGTGATTGCATATATAGTGCATAGAGAACTTGCGGGCAATGGCGCATTGGCGGCGGTAGATCTAAAGATTTACATACTTCTGTTATTTTCAGGGTTTGTGACGTTCGTGCCCCTTGCGTTGTTTGCTGTTGGCGCTAAGAATTTACCACTTGTAACGCTTGGGATTACGGGATATCTTTCTCCTACGATAACATTTTTAATTGGGATATTGGTCTTGCATGAAAATTTAAACAAGGTGTTGCTAATTGCGTTTTTAGTTATCTGGGTAGGTCTTATAATATTCACAAGGGGTGAAATCCTGGAGCATAGAGGGAAGTTAAGTGTGAGAGGAAAAGATGAAGATTAAATTAGGATCTAAAAGAATGGTAATCAAGGGCAATAAAATTGTGTCTTATGCGGGTTTGGTTGTATTTTTCTTTATATTGCTTTTTATATTTGGTGACAGAAAAGGACCTGAGATACAGGGAGCCAAGGATATTTTCATGTCTGTGGGTGAAAGTATTCCATATAAGGAAGGGATTTCCATATCCGATAACAGACCCGGTGCCATAAGTTTATCGTTTGATGACAGCAAAGTGAATAAGAATGTGCCGGGCACGTATGAAGGATATTATATTTTAAAAGATAAGGCGCATAATGAAACATCTAAAAAGGTAAACGTTATAGTACAGCCGCAGGACAAGAAATCGCCTAATATTTTTGGAGTGAGAGCGGTAATAGCAAAGAAAGGCGAAAAGACAGATCTTAAGTATGGTGTGTATGCACTTGATAAAAATGACGTATATCCAAGTCTTAAGGTGGACATATCTAAAGTTGATTTTAATAAAACAGGAAAGTATAAGGTAAAATACATAGCGGAAGATCACTCTAAAAATATATCTCAAAAGACAGCTACGGTATACGTAAAAGATGGAATGGACGATGCGCTTGCAACAAATGAAAACATCAAAAGAGAAGCGAGCGCCATAAATTCTGAAATTTTATCGTCTAAAATGAGCCAAGAAGAAAAAATTAGAAAAATCTTTGAGTGGGTGCATAAAATAGAGGCAACTGAAACCAAGAAAATTCTAGCGCCGGTAGCTATTTATCAGGGGCTTACAAGCAGTAAAGTAATAGAAAAATACAGAAGTGATCTTGCTAGGGTACTGCTTTTAGATGCCGGTGTGCCGAGTGTTAAGGTGACTACAAACAGTCAGCTCAGAGATCACAGTTGGTTATTGGTGTGTGTAAGTCAAGGTTGGTTTCATTTTGACGCAAAGCCGCATCCGCAGGGAAAAGAAATCTTTGCATTCCTGCTTTCAGATGAGAAGGTAAAGCAGTATAGCAAGACACAGGTACCGGAGTATTACGCATATGACAGAAAAAAATACCCGCCGGTCAGCAAAAAAGCATATAAATTCAAGAAAAAGTAAAAATAGACGTAGGGAATAATTATGAACGTAGGGATTAAATCGCTATCGGGAATATTGCCCGAATACCATACCGAAGGTTCTGCGGGGCTTGATGTCAGGGCATATATAGAAGATGAAATATGCATAAAGCGTGGTAAAATTAGTATGGTGCATACAGGGCTTTTCTTTGATATACCTAAGGGGTTTGAAATTCAAGTGAGGGCGAGGTCGGGACTTGCTTCAAAGCACGGTATAGGTCTTGCAAATGGCGTCGGGACAATAGATAGTGATTATACGGGAGAGCTCATAATACCGCTTATAAACTTAGGTGAGAAAGATTATGTGGTGAAAAATAATGATAGGATTGCACAGATATTGCTTGCGAGGTGCGAGAGGATAAATTGGCAAGAACGTGAGGAGATAGATAAGGGTGAAGGAAGGCAAGATCAAGGTTTCGGGCATACCGGTATAGAATAGGGAGAGATGTATGTTTAGTAAGAAGAAAAAAGATGATGTGTTCGTTAGGCTATCGGATTTATCGAAAAAGATACATAAGAGCGTGGTCTTCTTCGATGAATTTATAAACGACTTCGAAGATGTGGAAGAAAAAAGCTCCAAGATGAAAGAACTTGAGACGGAGTGCGACCTTATGACCCACAAGGTGATAGAAGCTCTTAAAGCAAGTAAGGAAGTATCTTGGCTCAAAACTGAAAGATACGAGCTCATAAAGGTACTTGATAATATAGTGGACTACATAGAAGAGGTGGCAAACAGGTTATATGTGTTTGATGTAAAGGAAATAAGGTCCGAAACCATGCAGCTCAGTAGATATGTCGTTGAGGCGACAGAGGAGATAGAAGAGCTCTTTTCAAAGCTTTTAAACTATGGAGAATTCGAAGAAAAGAGTGTTAGAGAAAGCGTGATAAACATAAACAGAATAGAAAACGAGGGAGATGTCGTGTACAGGAGGGCGCTCGCAAGGCTGTTCAAAAACGAGAAGGATCCTATAGAGCTAATAAAGTGGAAGCATATTTTTGAACAACTCGAAAATAGCATAGATGCGTGCGAAGATGTAGCTAACATATTAGAGAGTGCAATGTTGTAGGAAATTAAGGGTATGAATTATAGACAGCAAAGAGAAAAGCAGGAGGAAAATTTATTCCATTTAGCCGCAAAAGCAAAAGAAAATAGAGGCAGGCGCAGAGCAGAGACGCCATGCGAGTTTCGTACGGATTTTCAAAGGGACAGGGATAGGATTATCTATACCAAGGCTTTCAGAAGGCTGATGCATAAGACACAGGTGTTCATTCTGCAAGGGGATGAGGATCATCATAGAACTCGCCTCACGCACACCATCGAAGTTTCGCAGGTAGCGAGAACCATAGCCAGGGCGCTTAACGTGAATGAAGACTTGGCAGAAGCGATAGCCTATGGACACGATCTCGGACATACGCCTTTCGGGCACAGCGGAGAAGCTATAATAGACAGATTGCATCCGGCGGGATTCAAGCATGCACAGCAGAGTCTTAAGGTGGTGGATGTCATAGAAAGGCACGGAGATCATGAAGGATTGAACCTGACGGACGAAGTGAGGGACGGCATAGTGCACCATAACGGGCAGGTGGATCCCTATACTTTAGAAGGGCAAGTTGTAAAAATAAGTGATAGGATTGCCTATTTGAATCATGATATAGATGACGCCCTTAGAAGCGGTGTAATACAAAATAGCGATATACCTGAAGAAATAGTTCGGTTTTTCGGGGCTACCCATGGACAGCGAATGAATGCTATGGTGAAGGATGTAATTGAAAACAGCCTGGGCAAATCCAAGATATCACCGAGTGAAAAAGGTCAAGAAATGATATTGAAGCTTAGAAAGTTCATGTTTGAAAGGGTGTATTTATCTGAAAAGGTAAAGGCTGCTGAAGAGGAACTCGATATAAAAAAAGTCATAACGTTTCTATATAACTATTTTATAGATAACCCGCAGGATATACCTGAGGATATGAGGTGGCTTTTAGACATCCAAAGTAAGGAAGAAACGGCTAAAGATTACGTAGCGGGAATGACGGATAGATACGCATTATCATTGTATGATAAGCTGGCACGATAGGTAACGTGTAGGGATAAAAGATGGCGAGCGAAACGGCAGATAAAATTAAAAGCGGCTGTAATATAGTCGACGTTATAGGTAAGGAAGTTAAGCTTAAAAGAGAAGGAGCCAATTACTCGGGGCTCTGCCCTTTTCACGGCGAAAAGACGCCTTCATTCAAGGTATCTGAACAAAAGCAGTTTTTCAAATGTTTCGGCTGTGGAGAATCCGGCGATGTTATCGCATTTGTTATGAAATATTATCACTTGGATTTCATGGAAGCCGTAAAGAAGCTGGCAGATGAATATTCAATAGCCATAGATGAAGGTTCATTTAGAAAAGGCATATCAAAAGCCAAGTATTACGACCTCACCAAGAAGGTAGCAAAACAATTTGTAACAAATCTTTTTTCAGGCAGCGGATCTTCGGCGAAGGCCTACCTTCTTAAAAGAGGCGTCGATGAGCAAACGATGGCTAAATTTGGTATGGGATTCGCTTTAAACGATTGGGCAAATATATTAAATAGTCTTGAAGATGACGAAAAGGTCACTGCGCTTCAGCTTGGCATCATAGGATCAAAACAAAATAGAAGCTATGATAAGTTCGTAAACAGGGTGATATTTCCCATCATAGATTTAAACAGGCATGTCATAGGATTCGGGGGGAGAACGCTCACAGCAGATAAGGGGCCTAAGTATCTTAATTCCAGCGACTCTGTGATCTTCCATAAAAAGGATCATCTGTATGGATTAAATATCGCTGCGGACAATATACGTAAGAAAGACAGAGCGGTACTGGTTGAGGGGTATATGGATGTTGTGAGTATGCATCAAGCAGGGATAGATGAAGCTGTTGCATCTCTTGGCACTGCACTTACAGAAGAACAGGTGAAACTCCTTAAAAGATTTACAAGAAATATAGTTCTTTCATACGATTCGGATGCAGCCGGTAAGCAGGCTACATTTAGAGCGATCCAAAGAATAGTAAAGCAGGGACTCAGCCCGAGAGTGGTGGATCTTGGGGAGTATAAGGATCCTGATGAGCTAATCACAGAGGAAGGCAGAGATGCATATTTAGCTAAACTTGATAACAGCATTGCATACATAGATTTTGTGATGGATTATATAGAAGGAATGCATGATGATTCACTTCAGGGAAAAAGAGATGCCAAGGAAGACATAATAGAGTTTCTGACGGTAGCCGATGATATGGAAATAGCGGAAATCGGCAAAAAGATAAGCGAAAGATTCAACATGGATGAAGACAGCCTTATTTCCAAGGTTAGAAACGCTAAAAGGAATGTTAATCACCCTAGACGGGAAAACGCCAATAAAGGCGCATCGGAGCGGATGCAAAACAGGAAGAAAAAGTATGTTGAAGCGGGCGCAATAGCATTATGTATGTCCGGCAAGAAGTATTTGGGAAAAATAGTTTCATCAAGCATGAATTTTTTTACCGAAAACGGGTATCATATATTGGAAGTATTGACGAAATTTAATGACAGCTATGACGGCAGCGGAGATTATAAGGAAGATCTTTTGGCTGCATGTTCTGTTTTACCGCAGGAAGACTATGAGTATCTGCAAAAGGTGATTGACAATATAAAGATAGGCGATCCGGAGATCTTTTGGGAGCATTTAAAAATACAGGCAGCATTGTTTATATTGGAAGACAAACATAGAGAATACATGTTGGAATTAGAGTTGCTGGAAGGGGATAAAAGTAAGGCCTATGATGAAAAAGCAAGAGAAATCAATATAAAGCTGGCGAGTATAACGAAGGATAGAAATAAGTTGATAGCAATCGCTAAAGGATATATAAACAATTAACCATGCATGAGGAGGGAAAAATGCCAAAAGACGAAAATCCGGGTCAAGATATCGATGTTGAAATTACGGAGGATTTAGAAGCCGAGCTCGCCGAACTCGCCGCTACCTTGGCAGAGGATGAGAGCGTGGATATAGATCTTGATGGAGATCTCGGCGTTGCCATGTTTAAAAAAGTGGACCTTGCATTAAAATCAGGGAAACTTAAGACGGAAGAAGGTAAATTACCGATAAAGTCCATCTATACGCTTTGCGATGAAATTCCCTTCGATGAAAACGATGTGGAATGTATGTATGAACTGCTTAAAGAAAACGGCATAGGAATTAAGGAATTCGAAGCGGCGGAAGAAAACATCGCAAAGAACGGTGAAAGAGCGGACAAGGTAGTAGATATAAGACGAATAGTAAGAACATCCATAGGCATAGACGATCCTGTCAAGATGTACCTTAAGGAGATCGGGCAGGTACCGCTCCTAACAAGGGAAGAAGAAAAAATATTAGCTACTCAGGTAAAGCATGCGCTTGCAAAGCAAAATGAAATAAGAGAAAGACTTGAAAGATTAAAAGAAGGATCTGCAACATATAAAAAGGAAATGAAACTTCTGGATGAATACAAGCAGGATTACAATAAGGCGATGCATCAGCTTTGTGAAGCAAATTTAAGGCTTGTTGTGAGTATTGCCAAGAATCACAAGGACAGAGGAATGCACTTCCTCGATCTTATTCAGGAAGGAAATTTGGGGCTTATGAAAGCCGTCGACAAGTTTGACGTAGACCGTAATTTCAAATTCAGTACCTATGCGACGTGGTGGATAAGGCAGGCCATAACAAGAGCCATAGCGGATCAAGCCAGAACAATCAGAATACCTGTACATATGGTGGAAACCATACATAAATTGACGAGGATATCGAGGACTTTATTACAGGAACTCGGTAGAGAGCCTAAGCCTGAAGAAATAGCTAAGGAAATGGATATAACCACGGAAAAGGTAAGGGATATACTCAGAATTTCACAAGAACCCGTTTCCTTGGAAAAACCTATAGGTGAGGAGGAAGACAGCCATCTTGGAGATTTTATCCCGGATACGGAAGTTCCATCACCGCTAGATGTGGCCTTCTCTTCCATGCTGAGAGACGAGCTTTTAGAGGTTTTAAATACCTTGGGAGAGAGAGAGAGGAACGTACTTAAATTGCGTTTCGGGCTGGTAGATGGAAAGCAACGTACGCTTGAGGAAGTAGGAAAGCAGTTTGACGTTACAAGGGAAAGAATAAGGCAGATAGAGTCAAAGGCGATAAGAAAGTTAAAACATCCGAATATGAGCAAAAAACTGAGGGATTATATAGATTAGATGGAATTACCATACAGGCTTAAAATAATTGCGGATGCCGTGCAGGAGGGCAAGAAGCTGATAAAGCGGGTTACGCCGGAAAGCAAAGGAATAACACTCTTAGACATAGGCACGGATCATGCATATTTACCGATATATTTATTTAAAAGGGGGTACGCCGGCAGGTGCATTCTCGCAGATCTCAGAAAAGGCCCTTTAAATAATGCAAAGATAAACTGGGAAAAGAATGTAGGCACCGTAGCGGATGCAAGGCAAGGTAACGGGCTTTCCGTGATATCCGAAGGAGAAGCTGATATAATTACGATATCCGGAATGGGTGGAATAGAAATCGCAGCTATTATAGAAGCCGGGTATTCTAAACTTAAAACGGGTCAGGTGCTCATAGTACAACCGCAGTCAAAATTCGGGATAGCTAGAAAAAGCATTTTAAGCCATGGAATGGCGATAATATCTGAAAAATTATCGTTCGAAAAAGAAAATATAACACCGGTTATTCTAGCGTATCTAGGTAAGGGCGGTTACGTTGAAAAGGCCGCTTTACAGAACGATACTTGCATCAGAGTAGCTCCTATAGATTTCGGATATGAGTTACCGCCGTGGTACTTTGAGGATGAATCGTTTTTACCTGCAATAGAACTCGAAAAGAAGAAGAATATTGCAATAATGGAGAGCATAGAAGGGTCAAAACGAAAGCCCGGCATTAAGATGGAGGAAGCGTATAGAGCTTCGAAGCAAAAAATCGATTATATAAATGAGAATATGGGTAGCCATATGAAAGAGAAGGTGTTATGAAGATAAACGAAATAGCAAAGCTCATAGAGAGGAATTTCCCGTTATCGCTTGCAGAGCCATGGGATCATTGCGGAATCCAGATAGGTGCATGCGATGAGATAAACAGCGTCTACGTGGCTCTTGATATTACACCGGAAGTAGCTGATGATGCAATTTCAAAAGATGTGGATCTCATAGTTTCGCATCATCCTGTTATCTTTGAGCCTGTGGATAGAATTCTTAAAGAAAGCGTAGTGATGAAGCTCATAAAGGCAGGCATTTCCGTCTACACCACACACACGCCGTTCGACATCGGTGATGGCGGAAATAACGATTATTTTATAAAAACCATCGGACTGCCGGTAGGTGAACCCCTAAAGTGCACTAAAGACGGTGTGCGGGGAGAATTAGGGCGAATCGTTCTGCTTCAGGAACCGATTAGTATTGAAGAGATGCTGCAAAAGGTAAAACAAATTTCGGGTACGGTGCATGCCGTAAGCGGAGATATCAACAGAAAGGTTAGGAAAATCGGTATATGTACAGGAGCCGGCGCCGAGCTGATCGAGCCCGCACGTTTAGAAAACGATTGTGAACTTTTTATAACGGGAGATATCAAGTATCATCAGGCTCAGGATGCGCTTGCGATGGGGCTTTCGCTCATAGATGCCACGCATTATCATATGGAAAAATTGTTCATTGAAAACATGGTAGGTTATTTAAGAGACAATATGCAGGCGATGCAGGAAAACGTTAAAATTTACGAAAGCACGGTGAATATTGATCCGTTGATTATACGTTAAAATTTGTGTTATTATATTTCGGTAAGAAAATTGATAAAAAGGTAAGCCGGATAATCGCATGCTTTAGCATGAGGAAAGTCCGGGCTTCACAGAGCAGGATGCCAGATAACGTCTGGCGTGGGTAACCATAGGGAAAGTGCAACAGAAAATATTCCGCCGAAACAGTAAGGCTGTGGTAAGGTTGAAATGGCGAGGTAAGAGCTCACCGGCAATATAGTAATATATTGGCCTTGTAAACCCCATCTGAAGCAAGATCAAAATGGGCAGTAAGAATAGTTGCTCGCTATTCGCCCGGTGTGGTGGATCGCATGAACACATCAGCGATGGTGTGTCTAGATAGATGATTATCAAATACAGAACCCGGCTTATGGCTTGCCTTTTATTATTTTAGGAGGATTTATGCATGAAAAAATGGCTGAGTGGCCTATTAAAAAGCTGGTAATTTCAATGTCCGGACCTGCCGTCATCTCGATGACGGTGCAAGGATTATACAATGTCGTGGACGGTTTCTTTTTGGCAAGGTTAGGGCAGAGCGTTATAACCGCTATAGCAATTGTCATACCGTTTTTTTATATAGTCTTTTGTATAGGCATCGCACTTGGAATAGGTGCAAATTCGCTTATTTCGAGAAGGCTGGGTGCTAAAAAAATACAAGAGGCGGGGGAAGTCGTAGAAGTTACACTTCTAATTACCTGCATACTTGGAATAATTGCAACCATAGGCGGGGTAGTCTTTTCAGCTGAATTCATGTCCATATTTACTGCGGACAGCAAGGTGATAGTGGCAGGAAGTGAATATATTTCAGCGCTTTCATGGTTTTTCATACCGATTCTCGGTGCCATCACAACGGAGAAGATGATCCAGGCTACGGGCGAAATGAAATTTCCCATGTATACGAGTGTACTGGGAGGAGTTATAAATATGATTCTTGATCCCATACTCATATTCGGACTGTGGGGAGCGCCTAAGATGGGCATAATCGGAGCTTCGGTAGCATCGGGAATCGGAGTGCTTGTGACGGTGGTTTTGAATTTATACAAGTTATATGTCAGCGAAAAGACTTTGAATATACATTTCAGTAAAAAACTGTCGCTCAAGACTGCAGGAAGCATATTGAGCATAGGGATACCTACATTTTTTATGCAGGCACTCGTGTCGATAGCCATGATGTATATGGCGTACATGCTTGCAAAGGAGCAGGCTGCCGTAGCCGTCCTTGGGATATATTCAAGGATAAATCAATTTATAGTATTGCCGGTGGTCGGAGTAGCGCAGGGAACCATGCCTATACTGGGCTATTCCTATGGAGCACGAAATCAAAAAAGATTTACTCACACCTTCAATGTCACGTGGCTGTCCATCACGACATTCATGCTGGTTTGTTTGGTGCTTCTTGAAATTTTTGCAACGCCGGTACTCAAAGTGTTCAATGCAAGTCCTGCGATGCTTGAGATAGGCCCTAGGATATTCAGGATTATAGCGCTGTCATTCATCTTCATGGGCACGGCCTTTACCGTAAACACTGCATTTTTTGCCATAGGAAAAGCCAGACAGGCGTTGTTTGCTTCGGTATTAAGGCAACTTATCGGCGTGGTGGGAGCGGCGTTCATTCTCATAAAATTTTTCGGAATATATTATATATGGTGGGCATATCCGATCGCCGAGGTATTGGCTTTCATATACGTTGCAGTCACCTGCGCAAAGATATATAAAAACGAGATATTAAAACTCAGCGAAGTGGAATTGAGAGTATAGCGGGCAGGTTGTTGTATAGGCACAAATAATATGTCCGGGGAACTAAAAAGCTTAATATAATTTATTTTATATTACAAAAGAATCCGGAATAATTGACACTAAAGATTGCTGGTGATATAGTAGTTCATGGTAACTTAATTCTTTTACATAAAAGGAGAAGAATAAAATGGCAAAACTTGTTCAGCAATACATCGATATTGCAAAGAAGAGAAATCCGGGTGAAGAGGAATTCATTCAGACTATTGAGGAAGTACTTACTTCATTAGAGCCGGTTCTTGAAAAGAACCCTAAGTACATCGAAGCAGGCGTACTTGACAGATTGATTGAGCCTGAAAGAATGATCAGCTTCAGAGTACCTTGGGTAGACGACAACGGCAAGGTGCAGGTAAACCGTGGATACAGATGCGAGTTCAACAGTGCAATAGGGCCTTACAAGGGCGGACTTAGACTTGCAGCTAACGTTTATCCCGGCATCATCAAATTCTTGGGATTTGAGCAGATATTCAAAAACAGCCTTACAGGACTTCCTATCGGGGGAGGTAAAGGTGGTGCGGACTTCGATCCTAACGGAAAGAGTGATGCCGAAGTTATGAGATTCTGCCAGTCATTCATAACAGAACTTTACAGACATATTGGACCGTCAACTGACGTTCCTGCCGGTGACATCGGCGTAGGTGCAAGAGAAATCGGTTACATGTTCGGACAGTACAAGAGAATCGTAAATAAATTTGAAGGTGTGCTAACAGGAAAAGGTCTTGACTGGGGCGGACTACACGGACGTACGGAAGCTACAGGATACGGAATCGTATACTTCGCTGAATGTATGCTAAAGGCACACGGCGAAGATTTCAAGGGTAAGAAAGTAGCTATTTCAGGATTCGGTAACGTATCTTGGGGTACGGCAAGCAAGCTTGAAGAGCTTGGTGCTATTCCTATTACAATTTCAGGTCCGGACGGATACATCTTGGATGAAGAGGGTGTACTTGGAGAAAAGATCGATTATCTTCTAGAGCTAAGAGCATCCGGCAAGAACATTTGTAAGCCATATGCTGATAAATTCAAGTCTGCTAAATTCATCGAAGGTAAGAAGCCTTGGGAAGTTAAGGCTGATATGTACATCCCATGTGCTACTCAGAACGAGATATTGATAGACGATGCAAAGGCAATCGTTGCAAGCGGAGCTAAGTATGTTTGCGAAGGTTCAAACATGTCTTCTTCAAACGAAGCTATTGAATATATGTTGAATAACGGCATCATCCTAGGACCGTCAAAGGCTGCCAATGCGGGCGGTGTAGCTTGTTCTTGTATAGAAATGGGACAGAACAGCGGAAAGACAGTATTCAAACCTGAACAGGTTCACGCTCAGTTAAAGGATATCATGGTGAATATCCACGATGCGGCTAAGAACGCGGCGGAAGAGTATGGATACGGATACAACCTTGTAGCAGGAGCAAATATCGCAGGCTTCTTGAAGGTTGCAGATTCCATGATCGCACAGGGTTGTGTATAGACTGAGCTGATTAAGCAGGTTAAAACAAACAGCATATTAAAAGAGGGGCTCCGCCCCTCTTTTTGCAACCGGATTTAATTTATTTTTTTACCGATCACTACAAAACGTCCTTCGTCAGCGTGGTATGAACAGGTGGATAGCGTTACCAATTGTTCTCCCCAGTGCGCCGTTGTACCGGTGTCTATTAAGGAGAGCGCTTTGCACATTCTCACATACTTGTTAAATCTCTTAGGATTCGTGATGGAAGGGTAGTTGTAGTATTTAAATTGTTTCGATTTTCTCGAGTAAACTTGACTTTTAAATATTGCGATTATTCTGTAGGTTCCGGTTATCTCTTTTTTACCTCTAAGCTCATTAAAAGAAAACACTGTGTGTTCCCTATAAAAATTAACATCTTCGTACTTTAGCAGATTGTTGAACATCGTATCGGTTTTCATATTATGTGCGTGGATCAAGTAGTTTTTTGACTTCCCTAATGTACTTGCGGCATCTAAAAACGGGGTGCCCGAGAGAGAATATTTCTTCTCAAAATTTCGGCGAAGGTAGTACTGCGGATCGTTTGGAGTTTGCATAACGGGATAATCGATTTTGGTGCCTTTAATTTTGATTCTGCCTACCAGATCTTTATTTTTCTTTTTGAGCTGCTTGAGTTCATATTGATTATTGGTTTTCAGATCATCAAATTCTTTTTCAGACAGATAGCTGTCACCGTAATGATATATTAATTTGCCTGCTGAAAATAAAAATATTCCTGCAACTATTATATAAATGATTCTAGTGAATATTTTCGCCTTCATTTTTAAGTTTCTCCCTTTTTTTAATACTGGGCTGAGCCGCATGGATTTATTGGTTATTATACTAATGTAAAACGGCAAAGTCAAAAATTGTTGTTAGCCACAAATGATTATTTTGCACAATGAAATTTATCGAAATGATTTTTGTAAATTGCAAAAAAAATTGATAGCGATTTGTATAAATGATAGAATGAAATGTAAGATTTAAAAAGAAAATTGTTGACAGGAAAGGGAAGACATTGGCATTAACCGCTACAGAAGAGTTCAACATAAAACAAGTACAAGAACAGCAGCGTTTAAATATTGAAAAGGAAAATAAAACTGCGTTTCGCGAAGCATCTAATATGCCGAATTACAGGGCGTATTTGTCCGGATCGCTTTTATTTATGACATTGATGATGTCTGTTTTCCATGTATTTCCTGAGCTTATGAGCAGGGGATATCTTGCGAGCAACGTGTTTTTTGCAGCGCTGGGATTTACATTGTGTGACTATAGCTTCAACGTGCGCTCAGAAAAGCCGCAAAAGCAGATCAGAGAACTTAAAAAGCAAATCGTATCATTGATTTTCCCCGTGGTCTTTGTAGCATCCGTTGTAGGTTTGTTTTCCGCAATAGTCGGGAACGGTCTTGACATAAATGTAAGGGGAGCGTATTTTTCTACGGTATCCATGTCCAACAATATATGGCAGATGATATCGGGCAATGCATACATGGATTCGGCTGCGCTTAAGAGCCCGTTATCCGGTTTCTGGCCGGTAGCGGTGGCTTTTCAATTTTTGTTGCTCTTTAAAGGCATGAAATACTTGGCAGTTAAGCTTTTCCATAAAACAAAATGTGATACCCGAAAAGCGATGATGAGGATTTCATCTGTGATTGCAGCAGTTTCGGTTTTGATATACGCAGGTGCTTTGTTTTATGGAGTGAGCAAGGATAAGATCCTATTCAGTATAGATGTTAAAGTTTTTGCATTTGCGGGCGGTATTACGGCAGCGCTTGCTATTCCGGGGCGCATTCATTCTGATGGTGATAAAGCGCCTGAAAGTGGAAAGCTGAAAAATAATATTTGCATAGGCTGTATGCTTGCATCATTAATTGGGATGGCTGTAATCCCTGTCACCCAAAGTAAATTTGCGGAAGTTGTTATACCCGTTATCTATGGGGTAGTTTCGATTGTACTTGTAGCATTTGTATATAAAAATGGCAGCCAAATAGCCGGTGTTATGAGCAATAAATACCTTAACATGATAGCTAAGAGAAGTTTTGCATTTTATCTGTGGCATTATCCCGCTGTTATAATTACGAAGAGCTTCATGGGTAGTGTTCGTATGCCGTATGTTTTTATGTTTGTGATACAGCTTATTATTGCAATAGTAATGGCGGAGCTTACCTATGAGCTGTTTAAAAATGTAAAAAAGACCAATGTAGTGAAGCTCAAACGAAGCAGATTCAAGGTGAACAGAGTAGCGTTTGCAAGGATCGGAACAATATTGCTAGCAGTCATCACTGCAGGGGTGCTTGCATACACGGGACCTTCTAAAGCGGCGACCGCATATGAAAAAGAACTTAACAACAGTTTAGCTACTGCTAAAAAAATAAGTGAAGAGCAAAATGCGAAAATGAATAAAGAAACTGCAAAAAAAGAAGATGTTAAGAAAAAACAATACAGGAAGAAGCTGGATGCCGAGGATGCAGAGCTTGAAAAAATAGGTAAATACAAAGGTAAGGTGACATTCATAGGGGATAGGCTGTTCTTGACAAGCGCAGCTGCCATGCAAAAGATTTTCCCTAATATGAATATCGAAAGTAGTAAGGATATGACTGTAGCATCGGCAATTTCATCGTGCAAGAAACTTGAATCCGCAAAGAGGTTAAAGGATCCCGTGGTTATAGCGCTTGGAAATAATGAAAGCCTCAGCCAAGCTCAGATGGAAAAATTGCTTGCAAATTTTGGAAGGAGAACGATTTATTTGGTTAATAACAGTTCTGCGCAGTCTTTCGAAAGGAGCAACAACAACTTGCTAAAGACGCTTGCGGCAAATGATACCAATATTCATTTGATAAATTGGTATGAATATGCCAAAGACCGTAGGGAATGTTTAAATGCAGATAATGTAACTACTACAAGAAAGGGTTCGGATAGGCTTGCAAGAAAGATAGCCCTTGAGATAATAAGTAGAGCTAATTGAGAGTGAGTGCATCATATTAAATAAAATTTATGGAGGTAGCATGAAAAGAGTAATAGGAACAGCATCAATGGGGCTCAGGGCTCCTATCATTAAAAAAGGTGATGATGTGGGCAAAGCTGTAATCGGCACAATAAAGGCGGCGATAGATAATGGAGAAATTACTCCTAGAGATAGAGATATAGTAGGTGTTACGGAGACGATAGTAGCAAAGGGTGAAGCAAATTATGCCGGTATTTCAGATATAGCAAGAGATGTAGCGACAAAGTTTTCGGGAGATGAAGTAGGTATATTATTTCCTATACTTAGCAGAAACAGGTTTGCGATATGTTTAAAAGGAATTGCAAAGCCGTTCAAAAAGGTTTACTTACAGCTTTCATTTCCTTCAGATGAAGTCGGAAATTCTCTCGTGCCTGATTTTAAAGAAGCGGTTGTAGATAACAGCAGCATTTTTACGGAAAAGGAGTTTATAGAAAAATACGGACAGCCAAAGCATCCGTTTACAGGTGTAAATTATCTTGAATACTATAGGAATCTCATCAAAGAAATAGGCGCAGATGTGGAGATAATCATTTCAAATGACCCTAAGGCTATCACTCAAAAGGTAAAGAACGTCATTGTTGCGACTACTCATACCAGAAAAGTGTTGACGGATTATTTAAATGCTGAGAAGGGTGTTAAGGCTATTTCGCTTGATATGATAATGACAGAGCCTATAGACGGTAGCGGTTATAACGAAAAATATGGACTTTTGGGTTCCAATAAGTCTACCGAGGATATGGTAAAACTCTTCCCGAGAGATGCCAAAAGCTTTGCTGATAAGTTGTGCAGTGAGTTAAACGCCTTGACAGGGAAAAATATAGAAGTACTTGTATATGGCGATGGGGCGTTTAAAGATCCTCAAGGTAGGATTTGGGAACTTGCAGACCCTGTAGTGTCTCCGGGATTTACAGACGGGCTTATAGGTACTCCTAATGAGCTTAAGCTTAAATATATTGTTGACAATGAGTTCGGTGCATTGGATGGAGAGGAACTGGAGTCTGCAATGAAGGATGCTATTTCCGAAAAGGATATAGACTTGCTTGGGAGCATGGCGTCTGAAGGCACAACACCAAGACAGTATACGGATCTCATAGGGTCTCTTTGCGATTTGACATCTGGCAGCGGAGACAAGGGCACACCGATAGTCTACATTCAAGGTTATTTTGACAACTATACGACGGATAACTAAAATGTTTAGCTATCCAAAGGGCAATATCAAACAGGGGTTGTTTTTCGATTAAAATGTCTACCATCAACTGTTCTTTCGCGAAGTTATGCTAAAATTGTAATGTGGTAAAACATATGTGACAAAAATAAATAAATTAGAGAGAGGACATTTGATACAATGGTTTCGACCCAAAAACTGTATCAGGTTGTATCAGAATACTTCTTAAAGTGTAACATATGTCTTGACAACTAAGAAGAAAAAATATAAGCAAGGTGATAGCGTGTTTGATTTTGCTGTATCTGTTGTGTTAGAATTTATAGTGCTTGTTTATTGAGACCGAAACGGATCCTTAGTGATTTTAGTAGGTAGAAAGGAAAGATATGAGTTCATATGTTCAAAAACCTCACGAGGTAGAAAGAAAATGGTATCTTGTTGATGCAACGGATAAGACATTAGGAAGGCTTAGTTCAAAAATAGCAAGCATGCTAAGAGGAAAGCACAAGCCTATCTTTACACCGCATGTTGATTGCGGAGATTATGTAGTTGTTATCAATGCAGAAAAGGTGAAGGTAACAGGAAAGAAATTAGAGGATAAAGAGTACAAGCGTCATAGTGGATATCCCGGCGGATTGAAGACCGTTACCCTTGAAAAAATGCTTGAAGACAAACCTGAAGATGTTATGATTCATGCAGTGAAAGGAATGCTACCTAAGGGAAAATTAGGAAGGCAGATGCTTAAAAAATTAAGGGTGTACAAGGGAGCTGAGCACGATCATAGTGCACAGAAACCTGAGAAGTTAGAAATTTAAAGGAGGATATAAATGGCAAAGGTACAGTATAGAGGCACAGGTCGCAGGAAGTCTTCCGTTGCAAGGGTAAGATTGATAAAAGGCAAGGGGAATATAACTGTAAATGATAAGAAGCTTGAAGAATATTTCCCAATGGAGATAATTTCAAGAGAAGCAAAAAGACCTTTCGAGGTTGCAGGCTGCGAAGGCAAGTTCGATGTAATTGCAAAGGTTCATGGTGGCGGAATGACAGGTCAAGCCGGGGCTTTAAGGCACGGTATATCAAGAGCGCTTTGTGAAGCGGATAGAGAAGCATACAGAGCATCATTGAAATCGGCAGGCTTTTTGACAAGAGATGCCAGAGCAAAAGAACGTAAAAAGTATGGGCTTAAAAAAGCCAGAAAGGCAAGCCAATTCTCTAAGAGATAACACTTGTTTAAATAACTTACTAAAAGAGGGCGCATATGCGCCCTTTTTATTTCATTATTTTTTTATTTTTGCTAAAAATAGCGAAAAGCATAAGGTGAATAAACTGGATCCAAGCAATCTTTGGTACTACAGTAAAGTAGGAAAGTAATCATGTTGAGGCGATGTAATTTTGTGCTAACATTAAGTATAAAATCAGAGCGAGTATAGAAACAAGGTTAGGGGGATGGTTTTCATGCAGAAGATAATAGAAAAGTTTTATAATGGCAAGCAGGCAATAGCTTCATCCGTTACAAAGAAAACGGTGTTTGCTTCATTTGCGGTTGCATTGCCATGGATATACTACATATTTGTATCGGTGATTATATTTTGGGCTAATACAGGCACGGGGAGAAGTTTCTCTATTGATGTAAGCAAAAGTTGCTTTTTGGTAGAGTGGCTGGCATATTTAATTTCACCGCTTGCAGGCATGCCTTTCTATACGGCTTTCGCCTTTTTTGCAGTATTGATTTTCTTGAAAAATCCATTTGTCAAAATTTTAATGGGAATCTTATATATTTACTCGTTATTAATACAATCAGTAGTGATAATGGGAATGATATATGTATATGAAGTTTGGTATTTGTTAGGGCCGCATTTAGTTATATTATTGGCAGGTATCTTTATAGCAGTAAAGCTTAAATTGTATGAAAGGGGTAAATCTAAACAGCTTAATAATACAGATTAGATTTAGTTACGTAACAGGACATGTGTTATAAGTGCATTATACAATAAGGCATATGTGACAAAAAAAATAAAAAAGAAAACTCTTTTGTTGAAACAGTTTATAATAAACTGGAAGACGAAGGAGTTTTTATTATGAGATACATAGGGGTTGGTTGTTCGTTATTGTCGAGTACAAAGCACATATCCATCTGGTATTCAATGAGCGGAAAATATTTGGGCATCCAACTGAATCGAAGTTTACAGTCTGTTACACTCGATCCAGAAAATTCAAGTTTAGCAATATTTGTAAATAACCAAAGAAATAATTGACACCATATACGATACCGTCCATAATAGAAAGGGGAAAATTTAATGAGAGGAATAATAATACGATAGATTATGCTAAAACAAAAAACTGAAAAAAGTTCTAGGGGCAAGAAGATTCTCATATTTTGTCTTGTGTTGATATTATTAATAGGGGCGGTTGTTTCTGTAAAGATTATTAATAACAATAAGAACATTCGAGATTTGATGACCCGTGATATAGGTTCTTTTGAAAGTAGTGTTTCTGCAACCGAAGAGGGGCAGGGATTTAGATTGAGTTTATACGATAAAGATATTGACACTAAACATTATAAAAAAGAATGGAACTTAGATTTGAATCCGAAACAAAATAATTTTGCTTACAAAGACGGCTTGGAAATGAATGGGACGAAATTAACTGTAGGAACTTGGAATAGAGATAACGATGGAGATTATAAGTTATATGTGAATGGCAAAATATATGCGTATATAATAGAAAAGCCAAGAACCTGTGGGGTTATAAAGAGGAAGCCGGATTATTTCTTCATTTTTGCTAAAAATAGCGAAAAGCATAAGGTGAATAAGCTGGATCCAAGCAATCTTTGGTACTACAGTAAAGTAGGAAAGTAATCATATTGAGGCGATGTAATTTTGTGCTAACACTAAATATAAAATTAGAGCGAGTATAAAAACAGGGTCAGGGGGATGGTTTTCATGCAGAAGATAATCAAAAAAATATATAAATGCAGACAAGCGATTCAAGGAGTAAAACACAAAAAAATATTATTTGTTTTCTTTACTTTTGTGTTACCTTGTGCATATTATTTGGTTTTAATTGGATATTTTGGGCTTATGGGTTTGAACGAAGATGATCTTCCTGAAATATATACTACACTTATAACATCACCTTTTTTTATTGTCCCTTTTTACGTCGCATTAGCTTTTTTTTCTATCGTGATTTTTTTGAAAAATATATTTGTTAAAATTTTGATGGGATTGTTGTATATTGTAGCATTGCTATTCCAGTCTGTAGTAACAGTGGGGATGATATATGAATATGAAATTTTATATCTGGTAGTACCGCATTTGCTTATAATAGTGGCGGGGGTATTTATAGCTGTAAAGTTGAAAACATATGAGGAAAATAAGGTGAGAGGTTCGCTTGAAAAGCACCTTTATTAAAGGTGAGGTTGATTTTTATTTTATAAATTGGGAGTAAAACCAAGGTAAATGACAAGCAGCTGATAAAAAATCAGATTTGCGATATCGAAAGCGAAATAAATTTTTATACCATCCAGCTTTCAATTTGTGTTTTGATATTATTAAGGTCTTGGTTGTTCGGGTGACCTTTTGCAATACCACCGATTTTAGCCAGCAAACCATAGGTGTCGTAGCCTCGGCACCAACAATTACCAATATACTTTCCGCCCTTATCTACAATGTATTTGCTTGTTTTTTTCGAAAAATCCATATACCTGAAACCACAAGTATATAGTATTCCTATTTCTTTATTACTAATATCTGTGCTTTCCAGTCACTTAAGTATCCTTTTATGAAGCTTGTTGTAATAAATGCCCGAAGCAAGAATAATTAAGTCAAATTCTTTTAAATCCAAATTACTTGTATCTTGCAACTTGCAAACTTCAATCGGCAGCTGCTTCGAAATATAATTTACTACTTTTTCTGTATTCTTATGATGAACGGATTCATAAATTATTATTGTCTTTTTCATATCAACTATCCTCCTCAATACTATAAATACTGTTTATAATATTCCGATATTTTTTCTATGGAGAGTCTTATACCATCCTTTTCAATATTGTAAACATCGTTGGAGATAGCTTTGTCAACTTGTGTAACTGCTGTTGGTTAGAAAGCTAATTATCAAGTCAGCACATTACCCAAGAATTCTACGACTTTAGTCGTGGGAGGTTCAACCAAATTAAAATTGACAAGTACAGTTTGTTTTGTTAACATTGGGGCGAAAAGTTGCTTTATTGACTGTGAGGAATACTATGTCAAAACAAAAGCATATGTATAGTTGCATAGTTGTCTTGTTAGCTGGTGTTTTAACATGGGCTTTAAGTCTTACAAATCATGTAGATTATGCGTGGTTAGCAAGCATCCCAATAGGAATACTTGCGATAATTTTAGCTGTTAAAATAAACGCAGATTCATTCGAATATAAAGTTACAAGAGGTATTTTAATTGGGTTAGGGATTTTATTATTGACAAGTTTTTATTTTGTTTATAATATGGTGGGGATGATAGAGGATATTTCTCAAGGATACGTTGATAAAAATATAGTGGTGGTTGCTCCTATTAAAGGCACAATACCTGTAAAAGCGGGGAATAGCAATGAATTGGATAAAAATGATAATAAGGAAAGAATAGTGTGTTTTGTTAGAACGAATTGCTCAGCATGCGAGAGTTTTTCCGAAGTTTTAGAAAAAGCAATTCATAAAACAAAAGCAGAGGTTTATTATTACAATACAGAAGAAATGAAAAGAAACGAAGCAAAAAGGTATGTGAAGAAATTTAAGATTAAATATGTTCCAATACTTATGAAAATCAAAAATGGAAAGGCTACAAAAATTTTAGAAAACAATAGAGACATCCACAAAATATATAAGTTTTTGAAATAATGTTATATATTTTACGAATTGTAAGGAGAAAAAATGAAAAACAAAAATTTGAAACAGTTATGCTTTGCATTGATATTATCTTTATTGTTTAATGTTATTATTCAAGTGCCAGTACAAGGAGATAGTTGTTTAGCTAAAGAGGATAAAAGTGGATATTATATGGTTTCCCCAAAAAATGCAAAATTATTTCAACAAATAGAAAAGTTTGTGTTCGTTGAAAAAGGTGTGGTTAAATTTGATAGTAAAAAAGCCGAGAAAGAGAAAGGATCTTTTAGATTCGTTGTGTCGAAAGCATGATCGTTGTTATGGTAAAAAATACCATTATTTTGCTTGTTCGTGTGATAGGGCTTTGAAACGATCTATTTTGCGAAATTTACAATATATGCGTGGGAAGCAGCGGAAAACAGCAATAGCAATATATCTTTATTTCAGAATAGCTCCGTGTAATCCATTTTTTTAAATTGCTTGGAGGAAATTACGAATGCGTAGTAAGAATATGAAATTATTAGTAAGCGGTGCTGTATTTAATGTGTTAGGGTTAATATTGATTTGTATTGCATTACCCATAGAAAAGCTTAGTGTATTATGGGGAGTATCATTTATTTGCGGTTTCATATCATTAATTCTTGTCTTGTATGTATGCAAAAAGAAAAAATCGGCGTATATAATTTTTTTCATATCTATTGTAATTATGATAAGTTTCCCTTTAACATATATCGTTAACATAAAAAATGTTGATAAAAAATACAAAAACCAAAAAGTGGAAACGTTGGTTATACCAAGTAAATTTACTCCGATCCAGCAAGGTGTTATATATGACTTGTCAGATGATAATGCTGAGGAGAGTATTGTATATTTTACTGACGGTGATAGAAAAGCAAATTTAGAAGCGGAAAAAATAATGGTTTCAGCTATAATAAATAGCAAATATAATAGAAAGATATATTATTATGACCTTTCCAAAATGCCTACTAGAGAAGTGAATTATGTGAAGAAGCATTTTGTATCGGACGGAAAATCCTGTGTTGTTAGAATAGAAGAAGGGGTACTTGCTGAGGAAATTAATGTTAAAAATACAAAAAGTTTGCACAAATTCTTGAAGAGAAATATGTAGCGTTCTTCCCTAATTTCCGTAGTGGGAGGGGGATATTACTGCATATAATTTGGGACATCTCATTTTTGATTTAGAATTAGGAGGAGGCGCATAAGTGCCTCTGTTGTTTTATAAAACAGGATACAATATTATGTGTATGGAAAAACATTTCGTTAGGAGGAATATGTATGGCGAGAATATGTGACAAAAAAAGGTTGGCTGCATTTTGGGCTTTATATAATATAGAGAAGGGCAAGTATTCGAATGTTGCGTTTGAAGAAAGCACAAAAGGGCTTTCAGCTAGGGAAGTGGCATTTGTAAGGGAGCTTGTCTTCGGTGCGCTTAAATTAAATATCAAACTGGATTATGCTATAAATTACCTCAAGGATAAGAAGGCTCGAATAAAACTCAAAGACAGAATACTTTTAAGGCTTGGGCTATATCAACTGGATTACATGGACTCGGTGCCGGACTATGCCGCCGTGAATGAAACGATTGCAATTGCCAAGAAGCTTGTGAAAAACAAGGTTGGTTTAATAAATGCGATTTTAAGAGGCTATATTAGGAAAAGACAAGAGATAGAAGATAGCATAGATGATTTACCATACATTGAAAGGCTGGTGGTGCGGTACTCATACCCCACATGGTTTGTGCAGGAAGTTTTAAATGATGAAGTAAATAGTTCTTGTAACAAAAAAGTTCCTATGAATTTGTTTAAGCAGGAAGCAGAAGATAAGGAGACTATTTCCGTTGCACGTAAAAGGAATTTATCTTCAAGTACATGGTTTGCTCGTAAAGCCATAAACGGGGTAGAAGTGAGTGGTGGAGCTTCAGATTATGGGGCTATAATCTATGGCAATACGGATGATGAAGTTGTAGATAAAAAGTTAATTAGGAAAGTAGAGAATATATTGCGAGCCGGCAATGAAAAGGCTCCGCTGTGTATCAGAACAAACCTTAAAAAGATAACGAGGGAAGAACTTGTAGAGAAAATTAATGAGCTCGGGATTGAGGCGCTTCCCGGTAGGGCTGAAGGCGCAATCAACGTAAAGGGGAGCGGTATTTTCGATACGGAGCTTTATAAAAAGGGATATTTCAGCGTGCAGGATGAGTCATCGCAGCTGGCTATAGAGGCTTTGGATATTAAGGGCTGTAAGGTTCTTGACCTTTGCTGCGGAAGAGGCGGGAAAACATTTGCTATCATCGAGCAATGCAAAAACGTTGAAGTAATATCGATGGATAAATATGAACATAAGATATTGCAGCTGAAAGATGAGGCGGGAAGGCTTGGGCACAAGGTGAATATCGGCGTGAATGATTTATTTGACGGGAATAATTTAGATAAACATTGGCGCCTATATGATACAATTAAATATGTGATTTTAGATGTTCCCTGTACGGGAAGCGGTACCGTAAGGCGAAGACCTGAAATAAAATATGCAGGAGGGGATACTAAGCTTACCGACCTTGTAAAATTACAGAGAACATTGCTGGAGCGAGGATCGGAACTTACGAATGACGAAGATCACTTAGTATATATGACTTGCTCAATATTTCAAAAGGAGAACATGGACAACATAGATGCTTTTTTAAAAAAGCATAGCGAATTTAAATTATTGCAATACAGGCAGTACACGCCGGAGGAAGACGGAACGGACGGATTTTTCTTTGCAGACCTGAAAAGAGGTAGCTGATGGATGTGGGATATTATAACGACATTGGGAAGAGAAGAAACAGCAATGAAGATTCTTATATTGCCATGCCCGCCATCGGACTATATATAGTGGCTGACGGAGTAAGCAGTGAAAAAGCGGGTGAAGTTGCAAGTAAATTGGCTACAGACGGAATAGCTCAGATGGCAAGCTACGTAATAAGCAAGAACAAAAATATTACCCTTCACCAAGCAAAGGAACTTTTGGCAATCTGCATAGATAGAGTAAATGAAGAGATAATAACCTTGGGCAAAAGAGACATTGCGCACAGAGGGATGGCCACCACCCTTTTGGTAGCTTATATATCAGGAGATGAGGTGCTCATTGCAAATGTAGGCGATAGCAGGGCGTACCTCTATCACGGCAATAAAATAAAGCAAATAACCGAGGATCATACATATGTAAACGAACTTATAAAAAGAGGTGCTATCTCCAAAACGGAAGCGAAAACGCATGAAAAGCGAGCCTATATAACAAGGGCTATAGGAGCATATAAGGACGTTCATCCGGACTTTTTCACGGCATTTTTAGGTGAAGGAGATGTGGTGATGCTCTGTAGCGACGGCCTGTATGATGAAGTAGGGGATGACAAAATAGAAGAAATATTATCACAATCAAATGATATGAACAGTGCTTGTAAAGCCTTGGTGTGTGAGGCGAATAAGAACGGCGGCAGAGATAATATAACGGTGATGTGTATAAAAAAATAGGGGGAAGTTATGAAGATCCTGGCTGGTAGATACGAAATACATGAGAAGATAGGCGAAGGCGGTATGGCTGTTGTGTACAAAGCAAAATGCCGTTTGCTCAAGCGAAATGTGGCTATAAAAATGTTAAAGCCGGAATTCACACACAACAAAAATTTTATTGACAGTTTTGTGCGGGAATCCAGAGCTGCAGCCAAGCTTAGCCATCCCAATATAGTATCTATATATGACGTAGGCAGAGAAGGCGATGTATATTACATGGTGATGGAACTTGTAGAAGGAAAATTGCTGAGCGACCTTATAGACAGAGGGCCTATGAAGCCAAAAGCGGTTGTGGATATTGCTATACAGGTAGTAAACGCTCTTGCATTTGCGCATCAAAACAAAATAATACATAGAGATATAAAGCCGCATAACATCTTGATAAATTCAGAGGGAGTCGCTAAGATTACGGACTTCGGTATAGCAAGGGCAATGGATAAGAGCAGCAACGAAAAAAACACGGAGGCGGTGATAATGGGCTCTGCGCACTACTTCTCCCCTGAACAGGCGAACGGCAAGAACATAAACGAAAGATCCGATATATATTCGTTTGGCGTTGTAATGTATGAAATGATTACAGGAAGGGTGCCGTTCGATGGAAAAAGTGCATTGGATATTGCGATAAAGCACATCGGAGAAGAACCGAAGCCTATAGAATCTGTAATAAGCGGGGTGCCGAAACCTTTGATAGACGTGATAAACAAGGCGCTTCAAAAAAGACAAACCGATCGATACGAAACGGCAGACGAGTTGTTTGAAGACTTGCTCGAAGTTCAAACGATGCTTGAACAAGGGGTAATGCATCAGAAACGTGAAAAACCGATGAATGAAGGGGCAGTGCGAAAGAGAGAAGAGGGATCTTTGAAGAAAAAAAGCAAAAAAAATAATAAGAAAAAATACATTATTGCAGGTATAGCCGCGGTTGCCCTGCTCGCTGCGATAATATTTGCAGTTTCAGGCGGATTTTCGGGTTCTGAAAATAAAATACCGGATCTTAAAGGTAAAACGATAGAAGAGGCAAAAGAGGCTATAAAGAACACTAAATATACGTTAAAAGAAGGCGAAGAAGTATATGATAACGATGTTGAAAAGGGTAAAATTGCAAAACAGGAGCCTGATGCGGGAGAAACGATTAAGGGTTCGCAAGAGATTGTGGTGCATCTCAGCAAGGGACCTGAAGACGGAAGAGTTCCGAATGTCGTAGGAAAAACGGAAGAAGAGGCGAAAAAAATCATAACCGATGCGGGATTCAAGGTGGGAGATATAGAGCGAAAGCCTTCAAGCAAGGATAAAGGAACGGTCATAGAGCAATCCCCTAAGGCGGGTAAAAAAGCGGAAAAAGATGAAGAAATTTCGATTGTGGTATCATCAGAAAAGGAAGAGAAGGCGAGAGTTCCGGATCTTAAGGGGATGAGTGAATCTCAAGCCAAAGAAGTGTGTGCAAGCAATGACCTTAAAATGGCGATTTCAGGATATATAGAGAGCGATCAGGAAAAGGACAAGGTGGCATACCAATCTATAAAGCCGGGAGAAAAGGTTAAAAAGGATACTACGATTTACGTAAAACTTTCTAAAGGCAAGAGTGAAAGTGCAAAAACCAAGAATATCATGGTGGATTTCAGCAAGGCGCCGAAAGGCAGGTTCAGACTTCAGGTGGAGGTGAGCGATAAAAACGGCACTCGAACGGTACTTGACAGATATGCAAGAAAGAGTGAAGGCGGAACTTCCGTTAAGGTCAAGGCTACAGGCAGAGCTAAAGTGGTTATAAGGATGAATGGAAAGATAGTAGAATCACAGTACGTCAATTTTAATTAAAGGAGAATTATATGTTATTAGCGCCCAGTATATTGGCCAGCGATTTTACGGATCTTAAGTCTGAGATTAAAAAAATAGAAGAAGGCGGAGCAGACCTCATTCACATGGACATAATGGACGGGCACTTCGTCCCGAACATCAGTTATGGCCCTGATATCGTAAGACAGATTTCAGAAATCACAGATATGCCTTTCGATGTTCACCTCATGATAGAAAACCCCGAAAGATATATAGAGAAATTCATCACAAAAAATACGGAGTATATCTGCGTGCATGTGGAAGCAAGCGTTCACATGAACAGGCTTATAGATCAGATAAAGTCGGCAGGCGCAAAGGCGGGAGTAGCTATAAATCCTTCCACGCCGGCAGCGATGCTCGATGAAGTGCTCCAAGATGTGGACATGGTGCTGGTGATGGCGGTAAATCCCGGATTCGGCGGTCAAAAATTCTTGGATCTTTCATATAACAAAATAAAGGCCTTGGATGAAAAAAGAAAACATATGGATCTCGGTTTTAAAATCGCAGTGGATGGCGGTGTAACCCTTGACAATGCGGAGAAGCTCGCTGCAAGCGGTAGCGATATCTTTGTTATGGGCACATATATATTTAAAGCAGAAGATGTGAGAGCGCATACCGAACATGTTAAGAAACAGCTTGTCAAATACAAACAATGTTAAAACGCTGTGATGATGTTAAAAAACGCTTAAAGTTATTGTATTAGGTGACATATAAGCTTAAATATATTACAATGTAGGGAGCGATAAATATTTAAGGAGGTTAAGTGAAGCGAAGAGAAGTTATAAGCAATGTATTTAATGAATATAAAGATTACTCAAGCCAGATTTTCAAGCTCGCTACTGCGGATTTGAAAAAAACGTATAACGGATCCGCTCTTGGATGGGCTTGGGCCGTTATAAAGCCACTCACTACAATACTGGTATTTTGGTTTGCCTTTTCCGTGGGTCTCAGGTCAGGCAAAAACATCTATCCCGTTCCGTATGTACTGTGGATAATAGCGGGCATGGTACCGTGGTTTTTTCTGCGGGAGATGCTCACGGAGGGTGCAGGTGCGCTCAGGAGATACAAGCATCTTGTAACTAAGATGACCTTCCCGATATCTACGATCCCCGGGTTTGTGAATATTGCGCATTTCTATGTCCACTTGTTTTTGCTGGGACTTATGATAATAATATACAATTTGCTCGGCGTGCACCCCAGCATATACTATTTGCAGCTCCCCATTTATTTGGTATTGATATTCCTATTCGGCTGGATATGGGCCTTCTTTTCATCTTTGCTCTCCGCTATGAGCAAGGATTTTTTAAATTTCGTGAAGTCATCCACATCTGCACTTTTTTGGCTATCGGCTGTAATGTGGGATGTGAATTTAATACCGGCAAGACATCATTGGGTGCGTGTAATACTTAAGTTTAATCCCGTTACATTCTTTTCGGAAGGATATAGAAATGTGTTCGTGTTTAAAAAATGGATATGGGAAAACCCTACAGACCTTGCATGCATATTGACAGTTTATCTGTTTTTTGCTGCGCTCGGGCTGTGGGCATATAGAAAGTTGATAAAAGAAATACCGGATGTGATTTAGGTAGGTAGAGTATGTCAGAAATTAGTCCAATCATACAGTTTAAAAATATCACCAAGCAATACAAGCTTTACAAATCGGACAAAGAGCGCTTCAGGGCAATTTTTTCCAAGTCCGTAAAGGCAAAGACAAAGAAGGCTGTAGACGATGTTTCGTTTGACATATTTAGAGGCGAATCGGTGGCCATGTTTGGGAGGAACGGGGCAGGAAAGTCTACGATTCTCAAGATGATAACGGGTGTATGCCATGCTACTTCAGGGGAGATAAACATAAACGGAAGGGTGAGTGCGCTTTTAGAGCTTACGAGCGGTTTTGATCCGGAGTTCACGGGCATTGAAAATATTAGACTGAAAGGACATTTGGCAGGTCTTAGCAAGCAGGAAATCGAAGAAATAATGCCCGATATAATAGAATTTGCAGAAATCGGAGACTATATAGAGCAACCGCTCAGGACGTTTTCTTCCGGAATGAAGGCGCGTCTCGGCTTTGCGATCAATGCCAATATAAATCCGGAAATACTGATAGTCGATGAAGCTCTAAGTGTGGGAGATGTTGAGTTTAAAGAAAAATGTCTTAAAAAAGTTTCATCTCTAATCGATGAAAAGGACGTTACGCTTCTATTTGTAACGCATTCTACTGCAACGGCTTTGGAGTTTTGCAGCAGAGGAATAGTGATGAGGAAGGGCAAAAAGATATTCGATGGTGATATTGCAGAAGCGGCAGATGTATATAAGGAATCCATAATCAGTGATAAGAAAGAGGCACAGAAAAAGGCGGTAGCGAAAAGAAAGAAGGAGAACAGCCACGTAAGCGGGGGTAAAAAATGAGTAAATTAGAAAAAAAGCTTGGTGAATTGCTGAATGAAATAAATCAGATCTGCAGTGATGCGGGCATAACGTATTTTCTGTACGGAAGAACCTTGGCGGAAGCCCTGTTGTATGAGGGCTTTTGTCCTGAAAAGTGCGATAGACCTAAGAACGTAAACATATGTATGCTTTCCGATGACTTTGATAAGTTCAAAAATCTAATTACAAATAATAATATTGAAAATAGAGTGCTGGACGGTTTTGACATGGATGAAGATTCTACCGTCATGGGTGGAAGATACATCGATACATCCATGGCATACAGTACGGAGCCTTATAACATATCAGATAAAACTTCCGGAGTTTATATAGATATTACGGTGATCGATACCGTCAGTGGCGATGAGGAAACGTTTTCGAACTACGCTTTGGATCTTGCATACCTCAATGATGTCATAGATCCTGCTACGGATTACGGAATAGATGTGGGAGTAAATGCAAAAAACATTATAAGTTCAGGAATGAGGGTTAAGAAGAATCTCACTCAAAGTAAGACGAATTTAGAGGAAGGTGAGGAGCAAAACATTCAGGAATGGTTGCTTCCAAGGAGCGGTCATTTGATAGAACCGCTTACGAGGGATGTCTTTGTAAAGGGCAGGACCGTAAGTTTTCTGGGTGATGAATATCCTGCGCCTAAGCAGAGCGTAAGACTTTTGATAGCACTGTACGGCGATGAATGGGAAACAGCGGCGTTTAAAGAATCTGAAACTGCATTGTTCGCTCCGTTATCAAAGGCGACAGATATGAACGGCGGTATTCTCAGCCAAAAGGAATTCGTAAAATCTCTAAAAAACAGGAAGCTATGGCTTGCAAAGAATGCCGAGTTGCTTTCAGAGGTGAGGGCCAGCATGAGGCAACTCACATCCACTCAGGTAGAGGTGAATTTTGATGATATTTCTAAAGATAAGAGTAAGATAGAAGAGCTTATTCAACTTGAATCCGCAGGCAAGCACATAAAATTATCCAACATACTTGCGGACTATCTCAGTGCACAGGCGAGCGATACATTCATAACTGACAAAACATGGCCTGTCAGTCTATTGCCTGAAGAACATGACACAATCATAGAAATGCATCCTGCAATAGTATACGTAGGGTTGAAAACTCTAATGTCTACAGGAAATGTGTACAAGGCCAGGAGAATATTGGAAGAGTTCATAAAAGTGGGGGAGCCCCTTCCTAAAAAAACGGAAGATTTGATCGATATCATAGATGATATGAGAGAAGCAATGTGTTTAGCGGATGAAGGGAATATAAATGAAGCGATAAGACTGGCAAGCAAGGTAATAAAAAAGGATCCGTATAACGTATGTATGCTTTCGCTGCTCGCAAAGAAGATGGCGATGAATGCAGAGGAACGCAAAGACGTGAGTTTGGTTCAAGGCGTTATAGAGCGGCTTAAGGAAGTGAGCAGGGATGATGGAAGCATAGACAAGATAGAAGGAGATTTTGCGTATAAAAAAGATAGGCGACTCGCTTACAGCAAGTATTTTGCAGCCCTCAATAAAACGAATGACAGCAGGTTAAAGGCGGAAATTGAAAGAATTATGCGGGATGATTATAACCGGATACTGATTGATATAGAAAAAGAAGCCGAGATTAGTAGAAGTAAAGCCATCAGCTTAGCAGAGAAGATGCTTACAGTCTTCGGACCGGATGAAACTCTCATAGTTACCTTGTATGAGCTGAAGTTTGAAATGAGCAGAAATAACAAGGATTTAAAGGAATTGGAGCAGGATTTACTGGAAGAAGCTAAGGAAGTTTCAGGAGATAAGGCTCAAATTCGTAATTTACTTAAGAAAATATACATAAAGATGGGCGATAATGATAACACGGCGTACATAAGAGTGGAAACAACATTGGAAGAAGACTACGATAAACTTGAAAATTTACTGCTGATAATTGACAGCGCCATAAGCAAAAAACCGAATGAGCCTAAATTTTCAAAATTGCTCGGTGATGTATATATGAAACTGGGGCTTATATCCACAGCGTTCGACTCGTATTACGGAGCTAGTGCTCTATCGCCTGACAAACGAACAAAGGAAGAACTTCGCGATATATTCATAACCAATATTGAAGAAGTAGCTGATCTTATGAATGCGAAGAAACAAAGCGAACACGTAAGGGAAAAGGCAAGAGACTTTTGGGATATCATTCACCCCGACTGGGATAAATATCTTAAGGTGTTGAGAAGCCTCGGACTTTTAGGTGCAGAAAGCATGCAGGAACTAAGAGGTGATGATGTTAGAGCTCTCATAGCTGACAAGCCCAGCGTCACTAAGCTTGCTCTTATCTGTAGATCGCATTATGACAAAAACGATCTTGCGGGTGCAGATAATGAAAACAAGGTGAAAAATAACATAAAGATAGTAGGAAATTCCAAGGAACTTAGGGAGAAGGTACTGGTAGAAACGGAAGTTAACGTAACTAAAAAAATAGAGGAAACAAGAGAATATAAAGAGGAAGTGGCTGAAGATGAAAAAGATTTTGTCATAGACGAGGATCAGCTTCTGATTTCCGATAAAAAGGAACCTGCGGAACAAGCCGAATCAGTTGCTGAAAAAGAAGAGAAATCCGAGACTGAAGTTGCAGAAGAAGTGAAGCTTGAATCCGATGCAGAACAGGAAGCGAAGTCCGAATCTGAAACTGCAAAAAAAGCAAATTCTGCACCCGAAACTAAAAGAGAAACCAATGGGGAAGCTGAAATTACAAGAAAAACAGAAAAAGATGAGGATGGTAAACTTGTGGACGAGCCCGTGCCTTCTAAAAATGAGAAACTTGAAATTGAAAATTCAGATGATAATGAAGACAAGGAAACTGCCGGCATGGAAGCTGAGGAAGATATACAGGTAAAAGAGCATGACAAAAAGAAGTTCATAGTTACTGATAATTACGATAGTGAGGAAGAAGAAAAACGTAATATCGAGTGGGTATACGAAGTGAGCAAGCAGAAGGATGAGCATGGAATCATAAGGCTTTCGTCGGTAGCGGGTAGTGAGGATAGCGAAGAGATAGAAGAACTTAAAAAGAAGCTTGAGCAGGATTTCACTTGGGATAATGAAGAGCAGGAAAAGAAAGACATGAGCAAGATAAAGTTTAACTGGGATGAAGATGATGATGAAAAGGGCGACAGACAAATAATCAACACCGTATTATCACCATCAAACAGCAAAAGAGGCTATAAGTTCAAGTTCGGAGAGATAGAAAATGTAACGGAAGAAGAATATAAAGAAAAGTTCATCGATAGTGCGAGTGATGATGAAACCGGCGAAGAGCAAAACGATGCGGATGAGACGGATTACATACCTGGAGATGGCGGTGACGGCGATGGTGAAGAGAGCAAAACACCTAAAGACGATAACGATGATGAAAAGGGTAAGGTTATTAATTTTAGCGAGAGCATCGCTAAGAAGAAGGATTAATATGTGGGGGTCGATATGAATAAGTTACAGCTTCATATAAGCAAACTGCTCAAGGAAGTAGACAGCATTTGTGAAACCTATGATATAAAGTATTATCTTTCGGGAAAAGCGCTTAAGGGAGCCATAGAGCGAGAAGAGTTTTTCGAGGATAATTATGAATGCCACGTGCTCATGACGGCAGATGATGCTCAAAGGTTCATAGACGTTGTGAACAAGCAGGACAGACAAGAAAGGGCGATTGAGTATCTTGTGGATAATCCGCATTACGGAGAATATTCCTTTAAATACGTAGATGCCGGAACCATGTACCTTGATTTAGATGCAAATGATGCAGACATATATAGAGGTTTGTTTATCAAAGTGAACATTTTAAGGCACAGGCTTGCAACGAAGGAAATGCGTAATTACAGCCAGGCACTTGAAAATATGTGTGAAGGCAAGGCTGTGGATAGAGGTCGCATCGGCACGCTCACGGCGTTAAAGCTTTTTTTCAGAAAATTGTTCCAGCGTGAAATGTTCTACGAAAAGGCGTTTTACGAGCTTACGGAATTATATTCAAAGGGGAAAAACGGCGATTATCTTTTGCCGGATAGAACCGGTAAGTTGGTAAGAATAGATGCTGAAGCATTTGAGAAACAAACGGATGTGAATTTTTGCGGCAATGAAATAAAAGCTATGGGAAATATAGAGCTTTATATTGAAAAATATTTTGGGATCAATGATGAGATTTCACCTACAAAGTCAGAGAAAATTTGGGCGAGCACCGATTATTCATATAGCGACTTCATAGACAAATGTGAAGAGAGAGGTGTAAGTATTGATGATATAATGAAGGAAAATAATATATACAAGAAAAGAGAAAACACACTTTTGCGGTGCAACGATGAAATAGAAGGTTATGCTCGTGATGCTGAGATTCTCTTTAAAACGCAAGATTTTGTAGATAGGTGTACGCAGGATAAACGCAGGATAGAAAATATATATGCGCAATCGGATTATGAAAGTTTAGTGGGGATACTTACACAAAATGCAGGCGGAGATCTTGAAAAAATTGATTACGAATCCGTGTTAGCGCGTGATGAGCATTTGGCGGATATTTTTGAAAATGCCCTATACTACTCCTTGCAACAATAGGCTATAGCTGATATAATTTATCATGTTTTGTGAGAGGAATGAATCAACAAAAGGAAGTGTGTGAATATGACTATGGGTAAAAAAAGAGGGCTTAAGATAGCTTTAATAATTATATTGTTGTTGGTTGCAAATGCAGGAGCGTTTGCGTGGATCGGTGTTAACTTTGTTAAGGAAAAACTGGACAAGGTAGTAAAACTGGAAGTCGACAAATCAAAACTCGGGATAGATCCTAGGGTGGCGAGGGAGCTCAAGAATTATAGAAATATCGTGTTGCTCGGAATCGATACCCGAGATGTAAAGGACGATAAGGATGCACGTTCTGATACCATAGTGATAGCCAGTATAGATAAGCGAACCAACAAGGTCAGACTCACATCCGTGTATAGGGATTGCTGTCTGATGCAGGAACAGAGAGGTCCTGACAAGATAAACCATGCATATTTTTATGGCGGGCCGTCAGGGATGGTGGCTGCCCTCAATAGAAACTTAGACCTTAATATTGAAGAATTTGTCGTTGTAAATTGGGGAACCGTTGCAAATGCGATAGATGCCATAGGAGGCTTGGATATAAACATAAAGCAGCCTGAGGTTGCGGATCTTAATCACTATGCTTTAGAAACGGCAAGGTTTGTAAATAAAAAGGGAGCGACCGTGCCGGGACCCGGAAAGCATCATTTAAACGGAGTGCTTGTAACTGCATATTGCAGAATAAGGCATTCATTTGCGGGCGATTATACAAGGGCGGAGAGAACAAGGACCGTTATTAAAAAGACTTTGGCGAAGGTAAAACATATGCCGATAGCAAGCATCAATAATCTTGCCAATATGGTATTGCCGATGATAAAAACCAATATGAGCACATCAGACATGATGGGACTTGCAATATCTGCAGCCAAATTTGATATAGTCGGAAGTAAGGGTTGGCCTTATGCGCATAAGGGAGGCAACATAGGCGGTGTTTACTATGATATTCCCGTTACACTTAAGACCAATGTTATCAAATTACATGAAAAACTGTTCTCGCAGAAGAATTATAATCCAACCAATAAGGTGCTTGAATACGATAAGAAGATTAATGCGAAGGCGGGTACAGCTGCTCAATAATGCAATATAGCGTGGAGAATAGAGATGGGAAAAGGGAAAGTTGATTTCAGCGATGAGAATGTAAGAGAAGCCTACAGACACACTTCTTCGCATATTATGGCGCAGGCTATAAAGAGACTGTGGCCCGAAGCAAAACTTGCGATAGGACCTGCAATAAAAGACGGATTTTACTATGATGTAGATCTTGATCATAAGATTACAGATGAAGATCTTAAAAAAATTCAAAAAGAGATGAAGAAGATCATAAAGGCAAATTACCCATTGGAAAAATCCATACTACCAAGAGACAAAGCGCTTGAACTCATGCGGCAAAAAGATGAGGATTATAAGGTGGAGCTTATAAATGACCTGCCAAGTGATGAAGAGATAAGCTTTTATACCCAAGGCGAATTTATAGATTTATGTGCAGGTCCTCACGTAGAAGGTACAGGTAAGATCAAAGCTATAAAGCTCATGAGTGTAGCCGGAGCATATTGGCGAGGTAACGAGAAAAACAAGATGTTGCAGAGGGTGTACGGTACAGCGTTCCCGAGCCAAGAAGAATTGCAGGAATATATAGATAGAATAGAAGAGGCAAAAAAAAGAGACCACAGGAAGATCGGAAAGGAAATGGATCTTTTCGCTTTGATGGAAGAAGGACCGGGCTTCCCGTTTTTTTTACCGAACGGCATGATACTGAGGACGGAGCTCGAGAATTATTGGAGGCAGGAGCATAGAAAAAGAGGGTATGACGAGATAAAAACACCGTTGATACTTTCAGAGGAGCTGTGGCACACTTCAGGTCATTATGATCATTATAAAGAGAATATGTACTTTACGAGTATAGACGATGCGGAATATGCAATAAAGCCCATGAATTGCCCCGGCGCAATGCTTACATACAAGAGGAAATTATACAGCTATAGGGATTTTCCTATAAGGCTTGCAGAGCTCGGGCAGGTGCATAGACACGAGCTACACGGAGCGCTACACGGATTGATGCGAGTTAGGACGTTCACCCAAGATGATGCGCACATATTCATGACACCCGATATTGTCAAGGATGAAATTAAGAGGGTGGTTTCCTTCATAGATGATGTGTACAATTTATTCGGATTCAAGTATCACATTGAGCTCTCTACAAGACCTGAGGATTCCATGGGTACGGATGAAGAGTGGGACCATGCAATAGATTCGCTTGAGGCGGCCATTAAGGAAATGGGCAAGGACTATGTAATAAATGAGGGCGATGGAGCTTTTTACGGGCCAAAGCTTGACTTCCATCTGGAAGATTCTTTGGGAAGAACTTGGCAATGCGGAACCATTCAGCTTGATTTTCAGATGCCGCAAAAATTTGACCTCACGTATGTAGGAAGTGACGGTGAAAAGCATAGACCTATTATCATTCACAGGGTAATTTTCGGATCTATAGAAAGATTTATAGGAATATTGATAGAGCATTTTGCGGGTAAGTTTCCGCTTTGGCTCGCACCGGAGCAGGTGAGACTTCTTACGGTTACCGAAAAATTTGTGCCGTATGCGGAAAAGGTTTCAAAAGAACTTGCAAAGCACGGCATCAGGGTTAAGGTAGATGCCAGAAATGAAAAGATAGGTTATAAATTAAGGCAGGGAAGGAATGAAAGGGTTTCGTATCTTGCAGTAATAGGCGAAAGAGAAGCGGAAGCGGATACCTTAAGCGTAAGGTCATCCAAGGAAGGTGATCTGGGTTCACTCAGCATAGATAAATTTATCGATGCTCTATGTGATGAGATAGCGACAAAAAAGCTATAGGCTTGATATAGGAGGATTAGATGCAAAAAGATATAGTGCCGGTGCTCCTGGGGGCGGATATCAACGTAGTAGGAATGTCTCGAGCTTTCTATGACGAATACGGCGTCAAGTCCATAGCCATAGGTAAATACGATTCAGGACCTTGTAAAGACAGCAAAATAATAGATTATAGAGTGCAGCCGAACATAGAGGACGAGACGGTATATTTAAGTTTAATAAACAAAATAGCTAATGATAATAAGGATGCGCTCGTATTTGTGCTCGGTTGCGGAGACCATTATCTTGAGCTTATAAGCAAGTGTAAATCATTTTATGCAGAGAACATAGTCGCACCATACATAGACTATGATGTGATGAAGGATATTATAAATAAAGAGAAGTTCTACGCTATGTGCGAAAAGGTGGGTGTGGATTATCCGGATACATACGTGCATAGGAAGGAACTCGGGTTCGATTTTTCTCTGCCGTTTGACCCGCCATATATTGCAAAACCTTCAAGAGGCATAGAATATTTTGCACATCCATTTGAAGGTCAAAAGAAAGCATACAAGTTAGAAACATATGAAGAGCTCATAGATGTTCTGAAGAAGGTTTACGAGTCCGGTTATGATGACAGTATGATAATACAAAATTTCATCCCGGGCGATGATTCTTACATGCGTGTTATGACAGGGTATTCAACCAAGGATGCTAAGGTGGTAATGACCTGCATGGGTCATGTGCTGCTGGAGGAGCATACTCCTACAGGCATCGGTAATCATGCAGTGATAATCACAGAGCCTCATGAAGAAACGGAGTTAAAGTTAAAGGCATTGCTTGAAGACATAGGATATACAGGATTTTCAAACTTTGATATGAAGTATGATGAGAGGGACGGAAAATATAAAGTTTTTGAGCTTAATTGCAGGCAGGGAAGAAGCAATTATTACGTTACCGCCAGCAATGAAAATCTTGCAAAGCTGCTGGTGGAAGATTACACCGGTGGTAGTTCGCCTGAATATCATAGCGCCACAGCGGAATTCTTGTGGATGGTGATTCCGAAGAAAACCGCCTTTAAATATGTAAATAAGAATTATCACGATGATATGAAGAGACTCATTGCCGAGCATAAATGCGTAAATCCGCTTTGGAATCCTAAGGACAGAGGCTTTAAGAAGACGCTCAGGTACCTTAAGTCACAGTTCAGGTATGCTGCGCAATTTGATGAGTATATGAAGTAGGGCGTGATTTCGAATTAAAAAACAAAATCATGATTGAGATGAAAATTTTATTTATGTGCGGCATGGCACCTCGATTTTAGGAGATAAATTATGGAAGTGAAACCACTGATAACGGATAAAATACATGATACTCTGGGAATCATAGGTGGCATGGGAAGTATGGCCTGCGAGTACCTTTTCAATGAAATTATAGAAAATACCTATGCGGAAAATGACCGGGATCATCTGGACATCATAATTGTAAACCATGCTTCCATGCCGGACAGGACGGAGGCAATCATCGCAGATGAGACGGATGAAATAGTGTATAAGCTTTACAGAGATTTTAAGTTTCTCGTGCAAAGTGGCGCAGACAAGATAGTAATACCATGCAATACAAGTCATGTATTTATCAAAAAGGTGTTCGCCTTTTTAAAGGGTATGGACAATATCACAGGAAGTGAATACTTTTTGGATATGATAGATGGTGTTTTGAAGAATCTGAACGGTGCCGGTGATGTGTATCTATGGGCTACAGACGGAACGGTGATGTCGGGCGTGTATGAGGAGAGGCTGGCAGATGTGGGCGTGTCTTTGCATTTGCCTGAAAAGTTGGAGCAGGAACTCGTTATGAAGGTAATATACGATTATATAAAAAAGGGTAAAATACCTCCAGAGGAAGATATAAAGATTCTTGAGCGCAAGGTATTGTCAGGTGATGCGCGCAGTGTAATTTTAGGTTGCACGGAGCTTTCCATGCTTAAAAAATCAGGTTTGCTTTCAGATGAAATAAGATATATAGATCCAATTGAAATAATAGCAAAAGAAGCGATAACGCAATGTGGCGCCAGGGTGAAATAAATGGATATACGAAGCTACATAGATGATCTTAAAGAGGAAAATCTTCTGCTTGGCTTTGATGATGTTTCATTTAATGTTTCCAATATTGCCTATGATTCAAAAAAAGTTTCCAAGGGAACTCTTTTTGTGTGTAAGGGGGCGGCATTTAAAAAGCAGTATCTTGAAGAAGCCATTGAGAAGGGAGCCTGCTGTTACGTCAGTGAAGATTGTCATGATGTAAACATACCGCAGATAAGGGTAGGCGATATAAGGAAGGCGATGGCAGTTATCGCAGGAAGGTTTTACGATCATCCGGATAGAAAGCTTACTCTCATAGGGATTACAGGTACGAAGGGGAAAACAACGACAGCGTATTATATAAAGGCGATTTTAGATACCTTTTTGCTTAATTCAGGAAAAAAGCCTGCAGGAATTTTATCCGGCATATTTAATTATTACGGCAAAGATTATGAAGAGTCTTCTCTCACCACACCTGAGACGTTTGAATTGTTTGAAAAGTTAAGTGAAGCCGCAGAAAACGGGCTTGAATATCTGGTTATGGAAGTGTCCAGTCAGGCGCTGAAATACCATAGGACATATGGACTTAGGTTTGATTTTGCAGGATATTTAAATTTGGATGAAGATCATATAAGTCCGGGAGAACATAGTGACTTTGAGGATTATAAAGCTTCGAAGCTACTGCTTTTTAAAGCCTGTGATGTTGCCGTTCTAAATAAGGATTCTCAATATTATGAAGATTTTTTAAATAAATGCGTGGATGCAAAAAAAGTGATAAGCTTTTCTTCTAAAGGTCTGGATGCCGACTATAGAGCTTGCGATATCAACGCAAAAAATGGAGTTTTGGAATTTAACATCGTTTATCATGACGCTTCAAGGTATACTGATGAGCCGGTGCGTAAAAGTAATTTTACAATCTTAAGCAGCGGAGAATTCAATATCGATAATGCCCTGCTTGCAACTTCTATAGGATCTGAGCTTAATGTCCCCTATGAAGATATGAAGGAGGCGCTTTACAATGTAAAGGTTCCCGGCAGGATGGAGGTAGTAAAATCAAGGGGCGGAAGGATAGCAATCGTAGATTTCGCTCATAATAAGCTGAGCTTTATAAAGCTGTTTGAAGCGGTAAAGAAGGAGTATCCGGATAAGAAGATAGCGATAGTGTTCGGCACTCCGGGAGGGAAGGCCTACGACAGGAGAGCTCTTATGGGGATGATAGCCGCAAAAAATGCGGACAAGGTATATATAACGGAAGATGATCCCTATAGAGAAAAAGCAGAAGATATATGCGAGGAGATAAGGGCGGAGGCCGTAAAATATAGTGATGATATAGTTGTGGTGCTCAATCGTCAAGATGCAATAAAAAGGGCAGCAGAAGAAACCGATGCGGAATGGATAATTTTGATAGCAGGTAAAGGCATTGAAAATTCTATAAAGCGAAAAGAAGGTTGGGTTCCTATGGAGCCTGATAATAAGTGTATAGAGCGTGTGTTCTGTGAAATTGAATCTCGCAAAGGGTAGTTTTGATGATGGAAAAGGACTGAGCGTGGCAGGTATTAAATATGTCGTTGAACATAATTTTGAAAATAGAAGCATAAAGTCCATAATTAAGCGAGAATACAGTATATCTTCGAGGTTTTTGTCAAAGCTCAAACAGGAAGATCTGATTAGACTTAACGGCAAACCCGCTAAAAATTGGTACACGCCTAAGGCGGGGGATGTGATAGAGCTGGTCATGCCGAAAGAAAGCAGTTATTTTACGCCTTACAGCGGCATTGAAATTAATGCGGTGTATGAAGATGAACATCTGCTTGTGATAGATAAACCCGCCGGTATAGTGGTGCATCCTACGCATGGTTATGAAGAAAACACCATAGCTCATGCTCTTATTCATTACATGGATACCGTAGGGGAAGAATTCAAGATCAGATTTATAAATCGCCTTGATATGGATACTACAGGGCTTTTAATGATAGCCAAGAATCAGTTCATTCAAAACGCCGTTGTTTCCGAAATGAAAAGAGGCAACGTAGAAAAGAGGTATCTCGCCGTAGTACATGGCTTACCCTGTAATAGGGAAGGTATTATAGATGCTCCGATAAAGGCTGTGGAGGGAGAGCCTCGAAGGCAGGTGATGGAAGGGGGAAAGCCGTCTATTACTGAATATAAGGTGGTCGGAGTTTCGGATGAATTAAATGTAAGCTTCCTGGATGTAAGGCTTCACACCGGAAGAACGCATCAGATAAGGGTGCATTTAAAACATATAGGTTGCCCTATTTTAGGGGATGAACTCTATGGTGATAAGGAATCGGCAGATAGGCAGTTGTTGCATTCGAGGTATCTTAGGTTTACACATCCCGTGAGCAAGAAGATCGTAGAGCTTACAGCGAATCTCCCTGACGATATCGCTTCAATTTTGACGCATATGCAAATGTCAAAGCAATACATATAAACAGTTCTTTAACACGCAGGAAGCGAGAAATAAAAAAAGTAATTTTTTACAGAATAGCAAATGTTTTGGTACAATGAAAGCACAAGTTAATCATTTGCAATAGTTGCAAATGCGAGATGCTTGAGATGTTTTCCGACAAGGAATATTTAGGCTATGCTTTGTTAATTAGGAGGGATGTTATGGATAAGAACAAAAAGGTACAAGTAGTTGTGTTGGCAGGTTTGGTTTTGACGGTAATTGCATTGTTTCTAACATTATATAAGGTCACCTTCATGGGAAAAGATGTTAGTGATTCTATTTTTAATGCGTATAAGGATCAAGGCAAAACAGGATATACTATGCTGTTCTTGGTCGCACCGCTTTTAGCGAGTATTTTTGTTTTACTAAAGAAGAGAATTCCTGTAATAATATTCGGGTTGCTCCAATGTGGACTTTGGGCTTTGCTTACCTCTACATTTAAGGGGCAATTTAAAGGAGCAACAGTGACATTCGAATATGGCACCGGATTTTATGTAGGGCTTTTAGGAGCTGTAATTATACTCGTAGGCGGCATAATGGCAATCGCAACAAAGGCATTTAAAGAGTAAGTATTCATTTAGATTTTTTGACATTTCTTTTTTAGAGGATGCTTATATAATGCATCATATGGGCTGGTTATAGAATAGTTTTGTTTACCATGAAAGGCACCGGTGAGGTGCCTTTATTAAGCAGTATGACGGGTATGTCATAGTTCTATGGTAAAGGCCTGCAGGAGCATAGCCATAGATGAATCCAAGAGGACTCCCATGGTTTGCACTGCAAGGTGTAGGTGGCAGGGCAGGAGGGAATTCTCCCTGCTCGGTTTTGTGTGATAAACAGTGAGAGAAATGCGCAGAATATTCTGTTATAATATTTTTATGAGTTATTGATGACGTATTTTATGCGTTGCGGTTATATACACTTGAGTTATAGAATTATGAAGAGAGGGCATAGAGAGCCTGCGAAAGGCGATAAGAAATGGTTGCGTTATAAAATCATAAAGCCATGGTGTATATGACGGTTACAGTTATATAGGGGTCAATTGTAATTAAGATAGTTGATACATATGAAAGGTGAGGAATGTTATGGATAGCAGGATTGTGAAATTGGCGGATTTATTGGTGAATTATTCGTGCAAACTACAGGCAGGAGAAAAGGTTCTGATAGAGTGTGAAGGCGATACGCCGCATGATTTAGTGAGGATGATTATAAGGAAGGTATATGAAGCAAAGGGTGTACCTTTTGTGAACCTTTCAGATAGCAGAATAAAAAGAGAACTGTTGTTATCTTGCAGCGAGGAACAGCTAAAGCTTAAGTATCAGCTTGCGATGGATCAAATGAAACAGATGGATGCATATATTGCGATTCGTGCGGGAAATAATTCCGCCGAACTCAGCGATGTGAGCGAAGATAATATAAAGCTTGCTGGAGTTCTTTCAAGAGTGGTGACAGACTACAGGGTGAACAAGACGAAGTGGGTGATACTAAGGTACCCTAATAATTCCATGGCGCAGCTTGCCAATATGAGCCTTGAAGCGTTTGAAGACTTTTATTTCAACGTGTGCACACTCGATTACAGCAAGATGAGCAGGGCTATGGATTCGTTAAAGGCGCTTATGGATAAAACCGATAAGGTGAGGCTGGTTGCGCAGAACACGGATCTGACGTTCTCAATAAAGGGAATCCCTGCAATTAAGTGTGACGGTGAGCGAAACATTCCTGATGGCGAGGTATATACGGCGCCTGTAAGAGATTCCATAAACGGTAAGATCTCATATAATACTCCGTCCGAATATCAAGGATTTAAATACGAAAATATCAGCTTTGAGATAGAGAACGGCAAGATAGTAAAGGCTACAGCAAATAATGAGGAGAGAATAAATAACCTCCTTGATACCGACGAGGGAGCAAGATATTTCGGAGAGTTTGCGATAGGCGTGAATCCGTTTGTTCTTGAACCGATGCTGGATATTTTGTTTGATGAGAAGATAGCCGGGAGCTTCCACCTTACCCCGGGGATGGCATATGAAGATGCAAATAACGGGAATAAATCTGCAATCCACTGGGATCTTGTGATGATACAAAGACCTGAATATGGCGGCGGGGAAATTTGGTTTGATGATAAACTCATAAGAAAGGACGGTATGTTCGTGATTGACGAGCTTAAATGTCTTAACCCTGAAAATTTAAAGTAACTATATATTGGAGGATGAAATGCAAGTAAAAAAACGTAGTGAAATAGATAAGAAGTACTTATGGGATATAAACTCGATGTATGGAAGCGATAAGGCATGGCAAGAAGACGTGGATAAGGCGCTGGAACTTGCAGAGGGGCTCAGCGAGTACAGGGGGCGGATTGCAGAGAGTGCACCTACGCTTTTGTATGTCCTTGAAACGGAAGCACTCATAGACAGATGCCTTGAAAATCCTGCAGTATATGCCTACATGAAGAGGGATGAAGATACTAGCTACAGCAATTCTCAAGAAAAGGTTATGAAGATATCTACAGTGGGATCTAAAATTTCCGCAATGCTTGCCTTCATTACGCCTGAATTATTGAAAGAGGACTATTCGAAGATTCAGGAATTTATTGAGGAGGAAGAAGATCTTAAAGTATATGAATTTGCTCTAAAGGAGATGTTTAAGGCGAAGGAGCACATATTATCTGAAACGGAAGAGAGCCTGCTCTCGAAATTAAGCCCCATAATGGGAGTTACCAATAATGTATTTAAGATGTTGGATAATGCGGACATAGAATTTGAAAATGTTTTGGATGCTTCAGGCAAGGAATTGGAGCTTACGCATGGAAGCTATTCAATGTTGCTTCAAAATGAAGATCCTGAGGTAAGGGCTAAGACGTTTGAAAATATGCACAAGGCGTATAAAAAGCTCATAAATACTATTGGCACGAATTATGCATACAATGTAAAGCAAACTGTGATTTTCACGAAACTCAGAAAGTATAAAAACGTTTTATCCTCAGCGCTTTATTCTGATGAAGTACCTGAGAGCGTATACGATAATTTAATAAAGGAAATAAGAAAAGGGCTTCCTCATATGCATGAATATCTTGAGGTCAAGAGGCGGGAGCTTGGACTTGAGAAGCTGGATATGCAGGATTTGTACATGCCAATTTTCAATAAAGAAGACGAAAAAGAGCTTAGCTTTGAAGAGGCTGTAGAAATAATGGCAAACGCATTAAAGCCACTCGGTGATGAATATTTGGAAGCCATGCGAAAAGGTATAGAATCAAGGTGGGTGGATGTGTATGAGACCCCGAATAAAAGCAGCGGAGCTTACAGCTTCGGAAGTTATGACAGCCATCCCTTCATACTGCTGAATTTTAAAGGCAGGCTCAGGGATGTATTTACTTTAGTACATGAGATGGGTCATTCTATGCATTCGTATTACACGAGGAAAACCCAGCCATACATATATGGCGGACATTCAATATTTACGGCTGAAGTTGCATCCACCGTTAATGAATCCTTACTTATAAATTACCTTTTGGATACCGAGAAAGATGATGAAAACAAGAAAATGCTGATTGCCATGTATCTTGAAGAGTTTAGAACCACCGTATTCAGGCAGACGATGTTTGCCGAGTTTGAAAAAATTGTTCACGAAAGGGCGGAGCAGGGAGAAGAGCTCACGCCTACAAAGCTTTGTGACATTTACAAGCAGCTGAATATAGATTATTACGGTGATATTGCCAAAGATAATGAATACATTCAATATGAATGGGCGAGGATCCCTCATTTTTACAATTCATTCTACGTATATAAGTACGCTACAGGGTTTTCGTGTGCTACAGCCATATGCAAGCGAATACTCGAGGGCGGCGACAGGGAGAGAGACGATTACCTGGACTTCTTAAAGACAGGGCAAAGCGATCATCCTATAGAGCTTTTGAAAATCGCCGGCGTAGACATGAGCAAACCTGAACCTGTGAAGGACGCAGTGCAGTTTTTTGCTGAACTTTGTAAAAAAATAAAATAAAGGTAAGGGCAATGAAAAACGTTTTTATAGTGCGGAACGACCACGAAGACTCTAAAAGGTGCGAAAGATTATTGCGAGAAAAATTTAACGCCGGAGGAATTAATGTAGCCTGCGATTATACAGATGAGGTGGAACTCATAATTTGTATAGGCGGAGACGGTACATTCTTAAGAAGTGTCCACAGTCTTGGGTTTCCTGCGCAAAACATCGTAGGAATAAATACCGGCGGACTGGGTTTTTTTCAAGAGATAAGTATCAGTGAGCTTGATGATTTCATAGAAGCGTATGTTCAAGGCAGGTATAGCGTTCAGACATTGCAATGTTTACAGGCATCGATTGTAGTGGCTAAAGCAGAAGAGCCAACTGACGAGGGATTGCAAAAATGCGTACATGCCTCATTAAATGGGGAAGATAATATAATATTCCATTATGAAAGCGAAGATGAAAAAAAACGGGTTTTTAAAGCGAATTTTTTAAATGAAATCACGGTGAAGTCGGTTTTGCCAAAGCCTGTACACATAGATATATACATAGGCAATCAGTTTATCGAAACGTTTTCGGGCGACGGCATCTTGGCTGCAACGTCAGCCGGCAGTACGGGATACAATTATTCTTTAGGCGGAGCTATAATGGATCCAAGGCTCTCAAATATTCAGCTTACTCCTATAGCGCCTATAAGTTCTACCGCGTACAGGGCGTTTACATCCAGTTTATTATTGCCGGCATCCGAGGCCATTAAAATAGTCTCACGCTCTAATGACGGACTTGTTGTGGCAGGAGACGGATTCAGCAATGAATTTAAAAATATTGAAGAAATCAATATAGAACTTTCGCCCGTAAGCATAAGGCTGCTTCGCTTTGAAAACTATGAATTTTGGGCAAAGGCAAAGAATAAGTTCCTCATCCCGAGCGAATAAGTTTACGCCGGAGCATAGATGTAGTTAATAAATGTTATCATCAAGTTGAATGATTAGTATAGAATAGGATTAATTAGCATTTTGCCAGTTAGGGTTGGAACTGGGTGAGAATTCTATATTATGCGTTAAGGGGAAAAATGAAGAAAACAGTGCAATATTATGTCAATTAAGAAAAAACATATCATATTTGTTATAGCAATTATAGGTGCTATAGTCACTTTGATATATATAAAACCTAAATCTACAGATGAGTTGATTGATGTCAGGGCGTTTGAAAATGCAAAATATATAGTTTCCGTAGGAGAAGATTTAAAAGAGAAATCATTTTTAATGCTTATAAATAAAGACGGAGAATCAACGAAGCCTTTGAAATACGACGGCATGAGTATCGATTCTATTGTTAAGAATATTGATGGTGAATTTTTTCTGCATTCAAAGCGGCTGAATAGGCATTATAAAATTAGCAAGGGCGGCAAGATAGACAGTTTCACATTGCTAAAGGATAAATATAGTAAAGAAGACTGGAAAGGGATGGGGTCCTGGTGTGCCAACGAAAGCAAAACGGGGATCATCGAGACCATGAATATTGGAGGTATTAAGGGACGATATTTAAGCAATTTACTTTATAGTAAAAAGAAAAATTCAAGGAAAACAGAGATTGTGTTTAAAGACGGTCATCCATTTGCGGCGATTGAAAAGGGTGAAAAAATTTTTGTTGGTACATACTTTGAGAAAACAGACGAGATGGGGCTTTCGGTTATTGATAAGAGCAAGGGTAATCTTAGAAAAATTAAATTAAATAATAAAAATGCGACTTCTTCCATGAAACTGATTTCGCTTGGTGATAAAGTTATTGTATATGGTGATGATGCAGTTATGAATAGGGATGATAAAAAACCCCTTAATACCAGCATAACAGCTGTTGATTCTAAAAATTACAATCTAAAAAGTATAGATGCCAAAAACATGTATATATTAATTGCATACAAGCATGATGGTTTGCTATGTTTGGTTACAGAGAGTGGAGAATTACGTAAATATGATGCGAATTTAAGATTAATAAGTAAGATAAAAATTAAAAAGAGTGAGCTATATAAGGACATTAATAGAAATGATATTTCTTTTATGGAACATAAAACAAAAGAGACAAAAAATAAAATATACACGTGGTCAGAAGCGGGTAAGTCAGACAAGGAATTGGTTGGATACATTGAAGAGTACGATAAGCGTAATCTTACAAGAACGCAAAGGATTAAGGTGATATTAAGTGAGAAATTCAACTGCTTAGGAGATGAATTTGCTTTTTATGTAAATCCATGAAAGCTTAAGTAAATTAAGTAGTATGCATAAGGGCTAGCTGCTGTATCCGTTTATTTTGCAATTGAAAGGCATGGCATTTAAAGAGATTATTGTGTATTTTTTTTATTGTAACGTTGTTTTGTTAAGTCAGAAACAACGTTGATCTGTCAATCTTAAAAGTTGACAAAAAAATGGACATAATGTATAATGGCCGGTGCGAACTTAATCAGAGTGGTTATAGAGACACGGTGAAAGGGTTCATGGAAATGTAAGGTGCAGTGCATTGTGCGATAAGATTAGAGACTATGTGAAGCAATAGAGGTATTGCTTTAGTTGCCAGAGGAAGAGAGCCTGCGGAGGAGTTCGGTGCAAGATATTGAAAAAATGACAAATATATTGTTAGCACTGGATTATTATGACTTCCTTTTAACGCAGGCGCAGAGCCGAATTGTAAGGCTATACCATGAGAGCAATCTCACGTTTGAAGAAATCGGTGAAGAGCTTGGGATGTCAAAGCAAAATGCCAGCAATGTGTATCGCAAGGCGGTAGCAAGGCTAGGTGAAGCGGAGGACAAGCTCGGTCTTTTAAAGAATGAAAAGCACGATAAGGATATTATTGCAAGGCTCGAAGCAATCGTAGAAGGCGAAAAGTGTTTAGAGTCGAGGGAGCAAATCAAAAAGCTTCTTAAAGGGCTTAGCAATTACTGAAAATATGAAAGGAGGACGGCATGGCTTTTGAAAGTTTGAGCGAAAAGATGCAAAGAGCCTTTTCGAAATTAAAAGGAAAAGGAACCTTATCCGAAAAGGATATAGATGCGGCTATGCGTGAAATAAAGCTTGCACTCCTTGAGGCGGATGTCAGCTATAAGATAGTAAAAGAATTCGTAAACGATGTAAAAGAAAAATCACTCGGTAGCGAGGTAATGAAGAGTCTCACGCCGGATCAGCAGGTGATAAAGTTCGTAAACACCGAGCTTCGTGAGCTTATGGGTGATGTCAGTAGCAAGCTCACATTTTCACCTAAGGGATTTACAATATACATGATGGTAGGTCTTCAGGGTACAGGAAAAACCACAACCTGCGCAAAACTTGCCAAGTATCTTAAAAAACAGGGCAAGAAGCCGATGCTCGCAGCCTGCGACGTTTATAGACCCGCAGCTATTGACCAGCTTGAAGTTGTGGGTAAGGATGTGGGCGTAGAGGTTTATGCGGATAGAGAAGAATCTTCACCCGTAAAGATCGCAAAGGCCGCGATAGAAAAAGCGGAAAGGCTCGGCATGAACGTGCTGATTCTCGATACCGCCGGCAGATTACAAATTGATGAGGAGCTCATGGATGAGCTTGCAGACATAAAGAGTGAAGTACATCCGCATGAGATATTGCTTGTGGTAGATGCCCTTACAGGACAGGACGCTGTAAACACCGCCTCCGGTTTTCACGATAAACTGGGAGTAGACGGCGTGATAATGACAAAGCTCGATGGAGATGCAAGGGGCGGAGCGGCGTTATCCGTAAAAAAGGTCACCGGTACAGCCATAAAATTCGTGGGGCTTGGAGAAAAGTTTGATGAATTTGAAGTATTCCACCCTGACAGAATGGCGGATAGAATACTTGGAATGGGTGATGTGCTTACTCTCATAGAGCAGGCGGAACAAACTATAGATAAAGAGCAGGCTGAGAAAATAGAAAAAAGACTTAGAAAAAACCAATTCACCCTCGTGGATTTCTTGGAGCAGACAGCTCAGATAAAGAAGATGGGCGGAGTAGCGAAGTTGCTGGGGATGATGCCCGGAGCTTCGAAACAAATGAATAAAATAGATGCCGGCAAGGGCGAGGAGGAGCTAAAAAGGTTTGAATCCATAATTTATTCCATGACACCGGATGAAAGAGATAACCCTGCACTCCTAAACGCAAGCAGGAGAAGGCGCATATCAAAGGGTTCAGGGCAACCCGTAAGCGCTATAAATAATTTAATTAAAAGATACGAAGAAGTGAAAAAGATGATGAAGCGATATAATAAGGGCGGATTTAAGGGCAAGATGGGATTGCCGTTTTAAATTAAACATGTTCGTTAATCTCAATTTGAGATTGTATATAAAAGGGAGGAAAAGATGGTAAAGATTCGTTTGACAAGAGGTGGAGCAAAGAAAAAACCTTTTTATCGTATTGTGGTTGCAGATTCAAGGGCTGCGAGAGATGGTAAATTCATTGAAATCTTGGGAACTTACGATCCGCTAAAAGATCCGGCTGAAGTAAAGATCAATGAAGAAAAGGCAAAAAAATGGATAAGCGATGGAGCTAAGCCTACAGACACCGTAAGAGCATTGCTTAAAAAACAAAATATCATATAAGATGGGCAGGTAAGAGATGAGTGAATTAGTAAAGTTGCTCGTAGAAGAGCTTGTTACTGATAAGGATGCGGTAAAGATAGACCAAACCCGAAGCGGTGAATATGAGGTGATTAAGATTATCGTCGCAGAGGAAGACAAGGGCAGAATCATAGGCAAAAACGGTAAAATCGCAAAGTCCATAAGAGCTCTTGCGAGGGTTTCCGCAATTAAACAGGGCAAAAAAGTATTGGTGGAGATTGTTTAAATGCAAAAAGAGGACTTCATCGTTATTGGTAAAACCCTTGCACCGTTTGGTGTGCGAGGAGAAATAAAGGTGAAAAGTTTTGCGCAAAGTCCGGACAGGTTTAAAAAGCTCCCCGAAGTTCATATCGGAGATAAACCTTACATAGTAGAATCTGCAAAGATTCAAGATCATAACACGGTAATATTGTCGTTGGGTGGAATTGACGACAGGGATGCAGCAAGCGATGTAAGAGGAGATGTTTACATGACCGCATCGCTTTTGGAGCCCACCGAAAACGAAGTGTATATAAGGGATCTTAGAGGGCTTAAGGTTTATGAGAAAGATGAATATATTGGCGAAATATTAAGGGCTGAAATTATTGCGGGGAGAGAATTATATCTGATAAAGCTACCGGACGGCAAAGAATTGTTGCTACCGTGTACAGCTGAGTTTATCAAAACTATAGATATGCAGGATAGAAAAATGCAGGTGGTCTTACCGGCGGGCATAATGGAAACGGCGAGGTAATCAGGTGAAATATGATGTTTTTACATTATTCCCGGATATTTTGGGCTCGTTTAAGGAATACAGCATCATAGGTAGAGGTTGCGATAGAGGGATTATATCCATAAATCCCATAGACATTCGCAGGTATACAGAGGATAAACACAAGCGTGTGGATGACTACCCTTACGGCGGAGGCCATGGAATGGTGATGCAGGTAGAGCCTATATCGAATGCGCTAGAAGCTACATATACGAATGGTAAAATGCCGGATAAATTGCTATACATGTCTGCGAAGGGCAGAAAAATGGATGCGGACTATTGCAAGGAGCTTTCGCATCTTGATAATATAGCACTACTTTGTGGACATTATGAAGGTGTTGATGAGAGGGTGATTAAACGCTATGATTTTGAAGAGGTGTCCATAGGTGATTACATTCTCACAGGAGGAGAGGTGGCTGCCATGGTACTCATAGAAGCGGTGTCGAGGCTCATAGACGGAATGCTTGCAAATAATGAAGCCGCTTTTGAAGAATCCATATATTCAGGGCTACTTGAGTCGCCTTCATATACGAGGCCCGAAATTTTCAAAGGAGATAAGGTCCCCGATATATTATTAAGTGGAAATCATGCTAAGATAGAGGAGTGGAAGTTTAAAAATTCACTGGAGCTTACATTGCAGAAGAGGCCTGACTTATTAAATCAATTCCTTGCAGGAAGCGGCAGCCTTGATAAGAGAAGGCGTAAGATTCTTGAAGAATTTATAATGGAAAATAATTTAGATATCGATAAGTAGGATGATCGTATGATACCTAAGAAAGTAAGAAAAATATTATATATATATATCGCAGCGGTGCTTTTGCTTGCAGTAGGGCTTATTGCAATCGAAAAGAGCGGATCACTCCTCAATCCGACGGAAGTGGTAAAATACGGTGATCTTAAAGTTAGCGAAAATGTAGACGGAATATTAATTAGAAATGAAAAGGTATTTTTAGCAAAGCAAAACATGGAGGTCTCATTTAAAGCCGGCGAAGGTGATTTACTCAAGAGGAGAGAACTCATAGGAGAAGAGAGCGAATATAAATTCAAGGACAGCGAGAAGGACAGCCTTGAAAAAAAATACAAAACCATAAAGAGCAACCTCGGTAATAACACCGAAAACGATATAGACCTCAAGGCTAATTATTCCGCATTGATAAGTTATAGCATAGACGGTTATGAGAATAAATTGAATGCGGGGAATATGAAAAAAATAGATTCAAGTGATTTCCAAAGGAGTTATGAAACATTCAAAACACAGGGAAAAGCACTTGAAGGTCAACCTATCTACAAGCTCGTAAAAAATGAAGACTGGTATATGGCGACATTTGTAAAAAAAGAAAACAAATCAAGATATAAGGTTGGAGAGAAAATAATAATAGAGACAGGTAATAAGGAGATAAATGCGGAGGTAGTATATAAAAAAGAAACGGGAGAGAAGCCTCTCATAATATTGAAGTCAAATGAGTATTTTGACGGTCTCCTGTCAAAGAGGAAGTGCTCTGCAAAGATAGTGAGTATGTCGGAAAGAGGTCTCATTGTAAAAAACACCGCTATAGTAAAAAACGGCGAACAAAAGGGCGTATACCTCAAAACAAGGAGTGATGATTTTGTCTTTACCCCTGTGGATGTAAAAACTACGGATGGAAAAGTTTCGGCAGTGACGCAAGGAAGCTTTGAAACCAAGGACGGGAAGGTATATAATACCATCAGCGCCTACGATGAAGTGCTCATAGACCCTGAAAGATATACAGGATCTGTTTATAAATAAGGGGGAAATATGGTGGATATAGTAGAAAACTTAAAAGAAGTGCACGGGAAAATAGATAGAGCCTATGACAGGGCAAAAGAGTTTCATAATGAAAATGGTGAGGTAATGCTCTGCACCGTTACCAAAACACGAAGTATAAGTGAGATAAGGGAAGCGGTAGATGCCGGAGAAATTCATCTGGGTGAAAATAAGGTACAGGAAATAATAGACAAGTTTGAGCATTTCAACGGCGTAAATTTTCATATGATTGGACATTTACAAACTAATAAGGTAAAATATATCATTGACAAAGTTTTTTTAATTCACTCGCTGGATTCAATTAAACTTGCAAAGGAAATAGACAAGCGTGCAAAGCAACATGGCATTACAGCAAATGTGCTTGTACAGGTGAACATTTCGAATGAGGAAAGCAAGTATGGCTTGCCGCCCGATGAAGTGGATGAATTTATCGAATCGGTAACAGCCGACTATGATAACATTCTCGTAAAGGGACTTATGAGCATGGCTCCGATAGTAAAAAAGAGCGAGGATGCGAGAGAGTATTTTGAAAAAACGAAGAAGATGTTTGACAACTACAGGCAGAAATATTCGCAGTTTGAATATTTATCTATGGGAATGAGCGGAGATTATGAGGTTGCTATTGAGTGTGGAGCCAATATAGTGCGAGTAGGCACAAGCATATTCGGTCCCAGATCTTATTAGCCGATTAGGAGGAGAAACTTTATGGGTGTTTTTGAAAAGTTTAAAGATCTTGTAGGCATTGAAGAGTATGATGAGGATTATGAAGATGATGCAGCTTTAGAGAAAGCTGAAAAAACTCCGGAACCTGCAAAACCGATGTCACCACAAAGAAAGGTCATGCCGGAAACTCCATTGCCGGGAAAAGTATTGCCTATGTCACCTAAGCTACCTATAACGGGCTTATCGGGAGCAGGCGACAACCCGTTTAAGATGGTTATAATCGAACCGCTTAGCTTTGAGGAGTGCCCTAAGCTTGTAGATAGCTTGAAAGCAAAGAGACCTATCATAATAAACCTTGAAAAGATCGAGCAGGATTTAGGGAAGAAGGTATTTGACTTCCTCAGCGGTGCTACGTACGCCTTGAACGGTACAGCTCAAAAAGTTGCAAACAACATTTATGTATTTGCACCTGAGAGTGTTGATATTACTGCAAAGCTTGATACCGGAGCGCTGGAGCTCGGGCTTGAACAAAAGGTTCAGACATCCGAAAACCCTTGGGTATAAAATGAAAAAAAGGATTGTATTAATTACGTCCATTCTAGTTTCGGTATTTGTGGATCGCATGATTAAACTTGCCGTTATGAATGATATTCCGCAAATGCACACGATAGAAATAACAAAACATATAAAGCTGACTCATATTAGAAATTATGGGGCAGCTTTTAATTTTGCAAGCGGGCGAGGTCAGATGCTCGTAGCTGTTACCACCGTTACAATAGTGGTTATGCTGTATTTTTTCTTGAAAAATGCAAGCGATCTTTCGTCCAAGATGAGTGTTGGGCTTGTAGGGCTTCTCGGAGGAGGACTCGGGAATCTCATAGACAGGTTGTATCTGGGAAATGTCGTGGACTATATATCGGTGGGCAGCTTCCCGGTCTTTAATTTCGCTGATATCTGCATCACCTGTGGCTCTACGCTTGTATTGTTGTCTTTGATTCTGAGTATGAGAGGAAAAGTTGAAGATTAAGGTGGACGTAGGCAATAATCAACGAAGGGCGGACGTATACATCGCCGGTGCGCTTAAAATATCAAGGGCTAAGGCGGCAAAACTCTGTGATGTTGGCTCTGTTACCTTAGATGGAATAAAGATTTCTAAAAATCATAGGATGAATGCAAACGATTTATTGGAAATTTCAGATGATCGGGAGGCCGGGTTACACCAAAGTGAACAGGACAGTACCGGTGTACACATAAGCAGTGATGATGTCGAGGTCATTAAGGTACCTGAGGATAATGATTTTTATAATGCAAACGAAGAGGGCATACTCAAGATAGGCATATTGTATGAAGATGATTACATTATAGTAGTTGATAAACCTGCGGGGCTCCTCACGCACGCTAAGGGTGATAAGTCCTTTGAATGTACGCTTTCCGATAAAATCTTTGAATATACCGAGGGAAGCCTTGCAAATGGAAGCGGAGCGAACCGCCCCGGGGTAGTGCACAGGCTCGATAGAGGCACGTGCGGAGTGATGGTTATGGCAAAAACGGATACCGCTTTGAAGCATCTTACAGAAGCATTCGAAAAACAGGAAGTAAGTAAGGAATATGAGGCTATAGTTTATGATAATATAGTAAGAGATTCCGGTGTTATTACAGCAAAGATAGAAAGAAACAAAAAAAACAGACTTAAGATGAGTGCGGGAGATGAAGGTAGAGAAGCACACACGGAATTTAAGGTGATAGAAAGATTCGGCAAATTCACCTATGTGAGTCTAGTTATAAAATCAGGACGCACACATCAGATAAGGGTGCATATGAATTACATCCACCATCCGGTACTCGGAGACATGCTATACGGTAAGAGGAAGGATAAATTCAATCTCATGTGGCCGATGCTAAGATCTAAGAAGATAGGATTTCTTCATCCTATCACTTCTGAGAAAATGGAATTTACTGCAGCGATGCCGTATGAATTTAAGAGGATTTTAAGAATTTTGAGGCAGAAATAAAGGATTTATAAGAAGGGGTGAAGATATGCCTAATGAACAAAATGAAAAGTCAAAGAGTGAAGGCAAAAATTTTATCTACAATATCATCGAGGAAGATATTAAAAACAATAAAAACGAAGGAAAGATAATTACAAGATTTCCTCCGGAGCCAAACGGTTATCTTCACATAGGACATGCAAAGGCAATTTGCTTGAGTTTCAGTGCGGCCGCAAAATACGGAGGCAAGTGCAACCTTCGCTTCGATGATACAAATCCCGCAAACGAGGATATGGAATATGTAAATTCTATAGAAGAGGACGTGAAATGGCTAGGGTTTAGTTGGGATAAAAAGTTTTGGGCTTCGGACTATTTTGAGAAAATGTATGAATGTGCGGAAAAGTTGATACAAACGGGAGATGCGTATGTGTGTGATCTTAATGCCGATGAAATCAGGGAAACACGAGGCACTTTGACAGAATCCGGCGTCGATAGCCCATACAGGAATAGAACGATAGATGAAAATTTAAAGCTCTTTAGAGAAATGCGAGAGGGAAAATTTGAAGACGGGAGTAAGGTGCTCAGGGCTAAGATAGATATGTCAAGTTCCAATATAAATATGAGGGATCCTGTGATATATAGAATAGCAAGGATACACCATCACAATACGGGCGATGATTGGTGCATATATCCGATGTATGACTTTGCTCACCCGCTGGAGGATGCTATAGAGGGAGTGACGCATTCTTTGTGCACGCTTGAATTTGAGGATCACAGACCGCTATACGATTGGTTTTTGGAAAAACTGAAGTGGCCCAATCCGCCCAGACAGATAGAATTTGCAAGGCTAAATCTCACAGGGACGATCATGAGTAAGCGAAAACTTAAAAAGCTCGTAGATGAAGGCAAGGTCTCAGGATGGGATGATCCCAGGATGCCTACCATAGCAGGTATAAGAAGAAGAGGTTATACGCCCGCAAGCATAAGAAAATTTTGCGATGACATAGGTGTAGCTAAATCAAACAGCATTGTAGATACAGCTATGCTTGAAAGTTGCATAAGAGACGATCTTAAAGAAGTTGTTGTGAGTAAAAACGTTGTGTTTGACCCTATCAAGGTTGTGATTACGAATTATCCTGAAGAAGGGGAAGAGCTCATGGAGATTGAAAATAACAGAAATAACGAAGCCCTCGGTAGCCGAAAGGTGCCGTTCAGCAGAGAATTATATGTAGACGGTGAAGATTTCATGATGAATCCCGTGAAAAAATATTTCAGACTGTTCAAGGGAAATGAAGTGAGATTTAAGGGCGCATATTTTATAAAGTGTAATGATGTTGTAACCGATGATGAAGGCAAGGTCATAGAGCTTTTATGCACCTATGATCCCGAAACGAGAAGCGGTAGCGGTTTTGATGGCAGGAAAGTGAAGGGCACCATACATTGGATAGATAAGAGGACTGCCGTCAAGATAGATGTAAACGAGTACGAAGATCTGTTCATTAAGGATGGCGATGAAATGAAATTCAATGAAGGGTCTAAGATACGGCGAGAATGCTTTGCAGAGCCCTCCATAGAGGAGATGAATCCGGGAGACAGGGTGCAATTTTTCAGGCACGGATATTATACAAAGGATGAAGACGGTAGCTTTAACCGGATAACACCTCTTAAATCTTCATGGAAGAAATAGGTGCCGGATGCAGGAAATTTTGTTAAAAATTCTGGGTTTTTCGGTAGCCGGGATCATATCCGGCGTGTTGCTGGTTGCGATTTTTAATAGAATTCCTCCGTCTTGGCTTACAGAATATGGACAAACTCCGAGTGAAGAAGTTAGGAGCAGAGAAAGGCTTAAATGGATTCCGTACGCCCCCGTCCTTGCAATTGGGTTCGGACTTGTTTATGCGAAGCTCGCCTACTTCGATATTTATTATGCTCTGCCTGCGATGATCACTATTTGGTTGTTGGTATTCATAGCCATAGGTGATTTTAAGTATATGATAGTGGTGGATGAAGCTGTGATATTGTTGCTTGCAAGTTGCATAGGCTTCTATGGACAGCACGAAGGCATAGCGAACATATTCTACGGTGCGCTGACCGGCGGAGGCTTTTTGCTTTTAATATCCGTAATAGGTAGGTTGATTACAAAGACGGAAACATTGGGATTCGGTGATGTCAAGGTGGCGGCCGCCCTTGGAGCGGTGCTGGGTTTCGACGGAATAGTGGTTGTGCTCGTCTCTGCCTTCCTGATGGCCGGTGTATTTGCAGCCTGCGTACTTATAAAAAATAAGAATGCTAAAGAGAGCTATATTCCGCTCGTGCCGTTTATTTCACTTGCGGGTGTCATTTACATGGTTGCATTTTGGGGCGAGATAGTGATAAAGGACTTGTTATGAAGCATATTGCTTTCAAAATATCATACGACGGCAGTGCATTTAAGGGTTTTCAAAAAAATCACGGAATAACCAGCGTGCAGGGCGAGGTAGAAAATGCATTGAAGCCCATAGTTGGCGATGTAGAGATTTCAGCTGTAAGCAGGACCGATGCCGGCGTCCATGCTTTTTCACAAATATTCAGCTTTTCATATGATACGAATATACCGCACGGTAGATTGGCTGAGGTTTTGACTAATGCATTTTCAAATAGGAAGTTGGATTACAGCAAGCAGGCCGCAATTGCAATAGAAGGTTGGGCGGAGCTCGGTAGGGCTATGAATCCCAGATATTTTGTGAAAGGCAAGCGATACATCTATGTTTTTAAAAAGAATGCCGGCAGTGATATTTTCGTCAGAAACTACATACTTTTGACAAACGGTGATTTAAATGTGGGTAGAATGAAAAAGGAAGCTAAGGCATTTATAGGAGAACATGATTTTTCGGCATTTAGAACTCAAGACGGAAGATCGCCTATCCGCAAAGTCTTCAGCGCAAATGTAATATCTTGCGAGGAATTAAACGATGGGATTCATGAGCCGCTTACAGATGAATACGGTAGAATTGCGGATATCATAGCTTTAAAGAAAAGGCTGCTACCGAGGCTAAATTTGAGCAACCTACAGGACTATGTGTTCTTTGCGGTTACAGGGGAAGGGTTTTTATATAATATGGTAAGAATAATGGCGGGAACACTGCTTGAAGTGGGCAAAAATAAATTTGATAAGCCGGTTTGCGATGTGTTAAAATCTAAAAATAGACAAATGGCAGGGATTACTGCTCCGCCTCAAGGGTTGTATCTCGATGAAGTATTCATGAATGCAGAATTCCCGGCGTTTAACGTCATAGACTTGGAGAAACACAATGATGGATGACAACGAAAGAATCAGCTGGGACGAATATTTCATGCGATTTGCAGAGCTTGCAGCTACCAGGACTACCTGTCTTAGAAGAAGTGTCGGTGCTGTTATCGTTAAGAACAAGCATATTTTAGCTACAGGATATAATGGCGCACCCAAAAAAGTACCCCATTGCAAGGATCTTGGAGGGTGCCTTAGAGAAAAGCTCAATGTCCCCTCGGGTGAGAGGCATGAGCTTTGTAGAGCGCTCCATGCGGAGCAAAATGCAATTATCCAGTGTGCGATGTCAGGGCAAAATATCGAAGGGGCCACGATATATATTACGCATCAACCATGCATCATATGTTCTAAAATGATTATAAATGCCGGTATAAAGCGAATAGTTGTGAGAGAGGGGTATCCCGACAATCTTGCGAAACAGATTTTATCAGAGGCAGGGCTTTCCATAATTATGCTGGGAGAAGAAAAATGAAGTATTACGAACCTTTGATATTGGCGTTTTTAATGTCTTTTGGGATATCCGTATTCTTATCGCCGTTTAGCATATTTATAGCGCATAAACTTAAGATAGTGGATGTGCCGAAGGACAACAGACGTGTTCATACAAAGGCTATACCGAGGTTTGGCGGGTTTGCCATATTCATAAGTCTTACGGTTACGTGCATGACAATTCTGCCTGCAGACTCCAACATGCGAGGCGCACTTGCGGGAATCACCTTGATGTTTATAGTAGGGGCGCTTGATGATAAATTTGAGTTTTCAGCCAAGGTAAAACTTATAGGGCAGATCGTAAGTGCACTTGTTTCATACGCCATGGGTGTTGAAATCACAGTCATCAGAAATATAATAGGAGATGGTTACTGGCAGTTCGGCACGGCAATATCTGCGATCGTTACCATAATATGGATCGTAGCCATAACGAATGCCGTGAATTTAATAGACGGTCTGGATGGGCTCGCTGCGGGCGTTGCTACGATCGCGGCCTTTGCAGTAGCATATGTTGCATACATTCACGGGAGTTACCTGGAGGCAACCGCAATGCTTACGATATCAGGAGCTGCGCTCGGCTTTTTACCTTATAATTTTCATCCGGCAAAGGCTTTCATGGGAGATTCAGGTTCGCTGGTGCTGGGGTTTGCTCTTGCGTGCTTTTCCGTAGGAGGTAATGTCAAGACGGGAACGGTGGTCGCTATGGTGGTGCCGCTGTTGGTTTTAGCGCTTCCTATAATAGATACGTTGCTTGCCATATTCAGAAGGTTGATCAAAGGCATGCCCCTCAGCATGGGAGATAAGGATCATATACATCATAAAGTGCTCAGAATGGGACTTGGACAGGTACGCTCAGTGCTCACGCTGTATTGCATCAGCGGTGTTATGGGAGCTGCGGCGGTGCTTTCGAGCAGGGGACTTAGGGTAGAAACCATAGCTCTTATCGGGATAGCATTATTGCATATATTTATCTTGCTTACGGATGAAAACAACCTCAGAATATCCGAAAGGCTTGTAAACATCGCAAGCGAAGAGGCTGAAGAGGACGATGAGGTTGTTGAAAACGACGAAAAATAATTGCTAAAATTTTGTAAAATGATGGAAAACGCTAATAAAAAAATACGAAAAATCCAAGCAATTTTTGTAAAAGAATCATTAACTCGGTTTTAAATATATTTTGTGTTGCATTAACAATATAATGCGAGTATACTTAATTATAGTGCAATAAATTCACACATAGACGTCGATTATCAGGCGGTTTATTTTTTATTAAGTTGAAATTTTGTGCGATATTGAAAACAGCGTTTTAATCAAAGGAGGTTCTCTTTGGATTTAGAGGCGATAAGTAGAATTCAAGAAGCAGAAAAAGAGGCTATCAAGATTACGGAAGAAGCGGAGAAAAAAGCTGAGAAATTAAAAACTGATTTTGAGGAGAAATTGCTAAAAGACGCAGAAGAGCTGTCAAAGCAGACTGATGAAAAGATTGCAAAGATACTTGCAGATGCAAAGGAAGAAGCAGATAGGGATATCACACCGATTTTAGAAGAGGGTAAGGCTATCGCAGAGGCAGTTACGCTTTCAGGTGAAAAGAACATTGACAAGGCCGCAGAGTTCATCGTGGAGAGGACATTAGAAAATGGCAATTGTTAATATGAGTAAGTTTGAGCTTCTTGCGTTTAAATCGGACAAGGAAGCCATAGTATCCGAGATACAAAAGCTTGAATACGCACACTACGCAGATCTCAATAAAAAAACGGATGAAGAAATAGAAGCTAAGGCTTCTACAGATAAGGAGAGGGTGTCCGAGATCTCTACAAGACTATCGAGGATAGTTTGGTGTATAGACCAGCTTTCGCAATATGAAGGAAGCAAGAAGGTCATACCCGTTCTGTCGGAAGAGGAAATGAAGGATATCGCAGCATCGATAGACTTTGACAAGGTATATGAAGAAATATATTCGTTATATAGCGAAAAGGAAAAGATAAAACAGGAAATCACGGAGGTTCATACGAAAAGCATGGATCTTATGCCGTGGAAGCGTTTAAATATAGCTTTAAAAGATATCGGCGAAAATGCAATGACGGTTAAAATGCTGGGTACCGTGCACGCAGACTACGATCAGGCATTTAAAGCCATGATAGAAGAAAATGACTTGGTCTATGCAGACCTTGTATCGGAGAGGGCAGGCATAAAGTATTATCTCTGTGTAGCGCTTGCAAAGGACAGACAGGAGGCTGTAGAGCTGCTTAGGAAAAACGGCTTTAATCAGGTGAAGCTCGCCTTTTCTGAAGAGCCCGCCGCCGAGCTTAAGAGCCTTGAAGCGGCGGAAGTGAAGCTGAATGAGGCTCTTTCAGAAAACGCAAAGGCCTTTGCGGGCAACCTCGAATATCTTGTAAAGCTGAAAGCGCTTTACGAGGTTGAGGCGAGCGAAAAGGTAAGGCACAGCAGCATAGAGAATTTCAAAGAGACGAACAGCATACAGCTTATAAGCGGGTACATCCCTACATCAAAGGAAGCTGACTTTAAGCGCAGCATAGAAGAAACTGCGAAGTCTCACTGTGATCTGTCAATAAAGCCGGCAGACAGAGACGATGAAAATGTGCCTATAGTACTTAAAAACAACAAATTCGTATCGGCCTTTGAATCGCTCACAAAGATGTATTCACTGCCTAAGTATAATGAGTTGGATCCTACTCCTGCATTGGCGCCATTCTATTGGTTCTTCTTTGGAATGATGGTAGCCGATATAGGATATGGTGCGGTTTTATTTTTAGGAACTTTATTCGGCATAAAGAAGAGCAACCCCAAGCCGCCTAAGGATTCGCTTCTAAGGATGATAAACCTTTGCAGCATAGCGGTAATATTTTGGGGAGTGATGTATGGCTCGTTATTTGGAGTCACCTTAAAAATGAACGGAAGACCGATAGCGATATTTAATACCGAGAAAGATTTCATGCTCCTTCTCGGAGTGTCCATAGCCTTAGGACTTGTGCATCTTTTCTCAGGGCTTGGCGTTAAGGCATATATGCTTATTAGAGACGGTAAGCCGTTAGACGCATTCCTGGATGTGGGTCTTTGGATCTTTGCTCTCGTAGGACTTATAGGCCTTATCGGAGGCAAAATGATAAACATGGATCCGGCAGCGATGATGGTATTTAAAGTACTTATGATAGTAAGCATGGTTGGCATATTGGTATTTGGAGCAAGAGATAGAGAGAGTATAGGTGCCAGAATCGGTGGCGGAATATACGAATTATATGGAATTACCGGTTATATAGGTGACTTTGTATCGTATTCAAGGCTTATGGCGCTCGGGCTTGCAGGAGCATTCATAGCATATGCGGTAAATCTAATTGCAAAATTAGTCGGCCATGGACCGGGTTTGATAGCGAGTGTTATCATCCTTGTGGTCTTCCATGGGTTTAATATATTTTTAAGTTCGCTTTCAGGTTACGTGCATTCTGCACGACTTACATATGTGGAATTTTTCGGTAAATTTTATGAAGGTGGAGGTATAGCCTTTAAAAATCAAAAGGCTGTGCCAAAGTATGTAAGGCTGAAATAGCAAGATTATTGTATCTTTTGAAGGAGGTATCTTAGATGATGTTGAGTACGGTAACAGCAAATGCGGCTTTGGCTGCGGGAGTAGGACTTAGTTTTGAGTCTATCGGAGGAGCGGCGATAGCCGGTTTGGGTGCGGCCCTTGCAGCGGCTATGGCAGGTATCGGTTCTGCATATGGTGTAGGTATCGCAGGTGAGGCGGCTTCCGCTTTGATGATAGACGAACCTGCAAAATTCGGTAAATCACTGGTATTACAGCTACTACCGGGTACGCAAGGTCTATATGGTTTTGTAATAGCGTTGCTTACAATGCTTCAGTTAAAGCCTGATATGCCATTGCATCAAGGATTTTATCTATTTGCAGCATGTCTTCCTATTGCAATTGTAGGTCTTCATTCCGCTAAGTCACAGGGTAAGGTTTCTGCAGCGGCAATAAATATATTGGCTAAGAACGAAGAGCACCAGACTAAGGGTATCATCTACGCAGTAATGGTAGAAACATACGCAATATTGGCATTTGTATTTTCACTTATATTACTTACATCTGTTAAATTTTAAGCGAGGTGGAAGATGGCAAACCTTGACAACATGATAAGTAAAATAGTGAGTGATGCAAAGGGTGAAAGCGATGCTGAACTTACCAAATTAGAGAAAGAGTATGCCGAAAAGCTTGCGTCTAATATGGAAAAGCAAACCCAGGAATCGCAAAAGAAAATAGAAGCAAGCATGAGAGAAGCAGCCATAATAAAGGAGCGTATGGTTACGTCCGCAAAGCTCAAGGTAAGAGATGAAGTACTTATGGCAAAGCAAGCCGTGATCGCAAAGGCCTTCGATTTGGCAAAGCAAAGGCTTGCAGACATCAACGAGGGCGAATACGGGAAATTTTTAAAGTCTGCGCTTGACGGCGAAAATTTCAAGGATGCTCAAGTGCTTCGTGTACCCGGCAAGTTTTTGAATGAGGCGAAAAAAGTCATGCCTTCTATGAATGTAGAAGCGGATGACGCTATTAAATCGGGATTTGTGATTATCAGCGATAATTATAGTTTGAATTTCAACTTCGATGCTTTGGTGGATGAAGCCCGTGAAAATATAGAAAAGAATGTTGAAAAACTACTATTTGATGAGGTGAACTAATGCAAAGAGCAGATTACATACATAGCTCAGCTGCAATAAGAGTTAAGGAAAAGGGGCTTTTAAATCAAAGCTATTTTCTAAGGCTCACGGATCTTGAAAGCGCTGGAGATGTCTCCAAGGCGTTGTCGGATTCAATATATGCAGAGAGGGTGCTTGCTATGGAATCAATAAGTAAATACTGGGATGTATTTTCACCGGAGCTTGTAAATGCATATAATTTTGTAAGAGAACAAAAGGGCGGAGAAGCGGTATATAGCTTCGTAGCGCTTAAGTATGACATGCACAATATAAAGGTGCTGTTAAAGTCCATGATATTGGATGAGGATCTTAGCGAACTTTATTCAAGCATCGGAAGAATCAGCGTCCCTGCGATAAAGAGACTCTTGGAAAGCGGCAAGAACGAGAGCAAGGATGTGCTGTATAGCAATATAGCTATACAGGCGTACTATCTTTACAAGCAAAACAAGGATGCGCAGCAGGCGGAAATGATCATAGACAAGTTCTTCTTGAATGAGCTTCTAAGAATCGGTAAGGAGATAGACGCTTCACTCGGAAACGAATCCAAAAATTTCTTTACAGAGTATGCAAAGCTTTTCATAGATACATCCAATATTCAAATGGTGATAAGGGCAAAGGATCACGGCAGGCAATGGATAAACATTAAAGATTTTCTCTCGGAAAGCGGCAATATCGACATCAGACATTTAGGAAAGTCTTATCTGGAGACACCTAAGGTTGTGATAGAGAGGCTGGTATCTTCAGACATGCATAAGGGGCTTTTAGAGGCCATATCAAAGGATGAGAAAAACGGCAATTTATTGGAATTTGAGAGGGTGCTTGAAGATTATCTTATGAAAAAGACGAAAGAAGCCAAGATGATATCTGCAGGGCCTGAGGTAATGTTTGCCTACGTCCATGCTAAGGATATAGAACTGCTGAATATGAGGCTCATATATATTTCGAAGATGAACGGTAAGAGTCCTGATTCCATTAAAGAAAGGTTGCGTGAGACATATGCGTAAAAAGATTGCGATAATAGGAGACAGAAATAGCGTACTTGCGTTCAAGTGCTTGGGGGTGGAGGTTTTTACTCCGGACGGCAAGGATGAGATAAGAAATACCATAGATACTTTGGCCGATGAGGACTACGGAATCATATTGATAACAGAGCAGATGGCGGATTTAGTGCAGGATACAATAGCACGATATGACAGCGCAGTGACACCGGTTATCACATTGGTACCCAGCAACAAGGGTTCGCTGGGAGTCGGGCTTGAGCGCATAGATAAAAATATAGAAAAAGCAATAGGATCCAGTATAGTTTAGGAAAGAGAGGCATATTTTGAAAACCGGTAAGATTATAAAGGTGGCAGGACCTCTGGTAGTTGCAGAGGGAATGGAAGAAGCGAACGTGTATGATGTAGTATACGTTTCGGATAACAAGTTGATCGGTGAAATCATTGAAATGCGAAAAGATAGAGCTTCTATTCAGGTATATGAAGAGACGTCCGGCATAGGCCCCGGGGAGCCTGTATACACTACCGGACAGCCCCTATCTATAGAGCTCGGGCCGGGTCTGCTTGAAGGAATGTTTGACGGTATTCAAAGGCCACTAAATGTACTCAAGGATAAGTCGGGTGATTTCTTGATAAAGGGTATCGAGGCGTTGGCGCTCGACAGAGAAAAGGTGTGGCATTTTACACCGGTTGCGAAGGCCGGCGATGTGCTTGAGGCAGGTGATGTCATAGGAATAGTCAAGGAAACGGAAATAGTAGACCACAAGATAATGGTACCTTTCGGTAAGGGCGGAGAAGTCGTTTCAATCACCGAAGGAGACTACAAGGTAGAAGATGTCGTATGTAAAATAAAGGGTGAAAACGAAGAGCACGAGCTCACACTGATGCAAAAATGGCCGGTTCGTAAGGGAAGGCCTTATAAAAAGAAATTGGATCCGGACATTCCATTGGTTACGGGACAAAGGGTAATAGATACGTTCTTCCCTGTTGGAAAAGGTGGTACGGCAGCTATACCGGGACCGTTCGGCTCGGGTAAAACGGTGGTACAGCATCAGCTTGCAAAGTGGGCGGATGCTGAGATAGTGATCTATGTAGGTTGCGGAGAACGTGGAAATGAGATGACGGACGTACTCATGGAGTTCCCGGAGCTTGAGGATCCTAAGACCGGAGCATCGCTCATGAAGAGGACGGTGCTCATAGCAAATACTTCAAACATGCCGGTAGCGGCGCGTGAAGCATCCATATATACAGGAATCACATTAGGTGAGTATTTTAGAGATATGGGTTATTCCGTGGCGATGATGGCGGATTCCACATCGAGATGGGCAGAGGCGCTTCGTGAAATGTCCGGAAGACTTGAAGAGATGCCGGGCGATGAAGGTTATCCTGCATACCTCGGTACACGTGTTGCAGACTACTATGAAAGATCGGGAAAGGTGATAGTTAACGGTTCTAAGGATGAAGAGGGAGCATTAACGCTCATCGGAGCTGTATCGCCTGCCGGTGGAGATATTTCAGAGCCCGTATCTCAGGCTACGCTGAGAAATGTAAAGGTATTCTGGAAGCTCGACTATGCGCTTTCATATGCCAGACATTTCCCGGCTATAAACTGGATAGATTCGTATTCGCTATATCAAGATAAGATGGATAAGTATTTCGATAAAAATGTAAGTGATACCTTCTCCGGTAACAGGCTGAGAGCTGCGAGAATCTTGCAGGAAGAGGCTTCACTTCAGGAAATTGTAAGGCTTGTAGGTAAGGATTCACTTTCAGAACCCGACCAGCTAAAGCTTGAAATTGCAAAGTCCATAAGGGAGGACTTCCTGCAGCAGAATGCCTTTCATGATGTGGACACATTCTGTTCGCTTGAAAAACAGTTTAAGATGCTGTCCATCATACTAGGATTTTACGATAAAGGACTCAAGGCCATTGAGGATGGTGTGTATGTAAACGAGATTACATCCGTACCGTCTCTTGAAAGGCTAGGAAGAATGAAGGAAATCCCTGAGGATAAGATAGCTGAAATAGATGAGCTTAAGAAAAACATTTATGCAGAAATAGATGCGCTTGCAGGAAAGAGAGGGAAGATAGATGCTTAAGGAATATAAGAGCGTAAGCGAGGTTGTCGGTCCTCTAATGATAGTAGAGGGCGTTGAGGGTGTAAAATACGACGAACTTGTAGACATCAAGATGCAAACGGGAGAAAGAAGGCGAGGCAAGGTACTCGAAATAGATGCCGACAGGGCAATGGTGCAGGTATTTGAAGGTTCGTCGGGAATAAATCTTCCGGATACCACGGTGAGATTCTTGGGACATCCACTGGAGCTCGGTGTTTCTGAAGATATGATAGGACGTGTATTCGATGGCCTTGGAAGACCTATAGACGACGGCCCTAAGCTTGTGCCGGACATGAAGATGGATATTAACGGTGCGCCGATAAATCCGGTATCAAGGGACTATCCGTCAGAGTTTATCCAGACAGGGATATCTTGTATAGATGGACTCAATACCTTGGTAAGAGGACAGAAGCTGCCTATATTCTCAGGTTCCGGTTTACCGCACAACAACGTTGCGGCTCAGATTGCAAGACAGGCACAGGTATTGGGACAAAATGAGAAATTCATGGTGGTGTTTGCCGCTATGGGTATAACGTTTGAAGAATCAAAGTTCTTTGTAGATAATTTAACGGAAACCGGAGCAATAGACAGATCGGTATTGTTCATAAATCTTGCAGACGACCCTGCGATAGAACGAATAGCAACACCTAAGATGGCTTTGACATGTGCTGAGTACTTCGCATTTGAAAAGGGTATGCAGGTGCTTGTAATAATGACGGATATCACGAATTATGCAGATGCTCTTCGTGAGGTGTCAGCTGCACGTAAGGAAGTACCGGGAAGAAGAGGTTATCCGGGATATCTATATACGGATCTTGCTGGAATGTATGAAAGAGCCGGTAAGATTTCAGGAAAGCCGGGGTCAATCACTCAGATTCCGATACTTACAATGCCTGAAGACGATATTACCCATCCTATTCCTGACCTTACAGGATATATCACGGAAGGGCAGATAATCCTTTCAAGAGAACTTCACAAGAAGGGGAATAACCCGCCTATAAATATTGTTCCATCCCTTTCAAGGCTTAAGGATAAGGGAATAGGTGAAGGCAAGACACGTGAAGACCATGCGGATACGATGAACCAGATATATGCAGCCTATACTGCGGGATTGCAAGCGAGAGAACTTGCCGTAATATTGGGTGATTCCGCCCTTTCAGAATCTGACAAAGCATTTTCAAAGTTTGCGGAAGAATTTGACAACCAATATGTAAATCAAGGTTATAATACAAACAGAAGCATCGAAGAAACTTTGAATTTAGGATGGAAGCTTCTCGAACTCATACCTAGACACGAACTTAAGAGAATAAAAGAACAGCATATCGATAAATATCTCGGCAAAGTATAAGGGAAAACAAAAATTCATAAGGAAGGTATATTCAAATGGCTAAATTGCAGGTAACCCCTACAAGAATGAATCTAACAGAGCTTAAGGCTCAGCTTGTAAAGAGCAAGCGTGGGCATAAGTTGCTTAAGGATAAGCAGGATGAGCTTATGAGGCGTTTTATAGATTTGATATCTGAAAACAGACGTCTTCGAAAAGAAGTGGAACAGGAGATGGGAAGCGCATTTGCGGCGTTTTTGGTGGCTTCTGTAGTTACCACTCCTAAGATGCTTGCAGAGGCTGTAAGTTTTCCTAAGGCGGATGTACAGCTTGATATCAGTTCTGAAAATGTCATGAGTGTAATGGTTCCTAAGATGGAAATCAGTAAAAGCGATCTGGGGAATCAGGATGCAGAGCACGATGTGTATCCATATGGTTATACCTTTACGTCTGCGGAATTGGATAAGGCCGTAGACGGACTCGACAAGGTGCTCGATAAGCTTATAAGGCTTGCGGAAATAGAAAAAACTTGCCAGTTGCTCGCAGATGAACTTGAAAAGTCAAGGCGAAGGGTAAATGCATTGGAATACAGGATGATACCTGACCTGAAAGAGACTATCAGGTTTATCATGCTTCGTTTGGACGAAAACGAAAGAGCTACCATCACAAGGCTCATGAAGGTCAAGGATATAATTTCCAAGGCCGAAGAAGCACAATCCGAGTAATGAGCATATATTTACGATGCTCTGCAGGTATATTTCCTTTGGTGGCGGACTCGGGAACCATTGTGCTATAATGGATTTCGGAGAATTTTAATTATGCTGTAAGCATGCTGCTTTAGAGAATAGGAGATGAGATGTGCGGGTTTGTGGGCTTTATAAGTAAGGATGTAAATGATCCCGGAGTGCTTAGGGCTATGACCGAGATGATCAGTCACAGGGGACCTGACAGCGACGGCTTTTTTGAAGAAGGTTCTGTGCATTTCGGGTTTAGAAGGCTTTCCATAATAGATTTAGAATCGGGTTCACAGCCCATCATCGCAAGTACGGGAAATGCCGTGATCGTATTTAACGGTGAAATATATAACTATCAGGATATAAAAAAAGATTTGTTGAAGACCGGTTATGAATTTAAGACGGATACGGATAGCGAAGTCATAATTGCAGGATACGAACGGTACGGCATAGATGAGCTTCTTTCAAAGCTTCGAGGCATGTTCGCATTTACGATTTATGATAAAAAGAAGGATATCATAGTAGGGGCGAGAGATCACTTCGGAATAAAGCCTTATTATTACAGTAAACAGGGTGATGATTTTTTGTTCGGCTCTGAAATTAAGGCTTTTTTAAGGTACCCGAAATTTAAAAAAGAAATAAATACAAGAGCCTTAAAGCATTATTTGGTATTTCAGTACAATCCTCTTGAAGAGAGCTTTTTTAAGGGTGTGAATAAACTGAGGCCGGGGCATTACTACACTTATGAAGATGGTAAGATGGACATTAAAAAGTATTTTGACCTCGTACTCGATTACCAAGATATGTCGCTTGATGACTCTATAGAAAGAATTGATAAGGCCGTGAGTGAATCAGTAAAATATCATCAGATCAGCGATGTGGAGGTCGGAGCGTTTTTATCGGGCGGTGTGGATTCCAGTTTTGTTGTGAGCAAGAGCAGACCTGAGAAAACATTTTCCGTAGGCTTTGAAAACGACGGCTTCGATGAAACCGTATATTCAAAGGATCTTTCAAAGAGGCTTGGAATAAAAAATTTTTCCAAGATGATATCGCCTGATGAATTTTTTGAAGGCATAGACAAGGTGCAGTATTATTCGGATGAACCCCACGCAAACCTTTCATCGGTGGCGCTTTACTTTTTAGCAAGGCTAGCGAGGGAACATGTCAAGGTCGTACTTTCAGGTGAAGGTGCGGATGAACTCTTTGCAGGGTACAATGATTATGAAGTGCCGTTTTTACATAAACTATACAAATTATTGCCGTTTTGTTTGAGACACAAACTCTATGATATGAGCAAGGATAAGCAGCATTTCAGAGGGCGCACGATCATTATGAAATACGGAGAAAAGCCGGAGCTCTCATACATAGGGCAGGCAAATGTGATGTCTGATGATGAGGCTAATAATATCTTGAAGAGCAAATACAAAAATGCCGAGAAGGCGAGTGACCTCACAGCAAAATATTATGACAAGGTAAGGGATATGGATGATGCTTCCAAGATGCTCTTCCTCGATATGAATATGTGGATAGTTGATGATATATTGCTAAAGGCAGATAAGATGACGATGGCAAATTCTTTGGAGCTCAGAGTGCCGTTCCTCGATAAGGAAATGTGGGATTTAGCAAGGAAGATTCCTATAAAGCACAAGATGGCAAAATCTACGACCAAGTATGCGTTCAGAAAGGCTGCTGAGCGAATCATTCCAAAGGGATGGTCTCGCAGGCGTAAAGCAGGATTTATGGTGCCGTTTGTGAGTTTTATAAAGGAAGAAAAGTATTACAAGATGGTCAAGGAGATGTTTGCCAAGCCGTTTGCAGCTGAATTTTTTGACAGCGAAAAAATAAATGAACTTCTCGACATGCATTATAAGGGGCTTCAAAATACCGGACGTAAGGTGTATAACATCTATACCTTCCTCGTATGGTATGAACAGTATTTCGTGAATGAGATACCTCAATAATATGATGGGTTCTGTTATAGATCAGTGAGGTATGGGCGGTATTTTGTAAATGAGACGAAAATTATTCTGCAAAATGATTGACAGGTACAGCTTGCGTTTGCTAGAATATTGCTATTGCGAGTGAATGAAATTTATATATAGATCGGGAGGATAAGAAATGGCAGTACCTAAGAGAAAAACATCAAAGGCAAAGAGAGACTCTAGAAGAGCACAAAATATGAAAAAAACGGTATCCGGCATCAGCATTTGTCCTAAATGCAAGGAGCCTAAGTTACCGCACAGAGTATGTCCGACATGCAATACCTATGACGGTAAGAGCATTGTAAAAGAAGAAGCGTAGCTTGCAGCTGTGTTTTATATTTTTAAAAACCGCCGTATGGCGGTTTTTTCAATATTGTAGAGAATATAGTAGGGTTAATGTAATAAATTTAATATTAAAATGTATGTGATAGATAATGAGTTTAAGGTTAAGATGGCTAAAAACAACATGGTAGCACATTTTTTTCATAAGTAAATGTATTGTGGCTTAATCTTATAAAGGTTAAAATACAACGGTAAATCGTGTGATTAAAATAGGCAGGTGGATATGGAAGATGTAAAAAAAGAGATTCAGATGTCTGAAAGCTTTAGAGTGGCATCTTTGTTAGCCGTGTGCGGAGGGATCCTGGATGCATATAGCTATCTCTGTAGAGGCGGTGTGTTTGCAAATGCCCAAACCGGAAATATAGTTCTGGTGGGCATGAATGCGGCGCATGGAAATTTTAGGGGAGCCCTTTCAGCAGCTATACCGGTCGCAGCATTTATGCTGGGCATACTCATCACGGAGAGCATGCGAAACAAATTTAAGACTGAAGATGTACAGTTGCTGCATTGGCGCCACCTCATGCTAACACTCGAGATAGGCTTGCTTGCTCTTGCCGCCTTCATTCCTATAGGCAAGTGGAATAGCGCCGTAAACGTCATCATAGCCTTTGTGTGTGCTATGCAGGTGCAGACGTTTAAAAAGGTGAGGGGGCATTCATATGCCTCGACCATGTGTACCGGAAACTTGAGAAGGGGTACGGAGGCTCTGTGTTCATACAAGAGAACCGGAGATAAGGAAGCCAGACATCGAGGTCTTTGTACGTTTGGAGTGATATTGTCATTCATACTTGGTGCGGTTGTGGGTTCTTTGATAGCGTCGTATTTCCCGAAGTTTACGCTCATAGTGGCAATCGCAATTTATCTCATAGCCTTCCTTGTGATGACAAGTCGCCATAAATAAAAATGTGCGGAAATATGGTATAATTAATTAGTGCCTAAAGGGTTTAATTAAGAGCTCTTTATAGGCGCTAATTTATTTTTTTATATATTATCAGGAGGAATTATGGAGGACTTTTTTAAGTTAAAAGAGCATGGCACGAATGTCAAGACCGAAGTGGTCGCAGGTATTACCACGTTCTTATCGATGGTGTACATCCTAGCTGTAAATCCAAGTATACTGTCCGCTACGGGAATGGATCCCAGAGCCATTTTCACAGCAACATGCGTTGCATCGGCTGCAGGCACTTTAATGATGGCGTTTTTAGCAAATTATCCTATAGCGTTATCATCCGGAATGGGGCTGAATGCGTATTTTGCGTTTGAAGTATGCTCGAGGCTCGCGCAACAGGGAATCCAAGATCCGTATAAAGTTGCGCTTGCGGCTGTATTTGTTGAAGGTATTATTTTCATAATCTTATCTTTTTTCAAATTCAGAGAAACGCTTGTAAACGAGGTTCCAAAAAATTTAAAACTCGGCATTACAGTGGGCATAGGGCTCTTCATAACGCTTGTAGGCTTTAAAGGCGCAGGCATCGTAGCGGCTAACAAGGATACGCTTGTGAGCCTTGGCAGCGTAAAATCTCCTCAATTGGTTTTGGCGTTTGTGGGCTTGCTGTTCATCGCCGTGCTTCATCACTATAAGGTTAAGGGTTCAATACTGTGGGGAATATTACTCACATGGGGACTCGGCATGATAGCCGAAAAGGCAGGATGGTATGTTGTGGACGTTCAAAACCAAGTGTTTTCATTGATTCCCGACTTTAAGCATGGATTGGTTCCTGCGGCTCCACATGTTGCAGCCTTTGACTTCAGCTTTATAGCCAATAATTTCATATCGTTTATGGTGGTAGTGTTTTCATTCTTGTTTGTAGATTTGTTTGATACGGTAGGTACGGTAATCGGAGTGGCTCATAAGGGTAATCTGCTTGATAAGGACGGAAAGCTTCCGAAGGTTGGAAGAGTGCTTCTTGCAGATGCGCTAGGTACATGTTTCGGTGCCGTAATGGGTACTTCCACCGTTACAAGCTATGTGGAATCGAGTGCCGGCGTTGCGCAAGGCGGAAGAACCGGGCTTACATCGGTTGTTACGGCGTTGTTATTCATAGCTTCGCTTGTGTTATCTCCTATATTTGTAGCCATACCGGCGTTTGCGGTAGCTCCTGCACTCATTTTTGTAGGACTTTTAATGATGGGGGCTGTGACTCACATGGATCTTAGTGATGATGCGGCGGGTATGGTGAGCGGTTTCCTTGCTATAGTGATGATGCCGTTTACATATTCAATTGCAAACGGAATAATGTTCGGATTGCTGGCGTTTATAATAATTAGAGTGTTCCAGAAGAAGGCAAGGGAGATCCACCCTGTAATGTGGGTGAGTGGAGCGCTATTTTGCCTAAACATAGTGAAGCTCATTTATGAATCCAAGTAAAGGAGCAGGTGAATTTAATATGGCGGAATACGAAATAGAAATAGCGGGAATTAAGAGAAAGTTACCTTTATATAAGGTAGACGATGATGTTCAAATAGCTGCATTTATACTTTTCGGAGATGTGGAAATCACAAAGGTGGCAGCTACGGAATTACTTTCGAAGGCTCCTGAATTTGACCTCATCCTCACAGCTGAAGCAAAGAGCATACCCTTGGTGTATGAGATGTCGCGACAGTCTGAAAACAAAGACTACGTGGTAGCGAGAAAGGGCAAGAAGGTATATATGACGGAGCCTCTGGATGTAATGGTTGAATCCATTACAACGCAAAAGGAGCAGCACCTCTATCTTGGGCAAGAGGATATGGATAAGCTCAAGGGGAAAAACATACTTATAGTAGACGATGTGATAAGCACGGGCGAATCACTCAAGGCCCTTGAGAAGATTGCAAACGAGGCGGATGCCAATGTTACCGCCAAGATGTCGATATTGGTAGAGGGCGATGCCATAGATAGAGATGATGTTATTTCATTGTCAAAGTTATATTTATTCGACGGAGAAGGAAACATTAAGGGCTAATGCAGCCCTAATTTGGAAGCGTATCGAAGTGGTCATAACGAGCCGCACTCGAAATGCGGTAGCCCTTTTGGGCACGTGGGTTCGAATCCCACCGCTTCCGCCAATTTAATAAATTTCGCAACCATTGATTGTCCGGCAAGACCTCATGCAATTGCAAGGTATTTATTGATGAAAGGAAGTTAATTGAAATAGGTAAAAGAGCACGAAAAAATATATAATGCAGCAAAAACGGTATCGGTTTAGAAGCCAAAATTATGTTGTATCAGAATATTTCTCGAAATATAATATATGTCTTTACACTTAAGAAGAAAAGGAGTTAATAGAAGGTGGGTGGGCTTGTGTTTTGTAGGTAAATACTATAGAATATATTGGTAAATTTTAGAGTATGCAATAGGAGGAAGCGGCATAGAGATACTTAAAAGAATTGAAAATTCGTATAAAAATAATCCTGAGAAAATCGCTTTTCATTCCAGAGGAGGCGAGATTACATATAAGGAATTATGGGAAAAATCGGATAAATTGGCTACTTGGATAGTAGGTAAAAAAGGTGAAGATCTTACTCCCATAGTTGTATACGGTCATAAATCTCCGTTTATGCTCGTTTGCTTTTTGGCCTGCGTGAAGGTAGGAAGGGCATATTGTCCGGTGGATTTGTCCATGCCACACGAGAGGATCGCAGCCATAATTAAAAAAGTAGGTAACGATATAGCGTTTGCGACGGAAGAAATACCTTGCGAAGTCGAAGAGGCGAAGCTCGTAGACTTCATATCTACAAAGGAAATAAATGAGATAATTGATGATACTTGTTGTGCGAGCAGTAAACACGGCACAACCCCCGGTGCTGATTCTAAGAAGCGATGTGGCGTGAGTGTAGAAAAAATAGGTAGTGACTACTGGGTAAAAGACGATGATGTTTTTTATATAATATTTACGTCAGGAAGTACGGGAGAGCCGAAAGGGGTTAAGATATCGGCGGCATCGCTAGAAAGCTTTGTAGGCTGGATGGCAGGCATCGCAGGTGAAGACGGCGGCACTTTTTTAAACCAGGCGCCCTTTTCATTCGACCTTTCGGTAATGGATCTGTATACCTCTCTTTGCACAGGAGGTACGCTTAAGAGCATAGATAAGGAGCTCCAAAGCGATTTTAAGAGCCTTATGGAGTATTTAAAGGATGCGAATATAAATTATTGGGTATCCACGCCTTCCTTTGTGGATCTCTGCTTTACAGAACCGCTGTTTAACGGAGATACATTGAGTGGTCTTAAAAAATTTCTTTTCTGCGGAGAAAAGCTTACGAAGGAGACTGCAACAGGACTTTTTGAAAGATTTAAAAATGCAGAAATAATAAACACGTACGGTCCTACAGAAGCAACCGTTGCGGTCACTTCAATAAAGATAGAAAAAGAAATGTTAAATATTTCACGTGATCTACCGATAGGAGTTCCAAAGCTTGGCACGGAGCTTCGAGTAATAGATGAGAGTTTAAAAGAGGTAGACCCGCCTCAAAAGGGTGAACTAATGATAGTAGGAGATACCGTGAGCCTCGGTTATTTTAACGACGAAGAGAAAACGTCCAAAGTGTTTTCTGAGCTTGAAATCAACGGCAAAACGGTGAGGGCATACAGGACAGGCGATGAAGGTTATATCGAAGAGAACGGGAATTATTATATTACGGGGAGAATAGACCAACAGATAAAATTGCACGGCTACAGAATAGAGCTTGGTGATATAGAGCAAAATCTTTTAAAGATAGACGGTATCAGCGGGGCAGCTGTAGTGCCTAAGGAAAGCGAAGGTAGGATAAAGCATTTGGTAGCCTTCATTGTAAAGAAAGGCAGTAGCGGTGATTTCAGCGAACGAAAATTGGTAAAGACAGAGCTTAAAAACATGCTTCCAAGCTACATGGTACCTAAGAAAATAGAATTTGTAAGCACCTTACCCCTTACGGGTAACGGTAAGCTTGATCGTAAAAAGCTAAGGGAGATGGTGTAGTGGAACTGTTCAGCGGCGTAATATTTTTCTTAAGTCTCGCAGCGGCTGCTATACCTGCGTTTATACTCGGAAGAAGGCAGATAAAGCTTAAGTATTACAGCTTTGTTGTGTCGCTCGTGTTTATCTACTTCGCTATGAGTACGAGGCCTGCAGCGCTTGTATATTTGGGTTTGTATTGCATTTTGCAGTACATCATAGTGCAGGTTTTTGCATACAGAAGGAGGAAGCTCGGCAAGTCGGGATTGGCATATTTCATAGCCATAGTACTTTCACTGGCTCCACTCGCTACTTATAAAATCCTTGAGGCGGGAGCGAATCCATATAAGATATTCGCCTTCCTCGGTATCTCATATCTTACATTTAAGAGTTTGCAGATAATCATAGAGATCCATGACGGGCTTATAGAAAAGGTAAAAACGTTTGATTTCTTCTATTTTCTGCTGTTTTTTCCTGCGCTCATTTCAGGGCCCATAGACAGGAGCAGGCGCTTTAACGAGGACATCAATACAGTGATGTCTAAGGAGGAGTATACTGAACTTTTCGGTGACGGACTGTTAAAGATATGCAAGGGACTCTTTTATAAGTTCGTGCTTGCAACGGCATCTTTTCAGCTGATAACAATACTTGGCTCGGATGATGACTGGGTATCAATGCTCATAAACATGTATTCTTATGGCATATACCTCTTCTTTGATTTTGCGGGATACAGCCTTATGGCTATCGGCGTGAGCAATCTGTTTGGCGTCAAGACACCTGTAAACTTCAATAAGCCTTTTATCAGCAAGGATATCAGAGAGTTTTGGGACAGGTGGCACATCACTCTTTCATATTGGTTTAGAGATTATGTTTTCTCAAGGATCACGATGCGATTTGTGAGGAACAAATGGTTTAAGAGTAAGATCACCACATCGTCTGTAGGATTTATAATAAATATGACTATAATGGGTATTTGGCACGGTTTATCGCTTCATTACATCTTGTATGGTGTATACCATGGAATATTGCTGGCTCTTACAAACTGGTATCAGAAGAAATCGAAGCTCTATAAGAAAAATAAAAAGAAAAAGTGGTTTATTGCGCTGCAAACTTTTGTTACAATAAATCTTGTTATGTTTGGCTTTTTCATTTTCTCCGGCAGATTCACGGAAATTATGGGATGGTCGTGGGAAATACTGCTAAATTGGATAAAGCATGTATAGAGAATACGGAGGAAGATCATGGAAGAGAAGTTGTTAGATATTTTAGCCGAGATTTGTGGCGATGACATCGTAAAGGAAGATAGAGATATAAACATAGTAGAAGAAGATCTGATGGATTCATTGGATTTTACGGAGTTGCTGGTAGAAATAGAAGCGAATTTCGGGGTTTCTATACCTCCTACAGAGGTTACGAGAGAGGATATGGATACACCTAACAAGATTATTGCGCTTATAAAATCCAAGCAATAGAGGAACTTATGAAGAAAATTCTGGCATTCCTAACAAGTCTATTAATCTTGTGCCTTATAGTTGCACTTCTTCACGAATTCCTGCCGAAAAGCTCACTTGTAAATAACAGAGAATTCGGCGGGTGGTGCAGCATGTATAAAGATATGTCCGCAAGGGCTATAGGGCAAAACATGCAGGAGGATTCCATGTTGGTTATGGGGTCTTCCGAGTTTGACCATGGCCAGAAAGAATTTTATCATCCGAGGAACTTTTTTAGGAACACGAATTTTTCTCCCATGATAGTAGGGAGCGCATATAATCAAAGCCTCAACCATGCGATCACCATGGGTGCTATAGCGCCTTATGCGGCAAACAATAAAGCCGTATTGTTGTTGTCCATGCCTTGGTTTTATCCAAAAGGGGTGCCTCCACAGAAGTTTGCGTGGAGATTTTCAGAAGGGACCTTCAATACCTTCCTTCAAAATGAAGATATTCCTTTTAAGTTAAGAAAAAATGTAGCGAAAAGAGTTCTTAAACTGCTGAAGAAGGGTGATCCTCAGATGGAATACAATGCGAGGGTGGCGTATAAGGTACTTATGCAGAAAAAATCCAGTAAATTCGAGAAGGTGTATTTTAATGTGAGGAGTACATTCGTAGCGGATAGAGAGACGGTCTCTGTGATGACGGATATGTTTCGTGCCGGTATAAAACCAAAGGACAGGTATAAGGTATACAAGAAGAAAATAAAAAAAGCTGAGTGGCGAAGGGTCATAAATAAGGCAAGCCGTGAGAGTTACGACTATAATAACAAGTACAATATGGATAATAAATTCTGGAAGTATATTTACTCCAGAAAGGAGCCTTTAATAAAGAATGCGCACAGGAGAAAGAACTTCAAGAAGTCGCCGGAGTTTAAAGATTTTATCTATTTTCTTAAGATCTGCAAGGCTACTAAGATAAGGCCGCTCATCGTGATGCTGCCTGTAAACGGCAAGTGGTACGATGTTGCAGGGCTAAAAAAGAGCAGGCGTGACAAATACCAAAGGAAGATACGAAAGATATGCAAAAAGTATAAGGTGAAGGTAATTGATTTTAAGAAATACGATTACAAGCCAAATATAATAAAGGACGTAGTGCACATTTGGAAGGAAGGATGGCTTAGGGTAAATGAAAAAATTTATAGATATTATATGCAAGGTTAAGTCACACGGCTTTGTAGAGTATTTAAAATACGTGGGTATCTTTTCATTCCTTATAATAGGGGTTTATGTGTTTATGCTTTTTGCAGGGATGGCTACCACCTCAGGCTTCACATATGCGGAATTTTAACGAAGGACGCGGATAGGGATATAAGGTGTTGACAGGGCGCCTGAGGTTATAATATAATAACTGCATGAAATAAATGCGGTTATTTTTTTATTATTGCTGCAGTAAACGGTAATCTTTAATGAAATACAATTTCATTTGAGGAAGCGAATGCGGCAGAAGGAGGTAGAAGGTATGGAGAAAGGAAAGAACAAATCCCTGCTAAAAAGAGTGAAGCCGTATATGGGAAAGCGTGCAGGGTTTCCATATATTGCTATAGCCTTAGGGGCTATTTCATCGGTGCTGCTCATAGTGCCGTTCTTGTATGTCTATAAGATCGTAAGGTTGCTCATATTGGAGGATTTCAATTTGGTGCAGGATCAAATTAAATCATATGCGATGTATGCAATGGGATTTATGATAGCGTATATAATAGCGTATTTTGCAGCGCTTATGTTTGCGCATTTTGCAGCGTTTAAGGTGGAAATAAACATACAGAAAACGGCCTTTAAGAGGCTTATGAATATGCCTCTTGGATACTTTGATGTACACGAAACGGGAGCTATACGAAAGACGATTAATGACGGAGCGGCGACCACTCATGAATTTTTTGCGCATCAATTGCCGGATCTTGGGGCATCCATCGTGGGAGTAATCGCAACCATTGTGATAATACTCTATACTGATTGGAAACTCGGTATAATCTGTCTCTTGCCGCTGGTACTCGGGATGCTGGGAATGAGTATTCTCATGAAGCTTGTATCTAAGGACTTCATGAAGCAGTATATGGATTCGCTTGAAGAGATGAGCGGGCAGGCTACGGAATATATCAGGGGTATGCCGGTCATCAAGACGTTCGGGCAAAGTATATATAGCTTCAGGTTGTTTTACAAGATGATATCGAATTATACGGAAAAGGTGGTAGCCTATACAAAATCGTGGAAGCATTCATATACAATCTATACGGTGCTTATGAGCGCTATACCGCTCTTCTTAGTACCTGTAGTCATATATATGATGGAAGGGAGTGCAAATCCGCTGATACTTATAGTGGACTTTATCTTGTTCCTATTGCTGGCACCGAATATCACAATATTTACGATGCGCAGCATGAATGTGAACCAGATTCAGCTTCAGACGATGAACGCATTGGATAAGATAGATGAAGCCCTCACATATGACGATATGAAAGAAGAAGCGGCAGGCTACGATAAGAATACGCAGAAGTTCGACAGCTTGGAATTTGACAAAGTATCGTTTGCATATAATAAAGAAGATAAGGATGTGCTCCATGATATCAGTTTTAAATTGAATACAGGCGAACATCTTGCGCTTGTAGGAAATTCAGGAAGCGGTAAAACCACCATAGCAAGGCTATGCGCAAGGTTTTGGGATGCCGGAAGCGGTAGCATTAAGGTAGGCGGAATGGATATTAGAAGCATTCCGAAAAAGGACCTAATGGACAACATATCCTTTGTGTTTCAAAACAGCTATATGTTTGAAGGAACGCTACGTGAAAACATAGTTTTCGGACAGGAGAATGTATCGGAAGAAGCCTTGAATGCAGCCATAGACAAGTCAAGGTCACGTGAAATCGTAGACAAGCTGCCGGACGGCCTCGATACGGTGCTCGGATCAAAGGGTACGTATCTTTCCGTTGGAGAAAAGCAGAGGATAGCTCTTGCAAGAGCATTTATAAAGGATGCTCCTATAATAATTTTGGATGAGGCGACGGCGTTCGCAGACCCTGAAAACGAAGAGCAGATATTGGCAGCTCTGTCCGATTTAAAGGCAGGTAAGACCACGATAATGATAGCTCACAGGCTGAACAGCGTTAAAGGTATGGATAGAATCCTCGTTATAGAAGAAGGCAGGATCACAGAAGACGGGTCCTTCAATGCTCTGATAGAGAAAGATGGGAGGTTTAAGGCGATGTGGGATGAGTATGTGAGCACGATTGCATGGACTGTAGGTTCGAGCAAAAATACAGGAAAGGAGGCAGAGTAATGATTAAGTATTTCATGAAAAAATTCAGAATTTCTGAATTAGGGGCAAAAAATCTTATGAAGGGCGGCATAAATTCGGCAGTGCTGGATATTATTAAGATTGCTCCGGTTATAATGGCGTTTATGTTTTTAGACGAATTTTTAAATCCTTTCTTAAGCACGGGGGTAATGCCTACAGGCAGTATTCAAAAGTATGTAGTGGTAGGAATAGGGATATGCATAGTATTTTATCTTGTAGCTCTTAAAGCATACAACAGCACCTATGTAGCTATTTATTCTGAAAGTAAAAATACGAGGATAAATCTTGCAGAAACACTTAGAAAGCTCCCGCTATCGTTTTTTGCAAAAAGAGATGTTGCGGATCTTGCAGCTACAATAATGTCGGATGTGACCATAATAGAGCAGCTATTCTCACATAATATGCCTCAGCTCATAGGGTCTATCATAAGTACGGCACTTTTTGTGATTATGATGCTCGTATATAATTTCAAGCTTACCCTTTCACTGATTGTAGTTGTGCCAATAGCGATTTTATGTTTTGCGCTGGCATTAAATTGGCTGAAAAGAGGTTCTAAGGAGCTTACAAACATACAGATAAGCATTCATAACGAGGTGCAGGAGTGTTTGGACGGTGTCTATGAAATTAAGGCATATAATAGAGAAGAAGACTTTTCAAAAAAAGTTGACAAAAAGCTTGATAAATATGAAAAAAGGCTCGGACAACTTGAGCTTTGGGGCGGATGTATAGTAAATGCGTCCTCTGTAATTTTAAAGCTCGCTTTAATCACGGTAACGTTTGTGGGTATTCATCTTGTAGCGCAGGGTGAAGCGACGCTATTTGAGCTTATAGTCTATATTATAATAGCGGGGAGGATATTCGATTCCATATTGCTAGTACTTACGAATTTGGCTCTCATGCTTGTTATAAATGCAAGGACTGAAAGGTTGGCTGGCGTGCTGGATGTAAAGCAGCAAACGGGACGTGAGGATTTCAATCCAAATAATTTTGATATTGAATTTAAGGATGTGAAATTTGCCTATGAAGAAGATAAGGAAACTATAAAGGACGTTTCTTTTACAGCCAAGCAAGGAGAGGTAACGGCGCTCATAGGGCCGTCAGGCGGTGGAAAGAGTACCATCGCAAAGCTTGCAGCCAGATTTTGGGATATACAGGATGGAAAAATAACGATAGGCGGAGAAGATATTTCGGAAATTGATCCTGAGGCTTTATTGAAGCATTTTTCTATAGTTTTCCAGGACGTTACGTTATTCGATAACAGTATATTGGAGAATATAAGGGTCGGCAAAAAAGATGCTATGGATGAAGAGGTATTGGCAGTTGCAAAGCTTGCAGAATGTGATGAGTTTGTAAATAAGCTTGCGGATGGCTACAATACTCAAGTTGGAGAAAACGGCGCAAGACTCTCAGGAGGCGAGAGACAGCGTATTTCAATAGCGAGAGCAATGCTTAAGGATGCGGAGATAATACTTTTGGATGAGGCTACCGCATCGCTCGATGCTGAAAATGAGAGCAAAATACAGAAAGCACTCAGCAGGCTCATAGAGAATAAGACGGTCGTTATAATTGCGCATAGGATGAGAACGGTAAAAAATGCCGATAAACTTGTTGTGATATCTGACGGCAAGATCGTAGAAAGCGGAGTGCCTGAAGAGCTGCTTTCGCATGATAGTTTCTTCAGCAAAATGAGCAAAAAGCAGAGTATGGCTGTCTAAGAAAGCCACTGCCTATATTTGTGGAAAAGTGGTTGCCTACACTTTCCCATATATTTATTGTCTGAGATCAGGTAAAGAGGTTTTTGGAGCCCCCCCTTTTCGGGGGGCTTGCTACAATGTGTAAGATTTATTCAACCGGCGGTAGTTATACGCCGGGCGATGAAGCTTCTATGAGCCGGACAGGCGCAAATTGCTCTAAGATTGTCTTCGAAGCGGTATATCTTTGCCTAAGGACAGTTCACATCTCTTCAGCAACTTTGGAGGAGAGGTTGAAGGTTGTCAAAATCTAAAGACTGACAATGTAACGAATATGAAGGGGATGTTCAAAAATTGTGCGGCTAAAAGGTTGGACCTAAGCAAGTGGAAACTAAATCAGGAACTGCTGAATAGTAGTGATAAAATAAAGAATATGTTTGAAAGCTACGCAAATATAGAATATCTAAAAACCCCTGAAGGGCTGAAAACGGACATAAGTGGGGCTAATGGTGAATTTAGTGTAGTAAAACTAGAGAAAGGAGTGCCGGAAGCTGTTGAACAGGATAAACAGGAGTTAAATTTCGTTTATCAAAAATGAAGGTAATGATAAAAATGCGGTGTACCACATCTATCGCAATGATAAATATGCAAGTGTATTTTTCAATAAATACAATGGCGATAATGAAGCGTGGGCGAACCATGTCTTGACAACTAAGAGGTTAAGGCGAAGATCACGGGACTTCCAATGGGTAAATTCCTGGCATTCAAGCTTGAAGCTTTGGAAGCTGATAATACTAAGTTGGTTGAATACGGTAACAGCTTTGCATTCATGATGGGAGCAATTGAGAAGTTTAGCGCAAAGGTGAATAAGAAGAGTCGAGTACTTAACATTAAGTTCAAGGCTATGAAGCTAAGATAGTTATAGGCGGTAAGGTTAAGACTATAAAGCTTAAGAAAGCTCCTGTTAGGGAGCTTTTTGATTATTGTTAAGATTTATTTTTTAAACTGGTATTAGCGCAGTTTTTAATAGATAAGTGATTTTAAAGCGCACGCCTTAGCTCAAAGTCTAATATCATGGTCTCGGGAATACACGCAATGCTTATGAGTTATTTTGTATAAAACACATAAAAACTCTTTGCTCTCTTCTAAAATCATCGGGCAGGTGATGCCAATTGATTTTTTATGATAATTTCGAAATAAATGAACCTATATTTATGTATTTCACTCGCATTTCATGATATTATCATAGATATTGTATTTTGTAAGTAATAAATTTATGGAGAGTGTTGTTAGGAGGCTGGTAATGAAGAACTCAGAATTAAACAGAAAGAATGCAGGTGCTACAGGTATTGTATATAAGGCATGTGTATGGATACTCAGCATCATGCTCGTGGTGACAGGTATGGCACCGAGCTTTGCAAGGAATACAAAGGCGGGTAACGGCAGTGATATAAAGACTACACAAGCAGGAAGTGATAAGACACCTGATTCCGCTGATAAACAGCGCAAAGATAAAGCGCAGAACGTAAAAGCGTCGGATTCTAAAAATACTTCTAAAATGAATAAGGATGATAGAAAGGCGGATAGTAACAAGGAATCAAACATCAAACCGAAGCAGGTTACAACGCTAAAAGATCAAGTAGCTTCAAAGGCTCATGAGGTTGTATCTAACGGTTATTCTTCATATTATAAACACCTTCGAAAAAACTCCTCTAATTTACAACGAATAAGATTAGAAAAAGAATCAAACCTTTCTTTAAAAAACAAGGCAGTAAATTCAATCAAACAAGGAGCACCTTTTGCAAAACTCCACAAATCTCAAAGTAAAAAGAAAGTTAAGAGTGCTTCAAAGGAAAAGGATGGCGATGGAAAGAAGAACAAATTTGGTAGAAAGGGAAAAAGTAAAAGGTATATTTTATCCGGAGATCACAATGTTTATGCTGATTACGAACCGCCGGAAAGCGATACCGTTGGTGCGATTACAATTAAATCAAACAAAGATCCGTATGGTAGGGCTTACTTTATTGATCGTAAAAAATTTCTGGACATGATGGAAGATGTATCTCTTTTTGTTGGAAATATGTATGTTAAAGACAGGGTGTACTTGCCGCAAGATTGTGAAAAGTTATTTAAGGGGTTTAGTGGAAATCTAGTGAACGCCGATATGTTTGATACTAGTTTTGTAGTGGATATGCAAGAAATGTTTGCTTACGCACATACTCCTGCCAGCATTAATGTATCTGGTTGGAATGTGTCAAGAGTAAAGAATATGGATAGTATGTTTGAGTATGCGGAGAGAATTGATCCGGATGTATCGAATTGGGATGTGCGTAATGTAAGGGATATGGATCGTATATTTGCGCACTCAGGAATGACGCAAGCAGATATCAAGCGCTGGAATATAAATGCTCCTAGGGGATGCGACCATATGTTTAGTGGCTGCAAGTATTTAAGATACATCAAAACTCCTGAAGGACTTAAATCAAAGATTAATGATATAAATCAGGATTTTGGAGTAGTGCGACTTGAAAAGGGCAAAGATCCTGTATATGAGAATACTATAAACTTTAGTGAGGAATTTACTCTTAATGGCAGCGGTAATAAGAAATATGCATATAATATATATCGAACAAGCACGCATGCAGGTGTAGTGTTTCACAAAAAGGGAGCAGATACGGCGGCATATCGAAACCACGAGATAGTAGAAAAAGGCAGAACCATAAATGATACACATGGCAGATTGCCTGAAATTGCTCCCAAAAAACACAATGTAAACTTTTTGGGATGGTCTAGGAGCGAAAACGCTTCAGAATCTGATTTTAACGAACATACAATCGTGCATGAAAATATACATGTATTTCCTGTATTTTCAAAGTTCCACTTCGAAAATAATAGATTTCCATTAAATGATAAAGGGACTGTTTATGCGAGTCTGGAAGATAACGGTAACTTGCGTATAAAATGCACTAAATATGATGGTCATTATTATACGATAGATCGCAAGAAATGGAATGACATGGTAAAGGTAACAGGAGGTGAGTGGACAAATTCAAACTGGGCCAATTCAGTAATTAAAGGGAAAATATATATTGACTATTGGGTGGAGATGCCGGAGGACAGTTCGTTTTTGTTCAATGGATTTAAAGGAAGGTCAGTAACATTTTTTAGTCCGGGTATATTTAGCACAACGAATATGAACAACATGTTTGCGTATAGTAGTGTTCAAGAAGTAGACATGTCAGGTTGTTATGCTCGTAACGACGCCAAAATGCTTAATATGTTTGAACGATGCTCAGATTTGGAATGTCTTAAACTCCCTGTGGGGCTTAAAACATGGGGAAGTGGACCGGATGGAAAGTTTAAGATAGTAAAGACTAAAGAGGGAGCAGAACCAATAGTAGAGGCTGTGGACAAGGAGATAAAGTCAGGGTTTAGTGTTAATGATAGCAACGATGACAATGCAGCATATAATATATATAGAACAGACAAGTATGCAGGTGTAACATTTGATAAAAATGACGGAGATACTTCAGCACATAGAAATCACATAGTACTCTTAAAAGGCTCGAATATAAAGCAATCATATGAACGCTTACCTTCCCGCGAGCCTAAAAAAGAACAGCATCACTTTTTAGGGTGGTCAACTCGTAGAGAAGCTACTGAGCCTGATTTTAATAATGATACTGTTGTTAACAAAGATATGGTTGTGTACGCTGTGTTCAAACGATACGGATATTATTTAGATGAGTTTAAAAATATAGAAGCTGCGATAGGAGATGACGGCAATATAAATATCAATGTATTAAATCCAAATGGTAACAGAGATATGGACAAATGGAAATGGCGGCAATTTGTAGGAGCAATGGGTGGTAGCATTTCAGGTAATGTATGGGAAAGCTCACCATTTGAAGGTAATATAACGGTTACCGGTGAGGTTAATTTGTGTTGGGATGCTAGTCATATGTTTTTCGGATTTAAAGGGGATCTGATAGGAGCTGAAAAAATTAATACTTCAAAAACAGGAAAAATGAACGGTATGTTCGAAGAGACAAGAAAAGCAAACCCAAACGTAACAAATTGGGATATGTCAAACGTGGAGAATGCGGGATCTATGTTTGAGGGCGCAGCATCGGCAAAGCCTGATGTGTCAAAGTGGAATGTGTCAAAAATGACTACCACGAGGAGGATGTTCTATCAGAGCGGGATTAGCAAAGTAGATCTCAGTAAATGGAACGCAAGTGCAATTAAGGACTCTTCGTATATGTTTGCTGAATGTTCAAACTTAAAATATCTTAAAACTCCTAAGGGGCTTAAGATGGAAATAGGAGGAGAAATTAATAATGATTTTAAGGTGGTAAAGCTAAAGAAAGGAAGTGAAGTTACTGTAGAGCATGAGTCTGTAAATTTAAAGTCAAAGATTTCTATTAATGAAAGTAGTGATAAGGATGTAACATATAATATATATCGCAAAGATGAGTATGTCGGAGTAACGTTTGATAAAAACGGAGGCGACACATCAGCGTATATAAATCATTGTATTGTAAAAAAGGGTTTAAGCATAAAGGATTCAAAAGAACCATGGCCTGCGGAGGCACCTAAAAGGGAAGGACGAAAATTTTTCGGCTGGGCAAAGAATCAAAATATTGGGCTTGCTGATTTTAACGAAGATAGTGTTGTAAGTAATGATATTACTGTGTATGCTGATTGGCATGGGAGCGAAATTTCACTAAATAGCTCAGGTAATGTTGAGGCTAAAATAGGAAACGATGGCAATATAACTGTTAGTGTAAAAAAATCAAATTCGGATAGAAACATCGAACGCGAAAAGTGGGAAGACATGGTAAAGGAATTAGGTGGCAAAGTATATGACAAAAAAGACTTAG